>JAEHJW020005535.1_pt1 | contig 35972 bp, 45 predicted proteins | sample 9271431 | NCBI WGS metagenome assembly JAEHJW02 | reverse complement strand
TCCGCGTCCACCCGGTGCGCGAGTATCTGCAATCCTTGCGCTGGGACGGCGTGCCACGGCTGGAAACCTGGGCGATCACCTATCTCGGCGCCGCCGACACCCGGCTCAACCGCGCCTTCGGCTCGCTCTGGATGATTTCCGGAATCGCCCGCATCATGCGGCCGGGCGCCAAGGCCGACCACATGCTGATCCTGGAAGGCCCGCAAGGCGCCAGGAAATCCACCGCCCTCAAGGTGCTGGCCGGCGCCGACTGGTTCACCGACGAGTTGGCGGAAATCGGCAGCAAGGATGCCGCCCAGCAGATGCGCGGCGTGTGGATCATCGAGATCGCCGAACTCGACGCCCTCGGCCGGGCCGATGTCTCACGCATCAAGTCGTTCCTGTCGCGCACCAACGATCGCTACCGCCCACCCTACGAGCGCTACGTCGTCGATGTGCCGCGCCAGTGCGTCTTCGCAGGCAGCGTCAATCCCGACACCTACCTGCGCGACGAAACCGGCAACCGCCGCTTCTGGCCGATCCGCTGCGGGCGCATCGACATCGATGCGCTGCGTCGCGACCGCGACCAGCTTTGGGCCGAAGCGATGGCGATGTACGCCCAGGGTGCCATCTGGTGGCTGGCCGATTCCGAACTGATCGCGCTGGCCAATGCCGAGCAGGAGGAACGCTACCAAGCCGACGCCTGGGACGCGCTGATCGACCGCTGGCTCGCCTTCGAGAAGCGCCGCGTCAATTACGGCTACGGCGCCTGGGACGATTGGCGCGACGAAGAGGTGGAGCGCGACCAGCCCCTCGCCGACGTGTCGGTGGGCGAAATCCTCCACCAGGCCATCGGCATCGAGCCCGGCCGTTGGACCCGCGGCGATCAGATGCGGGTCTCGGCGTTCCTGAAGACTCGGGGCTGGGAACGGTATCGTTGCCGTGTCGGCAGCTCTTCGGAATGGCGCTACCGAAAGCTGCGATGATTTCTCATCCGTTCTCTTCCGGGCCGCTGGAACAACGTTCTCGCGGCCCTTTTTCTGTCGGCGCTGTTCCCAACCTCCCGATCCTTGTTCTCAACCTCCGGCGCGGAGCCATCGTTGGTGACCGATTCGCCGGCCGCTCTGTTCCCAACCGTTCCCAACCTCCGAATGGGGTTGGGAACAGGAAACACGTTGTCGATCAACGCTGTTCCCAACGTTCCCAATGTTCCCAACCTCTTCAAGAGTCATTGCAGGAAAAAGAAAATACGCATCATTGGTTGTGTCGGCGTGCGAACATGATGCGCGTTCATTTGTAAATTTTCTCCGCCATGGGAAAGGTTTTGGAATCGCGTTGGAGGTTGGGAACTTGGGAACAGCCGGGTTGGCGTTTCCGATTTCGCTTGCCGCGATACCGGACCGCCCATAGACTCCCACTCGACCAAAGCTGGAGGCCCACGATCCCGTGAGCCTTCATGATGAGAACCGCCAGCCTTCCGGCCAGTCCGGAGTCCCCGCCGGCCATCGGTCCGGCCAGCCCCAGAATTTGCCCTGACTGCGGTGTGGTGGTTCCGGCCACCGCCCCGTGCTGTGCCCATTGCGGCCACGCCTTTCAGCCGGGCCGCATCCCGGCCATCAACGACAATCCCGGCGTCGTCCTGGCCCTCGATCTGGGCACCACCACCGGCTGGGCTATGCGGCTGGTCGACAATGCCATCGTGTCCGGCACCATGGCGTTCCGCCCCGGCCGATACGAGGGCGGCGGGATGCGGTTCCTGCGTTTCCGCTCCTGGCTCGACGCCCTCGACACCCAGGCCAGCGGTATCCGCGCCATCTTCTTCGAGGAGGTCCGCCGCCACGCTGGTACCGACGCCGCCCACATCTACGGCGGCTTCCTCGCCCACCTGACGGCGTGGTGCGAAACCCGGCGGATCGCCTATCAGGGCGTGCCGGTCGGCACTATCAAGCGCCACGTCGCCGGCAAGGGCAATGCCGCCAAGGAGGCCGTGATCGCCGCCATCCGGGCGCGCGGCTTCGCCCCCGAGGACGACAACGAGGCCGACGCCCTGGCCATCCTGCTGTGGTCCATCGACACGGGGGGAGGTGTCCGATGAAGTGGCACCCCCAAGGCTTCGGCGGCAGCCGTCGCTCCCCCGACGAGGTGAAGCGCGCCGGCTGGCAGGACCAGGGTGTGTTGGTGATTGCCGAGAGCGATCCGCGTCTCACCTGGCCGGAACGGGAACTCGTCCGCCAACTCGGCGCTAGGCTGTACGGCCAGAGGCCGACCTGGGAGGCGGGCAATGGCTGATACGCCTTGGACACCGTCCCGCGTCGAAACCCACCTGACCGAGGCGGCCGACGTGCTGGCCCGCCTGCCCGAAACCCGGATGCGGGGCTTTATTAGCGTCTGGCCGCCCACGGTCCGGGAATTCTGGGAATCCTTCGGCTGGCAGGAAGCGGTACTGAAACGGCCCCCGCCGTCGGCCGGCGCCATCGACCGCATGGACGCGGCGTTGCGCTGGCTGCTCTGGCTCGACACGGCCGATGCCCGCATTGTCTGGCTGCGCGCCTGCGGACGGCCGTGGAAGGAGGTGTGCTGGACGGTTGGGCTGGCCCGTGCCGCCGCCCACCAGCACTGGCTGTTCGCTTTGTGCGTGATCGCCTGGAAGCTCAACGGCAATCCGGTGCCGCGCCACATGTCGAAGCGGGACTTGATCGCAGCGACCAGGGCAGCGAAATCTTGAGCAACTGAGGGAAAGGTGTCTGGCAGACACTTTTCGAACAGACAAACACCCCGCTTTTGGTGCTATTCTACCGCTATGATTTGGATGCGAGCGCCCGCGGGGAACATCCCCTCGCGGGCGCCGCCATTTCTGGACCCATTCATGCCCAGGAAGCCGCCGCTCCACCGCCCACACGGCTGGACGCCGGCCAAGCGTGTCCGCCGCGATCGCCTGGACCGGGAGTACGGTACGCAGCGGTGGCGCAAGCTGGCGGCGGCGGTGATCGCCCGCGACCAGGGCATCTGCCATCTGTGCGGCCGGCCCGGCGCCGACACCGCCCATCACCTGATCGAGAAGCGCCGTGGCGGCACCGACGACCCCGCCAACCTGCGGGCGGTCCATCGCGGCTGCCACAACCGCGCCCATGGCCGGCGGCGGTAGTCTCTCGGCCAGAGGGGCATGCCCACGCCGGTCTGACGGGTAGGACCAGGCAGCCAGAAGGGGGATGGGGGATTAATTCGTCCGGCGCCCTCGATGGTGCGACCGGCATGGGGTTTTGCGTGTGCGTGGCCAAAATGAAAGAGGGGGGGTAGACGATGCCGGACGGCGGGAAACGTCACGTTCCCGCCGACGGACTGGTCTACGGGTCGGTGTGCAGCGGCATCGAAGCCGCCACGGTGGCGTGGGAGCCGCTGGGTTGGCGGCCGGCCTTCTTCGCCGAGATCGAGCCGTTTCCCCGCGCCGTGCTGGCGCACCGCCATCCCGGCATTTCGAACCTCGGCGACATGACCGCCATCGACGGCGCCGCATGGAGGGGCCGCATCGACCTGCTGGTGGGCGGCACGCCCTGCCAGGCGTTCTCGGTGGCCGGGCACCGGCGGTCGCTCGACGACGCACGCGGCAACCTGACGCTCAAATTCGTGGAACTGGCCGACGCCATCGATCCCGCCCTCGTCGTCTGGGAGAACGTTCCCGGTGTCCTGTCCACCCGCGACAACGCCTTCGGATGCCTTCTGGGCGGGCTGGCCGGCGAGGATGGTCCGCTTCTCCCGCCAGGGGGAAAATGGTCGGACGCCGGTATTGTGCTTGGACCCGCGCGCGCAGTCGCGTGGCGGGTGCTCGACGCCCAATATTTCGGCCTGGCCCAACGCCGCCGCCGTGTGTTCGTTGTCGCGGGTGCTGGAAACCGGGCCGATCCCGCCCCGGTACTTCTTGAGCGCGAAGGCCTGCGCCGGGATCATCCGCCGGGCCGGGAAGCGGAACAAGGCGTTGCCGGAACCCTTGCGGGCGGCGCTCGCAGCCGTGGCGGATTCAGTGTCGACGACCTGCCCCTCGCTTTCGGCGGCAACAACACCTCCGGCCCCATCGACATCGCCACCGCCGTGAACGCCTGTGCCTCGGCCAGCGGCCGAATGGATTTCGAGACCGAGACCTTCGTGACCCACGCCTTGCGCGGCGAGGGCTTCGACGCCTCGGAAGATGGCAGCGGACGCGGTACGCCCCTGGTTCCGGTCGCCTTCGACTGCAAGGCCGGCGGCGACATCGCGGCCGGCGCCATTGCGCCGACGCTGCGGGCGATGAATGCCGTGGGGCGCGACAATGCCGGCGGGCAATTGGCTGTCCACCACGATCTTGGCGTCCGCCGCCTGACGCCGCGCGAATGCGAGCGGCTGCAGGGCTTCCCGGATGATTACACCCGCATTCCCTGGCGGGGCCGTCCGGCGGATCGCTGCCCCGATGGTCCCCGCTACCGGGCTCTGGGCAACAGCTTCGCCGTCCCCGTCATCGGCTGGATCGGCCGCCGCATCCAGGCCGCGGGAAACCGATGATGCCCCATGATCCCTACCGCATCGACGGCCCGGCGCTGGTATCGTTCTCGGGCGGGCGCACCTCCGGCTATATGCTGCGCCACATCCTCGACGCCCACGACGGACACCTGCCCGCCGACGTCCATGTGGTCTTCTTCAATACCGGGCGCGAGTTCGAGCAGACGCTGCGCTTCGTCCACGACTGCTCGGCCCGCTGGCAGGTCGCCATCACCTGGCTGGAATACGATCCCGCCGAGCCGTTCGACACCGGCGTGGTCGGCTACAACAGCGCGGCGCGCGACGGCGAACCCTTCGCCAGGGTGGTCCAAGTTCGCGGCATCCTGCCCAACCCGACCATGCGGCTCTGCACCCATTACCTCAAGATCAAGCGCGGCATCGCCTTCATGCGCGACATGATGGGGTACGAGGAATGGACCAACGTCGTCGGCCTGCGCCACGACGAGCCGCGCCGGGTCGCCCGCCAGAAGGCGTTGAACGACACCGGCAAGGAGCGGTTCGAGACCGTCCTGCCTCTGGACCAGGCCCGCGTTACCCGCCGCGACGTGTCGGCGTTCTGGAAGCGCCAGCCCTTCGATCTCGGCCTGCCCGACAATGACGGCAAGACGCCGCTGGGCAATTGCGACCTGTGCTTCATGAAGGGGGCCGCCACCATCCAGGGGATCATGCGCTTGTTCCCCGAGCGCGCCTCCTGGTGGATCGGCATGGAGCGCACCGCCCCGGCCTCCGGCACGCTGCGGAAGCCGGAAATGGCGCTGTTCCGGGCCGACCGGCCCAGCTACCGCGAGATGTTCGATTTCGTCCGCCGCCAGCGGGACTTCGAGGGCGGAGTAGCCGACGATTGCCTTCCCTGCGACTGCCACGACTGACGGCCATGACCCATCCGCTTCCTGAAACGGTCGAGCACTGGCCCGTCGACCGGCTGGTGGGCTATGTGCGGAACGCCCGCACCCATTCCGACGAGCAGGTGGCGCAGATCGCCGCCAGCATCCGGGAATTCGGCTGGACCAACCCGATCCTCGCCGACGGCCGGGGCAATGTCATCGCCGGCCACGGGCGCCTGGCCGCCGCCCGCCGGCTGGGCCTGGAGACCGTGCCGGTGCTGGTGCTCGATCATCTGACCGAGACCCAGCGCCGCGCCTACATCCTGGCCGACAACCGGCTGGCCCTCGATGCCGGCTGGGATAACGAACTCCTGGCCCTCGAACTGGGCGATCTTCAGGAGGCCGGGTTCGACCTTGGACTGACCGGCTTCACCGGCGACGAGATCGCCGACCTGCTGCAGCCTGCTGACAGCGATGGCGGCGACAGTAACGATGCCGCCGACGAGGTGCCCGAACCGGCCGCCGACCCCATCGTCCGGCCCGGCGACCTGTGGCTGCTGGGGCCGCACCGGCTGCTGTGCGGTGACAGCACCAGCCCGGCCGATGTCGCCCGCGTTATGGCCGGCGAAACCGCGGCGCTGTGCTTCACCTCGCCGCCCTACGGCCAGCAGCGGGATTACGCCACCGGCGGCATCGGCGATTGGGATGCCCTGATGCGGGGTGTGTTCACCGCGCTGCCGATGGCCGAGGACGGCCAGGTGCTGGTCAATCTCGGCCTGGTCCATCGTGACGGCGAATGGCAGCCCTACTGGCAGGACTGGCTCGACTGGATGCGCGGCGAAGGCTGGCGCCGGTTCGGGCTCTACGTCTGGGACCAGGGCCCCGGCTTGCCTGGCGATTGGGGAGGGCGGCTGGCGCCGTCGTTCGAGCTGGTGTTCCACTTCAACCGGGTCGGCCGCAAGCCCAACAAGACGGTGCCGTGCAAGTATGCCGGCCAGGACACCCATCTGCGCGCCGACGGCCATTCCACCGCCATGCGCAAGGCCGACGGCACCGTTGGGGCGTGGACGCATGCCGGCCAGCCGACCCAGGATTTCCGCATCGCCGACAGCGTCATCCGCATCGGGCGCCACAAGGCGCGCGGTATCGAGGTCGAGCACCCGGCGGTGTTCCCGGTGGCGCTGGCAGAATACGTCATCACCGCCTTCACCGACGACGGCGGCATCTGCTTCGAGCCGTTCTCCGGCTCGGGCACCACCATCATCGCCGGCCAGCAGACCGGCCGGAAGGTCCGGGCCATCGACTTGGCTCCGGCCTATGTCGATGTGACCTTGCGCCGCTGGAACCTGCTGTATCCCGAGATCACCCCGGTGCTCGATGGAGACGGCCGCACCTACGACGAGATCGCCGCTGAGCGGCGCAACGCGGAACCACCATCATGCTGACGGTCGAATCCTGGCCGGTGACGCGGCTGATCCCCTACGCCCGCAACCCGCGCAAGAATGATGAGGCGGTGGACCGCATGTGTGCGGCCATCCGCGAATTCGGCTTCCGCATCCCGGTGGTGGCCCGCTCGGACGGCACGGTCATCGACGGCCACTTGCGCCTGAAGGCGGCGCTGCGGCTGGGGTTGGCCGAAGTGCCGGTGGCGCTGGCCGACGATCTGACCGAGGCGCAGATCAAGGCGTTCCGGCTGCTGGCCAACCGCTCGGCGGCGTGGGCGCAATGGGACGACGAACTGCTCGCCCTCGAACTGAAGGATCTCGACGAGATCGGCTACGACCTCGGCCTCACCGGTTTCGATGCCGGGGAACTCAAGAGCCTGATGGAAGACGGGCCGGCGTCCGGCCTTACCGACGAGGACGTGGTGCCGGCGCCGCCCGCCCGGCCGGTGACCAAGCCCGGTGACCTGTGGCTGTTGGGCGAGCATCGGCTGCTGTGCGGCGACAGCACGGTGGCGACCGATGTCGAACGCCTGCTGGCCGGCAAGATCCCACATCTTCTTTGCAGCGACCCGCCTTACGGGGTCGAATACGATCCCACTTGGCGGAACGACGCTGGAGTCTCGTCCACCAGGCGCACCGGCAAGGTGGCCAACGACGACCGTGCCGACTGGCGCGATGCCTGGGCGTTGTTCCCCGGCGATGTGGCCTATGTCTGGCACGCGGCCATCCACGCCACCACCGTGGCCGAGAGCCTGGTCGCCTGCGGCTTCGACATCCGCGCCCAGATTGTCTGGTCGAAGAGCCGCTTCGCTCTGGGGCGCGGCGATTACCATTGGCAGCACGAACCGTGTCAACCTGCCGGTACGATGGTTCGGAAGGTCATTGATCGTGGCACGGGATCCCAACCAGCCACGATCGCAGAGGTGCCGATCGAGACGCTCCGCATCGGTGATTACGTCGTGTCCTACAACTCCTTCGAAAGTGTCGTGCGCCGCCGCGGCCGGCGAATAACCCGGTTCGGTGAGCGTCAGTTCGACGGGTTGATGCACACGATCGCGGCGGGGGGACGGGTCACCCGGGCGACACCGGAACACCGTTTCACGGTACGCCTGAACCCGGAGGCCGCGGATAAGCAGATCGTCTATCTCATGCGGCGCGGCGAATGGTGGCGTGTCGGGCGGGTGTCGCTGTTCAACAGCCGAGGCTTCGGCCTCGCCACGCGCTTGGCCGACAACAAGGCCGAAGAGGCGTGGATCATTTCGGTGCATGACACTGCCGTCGAAGCCCAATGCACAGAGCAGGTTCTGTCGTGCAGATACGGAATTCCGACGACGCATTGGGAAGTCGACGACTGGGCGAAACTCCCGGAGCGGCAGCGGTCGCCGGAGATGATTGCCAGCATTTACGCTCGCCTCAATCTCGGAGCGCTTGCGGCACGTGCCACACTGCTGCTCCGAGACCACCGCCTCGAACGGGATCATCCCTTCATGACGGGCGACGAGCGGCTGATGTTCTCGCGACGGGCGACGCGGCTTGTTCGCGCCTGCAACCTGCATCCGACGATCATGCAGATCTCGATTCCGACCGAGGGCGACGCCTTCGAATGGGCCATGCTCACCGGCAATGACGCAGCGCCGTTCAGTGGTCTGGTCTATTCGATGGATGTGGACAAGGACCTGCACTACGTCGCGGATGGACTTGTCACGCATAACTGCTGGTACGCGGTGCGCAAAGGCACCCGCAGCCATTGGCAGGGGGCGCGCGACCAGTCCACCCTGTGGTCGATCGCACCGGCCGGGGTCGAGGATACCGCCACCCCGCACGGCACCCAGAAGCCGGTGGAGGCCATGCGCCGCCCCATCGTCAACAACAGCGAACGCGGCGACCTGATCTACGAGCCGTTCTGCGGCAGCGGCACCACCCTGATCGCCGCCGAGACCGTGGGGCGGGGATGCCTCGCGATGGAACTGGACCCGGCCTATTGCGATGTCATCGTCCGCCGGTGGCAGGACTTCACCGGCAAGGCCGCCGTGCTGGACGGCGATGGTCGGGCCTTTGATGATCTGGCGGCGGAGCGCAAGCCGTGAGGCAGTCGCGCCGCATGTCGATGATCGAGTCCCTGGCTAACGTCGCCGTGGGATATGGGATTGCCGTCGCCATCCAGACCGTGGTGTTCCCGCTGTTCGGCCTGCATACCACCCTGTCGGACGACATGGCGATCGGGGCGATCTTCTCGGCCGTATCCGTGGCCCGCAGCTTCGTGCTGCGGCGGGTGTTCGAGGCATTTCGTTTCCGCTGAACGGACACCGCCGCCGCACTCGTGAATGCGGCGGCGGGATGGTTCGGCCGGCGGGTTAGTTCGGCCGCTGCCCGCGATGGCTGCGAATGAACCTCTGGACGAGATCGTCGTCGCTTTCGCCGGCAAGCCGATGGTCCTCAAGCCGGTGCCACACCTCGTCGCTGACCGGTACCAGCCAAGTGCCGTCCGGCTGCTTCGCCGCCGTCGAGCGGAAGGGCAGGATGGCGAGGTCGGCGATGGCCCAGTAGGTGGCGTTGCTGATCACGATGGTCTTCATGGCCGCCTCCGTCACCGAGCCCGGTAGACTCGGCCGCGCCCGTCCACCTTCTCGCTGGTGACGTCGAGGCCCAGCTTCTTCTTGACCGCCACCGAGATGGCGGCGCGGATGGTGTGCTTCTGCCAGGCGAAGGCGACGGCGATCTCCTCGATGCTGGCACCCTCGGGCCGCCGCAGCATGGGATCAGCGCATCCTGCTTGGTGCCCGACCGGGTTTTGCGGACGGGTTTGGCTTCGGGCGCGGTGTCGGCGCCGGTGGGCGGGGTTTTGGGTTCGGCCGCCATGCCCGTCGCCGGCTCACCTTCCGGCGCCCCGTCGGCGCCCGCAGGCCCAACGTCCTCCTCAATGCCGAGGGCGGTGAAGGCCGCGTCGGTGGCAACCAGGGTCTCGTCGCCGCGCCAGACCGGATCACCCGGCATGGCGGGTTCCTCTTTGATCAGTCCCTTGGCGGTGAGGCTACCGATCACCTTGTCGGCGGCGCCGCCCTTCAGATGGGCCGGCAAGGGAAGGACGAGGCGACCCGGGCGCTGGCAGGCGGCGGTCAGGATCACGAGCTGGGTATCGGAAAGTTTGGTCATGGTGTTGCCCTCAGGTGGCGGGCGCGGACGATCCGCATCCCTGTACCACCCCAAGCCCCGCCGGGCTGGACCCGGTCGGAGCCTACCCCAGCGAAGGCGGGGGGCGGTGGGAAAGCGGTTCGGCTACTCGGCGAACTCGCCTTCCTTGAAGGCGCTGTCGGTGATGCGTTTCAGCAGCTCGGCGTAGTGGCCCAGGGTGCCGACATGGCCCCAGGTGATCTCCTCCGGCGTCCAGTTGAAATGATCGGCGCTGAGAGTCCGCAGCCGCTCGATCGTCGCATCGAATTCCACCTTTTTGGCAATGAATGCGTCGAGCGCTTGGCGGCTGTCGGTGGGCTTGCGCATGGTCGTCTCCAAAGCTTGATCACGCCTTCATGAAGGCGCTGTTCCACGCCGGAGCCAAGCGATCAACACCATCATTTCATTGCTTTATTAATCGCCGCGCCGGGATCGGCGAATTCGCCGATCGGGCGTCGGAGGAGACGTGCCATGGCGGGCCGCAAGCCGCTGCCCACCCACCTCAAGCTGGTCAAGGGTACCGCCCGTCCGCATCGGCTCAACAAGGCCGAGCCCAAGCCGACCGTCGCCGTGCCCGAGCCGCCGGCCCATCTCGACGAGCGGGCCGGCGCCAAGTTCGCCGCCATGGCGGAGATGCTGGCCCGGCACGGGGTGATGACCGAACTCGATGCCGGGGCGCTCGCCCGCTACGTGGTGGTGTGGTGCCGCTGGGTCGATGCCGAGGCCGAGATTAAGCGGCGCGGGCCGGTGGTCAAGACCGAGGCCGGCAATGTCATCCAGAACCCGTTCCTGGCGGTGGCCAACAAATGCCTCCTCCAGATGGCCCAACTGGAAAGCGAGTTCGGCCTGACGCCGTCGTCGCGCTCGCGCATCCGCATGGCCGAACCGGCCGCGACCATCGACCCATTCGAGGAGTACCTCAACCGTGGCAAGGACCCCGCGTAAGCCCAAGGCGCCGCCCTGCGCCGTCGAGGCTTACGCCCGCGCCGTGGTCGACGGAAAGGTGGTCGCCGGCCGGCTGGTCCAACTCGCCTGCCGACGCCATCTCGACGACCTGGTGCAGGGCGAGGCGCGGGGGCTGGCCTGGGACGGGGTCGCCGCCCGCCACGCCACTGAGTTCTTCGGCCATCTGCGCCATTCCACCGGCGAATGGGCCAACCACCCGTTCGATCTCCAGCCGTGGCAGGCGTTCGTCATCGGCTCGCTGTTCGGCTGGAAGCGGGCCGATGGGCTGCGCCGCTTCCGCACCGCCTATGTCGAGGTGGCCCGGAAGAACGGCAAGTCGGTGATGCTGGCCGGTACCGCCCTTTACGCCCTGGTCGCCGACGGCGAGCCGGGCAGCCATGTTTACGCCGCGGCGACCACCCGCGACCAGGCGCGCATCGTCTTCGGCGAGGCCGAGCGGATGGTCGAGGCCAGCCCGCCCTTGCGGGCGCGCGTGACCCGCACAGTCAACAATCTCGCAGTGCTCGCTACCTCGTCGTGGTTCCGGCCGCTATCGGCCGACGCCTCGAAGATGGACGGCCTCAACGTGCATTTCGCCGCAGTCGATGAAGTGCATGAGCACCCGAACCCGGAGATCGTCCAGAAGCTCAACACCGCCACGGGGGCGCGGCGCCAGCCGCTGATCTTCGAGATCACCACCGCCGGCCACGACCGCCATTCGGTGTGCTGGCAGCATCACGAGTTCTCGGTCAAGGCGCTGGAAGGCAGCATCCCGGCCGAGACCACCGAGTCCTGGTTCGCCTACATCGCCACCATCGATCCGGGCGACGATTGGACCGACCCGGCGGTGTGGATCAAGGCCAATCCCAGCCTCGGCGTCACCGTCAAGGTGGCGGACCTGAAGCGCCAGGTCGAGGAGGCCCGCGAGATGCCGGCGCAGCAGAACGCCATCCGGCGGCTGCGCCTCAACGAATGGACCGAGCAGGTCACCCGCTGGCTCGACATGGCGGTGTGGGACGAGGGTGGCCCGTCGAAAGCCACCACCCCGGCGGCCGTCAAGGCCGAGATGGACGCCCTGACCGAGCGGCTGGCCGGGCGGCTGTGCTATGGTGGGCTCGACCTCGCCCGGGTCAACGACCTGTCGGCCTTCGTGCTGCTGTTCCCGCCTACCATCCCGGGCGAACGCTGGATCACCCTGTGCCGCTTCTGGGTGCCGGAGGAGGACATCCTGCGCCGCGCCCGCCGTGACCGGGTGCCCTACGATCTGTGGCGCGAACAGGGCTGGCTGGTGGCCACCCCCGGCAACACCACCGACTTCGCCTTCATCGAGCAGGAGATCCTCGACCTCGCCGGGATTTACGACCTGCGCGAGGTCGCCTTCGACCGCACCTTCGCCGGGGAGATCGTCCAGAACCTGCAGGACGAGGGGCTGACCCTGGTGGAGTTCGGCCAGGGCTTCCTCAGCATGGCGGCGCCGACCGCCGAACTGGAACGCCTGTCGGTGTCGCGCGCCCTGTGGCACGGTGGCCACCCGGTGCTGCGCTGGAACGCCTCCAATGTCGCCGTGCGCCAGGACCCGGCGGCAACATCAAGCCGGACAAGGAACGCTCGACCGAGCGCATCGACGGCATCTCGGCGCTGATCAACGCGCTGGGCCGCGCCATGGTTCGCGGCGAGGCCGAGCGCTCGGTCTATGAGGAACGCGGGTTCCTGGTGTTCTGAAAGCCCGCCACAAACGGGGCGGCTACCGCAGGCAGCACTTTTTGTACTTCTTCCCGCTGCCGCAGGGACAGGGATCGTTTCGTCCGATCTTCGTCGGCTTCGCAGTCGCGTCGGGGCTGCGGCCGACAAGACCATCAAACGCGAAGGGGCTGGAAAAGTATTTCGGTTTGGGTGTCGAGCGTCCGGTCCTCAGGCCAAGGTCGATTTCGACATCCTCGATATCACCGGCGATCGAGATGTCGATGACGTCCCGTTGGAAGGCATCACGAATGATGTCGATGGTCTCAACGGCCCTGAGGTCGATCAAGACCGAAACGGCAAAGCCGTTCGCCAGACGTCTCTCCGTGGAATTGCATTTGAGCATCCCGACCAGAATGTCGATGCATTCGCTACGGCACTGTGGATGGCGCTGGACGATGTGCCTGATACCGTCGATCGCCGCAGATTCATGTACCTTCATGTTCGAGGAGTCGCCGAGATAGGCCGCGATGTGCGGAATGGCCGGTGGCCCGATCATGCCGAGCACCTGCGGAATCTCTTCCACCGCCGGCTCATCGCCGATCATCGTCTTCGACACGGCCAGCAACGGCACAACCACCTCCTCGGCCCGCATCTGCCCCAGCGCCCGCCACGCGTGCATCGATGCCCACATGACCCGGTCGTCAGCGTGGGTGCCAAAGCTCAGGTCCGTGTCGCAGGCGAGACGGATCAGTTCGGGAACATGCGCCGGTTCGAAACCGAATTCGGCGGCATAGTCGGGCCATTCTTCGGGATCGATGCTACCGCTGTCGCCAATGGCCAGAAGCCGGCGAACCGGGTCGGTGTATTCCGCGTTGGAGATGTCGCCCTTCGAACTGCCGGTCACATCGCACCTGCCCCGTTGCCCCATTGCACCCGGGCGCAACATTAGCCGAGGCCCTGGGCGAGTCCAATCGCTGGGTCCTCTTTCTGCAAGGATCGACAGGATGCACCTCCATAGGGGTTTGCGCGCGGCTGCCCGCGTGGCGCCGAAATTCCTGCGCGACCTCGCCGGCCTCGCCGCCGTCGCCGCCATCAGTTTCGGTGCCTGGCTGGCTTGGCCGCCGGCCGGGTTCATGGTCGGCGGCGCCCTGGTGCTGGCCGGAGTCCTGCTGACGGCACGGCAGGATGCCCCACCGCCCGCCGCCGACGGTGACGGCTGATGCGCGGGCTGTTCGGGGCGATGGTGGCGCCGCGGCGTCGAGGGGCCACCTTGGACTCGGGAGCCGCCGGCTGGCTGCCGTTCCTGGGCTCGGTGCGCTCGGCCACCGGCATCGCCATCAACCAGGCCACCGCCATGCGCTGCGCGGCGGTGTTCGGCTGCATCACCATTCCCGCCGAGGACGTCGCCCGCTCGTCTCCCCGGCTCTATCGCCGGCTGCCCGACCGCCAGACCGAGGATGGCCGGGTGCTGCTGGGCGGGCGCGAGGAGGTGACCGACCACCCGCTGGCCCGGCTGTTCCGGCGCCCCAACCGGGTGCAGGACTGGTACCAGTTCGCCGGCATGATGGAACGCTCCATCGGCCTCAAATCCAACGCCTATGCCCTGGTGCTGCGCGACCGCTCCGGCACGCCCACCGAATTGCTGCCGTTCAACCCCGACAAGGTCATCGTGCTGGAGGCGGCCGACGGGTCGATCTTCTACCAGTTCGCCCCTACCGGCCTGTTCGAGCTGTCCATCTTCGACAGCCTGCGCCAGGCCTATGAGGGCTTCCGGGTTCCGGCCGAGCATGTGTTCCACCTGCACGAGCTCGGCTTTAACATGCTGCTGGGTACCAGCCGCATCGGCTTCGCCGCCGAGGCAGTGGGGCTGACCCTGGGGCAGGAACAGCAGGCTGGCCGCTGGATCGGCAACGGCGCGCGGCCGTCGGTGGTGCTGACCACCGACGGCAAGCTGACCCCGGAGGCGGCACGCCGCATCAAGCAGGACTGGGAAGACCTGTTCGCCGGGCTGGCCAACACCGGGCGCACCGCGGTGCTGGAGCAGGGGCTGAAGCCGGCGACCCTGACGCTCACCTCGGTGGATCTGGAATTCCTGGCCAGCCGCAATTTCCAGGTCGAGGACATCTGCCGCTTCTTCCGCATGCCGCCGCACAAGCTGGCCAAGACCGACCGCTCGACCAACAACAACATCGCCGCCCAGGACGCCGACTACGCCAACAACACCCTGGCACCGAAATTCACCCGCTGGGAGAGGCGCCTCGACTTCCATTTCGGGCTGGCCGAGCAGGGGCTGTTCGTCGATTTTGATTTGTCGGACCTGTTTCGCGCCGATCCCGCCACCCGTTTCAACCAGTACCGGGTCGGCATCCTCACCGGATTCATGACCGTCAACGAGGTGCGCATCCGCGAGGGCCTGCCGCCGGTGGACGGCGGCGACGTGCTGATGAGCCCGGTCAACATGGCGGCACTCGGCTCGAACTTGACCGGCACCGCCCCCGACGGCGCCGGCCGCCCACCCAAGGGGGAAGGGCAATGACGCTTCAGCGGAAATTCCTGTCGACCACCACCAGCACCTCCGGCCTGGAGGAGCGCCAAGTGCGCGTCGTCGCCTCGACCCCGGCGGTCGACCGGGCCGGTGACGTAGTGGTGGCCGAGGGCATCGACCTTGCCGCCTACAAGGCCAATCCGGTCATCCTGTGGAACCATGATCCCGGCAGCCCGATCGCCCGCTGCGTCGCCATCGGTGTCAACGATGGCCAGTTGGAGGCGGTGGCGCAGTTCCCACCGGAAGGCACCGATCCCCTGGCCGACCGGGTGTACGGCCTGATCAAGACCGGCGTGGTCAACGCCACGTCCATCGGCTTCGCCCCCGTCGAGGAAACCCCGATCAAGGGCGGCGGCGTGACCGTCAGCCGCTCCGAGCTGTGGGAATTCAGCTTCGTCTCGGTGCCGGCCAATCCGGAGGCCCTGGTGGTGGAGCGTTCCGCTCCCGCCGCCGCACCGGTTCCTGCTGTCCCGCCGCCCAGGCTGAAGACCAAGGGGCTTTACGCCGTGAGCTGGCTGGCCGGTCTGCTGGCCGAACTCGGCTACATCGAAGAGAACGTCGGGTGGGAGGCGGAGTCCGAGGGCGACGCTTCGCCGGTGCCGGAAATGCTGGCCGAGGCCCTGCGCCAGTTGGGCGCCGCCCTGGTGGCGATGACCGCCGAAGAGGTGGCGGAACTGCTCGGTGACGAGGACGCCGACGACACCGAGAAGGCGGCCGTCACCGTGCGGCGGAAGGCCATCGTCGGCATCATCAAGGCCGGCCGGGTGCTGTCCTCGGACAATGAAGACGCCCTCACCCAGGCCCGCGACCTGATCGACGGCGTGCTGGCCCAGTTGGACCCTGGCCCGCCGGAAGAAGACCCCGACGACGACGGCGAACCGGAGGGCGAGGCCGATGACCTCGCTGCCGACAAATCCGCCCTTGATCTCCGCCGCCGCCGCGCCGCCCTGGCCCGGCTGAAGGCCGCCGCCTGATCCCTATCCCCTTTGCAGAAGGACCCATGACCATGACGATCCCCGTCAAGGAAAGCGACCTCTTGGCCCGCCGGGTCAAGGCCGTCGACAAAATGACCGAACTGGCCGGCGGCGAGACCATGTCGCCCGACCAGATCACCGAGTTCGACGGCCTGGAGGCCGAGGTCAAGGGCCTCGACGACCAGCTTTCCCGGCTGCGGAAAGCGCGCGGGCTCAGCGCCGAAACCGCCCAGCCGGTGGAAGGCCAGGATGCTGCGAAGGCTCCCGCCCAGGCCAAGGCGGCCGACTACCCCCTCGGCGGCTACGTCAAGGCGCTCTACCATGCCGGCGGCAACGTCATGCTGGCCGGCCAGTGGGCGGAGAAGCATCTGGGCGAATCCAGCCCGGTGACCAAGGCGCTCAGCACCTCGGTGGCGGCCAGCGGCGGCAACCTGGTGCCGGAGGACTTCGCCAACCAGATCATCGAGCTGCTGCGCCCGGCCACCGTGGTCCGCGCCTCCGGTCCGGTGGTGGTGCCGATGCCGCGCGGCACCATGCGCATGGGCAAGCAGACTTCGGGCGTCACCGGCACCTACGGCTCCGAGGGCGCGAAGGCCCCGGCCCAGCAGCCCGGAACCGGCAACATCATCGCCACCTTCAAGAAGCTGACGGTGCTGGTGCCGGTCAGCAACGACTTCCTGCGCTACGCCACCCCGGCCACCGACGGGCTGGTGCAGAACGACATCGTGCGCGGCCTCGCCCGCACCGAGGACCTGGCCTTCATCCGCGGCGACGGCACCGCCGATTGGCCGAAGGGGCTGCGCTTCATCGCCCTGCCGGGCAATCTGGTGCCCTCGAACCCCGCCTTCGACCTCACCACCATCGACCAGGAACTCTCCGCCGCCATCCTGGCGCTGGAAAACGCCAACGTGCCGATGCTGAACCCCTGCTGGTTCTTCCATCCGCGCATCAAGCAGTTCCTGCTGACCCTGAAGAACAGCAACGGCTTCTACGTCTACAAGGACGAGATGACCGAGAACGGCACCGTGCGGGGCTACCCGTTCAAGACCACCACCCAGATCCCGCAGAACCTGGTCGACGGCACCCAGACCGAGATCTACTTCACCGACATGAGCCAGGCGCTGCTGTTCGACGCCCTGGCGCTGGCGCTGTCCATGTCGATGGAAGGCACCTACACCGCCGAGGACGGCACCCAGCGCAACGCCTTCGAACGCGACGAGACGCTGTTCCGCGCCATCGCCGAGCACGACTTCCACCTCCGCCACGACGAGGCCACCGCCATCATCACCGGCGTCAAGTGGGCCTGAATCCTCTTTCTGTCGGGAGACCCACCATGGACCGCATGTACATGACCGATGTCGCGTCGATGATCACGGCGCGCATCGCTTCCCCCTTCGCTTCGGCCACAGCCGGCGGTGCCGGCAACAACACCGAGGTGGTCGGGCTGGCCATCGACCGGCTCAGCTTCGGCAGTGTCCCGCTGTGCGGCGAGATCGAGATCCCGTTCGAGGCGGTTCTTGGCGCGGGCGACACCCTGGCCATTACCGGCTTCCAGGTCGAGGACTCGGCCGACGGCGCTTCTTGGGCCGTTCACCAGGCCCTGACGGCACCGGGCGTGGTGGCCACCGGCCCGGCCGGCGGGGGCACCGTCCGCGGGCAGGTGACGGCGGATATCACCCTGTCGAGCGCCCGGCGCTACATCCGCATCGACCATACCCCGGTGCTGTCGGCCGCCGCCACCGACACCGCCAAGACCGTCGCCGTCCTGGTCCTGGGCGGCTTCGACGAACTGCCGGCGCCGGTGTGATCGGAGAGAAACCATGACGTGCGTCCGTTTCCTCCGCCACGCCCCGCCCTACATGCCGGGCGACACCCTTCTCTATGAGGATGCCCTTGCCCGCGACCTGGCAGCCAAGGGGCTGGTCGAAATCATTCCGGACGAAGCGCCGAAGAAAGATCCCGCGCCCAAGCCGGCCAAGACCTGATGGCGACCACCGTCCTCACCACCGTCGTCACCCCGGCCGCCAACCTGGACCTGACCACGCTGGCCAGCATCAAGGACGATCTGGCCATCCCAGCCAGCGACACGTCCAGCGACGCCACGCTCGCGCGCTACGTCACCGAGCAATCGGCGCTGGTCGCCAGGACCTGCAACCGCGTCTTCGCCATCGAGGCGGTGCAGGACCAGTTCTTTCTGGAACGCGATCTCACTCCGCACATGCTCCTTCAGCGGTTGCCGGCCCTCCAGCTTTCCCGCTGGCCTCTGGTCGCGGTGACGTCGGTGACCGAGGACGGGGTGGCACTGAATCCCGGTGCCGACTTCCTCGCCGATCCGGCCTCCGGTCGGCTGCTCCGCCTCGATGATGACGGCAGCGTCCGCCCCTGGCATGCCGTCACCGTGGTGGTGGCCTATGAGGCCGGCTACCTGCTGCCCGGTGAGCCGCCGCTGGCCGGGGCACAGTCGCTTCCCGCCGATCTCGAAACGGCGGTGCTGCGGCTGGTCACCGCCCGCTTCAAGGCGCGGGGGCGGGACCCGTTCCTCAAGTCCCAGGGCGAGCCCGGCGTCGGCCAGGAGCAGTACTGGATCGGCGCGCTGCCGGGCCAGACCGGGCCGCTGCCACCGGATATCGCGGCGGTGCTCGACAAGTACCGCGTGCCGGCGCTGGCGTGAGCCGTAGAGATCGCCATGAACTTGGTTCACGACGTGCTGCTGGCATTGCTCCTGCTTGCCGCCAGCGGCGTGCTGGGTTCGCTGGCCGTGTACATCTGGGTCGCCGGCATCCTGCCGGCGCTCCCCCTTTGAGCGGGGATGCCCATGGACATCGACGTCGTCATCACCGGCGACCGGCGCGTCGTCGCCCGTTTCGAGCAATGGCCGGCGGAACTCCACGACGCCCTGCTGGAGCGCATCCGCGCGCTCACCGCCGACCTGGAGGCCAGGGTTCGCGCCCTGGCGCCCGAGCGCACCGGCAAGCTGAAAAGCGAGATCACCTCGCGTCTTTATGACGATCCCCAGCGCATCAAGGGGGTGGTGACGCTGGACGGCGACCTGCCGGGATCGGAATACGCCAAGGCGGCGGCGCTGGAATACGGCGCCCCCGGGCGGGGCGGGCGGTTCAAGGTGCGGGCCTATAGCCGCACCATCACCGAGGCGTTCGGCCGCGACATTCCCTCCACCCGCATCGACGTCGGCGCCTATTCCCGCATCGCCAATCTCGATGCCCGGGCCTACCTGCGGGGCGGGCTGGCCGGCATGGAGGCGGAAGCGGCAGCGGACCTCAAGGCGGTCATCGACATGAAGGCGAGGGCTTTGGGCGATGGCATCCAGCCGTGAAACGATCATTTCGGCGCTGTTCCAACTGGCGCTGACGGCGGCCCCCTTCAACACCAGCGGCCGGCGTTTGCAGTTGTGGAGCAAGGTTGCGTCGTTCCCGGCGCTGTTCGTCCAATCCACCGGCACCCACTATCCGCCGCGCGAGGTGCGCGACCTGCCGCCCAGGCGCACCATCCTGGCCGAAATCTGGGTCTACACCGATGTCGGCAAGGACCCCAACGCCAACCCGGAATCTGCGCTCAACGACATCATCGACGCCGTCGAGGCGGCGCTGGCGCCTTCCCCCGTCAGCGGCGCCCAGACCCTCGGCGGCCTGGTGTCGCATTGCTGGATCGAGGGGGAGATCGAGCAGTTCCCCGGCGTGCTCGACGGCATCGCCAAGGCGATCATTCCGGTCAAGATCCTCGTGCCGTAGCCGGGCATAGCTCAGACAGTGCGGTCCACTTTGGCGACCCTCCTGGTCAGCGTGGGTTTGAACGCCTGGGCGATCTCCCGCAGGAATGGGCCACTGAATTTTCCCAGGGACGGGTTGCCGGGCTGGAGGTACCAGGACCGCTCCGCGATGTCGTAATTGTATTCGCTGACCACGATCCATGCTCGCGGATAGCGCGAAAGACCGGCACGCCGCCTTTCAGTGTCCGGAATCTCCAGGGCAGCCTGATCCTCCCGGGGTGGTTGGCTCGAAATCGCCAGCAGAACGAGATGGTGTATCGCCTGCTCGGGATCGGCGATGCGCAGCACGAGACAGACCGGACGGCTCTTCCGGCCTTCCGTCTCGCCCCCATCGCGTTGCGAGACCCACAGATAGGGGTACTCGATGATCGATCCTTGCGGTGGCAGTTCACGCGTCATCGCCATCGCTTTCGATGATCCGGTCCAGCCCTTCGGCCAGCTTCGCCGCCAGTTCAGGCGGAGTTTCCCCGGCGGCATAGGCCTTGCGTGGATCGGGGTTTCGGGCACTCAGCTTCTCGAAGTCCTCGATGGCCATCAGCACGAACCTTTGCTTGCGGTGCTGGGTAATGGCGACCGGCTCACGCGCCGCCGCATGGGTGACGGTCTTAAGGTCGCGCAGAAGTTCGACGGTGGAAAACTCGCGCATGGAACGCCTCCTGGATCGTCGAAATATACGACTATTCTGACTTTTTGCAAGGGCGCTCTGTGCCTGTTTCGTTCGCAGCCTTCGCGTCCCCGTTGGAGCCGAGCGGCCCGTCTCTCCCCAAGACCTTCACCTCTGGAGCCCATCCATGCCCCTGGAGCAGTACAATTTCGGTGCCGGGACCCTGTTCCTGGTGCGCACCGACATCGCCGTGCCGACGCCGACCCGCGTCGGCACCTTGCAGGACGTCAGCGTCGACATGTCGTTCGACGCCAAGGAACTGTATGGCCAGTACCAGGCGCCGGCCGCCGTCGCGCGCGGCAAGATGAAGATCACCGGCAAGGCCAAGTTCGCCAAGCTCAACGCCCGCGCCCTGAACGACGCCTTCTTCGGCCAGACCCTGGCCACCGGCCAGCAGGTGCAGGTGGTGGACGAGGGCGGCCCCAACGGCACCGCCATCCCGGCCACCCCGTACCAGATCGTGGTGGTCAACGGGGCGCAGATGTCGGCGGCCAATCCCGGCCTCGACCTCGGCGTGTTCAACGCCGCCACCGGCATCCAGATGACCCGGGTCGCGTCGGCGCCCACCGCCGGCCAGTACGCCTGCGACATGACCACCGGCACCTACACCTTCAGCGCCACCGACGAGGCGGCCGGGGTCAAGGTGGTGATCTCGTACTCCTATGCCGAGACGACCAGCGGCGGGCGCATCACCGCCACCAACCAGCTGATGGGCTCGTCGCCGATCTTCCGCCTCAACCTGGGCAACAGCTTCCAGGGCAACAAGATGGCGCTGACTCTCTACCAGTGCATCCCGACCAAGACCTCCTGGGACTTCAAGAACGAGGACTTCACCATCCCCGACTTCGAATTCTCGGCCTTCGCCGACAGCCTGGGCCGCGTCTTCGACTGGTCCAGCGACCAGGTGTGACCTCCATGACAGAACTGGAAATAGCCCACCTCGTCGAACTGGTGGCGCTGGCCCGGGGCCGTGGCGCCTCCGACGCCGAAATCGCCGTCGCCCTGCGCACCGAGGCCGAGCGGCTCGACCCCACCAATCCCGACACCCACGACCAGGAAGATCACCATGGCTGACGACCGCACCATCACCCTGGGAGGCCAGGATTTCCCCATCGCACCGCTGACCCTGGGGCAGATGCGCCAGGCCGGCCCCGCCTTCACCCGCATCGGCATCGACAGCGTGGACGGCATGGGCGCGCAGACCACCATCCTCTACCTCGCCATGCACGCGGCCAATCCGGCGGTCACGGCGGCCGACGTGGACGCCATCGTCGGCGTCACCTTCCCCGAACTGAAGGCGGCGATGGAGAAGGTGGCCAAGCTGATGGGTGTCGAGATGCGGACGATCCCGCCGGGGGAAGACCCGGCGGCGGCCTAGACGCGCTCGATTGGGTGGAAATCTACGGCAGCCTGATGACCGGGTGCGGTTTCACCCCCGCCGAGATCGACGCCCTGCCGTTTCCCGCCTATCTCGACCTGCTCGCCTACTGGCGCCGCAACCCGCCGACCCACCTGCTGATGAAGTGGTACGTCGGCTACAAGGCGTGACCCATGTCCACCAACATCGCCGTCAGCATCTCGGCCGACGTCACCCAGTTGACGGCGAAGCTGGCCGTCGCCAAGGCCGACCTGTCGGCAACCAGTGCCGAACTGCGCAATATGGCGGCCCAGATGCGCGCCGCCGGGGCCGCCGCCTCCGACGAGTTGAAGGCCGGGCTGGCGCAGAGTGCGGCGGCGGCGGCATCCGCCCAGGCCGGTGTCGCCAAGCTGCGATCCGAACTGGCGGCGGCACGGACGCCGATGGAGGGGCTTTCGGCGGCGGGCGAGCACCAAGCCGGCATCTTCCGCGAGAAGCTGATCATGGCCCACGAGGCCCTGACCGGCAATTACAAGCGCATGGCCGGTTCGATGATGGTGCTGGGGGAACGCACCGGCGGGCTGGCGGGGGCGTTTGGCGCGTTGCTTTCGCCCACCACCCTGGCGGTGGGCGCGGTCGTCGCCTTGGGCGGCGCCTTCTACGAGGCGGTGGCCAGCGCCGAACGCTGGTCCGAATCCTTCGGCCAGATCAAGGCGGCCATGGATGCCACCGGCCAGGGGCTGGATTACACGCGCGCCCAGGTGGAATCCTTCATCCTTCGGATGCGCGACCTGTACGGTGTCACCACCACCTCGGCGACCGAAATGGTCGCGGCCTTCGCGCGGACCCGCGACATCGGCAGCGAGTCCTACGTCAAGCTGGCTGAGGCCGCCGCCGGCTATGCCCGGGTCACCGGGGAGGAGGTGCCGCAGGCCGCCGCCAAGCTGGTCGAGGCGCTGAAGGGCGGATATGACGGGCTGGTCAAGCTCGACCGTGAATTTCCTTTCCTGTCGGTCGAGCAGGCCAAGGCCATCCACGATTTCGAGGCCGGCGGCCAGAAGGCGCAGGCCTATGCCGTCGCCATCGATGCGCTCAAGGCGAAGTTCGGGCCGCTGGTGAACGACGGCCTGACGCCGATGCAGAAGTCCAGCAACGAGCTCAAGGCCGCCTGGGATGACCTCACCCATTCGCTGGGGGACTCGGCCTGGGCCCACCGCTTCACCACCAACCTCGCCCACATCATGGAATGGATGACCGTCTGGATCGACGGCATGCACAAGGCGAAGCAAGAGGTGGCGGGGTTCACCGTCGCCATTCCGCCGGCGGCTTCGCCGCCAGATTCAATGATGGCGCGGAACACGCCGGCGGCGGGCACTCCGGTGGCGGCCGGGCCGCAGGGCTCCCATGGGGCAGCGGATACCGCCGCGTCCCAGGAGCATCTGCGCATCCTGCGCGAGATCCAGGACGAGAATTTCAAGCTCAAGGGCGACGACGCCGAGCGCGACCGTATCAAGCAGGAACTGGCCCGCGATGAGGAGGCGCTGAAGACGGCCACCGGCGGCGAAGCGGCCATTATCAAGGATAACATCGCCCTGCTGCGGCGCCAGCAGCGGGAGTTGAACAACCGGGCCGGTGCCGGCCAACTCCAGTCCCTGCGTGACGAACTGGAGCAGGAACTGGCGGCCCGGCGGACGGGCGGCGAGCAGGCCAAGCAATACGAACTGCACTTCTGGCAGGACCACCTGGCCCAGGTCCAGGTGGGCTCGCGGGCGGAATTGGAGATCCGCAAGCAGATCAACTCCCTGCAGCAGAGCCTCGACGCCAAGGCGCTGTCCGACGAGTGGCAGAATTTCTCGGAGACCATGCGCCTCAAGATCGAGGCGTCGAAGAGCAACGTCGCCCAGCAGATCGCGCTGGCGGACCAGTGGGTGCGCAAGGGCCAGTCCCTCTACGGCGACGATATCAAGAATTACAAGGCGGCGCTGGACGAGAAGACGCGGCTCCTCCAGCAGCAGATCCAGGACGACCGCAAGATCCGGGAAATCGCGATGGCCAGCCAGGCGCAGATCGCCAAGATCGACTTGGCCGGTGCGCCTGCGCCCAAGGCCAAGAGCGGCGGCCTGCTGGATCAGTTGCTCGGTGGCCTCGATGGGACCGAGGCCAAGGCCGAGCTCGACCGCCACATGAACGCCCTGACGTTGGAGTTCAAGGCCAAGCAGGCGGAATTTCAGGACATCATCAACGACGGGTCCAGCACCCCGGTCCAGATCGCCAAGGCTCAAGGAGATCTGGCGGCGGCCCAGGAGCAATACGCCGTCGATGCCGCCAACCTCAACCAACGGGCGGCCGAGCAGGTGAAGACGGCGTGGGAGAACGCCTTCTCTCCCATCGAGCACGCCTTCACCACCTCCATCGACGGCATGCTGATGGGCACCCAGACCCTGCAGCAGGGCATGCGGCGGCTGGCCCTGTCGATGGTGGAGAGCTTCGCCCAGGCCGGCATCAAGCAGGTATTCACCCTTCTGTCCAGCCAGCTTGCCAGCCTGACGGCGGCGACGGTGGCCTCCCAGACGACGCAGACGGCGGCGGTCACGGCGGGCGTCGCCGCCCGTGGTTCCGCCAGCGCGGCGGGGGCTGCCGCCGATGCAGCCACCCAGAAATCCGGCGTGCTCGGGCATGCCGCCTCCACGGCCGCCGCCGTCTACGACGACGTGGCGCAGATCCCCTATGTCGGCTGGTTGCTGGCGCCTCCAGCGGCGGCCGCCGCCTTCGCCGCCGTGGCGGCCTTCGGGGGCATGATTCCCAGCTTCGACGTCGGCACGCCGTTCGTGCCCCGCGACATGGTGGCGCAAATCCACCAGGGTGAGATCATCGTCCCGGCCGCCCAAGCCGCCGGCATCCGCTCCGGTCAGTCGGTGCTGTCCATGGGCGGCGCCATGACCATGGGGCTCCCGCAAGGCGCCTCCAATGCCATGGGGGCGCTGATGTCCGGCCCCTCCGGCTCTCCGGCATCAGGCGGAGGAGAAGTCAGCTTCCACTACGCGCCCACCATCCACAACGGCTCCAACGTCGATCTCAACGCCCTGCTCACCCAGCAGGGCTCGACGATGCGCCGATGGCTCTCCAACCAGATGCGCAACGGCGCTTTCCGGACCTGACCCATGGCCCTGATCAAGTGCGCTGGCTTCGATTATCTGACGCCGCTGGCTCCGGCTTCCGTGCTGGCCAGCCTCGGCTTCACCAACGCCACCATCCTGCCGGGGCAGGGACGGGCCGGCGGCGGCGCGGCCAAGCTCGGGCAGATCAACCTGCCGGCCCGGCTCGGCACCTTCTATTGCGGGTTTGCCATCGGCAATCCTTCGGGTGTCGAGATCGACTTCAACGATTCGGTCAAGGGACAGAACTTCCGGCTGAACTTCAGCACGGCGGGCGTGGTCACTTGTACCCCGTGGGGATCGGCCGCCGTGTCTTCGACACCGATGGCGGTGATTCCCGGCGCCGTGTGGCAGTACATCGAGGTCTACGGCCTGATCAGCGCCGGCAATGGCGCCGTCACCGTCCGCGTCAACGAAACCGTCGTGTTGGCGGTGGTATCGGCGGGCACGTCGAACAACGCCTCGACCGGCATCGACCAGCTTAGTTTCAGCAACAACGCCGTGGTCGATGACTTCTATGTCTGCGACAACACCGGCACGTCGCTGAACACCTTCCTCGGCAATACCCGCGTGCCCGCCCAGGTGCCGGGCGGAGCGGGCGCCTCGACGCAATGGGCGCCGACCGGGTCGGCCTCGGCCAACTGGCAACTGGCCTCCAATCCCTACATGGACGATTCGTCCTACGTGTCCTGCGCGACGGCCGGCGATATCGACCTCTACACCCTGTCGCCGGTGGCCAACGCGCCGCAGGTGCTGGCGGTGCAGAGCATCGTCGTCGCCCGCCAGGACGATTCCGGCCAGCGCCAGGTCCAATCCGTCATCCAGTCGGGGACGGCGCGGGCAACGGGGGCGGTGGTCGATACCAGCGGCTCCTATGCCGGCCACACCGACATCTTCGCCACCGATCCCAGCACCGGCGGAAGCTGGAGCTATCAGAGCGTGAACGCGCTTCAGGTCGGTGCCGATCTGGTCCAATAGCGGAGCGAACCCATGCGAGCGACTGGGCCATTGAGGCCCCGCGCGATCGTTCGCGCGAAAGCCAAGCGCGCGGCGCGCGCCGGCGTCTGAGGCTAACGAAAAATGTCCGCACGCCTCAACCTGGCCGCCGCCGAGGTGGCGGCCAAGGGAACGGCCCCCGTCCGCGTGAATACCGCTGCGGCGGAAGCCGTCACCAAGGGCTGGGCGCCGGTAAGGACGGCGCAGGCCGCCACCGAACTCGCCGCCAAGGGCACCGCCCCGTTGCGCCTTGCCTTCGTCGCCGTCGAATCCCTGGTCGTCATCGGGAGCCCGCCGACCGTGAGCACCGAGAAGTTTCCGCTGGCCGGTCTGTCGTGGAGCGTCCACCTCAGCCCGAAGTTCAAGACCCGAATCGCCACCCATGTCTCGGGCCGCGAGATCAGGACGGCATGGCAGCAATACGCCGTCTACGACCTGACGCTGACCTTCGAAATGCTGCGCGGCGACGCCACCCAGGAAATCCAGACCCTGATGGGCTTCTTCCTGGCCCGCCAGGGGCAATACGACACCTTCCTGCTCGACCTCGGCGCCGTCACCCGCAACCCGGCCGACGACACCGTGACCCTGGGTGGCCAGGGTGTCGGCGACGGCACCACCACGGTGTTCACCCTGGTCCGCCCGGTGGGGGAGGCTTTCGAGCCGGTGGGCTACGTGTTCCCGGCCGACCTCGGCGGCATTTACGTCGCCGGGGTTCTGCAGGACCCGGCCAGCTACGTCTTCACGGCGCCCAACACGCTCACCTTCAACACCGCCCCGGCGGCTGGCAGCCAGATCACCGCCTCGTTCCGCTACTCCTTCGTCTGCCGGTTCGCCGCCGATACCCAGGATTTCGAGGAGTTCATGGCCAACCTGTGGACACTGCACGAGTTGAAATTCATCACGGTGCTTCCTTGAACCTTGTCCCTCAATCGCCGGGCGCTCACTCCGTTCGCTTGGCTTTCCTCCGCTTCGCTCCGGGGCGCTCAACGCGCCAGTCGCTCACGAGGTTCGCTCCGTGAAATCCGCCCCCGCCGCCCTCATCGCCGCGCTGCAAGGCAGCCGGGAACTCGCCTTCGCCGATTGCTTCACCCTCACCTTGGCCGATGGCACGGTGGCCCGCACCACCAACGCCCAGTACCCCGTGTCGGTGCCGCAATCGGGCGCCCCGGCGCTGGTGTTCGCCGCTGGCGACATCCTGATCGGTGGGCTCAAGCTGAAGCAGACCGTCGGCGTCGATATCGACGAGCAGCAGATCGACATCGCCTTCAAGCCCACCTCGACCATCGCCGGCCTGCCCTGGCCGGTGGCGGCGCGGGAAGGCCGCTTCGACGGCGCCACCTTCGACCGCGCGCGGGTGGTGATGACCGCGCTCGGCGGCTTCGCCGCCAAACCTAATGAATCGGGCGCCTTCGCGCCCGGGAGCATGGCGCCCATCGCCAATGCCCTGGTGACCATGTTCCACGGCGAGGTCGCCACCGTCGACAATATCGGCCGTCTCACCTGCCGGATGACCGTGAAGTCGATGCTCAACAAGCTCGCCATCGACATGCCGCGCGACATCTGGCAGCCGTCCTGCCTCAACACCCTCTATGACGGCCTCTGCACGGTGTCGAAATCGGCCAACGCCGCCTCGGGCAGCGTCGGCGCCAGCCCGACGCTGACCTTCATCCCGTGGTCGGGATCGGCGGAAGGCATCTACGACCAGGGGACCGTCACCTTCGAGGGCGGGGCCAATGTCGGCATCTCCCGCACCGTGCGGCAATCGACGACCGCCGGCCTCACCCTGCAACGGCCGCTCGACACCCTGCCGGCGGCGGGCGACAGCTTCGTGGTCTACAAGGGCTGCGACAAGACCACCGCCACCTGCGCCGGGCGGTTCAACAACCTCGCCAATTTCCGGGGCTTCCCGTTCGTGCCGCCGCCCGAACTGGCGATGTATTGAGGCTTCCATGACCGAAACAGACCAGCGGGCCGCCGTGGTGGCGGAGGCCCGGCGCTGGATCGGCACGCCCTATCACCACCAGGCCGACGTGCTCGGCGCCGGGGTGGACTGCGGCATGCTGCTGGTCCGCGTCTATGTCGACACCGGCATCGTGCCGCCGTTCGATCCCCGGCCCTATCCGGTGCAATGGCATCTGCACCGCGACGACGAGCGCTATCTCGGCTTCCTGGTTGACCGGGGGTCCGAGGTCGAGGCGCCACAGCCCGGCGACATCGTTGTGTGGAAGATCGGCCGCGCCTATGCCCACGGCGGCATCGTCACCGGCTGGCCGCTGGTGGTGCATGCGTACCAGCCCGAGGCGATGGTGGTGGAATCCGACGTGTCGCTGCCCGGCCCGCTGTCCGAGAACCGGCATCGGCGCTTCTTTGATCCGTGGAGGCGCTCATGAGCTGGCTGATGGGCGGCGGCAAGAAGTCCGACGTCAAGCCGGACTACACCGACGTCGCCATCAACACGTCCATCGCCACCCTGCCGGTGCCGCTGGTGTGGGGGCGGGCGGCCACCGGCATCAACCTGCTGTGGTACGGCAACTTCCACGCCATCTCCCACACCTCCAAGGCCGGCGGCAAGGGCGGCAGCAGCAAGACGGTCACCAGCTACACCTACCAGACCGGCCTGCAACTTGGGCTATGCGTCGGGCCGGTCGCCGGCTTCGGCAACATCTGGAAGGGCAAGGACCAGTACGGCAGCCCCGGGGCGCTGGGGCTCACCGCCTTCCTCGGCTCGTCCGCGCAAACGGCCTGGGGCTGGCTCGCCTCGTTCAGTCCACCCCAGGCGCTCAACTACCGCTACACTGCCCATCTTGATTGCGCCAGCTTCGACCTCGGCTCCAGCGATTCGCTGCCCAACCTCAAGGTCGAGACCTTCGGGGCGCTCTACAACACGGGCATCAACGGCCAGGGCGACGCTGACATCCCCTCGGTGGCCCAGGACTATCTCACCGGCCTGCACGGCGTCGGGTTGCCGGCCGCCGCCATCGACACCGCCTCCTGGTTCTCCGGCCCCAATGCCCAGACCACCGGCGATTCCTCCTGGCAGACCTGGTGCCGGGCGCTGGGGCTCGACGTCTCCCCCTGCCTGGATTCGGTCGAGAAGGCCAACGACGTGCTGGCCCGCTGGTTCCAGATCACTAACACCGCCGCCGTTTGGTCCGGATCGGTGCTGAAGGCCATTCCCTATGGCGATACGCCGGTCACCGGCAACGGGTATGTCTTCACCCCCGACGTCACGCCGGTCTATGACCTGTCCGACAGCGACTATGTGCGCCCGAGCGACGGCGATCCGGTCCAGTTGATCCGCTCCGACCCCAACGACGCCTACAACTGCTTCCGTCTCGAATTCTCCGACCGCACCGTGCTTTACAACGTCAACACGGTCGAGGCGCGCGACCAGGCCAGCATCGAGCGGTTCGGCCTGCGCGTCGCCAGCCAGATTTCCGCGCATGAATTCACGCAAGGCTCGGTCGCCCAGGTCGCCGCCAACCTGATCTGCCAGCGGTCGGTCAACATCCGCAACACCTACACCTTCAAGCTCTCCTGGGAATATTTCCTGCTGGAGCCGATGGATCTGGTGACGCTCACCGATGCCGGCATGGGGATGACCAAGGTGGCGGTGCGCATCACCTCGGTGGAGGAGGACGACAACGGCATCCTCACCGTCGTCGCCGAGGAATTCCCCTCCGGCACGGCGACCGCCACTGCCTATCCGGCGCAGGCCAACAGCAACGGCGTCACCATCAACCCCGCCGCCGTGCCGGCCCCGGTCAATCCGCCGGTGATCTTCGAGCCGCCGGCCACGCTGACCGGCGGGACCGCCCAGGTGTGGATCGCCGCCTCGGGCGGCGCTAACGACGTGGCCGACCCCAATTGGGGCGGCTGCAATGTCTGGCTGTCGGTGGACGGCACCGATTACGAGATGGCCGGCACCATCAACGGCCCGGCCCGGATGGGTGTGCTCACCGCCGGCCTGGCCGCATTCTCGGGCACCAACCCCGACACGGGGGACACGCTCGCCGTCGATCTCAATGAGAGCGCAGGCACCCTGTCGTCCGGCACCGCCGCCGATGCCGCCGCCTCCCGGACGCTGTGCTGGTGCGACGGCGAGTTGCTGGCGTTCGAGACCGCCACCCTGACGGCCACGGGCAAGTACAGCCTCGCCACCCTCTATCGCGGCCTCTACGGCACGGCGGCCGGCGCCCATGCGACGGGGGCGCAGTTCGCGCGGCTGGATCAGGCGGTGTTCCGGTACGATTTGCCGCAGGCCTATGTCGGCCAGGCGATCACCGTCAAGCTCCAGTCCTTCAACGTCTGGGGCGGGGGCGTGCAGGATCTGTCCACCTGCACCGCCTATAGCTACACGCCCAACGGCACCGGCTTTCCCTTGCTGAATGCGGCCGGGACCTATGGCGGGCTCACCGTCAACGCCTCCGGCCAGATCACCGCCGTGGCTCCGACGGCAGGAATCAACCCTTACGACATCGCCGGCTTCCTGCCGGGACTCCCCTCGGCGGGGCAGGTGCTGTTCCGCATCGAGATGGTGCGCTCGGTGACCCTGCCGGCCGGCCTGGCCGGCAGCCGGGCCATCTGTCAGACCGCGCCGACCAATGCCGTCACCCTGGGCCTCAAGCAGAACGGCACTGCGATCGGCAGCATCGCCTTCGCCGCTGGGGCCACCGCCGGGACGTTCAACTTCACCAACCAAGTGGTGCTGGCGGCAGGCGACGTGCTGGAACTCGACGCGCCGTCGCCGGCCGACGCCACCTTCGCCGGCCCCAGCTACACCATCACCGGGACGAGGTAAATTCATGGCCGACATCTTCTGGGACGGCTTCGACAAGTACGCTCCGCTCTACGCCGTGCCGGCCAACTCGACCATGGGCGGCGAGTGGACCACCGTGCCGCAGAACGGCTTGTTCGTCGCCGGCCGCTTCGCGGGCAGCCTGGCGCTGCAGATCAGCTACGGTTCCACCGCCAGCCGCAGCCTGCCCGACAACTCCCCCCGCCTGATCGGCGGCATCGCCATGCAGTCCAACCTGTCCAACAACAGCGGCGTCCTGTTCGCCGATGCCGGCACCAACCAGTGCTCGGTCGGCTTCAATTCCCAGGGCAAGCTGGTGCTGTGGCAAGGAGGGCTAGGCGGTACCCAGATCGCCATCTCGTCGGCCGCAATCACCGCCAATTCCTGGCACTACGTCGAATGGGATCTGACCTTCGCCTCCAGCGGCGCCTACACCGTGTGGCTCGATGGCGCCCAGGTGTTCACCGGCGCCGGTAATCTGGAAAGCAGCGGCACCGCCACGGCCAACACCGTGCTGCTGAACGGCAACACCTGCGATTTCGACGACATGTATCTGTTCGACAGCACTGGTGGCGTCAACAACGCCGTACGCGGCGACAGCCGCGTGGAAACATTGTTCCCGACCGCCGATTCCTCGGTCGCCTTCACCCCCGGCCAGGGGGTGATCGGGGCCTGGTACAGCCTGAACGGCTCCACGTCCTACATGTCGGCCAATCAGCTCTTCCTGCGGAAGGTCACACCCACGGTGGCGGGGACGCTGGCCAGCGTGTCGGCAATGCCGCAATCCACGTCCGTCAGCGCCAATTTCAAGCCCGCCGTCTATGCCGACAACAATGGCGCACCCGGCAACCTGCTCTCCAGCGGACCGCAGGTGACCGGGGCCACCGCCGGCACCGCCGTGACCATGGCGCTGACCACGGCGCAGACGCTTTCGCCCGGCACACCGCTCTGGATCGGCTATCTCACCGACACATCGCTGTCGATGCAGCGCCAGGACAACAGCAGCTATTCCACCAATGCCGGCACTACCGCCAACGTCACCTATTCCAGCGGCGTCCCGGCCACGGCGCCCGGCATGAACTCCGGTCAGTCGAGCCTGCAGGTCTGGGGCAACGTCACCGGGCTGTCCGGCAATTACAGCGAGACCAACGAGGTGCCGCCCGGCGGCGACCTGAGCTACGTCGCGTCGAGCACGGTGGGAGCCGAGGATCTGTACGCCTTCGGTAGCTTAAGTTCCACGCCGTCCAACATCGCCGGGGTCAAGGTGTCGGCGCTGCTGCGCAAGACCGACAGCGGTGCCCGCACGGTGTCGGTGCAGATCAAATCGGGCACTACCGAGGTCTCGGGCACCGCCCAGGCCCCCGGCGCCTCCTACGCCTATTTCGCGGCCTATGCCGATGCCGACCCCAACACCGGGGCGGCCTGGACGGCCACCGGCGTCAATGGCCTGTCGGCCGGGGCCAAGATCGCGTCGTGACCAGCGCCAATCTCGGGCAAGCCTCCGTCGAGATCCTGCGCGGCGGCCAGCCCGCCATCCGCCAGGGTCAGACCACCGCCGAAGTCCTGGTCGGCGGCGATCCCTCCGCCAATCTGGGGCAGGTGGCGGTCGAGGTGCTGCAGGCCAGCGCCGCCGGCCCGACCGGTGCGCGGTCCGGCCAGGCCGCAATGGAGGTTTTGTACCGGGCGGTTCCACCCATGCGGCTGGGGCAAATGGCCGTCGAGGTGCTGTGGGGCGGCGGCGGGGTGGTCGCTCCGTCCGCCGTGCCGTTCCTGTGGATCATGACGTAGGAGGAGACCGTGGCTCTCACCCTGGAATGGGCCTGCGGGTTCGAACAGTTCGGCGCGCCGACCGATCTGGCCCAAATCGTACAGCCCTGGTCGGCCCAACTCGCCAACGGGAACTTCATGGGCATTTCCACCGGTCCGGGCGTGCGCACGCTGCAGGGAGCCGGCGTCGTCCCCAAGGCGCTCAATCTCGGCAATTACGTCGGCAGCGGAGTCATCTGGGCGGTGCCCAATGTCGGCACCCGCTTCCTCGGCATGGGCTGGTTCCTTCCCAGCCTGCCGGGCGGAGAAGGCAACCTGTTCCAGATCACCGCGACGCCGACGCTTCCCGACGGCCAGGGCACGGACGGGGTGCGCGTCACCCTGGACAACACCGGCACCGTCCGCATCCGCCAGAATTCCACCAACGCCGTGCTGGCCGCCTCGGCCGCCTATGCGGTTGCCGGCAACAGCCAGTACTGGCTGTCGCTGTCGTGCAATCCCAATGCGGGGTGGGTGACGCTGGCGCTCAACGGCGCCATCATCGCCACCGCGAGCTTGGGGATCAGTTTCGCCCTCCGGTACATCACCTTCTGTTCGGCCGGTTGGCAAGCCAACGGCCAGAACGTCGTCGTCGACGATCTGGTTTCCTACCTCACCGACGGCACCGACACCGCCACGACGCTGGTGCCACCGCGCTCGGTGTGGACCAGCCTGCCCAATGCCGTCGGCGATAAGACCCAGTGGTCGCGGGTGGGCGGCGCTGTCGCCAATTGGGCCTCGGTCGACGGGCAGGCGTACCAGACCGCCTTCTACAACACCACCAGCCAGGCCGGCACGCTCGACTATTACAACATCACCGACCTGCCCGGAGCTCCCACCGCCATCGACGGCGTGGTGCTGACCGCCTGCGCCCGCAAGGAGGATTCCGGGGCGCGTGCGCTCAAGCTGCACGCCCGCGTCAACGGTGCCGACGATGTCTCTCCGCCCTTCACGCTGACCACCGGCGCGGCGTTCTGGTACCTGTCCGCCACCTTTCCCCAAGCCCCGGGCGGGGGCGCCTGGACGCCCTCGGCGGTCAATCTCTGCCAGATCGGGCTGGAGGCGGCCTGATGGGTACCGTGGCCGATGTCGGCCAGTTCGCGCTCGTCACCATCGGCGACGGGCCGGGGCGGATCAGCGCCGCATCGGCCGCCATCACCCTGGTGGGAAACGGGCTCGGAATCGCCGATGTCGGCCAGATCGGCATGGCCTGCGTCGGCGACGGCGTGGGCGTCGGTTCTGTCGCGCAGACTGCCGTTGCCATCGTCGGTGATGGCGTGGGCCAAGCCGACATCGCCCAGGCCTTCGTCACCGTGGTCGGCGGATAACCTCTCATCCCGAATATTGGAGGCGGCATGCGCCACACCCTCGCCGACACCGTCACCAGTGCTACCGCGCTCGCGGCGGCCTGGTGGTCCCAATTTCTCTCACCGCTGCTCCAGGCCGTCATCTTGATCCTCACCGCCGCCTTCATGGGGCTGGGGGTGATGCTGCGCTGGCGGCAATGGCGGGCGCCCAACCGATCCAACGAGGGGGACCAGATATGACCGAACAGGGCATCGACATCCGCCAACTCCGCGACCTCGTGGTGCGGCCGGCGCTGGACGCCATCGGCCTGGGCGGGCCCGCCGCCGAGGAACTGATGATCGGCACCATCCTGCAGGAATCCGGCGGCGGCCACTGGCTGCACCAGATGGGCGCCGGCCCGGCCATTGGCATCTGCCAGATGGAACCCGCCACCCATGACGACCTCTGGCGCAACTTTCTCCGATCCCGCTCCGACCTTGCCGCCAAGGTCCAGCGGCTGATGGTCGAGGCGCAGGTGGGCGAGATTGGGGCCAGCGAAATGGCCGGCAACCTCTACTACGCCGTCGCCATGGCCCGGCTGGTCTACGCCTGTGTCCCCGAGCCGCTGCCGCCGGCCGGAGACCTCGCCGCCCAGGCCGCCTATTACAAGCGCCACTACAACACCGCCGACGGCGCCGCCACGGTGGAGCAGTACATGGCCAATTGGCAGCGCGCCATCACCTGATCGGCGCGTTTTGCCGCACCTTTCCCCGCCGCCCGGCATCCGCCCGAGGCGGCTCCCCGCCTTCGCGGGGACAAGCTTTTCATGCGCATGAAAGGAAAATCTCGTGGACCAGCTCTCTCTCCTGGCCCTTTGGGCCGCCGCCTGGCCGACCATCACGGCCATCGTCGCCGCCGCCTCGGCGCTCGACGCCACTCTGCCCCAGCCGCAGCCGGGGTCGCACTGGCTGATCCTGCGCAAGGTGATCTCGTTTCTGGCCATCAACGTCGGCAATGCCAGCAACGGCAAGCAGCCGGATTTCGTCACCTGGATCGTCCGCATCGCCGAGCCGCTCCCGCATGCGCAGCAGATCGCGCCGGCTTCGGCGACCAAGGCGGCGGAACCCCCGGCGCCCCCATCGCCGCCCTCGGCGGCTGGCCCAATTGCGACGGCCGTCCTCGTGCTCGCTCTCGGGGCTGCCGGACTGCTGGGTCTCTCGGCTTGCTCCAACATGCAGGATCCGACCACCGCCATCGTCAGCGTCGAGGCCGGCTACGGTGCCGCACTCGCGGCCGAGAACGAATACCTCGCCTCGGGCAAGGCCGATCCGGCGGTGGTGAAGACCCTGCACAACGCCCGAACCGGCGTGGCGCAGGTGCTCGATCCCATCGCCGCCGCTGCCGCCAAGGGGCAGGCGCCCACCAGCGACCAGGCTCTCGCCGCACAGACGGCACTGTCCGCCTTCCAGGCGGCGCTTCAGGCCAACGGCCTGACGCCGAAAATCACCACCAGCAGGGAGAACTGACCCATGGACATCACGATCATCCTTCAGATCCTTGCCGCCGCCGCCCAACTCCTGCCCGAGATCGAGCAGGTGCTGCCGGTGGTCGCCAAGATCATCGACGGCCAGACGGCCACCGAGGCCGACGCCGCCGCCGTCTACGCCGCCATCCAGGCGCTGGAGGCGCAGGTGGCCAGCGGGGAGGCTGCCGCTGCGGGGAGCTGATCTCCAATCCATCACTACGCCGCGGCCGGCCGGGGGGAGCCATCCCCTCGGCCGGCCGCTTTTTGCGTTTGTGGGCTCCGCGCGGGTTCGCCGCCATTCCCACCCCGCCCTTGATCCGTCCCCCGCGACGGCGTCTCCGGCGGTCCCCGCGCTTATGGGTCCGGGTCCCCCAGTGACGATACGATCCGAGCGACTGAATGTCTCGCCCGGAAAAAACCTCCGACAATTAGATTGTCGCTAGATTGTCGCAAATGATGAACTCGAATTGACCGTCTCGCGGATACCGATCGGAATTTGTG
>JAEHJW020002763.1_pt1 | contig 36084 bp, 59 predicted proteins | sample 9271431 | NCBI WGS metagenome assembly JAEHJW02 | reverse complement strand
TCGCGCAGGGACGTGATGGGCAGATCTTTCAAAGTGGTCATGACAGGCGCCTCGCTTTGGTGTTTGTCTCGTTCTCGGGGGGCACGAGAAAATCGGTTCCACGGCCGCCGGCGATCTTCAGGTAATCCACCTCGACCTTGGCCGAGTTGATGATCGTCTGTGCCACCTCCGCAATGGCTTTTGCTCGCTCGGTATCCATGGGGCTCTCTTTATCGCCCAGGGCTTCCAGGGCCGCGAACAGATGATTGCGCAAGTCCTCAATCTTGTTTTTCACGGATGCTCCTCCGGTTGATTTTGCGTTTCAGCGCGCCGGCCAGCTGCACGACCTCGGCCAGTTCACGCGGATAGCGATTCCACATCGTGTTACCGCGCGCGAGGTCGGCGCGGCTCATGAGGCACAGGTTGTCGAGCACGACATGCGTCTTGTCGTCATCGACGAATGCCACCACATATCCGTCCGGGATGGCCCCGTAGGCCGCTTCCCACAACAGACGGTGTACCGGTTGCCAGTCGCGCGGCGGATAGCCGGTGTCGGTCATCTTGCGCTGTAAATAGCCACCGGCAACGCGCTCGCTTCCGATCGGTATATACCTATTCCCACGCTGACCGGCCTTGAATTGCGTCTCACTCATTCGCCCTGGCGCATATCCCGGTCTACGCAAGCCTTTGTTCGCCGGCACATGACCCTTCTGGAATTGGGTGGGCTTTCCGACCTGGTCGGCGCGGCGAAGGCGACAGGCCGCGGGACTCGCCATATAGGCCGCGCTCTTGGCGAGACCGAGGGCCCGCGCCTTCTGGTAGACCGATGACAGCGGACGCCCGAGGTCACGGGCGATCGCTTGCGTGGCCTCATGCTGGTAGCGGCGCGTGAGCTCGGCCAGCGCGTCGGCTGTCCAGAATGTCCGGGTCATACGCGCCTCTTCAACCACCGCGCCGTGGCGCGGACCTCGCGGGCCAGGCGCCAGAGACGCCAGCGGTGCCAGAGCTTCACGCCTCGTCCTCCGGCGCATCCTCGGGCCCCATGTGATCCCACCACTCCTGGCAGAGGGCGCACCGGCACTCGTAGGGGTGATTGCTGGCCTGATCGAAACGGGCCAGCTGCTCGGGTGTCATACCCATCTCGGCGCGCAAGCGTGCGAGGGCATCTTGTATGTTCAGGGTCTCGCTCATCAGTCCTCCTAAAAAGGGATGGCCATTTCCCAGGCCTCACAGCCCGCTTCTTGGGCGTCTGCCGGGACGGAGGTCTGCCAGTGCCCGCAAGATCTCTTGTCGGCGTCGAAGTGGTCGCATTGGTAGCAGGGGGTGCGCTCCGGGAGCGCCTCCACGATAGCGAGCGCCTCTTGTAAGACCTGGCACATACGCGCCTTATCGGTCGGTGTCAGAATCATGAAAAATCACTCCTCGGATTTCAGGGTAGCGTTGGGTCTCATCGACCAGGATTTCGGCAGGGACGGCCAATTCGCCCACGCGGCCTAGGGCCTCGTCGATGCTCTCAGGCGGTTCGTTCTGTGGGCCGGCGTGCCGCCTCCACCACAACCGCGCTTTGGTGCGGGCGTAGCCTGTGTGTTCGAGACAAACCCACTCGCGGGCGACAATCCGCATACCGGCGTAATAGTCCACACGGAGGGTAGGCGGCGCGTCGGGTTTCTCATGGCGGCGATACTTGACCTCCAATTCGGTGTAGCGCATGGCCTCCGCTTCAGCGCGTAGAATCGGCTGGGCGCTCGCTGTGGCCTCGTGCGCGGCTTCGTCCGGAAAGACATAGCCGCAGTCGGCGCAGTAGGCGGATTTGGGGTGCATCTTCGCGCCGCACTGGGAGCACTTCTTGTGCGGGGCGTCGCCGCCCGGTTGCCCCCGTGGCGCGCGCGGGGGACGCACATCGTCTACGGGTCCGTGGCGGGCGACGTTGCCCGCGAAATCGAGTACCAGGGCATCTGTCTTTCCGGGCGCGGTGCGCATCCCCCGGCCGCAGATTTGCAGATAGAGCCCGGGGGACTGCGTGGGGCGCAGCATGGCTACGCAATCGACATGCGGCACATCGAAGCCGGTCGTGAGCACATCGACATTCACGAGAGCCCGCAGAGAGCCCGCGCGATAATCGCGGATGATCCCCGCGCGCTCGGCCGCCGGGGTCTCGCCGGTCACCAACGCAGTCGGGATCCCGAGTCGCAGGAGCTCATCACGCACATGCGTGGCATGGCGCACGCCGGCGCAAAAGAGCAACCAGGCGCGCCGGTCCGCCCCGAGCGCCACGATCTCGGCACAGGCGGCCTGCGTCACCGGCGCTTGATCTACGGCGTCCTGAAGGGCCCCAGGCACGAACTCGCCGTTTCGTTTGGCAATCCCCTCGGCATGCAGGCGCTCGCGGACCGGGGCCGTGGTAAGCGGTGCCAGATGGCCGGCAGTAATGAGGTCGCGGATCGGGACCTCATAGGCGATGTCCGTGAAAAGTGCGCCCTCCCCTTCGTGCAGGAGGCCGTGGCCTAAACGGTACGGGGTCGCGGTGAGGCCGATGATTTTGGTCGCCGGATTCAGCGTGTGCATGGCGGCAAGAAAGGTCCGGTACATGCCCTCCCCTTTCGGGGCCAACAGGTGGGCCTCATCGATGAGGATCAGATCGTAGGATCCCAACTCGTGCGCCGCGCGATAGACCGACTGGATGCCGGCGAACGTGATGGCGTCCCCGATATCCCGCCGATGGAGGCCGGCGCTAAAGATGCCGGCCGGGGCCTCGGGCCAGAGGCGCATCAACTGCAGGAAGTTTTGCTCGATCAGCTCTTTGACGTGCGTCAGCACCAGGATCCGCGAGCGCGGCCATTGGGCGAAGACCTCTTGCACGAAGGCCGCGATGATCACGCCTTTCCCACTGCCGGTCGGGAGACTTAACAGAGGATTCCCGCCGTTGTGCTCGAAATAGCTGTAGAGCGCGTCAAGGGCCTCGCGCTGGTAAGGGCGCAGCGTGATCACTTGGGCTCTCCCACGGTGGCGTTGAACGTCGCGCGCAAGGCCTCGACGCCGGGGTCGGCCAGAAACGAAGGCGGCGCGGCGCGCCATTCAGCGCTGGTGTAACTCAGGGGCCCTTTAGGACCGTTCTTCAGGACGCGGCCATCCGGAAGCTGGTAGGCGATCCAGTTGGCTTCAGCCGAGGCGTCGGCGACCGGGAACCGCATAAGGGCCGGCAGATAGCGGTGCTCCGGACAGCCCACCTTTTGGGCCTCTACCGGGATGTCCGCATTCCAGCGCACGCACGACCAACGGGCATGGCCGTCCCGTTCCGGGGTCGCATGGACGCAGGTGCGACAGGAGATCTCGGGGAGCTGGGTACCGTGGCAGGTCGGCGCGTGACCACAAAACTTGCACTGATACCAGGTCGGATCCTCGGACAGCTGAGCCGGCGGCGTATCCGCGAAGATCACGCGCTCAGCGCGGGCCAGGAGCTTCAGATAGGCGGCGCCATCCGCCTCGACGCGCTCGTCGTAGAGTTGGTCATCGTCTTTGCAGACCGCGAGATAGTACGCGCGGTCGGTCTGGGCCCAGCGCATGTAGCACTGCATCTGGGCGAAATGTTCGGGTTTGGCTTGGGCAACCCCCTTCTTCTGAAGGTCGGCGAATGATTTCGCATTGTGGGTCTTGAACTCGCCCACGTGCCACTTCTTGGGGGCTTCCAGGAGCCCTTTGAGCATGGCGTCTAACGAGCCGCCAAAATGGCCGGAGAGCTCGCTATAGCGAATCTGGTGGCCCGTCTCGGGATCCACGGTGATCACCGTACAGCCGGCGGCGCGTAAGAGCCGCGCGAAGGTCTCCTCCTCGCGCGCGCCGCGGTCAAAGAGCCGGAGCATGCGACCGGAAAACTCCGGCCGCGTGGCCCAGCGGAAGGAATACCACAGCTCCCGGTCACACGGACGCCCGATGAGGGACGCCCCCAAATGGGGACGGCGCCAGTCGGAGGCAGCCGCCACCACCGCGCGGTCGATGGCGGCCGCCGTGGTCTGCTGATTGACCGGGAGCGTGGCCATGTTACTTAGTCGCCCACGGCGGGCGCGCGCCGCCCGTGGCCGGTTTGGCTGCGGCGCTCGGCGCCGGACGGGACGCCGCGGCCGGGGCTCCGGCCGTCGCCTGCACCGGGGCCGGAGTGGCACCGTTCGCCGGCTTGTAACCCGCGACCTCGTTTTGGTCGTTGTAGTCCGGACGCTTGCGGACCTTCAAGGTCGCGACGAGCGGCTTGTCGTGGAGCTCCGCCGAGTCGTTCACGCGCAGGACATTCACGGCATGGCAGATCTGCGACAACTGGCGCTGCGCGATCTCGACCGCTTTCGCGTTGGCGTTCACCAGGTTCAGGCGATCGAAGATCAGCCGGTTCTTGTACGGGCCGTCCAGGATCTGCAACGTCATGTTGAGGTACTCGCCGGTTCCCGCTTTGGTGGGCTTCATCTCCGAGTCCACGATCATGGCGAGGTAGTCGCCGGCCGGCAGGACATCAAAGACCGGGGTCGGATCGACGCCGGTGGCGTCAAAGCTTTGGTTCAGGTGTGCCATAGGGTATTGCTCCTTTGGGTTGGGTGGCTGATTAGGCCGCGTGGGTGGCATTGCCGGCCGCATGGCCGGTGGGGCTGATCGCCGCGGTCAAGGCCTTGTCCAACGCGTCCCAGGTGAGCGGCATCGAATCGGGCAGACCGTAGCGGTTTTTGGCGAGAAAAGCGGGTTTTTCCGTGGCGTACATCAGGCGCTCGCCGGTCGTGATCCCGCGCGAGACCTTCTTGTCAAAGCCAACTTCCTCTTTTTTCACGATGGTCTTGTAATTGGCGAACAGCACGATGTCCGCCCACTCCTGCAGGAGCGCGGAACTGCGGTCCTGCAATTTGGGCATATAGCGCTCATACGGCTCGACCTCGGGGGAATCGAACCGCTTGATCTGGCAGTGGGCGATGAGGATAGTCGCCATCCCCTTGGCGTCCCGCAGGGCCGTGAAGCCCGCCAAGACGTTCCGCCAGTAGTCGGCGGCAATGGTCGCGCCTTTGCCATAGGCCAGGTCCTTGGCGTCGTAGCGAGCGTTGATATCCGTCCAGATGAGGTTTTCGAGCCAATCGGCGGAATCGAGCACCACGGTGCGGAACGTGTGGTCCTCGGAATAGAGCGCGGACAGCGCATCGAGCACGTCCTGATAGCTCTGCGCGAGCGGGAAGTGATTGACACCCAGGGTGCCGAGACCGTCCTCGGTCTGAATAAAGACCGGGTCCGGGGCCGAGGCCCCGAACGTGGTCTTACCCAGGCCGTGGGGCCCGTAGATCATGCAGCGCGGGGCCTTGATGGTCTGCGCGCGGCTGATAGTGGAAAGCGAGATTGCCATTAGGGTGACTCCTTGGCGGTGACGGCGACGGTGGGTTTGGCGGGTTTGGTCGTGACGGCGCTCGCCAACGCCTGGAAATACTCGGGCTCGTGCTCCTGCATGTAACGGTACTCGCGCAGATCGAGCGACGGCTTATAGGTGATCACGCGGTTCAAGAGTGGCGCCGGGATCTGCGCGTCGAGCCCTGCCACCTTATCGGGGTCCAGCTCCCGTGTGACCTTGCCGGTCACCTTGATCGTGTAGAGGCCCACGGCCGCCGTGGTGGTGCCTTCGAGGCCGTGCGCGATTACGGCGGCAATTTGATCGTCGATGGCGCGCCGGTGGGCGATCGCGCCTTGCTCGATGGCTTTGGCGTCTCTCCACATCTCACAAAGCTTGGTCATCTCCGGTACCAAGGACTCCGAAACCGGTTGGGTGTGTGCTGGGGCGTTCATGCGGACCTCCTGTGGTCGCGGGATTGGCGTTGGGTAATCCGGGCCTCGATCTCGCGATCGACGGCCGGGTTGCCCTGGGGCCGGAATTGTTCGCTCAAGAGCCAATTCGCCGGCTTCTCGGGCGCCCTCTTTGCCTTCGGAAAGGGCTGGCGCCGTAGCCAGGCAAGTCGTTCGTTCGTCGCGTGGTCGTTCATGCTTCCTCCGCAAGTTTCTCGGCGAGGTCGGACGCCTCGCTTAAAAAAGCCCGCTGCTCGGGCGTCAGGGCCCCGTCTAGGGCCAGATAGGCGCCATGGGCCATGTCCGCGAGGGCCCAGTAGTCCCGCTTATCAAAAGCGTCGATGGAGCGCGCCCGGAGACACGAGACGAGGAGCTCAAAGCTCATGGCGCGCCTCGAGGCACTTGCGGGTGTGCGCGTCGATGAGCCCGTTGGCGCGGGCCCGCAAGGCCGCTACCGCGCCCTCTGTGGCGCCGTACCCGCGTGCCGGTGCCGCCAAGAGCCGCTCCAGCGGGCCGACCAGCTCTTCCCAGGACTCGGTCAGCGCCTCTTCCATCACGGTCTCGCGGAGCGCCGCAAAACGGAGCCGCGCCGGCTCGTCGTGGGGGCAGGTCCCAGGACAGGTGCAGTCCCGTTCGCCGGGCTGCTCCTGCGTCGCGGCCAGCGCGAGCAGATGGCGGCAATGGACCTCCTCGCACTCGCTATGCGCGAGCATCCAGGCCTTGCGATCGTCGGGGGTCATACGCTCTCCTTCGCCCGTTGGGCGCGAAAGATTTGAAGTTGCAAGGCGCGGATACTCTCGTCCTCGTCCGTGAGGCCTTCCAAAAGGCTCGCCGCGATGCGCAGTGCGAACCGGTAGGAGTCGATGGAAAGGCGCCGGTCGCCGGTCAGGGCGTGGCCTTTGGCGAGAAGCACGTCGTAGAGGCGCGTGGGCTGGGCGCTCATGCGACCTCCTGCACGAGCTGCCAGACGCCGACGGCGAGAGCTGCTTCGAACCGGCTGCGCGCGCAGATGGCGAGGTCGGAGGGGTCGACCACGCCGGTGAGGGTGATATGGTCGGCCACATCGGTGACGCGATAGGTCGTTTGCTCGCTCACGAGGCGGTAGAGCTGGCCATCGGTGACGGGTTGCGTGTTCGGTAAGTCGGTCATGGGGTCGGTCTCCAGGAGCCCGTTGTCGAGCTCATGGGAGACAATATAACGTCAGTTATATCTCTAGTCAATAACCCACGTTATATTTTTTTGAGACACAAAAAAAGCTCCCCGAAGGGAGCTCTGGCGTGCGTCTTGATTTTTAGGATGGCGGCGATCGGCCCTGGATGGGATGCAGAGGTAGCAACGCGTAGCCTCCAAAAAAGCCGCCTTGAACGGCTAAGGAAAGCGATCCGATACCTGAATCCGCACGGCGCCTACATAATCAAAGCGGTAATCGGAGGTGCGCTCAAAGCGGTTTCCTGCAGGGGGAGCCCCCATTCGTTTTACTTCCATACTCGTAGCTCCTTTGTCTAGTTGGCTATATCTACCTCAAAAACACCTGCCGCTTCTCCACCACCACGCCCACGATCGTGGCATTCCCATTGATGGGCACGACCGGATACCGGGCATTGAGCGGCTTCAGGAACTTCTGCGGCCCATCAATGATGAGCTGCTTGAAGGTCGCTTCCTGGGCGTCATCGAGGCGGACGATCACGAAGTCCCCGTTCCGAGCCTCAACCTCGGGGTCCACGATCAGGGTGTCCCCCTCGGTAAACTTGGGCTCCATGCTGTCCCCCCGGACCTTGAGCGCAAAAGAACACGCGCTGACCTTGGTACTCGGGCTGATCCATTCCTCCGCCATGCCGGGCGGATAGGGGTCCGTATACTCCGTCCAGTCCCCGGCTTGGACCCAGGAGACCAAAGGCACCGGGGGACGGAGATCGGGGCCTGGGGAGACGTTGGAGGGCTCTATAGCGCCCTCTCCGCTTCCCAGCCACCGCGCAGAGACACCAAGGTGATGAGCCATAGTGGCCACATGGCGGCTTGCGCTCGTTGAGGTCACAGACTGCTCACTTTTTTGGATGGCCGGCTGACTTATGCCTACGCGCCTAGCGAGTTCCGCTTGCGTAAGGCCAGCACGCTCGCGCGCCATCTTTAGCCTTGCGCCGAATGTCTCACTCATCCGTGCACAGTACAACGCTTGTTATATCCCAGCAAACAACCGGGGCTATTGACGAAATATAACCGGGGTTATATCTTAGTGGCATGAATACGCTCATCGAGAAGGCTATCAAGATCGCTGGGAGTCAAAGCGCGCTCGCAGGCCGATGCGGGGTGAAGCAACCGCACGTCTGGAATTGGCTGCATCGCGACAGGCGCGTATCTGCCGAAGCGGCCATCCAAATCGAAGCCGCCACCTCCGGCGCCGTGACCCGCGAAGAACTTAGGCCCGACATCTTCGCCGCCCCCCGCGCCCATGCGCATGACTGATTTCTTTTCCACTCGCACTCCTCCCTGTGGGAATTCCTCCCGGGCAACCGGGGGGCTTTTTTCATGACCATCACATTATCCGAAACCCCCCACGCAAGGTCCCGCAAGGCCTTTTCGCGGGTCTTGCAGGCCATGGGAGAGACCGGGCGCCAGGTTGCACTGGCTTCCACGTTAGGAATTTCCGAGAGCGCGGTGAGTCGGCTCAAAACCGAGAAGCTGGAAGATGTCATCACGCTGCTCTATGTGCTCGGTTTCAAGGTTGTCGAATCGGACAAGCGCTGCGTGGATGCGAAGGCCTTGGAATTCATGCGACAGATCACAAGCCGCGCGTTAGCCGGCGAGTGTTCTTTGATGTGGGAGGACGACGAATAAGAAACGGCCGGCTAATGCCGACCGTCTGAATGGTGAAACAGGCAGACCGCTTGCAGGCGGTCAGCAATGAACGGGGTGGCTCATCGCTAGGTCAAGAATGCCTGGGGAGCCGCCCGCTAACATCGGACGAAGGGCGGACATTGAACGAAGCGCGACTCACAGGCAACCTCACCCGGTTCTTCCCGGGCGGCTTTGCGCCTGTGCGCGAGGCGGTGCCGGAAGACCCCATTCGGGTCTTTTTGGGCACCGTGCACGCGGATGGGCTCACCGTCGAGTCCGTGACGCCCGGCGCGCTCGTGCGGGTCGCCACCAAAGAAGATAAGCACGGGCAAAAGAGCGGGTGGTACATCTACCACGCCGACGGCCTGCCGGTCGGGATCTACGGGGATTGGCGCCAAGGGTGGGAGCGGACCTGGTGTGCGAAAACGCGCAGCGATTTGAGTCCTGCCGAATACGCCGCGCAACAAACCGCGATCGCCCACGCCCAGGCGGTGCGCGCGCAGGCCTTAAAGAAACGCCACGACCAGACGGCCGTGCGCGCGGCTAAATTGTTTGACGGCGCGGATCCCGCGCCCGCCTCTCACCCTTATTTGGTCGCCAAAGGGGTCGCGCCCTTCGGGCTGCGCATGCGCCACGGCACGCTCCTGATTCCGCTCTGCAACGCGCGCGGCGAGATCCGCACCCTGCAGCGCATAAGCCCCGATGGCAGCAAGCGCTATCTCGCCGGCGGCGAGAAGCAGGGACATTTCCACCTGATCGGCGCCCCCAGGGGCGTGCTCCTGATCTGCGAGGGCTACGCGACCGGGGCCAGCCTCCACGAGGCCACCGGCTATGCGGTTGCCGTCGCGTCGGACAAGGCGAATCTGGCCCCGGTCGGGAAGGCCCTGCACGCCGCCTACCCGGCCGCGCGGATCGTCTTCTGCGCCGACGATGACCGCTGGAAAGACGCGAACGAGAACCCCGGGGCCCGGGCGGCTGAATCCGCCGCGCATGGTATACCGGGCGCCACCTGGCTTCTGCCGCGCTTTCGCGAGGACGCCACCCACCCCACCGATTTCAACGATCTCGCCGCGCTCGAAGGCCTTGGCACCGTGCGCGCCCAAGTCGAGACCGCGGTGCCCGCGACCCTAGAAGCCGTCTCGGTGGCCCTCTGGGCCGATCAGCCGGTCCCGGTACGACAATGGCTGCTCCCCGACTGGATCCCCATGCGCCAGACCACCGCGCTCTATGGCGATGGCGGCGTGGGTAAGACCCTGTTGGCGCAGCAGCTCGCCACGGCCGTGGCCAGTGGCCGCGGCTTCCTCGGTCTCACGCCGCGCACGGGGGGCGTCCTGGGTCTCTTTTGCGAAGATGACGTCGACACGCTCCATATGCGCCAGGCCGGTATCAATCAGTCCCTGGGGATCCCCTACAGCGCGGCCGAGACCTTCCACTACATGAGTCGGGTCGGGCGCGATAACCTGCTCATGACCTTTGACGGCCACGACGCCGGCACGCTCACGCCCTTCTGGCATGAGATCGATGCCAAAATGGCGCAGCACCGCCCCGTCCTGTTGATCGTCGACACCGCCGCCGATACGTTCGGCGGCAACGAGAACATCCGGCCGCAGGTCCGCCAGTTCGTCCAGCAGGCCTTGACTGCTTTGGCGCAGCGCTATGACTGCGCGGTCCTCTTATGTGCGCATCCGTCTGCCGCCGGCCTCCAGAACGGCCAGGGGACGGGGGGGTCGACCGCGTGGTCGAACTCCGTGCGCAGCCGGCTCTATTTGTCCAAAGACCCATCCAGCGACCGAACCATCCTGACCCGCAAGAAATCGAACTACGCCGCCGCCGGCGAAGAGATACCGGTACTCTATGCCAACGGGGCCTTCCTGCCGTACACCCCCGGCGATCTATCGACCCTGCCACTCACCGAGCGCGCCATCGAATCGGATTTCATCGCCCTCCTGAACGAACTCAATCAGCGACACACGCACGTCTCGGATAGTCAATTTGGGCGCCGCTGGGCGCCCGCGGTCATGCACAAAGTCCTAGGCCAACGGGGCCAGAAACGGTGGACGGTTGAACAGCTCGATGGAGCCATGGAGAGGCTCCTGCAACGGAAGGAACTCCTTATCGAGATCGACCCCCGCAACCGGACCCGACGCATCGTAACGGCCTCTCTCGGAGGCGCGCATGAACCGGCTTGAAATGATCCACTGCGGAACCTCTGCGGAACCTTGCGGAACCTATCCGCAAGTTGTTGTTTTGTATAAGCAACATACCACTTATCCACTGACTTATCCACATTTTGCGCTTTTTGCTAAACCATTGATTTCCCGCGCTATGCGCGTGGAACGCTTGGCGATCCTGGAAGGGAGGGTGCGGAACCTTGCGGAACCTCTCGCTAAGTCCTTGATTTTCCAATGCGGAACCTCGTCGGCGGAACCTGCGGAACCCCCCGCTAAGTCATTGATTTCATTATGCGGAACCTCTGCGGAACCTCCCCCTCCCCCTAAAGGGGGAGATAGAGACCCCCACCGTGTGGGGGGGTCTCTCTCCCGGAGCGCATGGCCGAGTCGGCCGAGTTGCGGGAGGACCACATGAGCTTTTGGCGGGTGGTCGACGGAAGCGCGGCCCGGCTGGTCGATCAGGCCACGGTGGACGAGCTCACGGCAGCCGAGCAAGTGCGCGCGGCCTGGGACGAGAAACGCCAGGCGTTCCGGCTCACGGTCGAGTGTCGCGAGGTGGGGTCGGTGGTTCTCGCCGGCCCCGGGTGGGAGACGGCCTGGTGTGAGTTGCGACCAGGCCGATCCCGGGACGGGGTGCGATTGGCACTGCGACAAGAACCGCCGCCGGCGGATCCGGTGATGACCCGGGCCGTGCGTGCGGCTTTACGCGAAGACATCCTGGCGCCGTGGCGGCCGCAAGACCTGCCGCCGACGCGCCACTGAGGGAGGGAACGATGGCGAGACTGGCGATGGCGGACCGGGAGAAGATCCTCTCGCTGGATCCGGTGCGAACGAGCTTGGGCGAGCTCGAGGCCTTGGCGCGCGCGAAGGACGACGCCGTGGAGCTCTTTGGCGCCCAGGTGGATGCGGTCGCGGTCAAGGCCGGGCTCGAACCGGCGGTCTTGAAGCGCTACGTCCAGGCGCGGGTGAAGGACAAGATCCAGAAGCTCGCGCAACAGGCCGCGCAGCTCCAGCTCTTGTTCGACGAGTTCGGGAGGGGAGAGGGATGATCCTGACACTCACCCTCCCGTGGGCCCCCAGTGTGAACACGTACTGGCGGCATCCGAACACCGGACCGCTCCGGGGGCGCAACCTCATCAGCGATGCCGGACGTGTGTATCGGAAGGCGGTGCTGAGGGCCGTCCCTGGCCTTCAGCCGCTCGGAGGCCGCCTACGCGTCGCGATCGGCGTCTACCCGCCAGACCGGCGTAGGCGAGACCTCGATAACCTCCCCAAAGCGATCCTGGACGCTCTCACCCATGCCGGGATCTGGGGCGACGACTCCCAGATCGATCACCTCGAGATCATCCGCCACGAGGTCGTGAAGGGCGGTCGCATCGACGTGGAGATCGGCCCGTATGTAGCCCAGATGGTGCGCGTGGCACGGGAGGCCTCGACGTATGAGGTCGCGGTCTGATGGCGCTCGGGAAGGCGGAGCATATCGCGTTCCAGACCCGCTGGGAGGGCGATCGCGCGCGCGGATTCGGACGTTGCCAGGCCCGCAGAAAAGACGGCAAGCCGTGCGCCTGTTGGGCGTGCGGGCCGCATGGAAAATGTCGCAACCACAAGGAACGCACCCATGCAAAATGAGACCTTTGCCAAGGCCCTGATGGTGGCGGTCTGGCTTGGTTTTGCCATCCTCATCGTCGGCATGATCGCCGGCGCCCTGTTGTCCGCCCCGCCCGCAGCCGTGCCGGTGGCGTGCGTCCAGGAAGGGCTCTTGCATCCTGGGCCCACGTACCCCGAGATCGGGAGGGCCTTTTGATGGCTCTTCCGACACCGGAGTACCGGGACCCCTCCGAGGTGGCGGAACGACGCGAGCGGGAACAGCGGCGCGAGCTCGCCAAGCTGACTTGTGCCGGCTGCACTCTCAACCGGTTGCAGGGCGATGAGTACCACTGCGAGCTGGCGATGCCGGACTATCCAAAATTGGGGAGGGGGACATGCAAATGGTGGCGATCGAGGAAACGCGGTTGAACGGCCAGCAATACGCCGAGGCCCTCGCTCTCTGCGCCGGAAAGTGTACGCTTCCGACTGGGCTCGCTGGCCGCGGTGAGCTTGGGTGCCAGGATCTTCTGATGGCGCTCGCCAAAGCCGAAGTGCCGGATCTCGCGCGGCGTCTCGTGCGCTGGCGTTACCTCGATGATCCGGGGGAGCGCGAGACCACAATGGGGGCTCTACAAGATCGTTTCCGGCTCCCCGAGACTCTGCTCGGCGCGGCGATCTGGGAATGGCTCGCGCCCGCCATCTGTCTGACGTGCTGCGGGGGACAAGCCGCCTACGCGCACCTCGACGCTTGCCCCGCTTGCCATGGCACGGGCGTCCCGGCACGGCGCTACGGGCCCCCCGGTGGCTTTAGCGCAGAGGATTGGCCCGCGTGGGAGCATGACTATCAGCAGACTCTGGACGACCTGCGCGACCTCACACGGCTGGCGTGTGTGCGAGCGGCGGCGCTCCTGACAGAGCCGGAATTGACTGATAGGTAAAGAAGGGCAGCAAGCGCGGAACCCTCAGAAGGGACTTGACGAGCCCGCTGAATCCGACTAAGATCGGATGCGTAGGGGCGAATAGCGCCCCGCGTTCAAGAATCCCTAAAGCCTCGGCTCCTCCCGGACCGGGGCTTTTTTATTGTCCGGAGGCCCTATGGCCGTCGTGCCCTTCCCGAAACTCGTAAAGCCCCACCTCACCCGGTTGGCAAGCGAGATCGAGGCGGTCATCGACGCTGCGACTCTGCGTGACGAGCTGACGCCCATCGAGATCATGGGGGCGTTGGAATGGGCCAAGCACCAAATTTTCTACAGCACCGACGACGCTTAATGCCTGGAGTCCCATGCCCCTCAATATCCGCCAAGAGCGTTTTGCCCTGGCCTACGCGCACAGCGGCAATGCCGGACAAGCGGCGACCGAGGCCGGGTACTCGGCTAAGACGGCGGATCGCATCGGAAGCCGACTGTTGAACAATGTAGAGATCCGTGCTCGCGTAGAAACGGAGAAGGCCCGCATCCTGGAACAACTGGATGCTCGGCTCATGGAGCGCATGGAGATCCAACGCCGGCGCTTCATCGAGGAATCGGACCTGGCGTTAGACGCCCTCCACGGCACCATGAAGGAGGCGCAACCCAATTCCCCGGCTCGCGTGATGGCCGCCATCGCCATTTTGGATCGAGCTGGTCATAGCGTCGCGCAGAAGATCGAGGCCAACGTCACGAATCATGATGTCCTTGCGGAAATCCCTGACGACAAGCGGCAAGACGCCCTCGTCGAAGCCGCCATCGCCACGGGGAAGGTCGCAAGACTTAGCAGCGCAGGCGGCTAGGCAGTCCCTTACTGCCTTTGCGATCCTCACGCACCCGGCGTATCAGGCCAATTGGCATCATCGGGAGCTGGCCAGCACCTTAGAGGCGATCGAGCGGCACGACATCAAGCGGCTGGTGATCTCGATGCCGCCGCGGCACGGTAAGACCGAACTCGCATCCATCCGGTTTGCGCCCTGGTATCTGGGGCGCCATCCAACGCACAACATCATCCAGGCGACCTACTCCGGCGAGTTTGCTGCGGATAACGGTCGCAAGGCCCGCGCTATTGTGGCCGCCCCCGAATACGAGGCGATCTGGGGCTTTGGCCTGGATCAGTCCAGTAAAGCCGTCACGCGCTGGCAGACGGCTCACGGTGGGACCTACTTTGCGGTCGGTGTTGGGGGACCTCTCACCGGCCGTGGCGCGAACGTCCTTCTGATCGACGATCCGCACAAAAACCGGCAAGAAGCCGAGTCGCAGACCATGCGGGACCGGGTGTGGGAGTGGTTCACCTCCACAGCGTATACGCGGCTCGAAAAAGGCGGCGTCGCGATCGTGATCATGACGCGCTGGCACGAAGACGACCTCGTAGGCCGGTTACTCAAAAGTGGCGAGCACTGGGACGAATTGATCCTGCCCGCCGTGGCGGAAAAGGACGAACCGTTTCGGTCCGAAGGGGCGGCACTCTGGCCGCAAAAATACGATTTGGAGGCTTTGGCGCGCATTCGCGAAACCATCGGATCGCGCGAGTGGGCCAGTCTGTACCAACAAAGGCCAACTGATGCTGACGGCAACGTGTTCCAGCGGTCGTGGTTTCGGTCGTACCGCGAGCCAGCGGCGTTTTCGCGCATCATTCAGAGTTGGGATACCGCATTTAAGGCTGGTCGCGACAATGACCTGTCAGCCTGCACGACCTGGGGGGTCGCAGCCAACAGCTACTACCTCTTGGATTGCTGGGCCGAGCGGGTCGAGTTCCCCGAGCTCAAAAAGCAGGTCACGGCGCTCGCTGATAAATGGCGCCCGCATGAAATCCTGATCGAAGACAAAGCGTCCGGACAGAGCTTGGTGCAAGAGCTGAAGCGCGAGACCCGATTACCGATCCTGACGATCAAGGTCGATGCTGACAAGATTGCGCGGGCCTATGCCGTCACGCCTCTCTTTGAGGCCGGGCGCGTTTTGCTCCCGGAACGCGCTCCCTGGATTGCCGATTACATCGACGAGCTGGCGAGCTTTCCGGTGGCCGCGCATGACGATCGCGTGGATTCCACCAGTCAGGCTCTGCAACGGTTGGCACTTTTGCACCGACCGGCCCCGGCTCGCACTCATCAACTGAACATCATGGGACGCTGACAATGGCCGCACCAGTCGAACAATTTGTAAGGCAAGTCATGCCGACGGCGGACGCGGTATTTCCCACGAGCAAGCCGCTGCCATTGATTGCCACGCTCTGGAACGCGGTTGCTGTCGCAGCAGCGGGTGTCAGTCCCACTTTTGACAGTCAGGGCATGGCCGATGTGGCGATCTTTGGCAACGCTTCGGCCGCTACCACGCTTTCCGTCAACGTTTCGAACGATGGCGTGACGTGGTATGCCTCATCTGTCAGTCAGGCCTTGAGTGCCGCCGGTGACTTCTACCTCGCGTTTCAGACGGGTGCCAGGTATCTCCAGCTCGCATCGAGTGCCGCGGCGACGATTACAGCACTTGCCAGTGCCAAGGAGTAGCTATGAGCATCCACATCAAGGCCTCGCATCGCGGACGGCTGCATAAGGCTCTCCATGTCCCCGAGGGTCAGAAGATTCCGATGGGGAAACTCATCGAAGCGGCCAAGAGCAAGAATCCGGCCCGGAAGTCTCAAGCCGTCTTTGCGTTGAACGCCCGGAAGTGGAACCATAAGTAAGTGGATTTCGCGGGCCTCAAAGGCAAGAACCCGGACCCGGACTTGCCGGACAGAAGTCACGATCTCGCGTGGCTGCGAAAGGCTCTCACAGGGCACCTCTACGACAATCTGAAGCACCCTTTTGATCGGGAACAGACCGATGGGCAAGAGTACGTCCCGGTCCGCGAACGGCGTCCCAGTGTGCGTTATGCGCTCTGTCGTCTCGTCGTCGATGATGCGGTCTCGATGCTGTTTTCTGAGTCCCATTTCCCGGCGATTGAGTGCGAGGACGAACCGACGCAGTTGGCTTTACAAGAGCTGGCCCGGCAAACCCACCTCAACGAGATCATGATCGAAGCGGCGACTACCGGGGCTGTGGGATCGGTCTGTATTGCACTGCGTATCCTGAAAGGGCGCGTCTTTTGGGATGTGATGGAGACCGAATACCTCACCCCGACTTGGGACCCAGAAGAGCCGGACAAGCTGCTGAAGGTCACGGAAAAGCGCAAGGTCCATGCCCGGCAACTGAAGGAGCAAGGTTACAAGATCAGCGACGAAGATTCCGGCTCCTATTTTTGGTTTCAGAGGACTTGGGACGATCAGGCCGAGACCTGGTACAAGCCCTGGAAAGTCGCCGATAGCGATCACAAGCCCAAGGTCGATCCCGAAGCGACTACGGAACACGCCTTAGGCTTCGTGCCGCTGCTGTGGATCAAGAACCTCCCCGGCGGCGACAAGATTGACGGCCGGCCGACGTTCCCGGTCGAGGCCATCGATGACCAAATCGAGATTGACTATCTCTTGAGCCAAGGCGGACGCGCGCTGCGTTACGCCTCCGATCCCACACTGCTCATCAAAGAGCCTGCGATAGGCGAGTCTGGCGAACTGATCCGTTCCGCTGCGAATGCCATTACGGTCGGTGAAAAAGGTGACGCCAAGCTCTTAGAGATCAACGGCACCTCAACTGCGGCCGTTTTGGATTACGTCCGCGCCATCCGGGAGCTCGCGATTGAGTCAGCGCATGGCAACCGCTCCAACGCGGACAAGATCAGCGCCGCGCAGTCAGGGCGGGCGATGGAATTGCTCAATCAGGCCCTGGTGTGGTTAGCCGACAGGTTGCGGATTACCTACGGCGAGCGCGGATTGAAAGAGCTGTTGCAAATGGTGATTTCCGCGAGTGCCAAGGTCGAGATTTTGGACAAAGAAGGCGCGGCTGTGGTGATTGCCAAAAAGACCCGCGTGACGCTCCGCTGGCCGCACTGGTATGCACCTACGGCTGCCGACAAGGGCAACCAAGCCACAACGCTCCGCACCCTGAAGGATGCTCAGCTTATCAGCCAAGAGAGCGCCTTAAAGGCTCTGGCACCCGACTACGAGATTGCTGATGTGCCCGCAGAAGCGGCGCAGATCGCGAAAGAAGCCGCTGAACGCGCAGCCGCGCTGCAAGCGGTACAAACCAAGGTGAAGATCACCGAATAAGGAGAGCCTGATGGCTGACGAGAACACCCCACCGACTGGTGGACAAGCACAACCCAAAGAGCCCGAGACGTTTTCTCGCGAGTACGTTTCGGAACTGCGGGCCGAGAACAAAGGCTGGCGCTTGAAGGCCTCCGAGATGGAAGCCAAAGCCAAAGCCGCTGAGGAAGCGAGCCAGAAGGCTCTTGCTGACGCCCAAACCAAGATCACAGAAGCCTCTACCGCTGCCGAACGCCGCATTATCCTGGCCGAAATGAAGGCGGCGGCTGTGAAGGCGGGCATGGTCGATTTAGACGGCCTAAAACTGGCCGACCTCTCGACCTTAAAGCTCACCGAAAAAGGCGAAGTCGAAGGGGCTGATGCACTCATGGAAGCGCTGAAGAAAGCCAAGCCTTACTTGTTTGGGAAGGCCACGACCTCGACTACCAAAGAGCCGCCCGCCCCCGACAAGAGCGGCACCAGTGATTTCAAAAAGCTGACGCCTGAACAGAAGGCGGCGCATATGAAAGCGAAATACCACCTGTAAATCGCAAGTCCCACCGGGCGCAGACCGCCAGGGGACAGATACCCATCTGATCCTTTGGAGAATGCCCCATGCCTTTAAATAACCTGCCCACCGATATTCAGTCGGTCATCCAGACCGGCGAGCTGGAACATGCGTTCCAGATGCCTTTGGAAGCGAAGCTAGGCTTCCGCTCTATTGCCGACCGCGAGCCCTTCGAGGCGCAGATCGGTGAAACGATCACTAAGACCCGTACTGGCTTGCTGCCTGCTATTACCACGCCAATGGCGCCCGCTGCCAACTCCGACTTTACCTCGGGCCTCACGGACCAGAACTGGCCGGTGGAGCAGTACACGCTGGGCATTGCGCAGTACGCGGGCACCATGCAGGTCAACGTGGCGACCTCGCGTGTTGCCATTGCGCGAATCTATCTCCGCAACGCCATGACTTTGGCCGAGCAAGCGGCACGGTCGATTGATCTTCTCGCGCAGGCCTCGCTCTTCTCTGCATACATGGGTGGCAATACCTCGGTGCTGACGACTTTGAGTGCTGCGGGTACGGCGGTCCACGTTAACGACATTCGCGGCTTCCGGACGACTTTGAACAACGAAGGCCAGCGCGTGCCCGTGTCCAGCACTAACCCGGTCAACGTCCAGGTTGGTAGCGATATCTATTCGCTGGTTGGTACGGCCGCAGACGGTTCCAATGTCTCAACGGTTCCTGGCGGCGTGTCGGGCACCTTGACGTTCTCGGCCGCTGTCAGCGTCGCAGACGGTACGGCGGGTAATGCGGTGGTTTCGTCCGTCGCTCCTTACGTCATGCGTCCTTCTAGCACTGCGGGCGTCATGGTGGAGACCACCGCCGGCGTCACCCCGAGCACGCTCAACAATGGTCGCCTCACAATGGAAATGCTCCTGATTGCCAAGGCGCAACTGGCGGCCAATGGCGTGCCAGGAGTCGCGGGCGATACCTACCGTTTCTTCTGTGATCCAATCCAGGCCACGGGCCTTTTCAATGATCCGGCCTTCCAGCAGCTCTATCGCGGTCAGCCCAACACCAAGGAGTTCCGGCGCGGTGTGGTGCAGGACATTTTGGGCATCGACATTATCGAGACCAATTTGAACCCTGTGCAGGCTTTGGCCGGTAACAATGTGCGGCGCGGCATCATGTGCGGTCAGGGAGCCTTGATTGAAGGGCTCTTTACGCCGACCGCCTACCGCGAGACTGACGACGACGGCGCCAGCGATGATCTGAAGGTGATCCACGACGGTATCGCCCATGTGACCCGTCCTCCGTTGGACACCCTCGGGCAGGTTATCACCCAGTCTTGGGCGTATATCGGCGGCTTCGTGGTCCCCACGGACGTTACCGCTAACAGCCAGACCATCCCGACCGCGAGCAACGCTCAGTACAAGCGCGGCGTCTTAGTCGAGTCGCTGTAATGGCTCGCCCTGAGGAAGGCAAAAAGCCCGAGGCGCGGAAAGAGCCGAAGGTGGAAGTGGTCGAGGCTCCCAAGCCGGTCCGCTACCGGCTCGTGCAGTCGGTTGGGCTCATTGTGGGGCGTAGGCACGTCCTGCATGCCCGGGGCGCGATCTTTGAGCTGGAGAAGGACGGTCCGACCTTGCACCGTCTCTTCCAGGCTGGCGCCCGCCTAGAGCGCATCTAATGGCGCTCACGCTCTACGTCTTCACCGACCAGCAGAAGGTGGATATCCGGCGATTCTGCGGGTATCCGCCCTATGGCCTCGGTACCGTCGTGTTCCCGTATCCCTGGATCATGCGGTACTACCTGGCGCTTGAATATTACCTCTCGCAAGCCTGCTCGCAGGATGAAGGCAACACGATCGTCACCATCTACCTGGCGCAGCTCTATGTCCTGCAACCGGCCATCGGGAACGCTACGGACAACCTCGACACGGACGCCGCTGGGCCCTGGCAGCACAACAAGCACGAAGTCCGAGATCGCGTAGGACTTTACAATTATTGGCGTCACCAACTCTGTGCGATGTGCGGGATTCCGCCCGGCCCGTACCTCAAAAAATCCGGGCAAATCACCTTGAGGGTCTAACCGTGGCCGCAAAGAAAGAGAACATGAAAGAGAAGATGGCAAAGCTTCGCGCCAAGAAGAAAAAGAAGTAAGAAATGACCACCGGCGCGTCAGTCCAGCTCCAGTATTACAAGGGGCTGGCGCGTGCGGCTGCACATATGGGGACTGCGCATACCCAGTATCGCGGCGGTCCCTCTGATCCACTTGCCTCAGCGAATGCCCTGGGCACGTTGAACGCGAGCTTTAACATCGCTGGTAAATACTCAGGCCAGACCAAGACCGAGCAGCCGTTGTGGCAGGTTATCGCGGACGCGACCCAGCTCCAGATCGGTGACTATCTCGTGGGTAACGCGACCTGGTGCGTCGTGATGATGGACCAGCTTTTACCGCCTCTGGCGATCCGCTGCCCGCATCTCCTGACCTTTACCCGTCCGGCCGTCACGACCGGCGTCGGGGCCTTGGGTTATGCCGCTGAGGTAGCCGCTACCGAAACATCCGTCGCGGCGAACGTCCCCGCATACTTAGATGTAAAGACCTTACGCGGCTCACCTCCGACCAAACTACCGGGGGATGCCGCCTTGCGCAGCTTTGTTGAGGCCTTCGTGTACCTGCCCGATGGCACCCTCAAAGATCGCGATGTGGCGACAGATGAGAATGGTCGACGCTATCAGGTGACGGTAGGCAATTTCTCGCTCACCGGCTACACGCTGATGCTGGAAGTGCTGGAAGCGTAATGGCCGACCTCACCGACGTACAGACCGGACTGGTCGCCTTGATCGCGCAGGCCCTCTATCCAACGGGTACCGCGAATCCCTCAGTCACCGGCGTGACTTACAAGATCTATCCCGGCTGGCCGCAACCGCAAACGCTCGATGCGGATATGCCGTTAGGCACGGTCCATATCTCGGTCTTTGCGCCCCCCATGTCGCGCACGATCCCGCAGATGGGAAATAACCGCTGGCAACAGTCAACTGTGGGCGCCGCTACGATCACGGGCTCGGTGTCAGGCGATGCCTTAACGCTCTCGGGTACTGTCAGTACGCCAATGGCGGTCCTGGTGACGGCGAACAACACGCTTTACAGCTACGCGGTCCAGCCCACCGACACGCTGGCGAGCATCTGTACGGCTCTCGCCTCGCAGATTCCGAACGCCACGTCGAGTAGCGCGGTCCTGACCGTCGCCAATGCCTATCAGCTCTCGGTGGCTTTCTCGGTGGGATCGACGGCCATCAAAGAGGTGGGGCGCCAGCAACAGCTTTTTCAGGTCTCGGTCTGGGCTCCGACTCCCAGTGCTCGGCAGACGGCCGCCATCGCCATAGATCCCGCGATTCGCAACCAGATTCGCATCGCGCTCCCGGATAACACCTGGTGCCAGATCCGGGCCCGCTCGATGGCCGACACCGACATGAACCAAAAGCCCGCGCTCTTTATTCGCCATCTGCACTACGAGTGCGAGTACGCAACAATCGTCGGCCAGTCGGCGCAGACGGCCGCAGGCCAGCAGATCACAACGACCTTGACCGGAGGCACCCTATGAGGACGCAAGACGTCGCAAGCCTCGTGTACCGGGCCGTAAGCGAGTTTGAAGGGGCGTATGCCAGTCCTCGCGTTTGTGACGAGATGCGGGACCGCTTCATAGAGCTCGCGCGCGCCGAATTGCACGTCGATCTCACCCGCTTTCGGAAAAAGATACGCATCACGTTCACGGCCGGGGGCTTGGTCGACATCAAGATTCCTCCCAAGGCCCTCACCTACCCCGCTCTTCACTAGAGGTCGCCCATGCCCGTCTATCAATATGGTCAGCTGAACACACAAGCCCTGGAGGCGCCTGATCTCTATGTGCAGATCATGCCGCCAGCCGGGATTTCCATTAATGGCATTCCCACCAACGGGCTAGGCTTGGTTGGCGTCGGCTCCTGGGGTCCGGTCAATGCCGTGATCACCGCGGGCTCGATGGGCGAGGTCCTGCAAGGCGTGGGCGCCATTACCAACCGCTCGCATGATCTCGCAACCGCCGGCCAGATTGGCCGCCAGTTGGGTGTCACATCCATGATGCTGGTGCGCGTGACTGACGGCACGGATGCCGCGGCGACCGTGGACTTGATGGATACCGCCGCGACCCCGGTTGCGGGCGTCATCTTGACCGCCGCTTATACCGGCATCGTGGGCAACACGATCAGCGCCTACATCGTGGCCGGGACTGCCGCAAACACCTACCGCTGCGTTATCACCCGCCAGGGCTACACGCCGGAAGTCTTCGACAACATCCCCGGTGCTGGCTCCGTTTTCTGGGCCAATCTGACCAGCGCCATCAATAACGGCCAGACCGGCCTACGCGGGCCGTCCTCGATTGTGACAGCGACCGCTCAGTCCTCGACCTCCGCCCCCAATATCACCACGACCTACACGCTCGCAGGCGGTACGGATGGGGCTGGAAGCGTCACCGACGCCGATCTCTTAGGCGCCGATGGCACGGCGCGCACGGGGATGTATGCGCTCCGTGGCTCAGGCGCTCAGGTCGGGACCTTACTCGATGCCCAGACGGCGACGCAGTGGCCGTCCCAGGTCTCGTTTGCCCTGTCGGAAGGGCTGTACATGATCGACGCCAATCCGCCCAGCACAGACATTGCCAATTCCGCCGCCGCCGTCAGTACCAACGGGGTCGATAGCTACGGCCTCTCGGTCCTGGTCGGAGACTGGATCTACTGGTACGACACCGCCAACCAAGTCACCCGCATGCTCTCGCCCGCGACCTTCAAGGCCTGCCTTGTGGCAGCACAAGGCCCGCAGCGATCGGCCCTCAACAAGCCCATCCACAATATCATCGGCACCCAGCGCACGATGTCCGCCGTGCCTTATGCGCAGAGTGACATTGCCGCCGCCGCCCAAGGGCGTGTGGATCTGATCACCAATCCCTGCCCCGGTGGGGCCTATTTCGGCTGTCGCACGGGCCTCAACACGTCCTCCAATCCCGAGACCAATCAAGACAATTACACCCGCATGACGAACTTCCTGGCCTTCACTCTCGCGGCGACCATGGGCGTGGTGGTCGGCGACACGATCACCACGACGGTCTATACGGATGTGGAGGCTGGAATCGGCTCCTTCCTGCATGGGCTCTACAACGCCAAGCCGCAGATGATCGGCGACCCCAATAAGCCCGGCGCGAAGAACGCCTACTCGGTGATCTGTAACAGCTCGAACAACACGAGCCAGCAGGAATCCTTGGGCTACCTCGTGTGCGCGGTCAAGGTCCGGTATCTCAACATCGTCCGATTCTTCCTCATCAACCTCGAAGGCGGCGGCAACGTCTCCGTCACCATCCAGAACGCAGCGTAAGGGGGCCTAGATGCCGTTAAATGGTTTCAACACCGGGCGCGACGTCACTCTGACGTTGACGCTCCCCAATGGGACGGTCTCGACTGCTTCTGTCGTCAAGTTCAGCAGCAAGCCGGTGACCAAAAAGGCACGCATCATCCCGCTTTCTGGGAAGATCACGAACTTGGTCTTTCCGATCGGTTGGGAAGGCTCGTTTATGTTCGACCGCAACACGCCGCAGCTCGACAACTTCTGGGCCGCGTTCGAGCAGGCCTTCAATGCCGGCGGCGCGATTCCGTCAGGCTACCTGACCGAGACCATTACCGAGGTCGATGGGACGGTGAGCCAGTACCGCTATACGGGCGTGCAGATCATCTTGGATGATGCGGGCACCTGGGAAGGCGATGATACGGTTAAGCAGAGCGTTGACTTTGTGGCTTCCACGCGGGAACTCCTGTAATGGCGAAGGTCGAAGTGGTTTCCACCGATACCAGCGTCACCCTCTCTGATGGCCGCGTGGTGACGCTGCGCCGTCCTCGCCCGATTGACCAGCTCCGGGCGACCGAGATCATAGGCGACGTGCCAGACCGTACCCTGGCGATGCTCATGGTGTGCCTGTATATCCAGACCATTGACGGGGTAGCGGCGAACTTTGCCAGCCGCGCCCAGATGGACGCCCTAATCGAGCGCTTGGAAGACGGCTACTACGAGGTCGCCGACGCTATCCGCACGATGCCTGTCAAGGAGGTCAACAAAGCCTTGGCAAAAAAATCGCCAACAGTGAGTACCGATCCCGGCTCCAGCTCGTAGCCAAAGGGATACCGTGGGCGGTTGTCTTCGGGGACTTCCGTTTCCCGGATGAAATGCCGATGACGTGGGTCATCGCCTCGCATGTGATCTTGGGCGAAGCCGAAGGCGGCTCGTTTAATTGGGAGCAGATGCAATGGCGCAAACCTTCCAAGGACTAGCGGACCGGATCGCGCAGATGCGGATGCAGGCTCAAGAACGGCTCCCCGAGGTCCTGGATGCCATCGGCGCCGAGATCGAAAAAGACGCGAAAGACGAGATCGGCACCTACCAGCGCGAGAATATGGGCGAGCTGCGGCCTTGGGACGAACTCACAAAAGGAACGCAAGCCGACCGGGTACGTGCGGGATTCAGCCCCAACGATCCCCTCCTTCGCTCGGGAACCATGCGCGACTCGATCACGCACACGGTCGAAGGGAACCGCGTCGTGATCGGCTCCGATGACCCGATCGCGCTCTATCAAGAACTCGGCACCCGTGGGCCGGGAGTCGGATCGAGCGGTTACCACGTCCCGCCTAGGCCCTTTCTGGCGACTGCGGCCTATCGGAACCGGGATCGGATCGTGGAGGCCGTTCTTAAGGTTTTTGAGCCGAAGCCTTAAAACCGACCTCTGGCACCCAATAAACCGCGTAGTGGCCGATCTGCGGGTTTGGTCTGAACTGCATAACACCGATGCGAGACAAAATCTTTTGCGGACCCGTTGGCGTCATGCGGAGCCCGCGAATAGGCATCACACCGACAGACGCAATGGTCCCTGTGGTTCCTTTAGGGATCTGGACACAGAACCTACTCCAAATATCACGGTTTCCCTCTGAATATCGGCCTTTGCCGTAGAGAGTGAAACCGCGTGATAGCTTTTGCCAGCTCACACATCCGACTGAGTGTCCTGGGCCAACATACTTGACGCTCTCGTGCACGTGAAAAGGCATCACACGAGTGACGACGATGGGCTGCCTATAAATCTGGATTCCTAGGCCGGCAAGATAGCCAAGTAACGCACCTGCCATTAAACAAGCTCCCGCTAACCAATAACGCATAAGGACCTCCCATGATCGAATCGTATGCGGTTGGCGTAGAAGTCGCTCTCGCAACGCCGATCTTCGATCAACTGGCGGCGCTTACGGATGACCTACGCGGCCTGGATGATACCGTTAAAGGCGTCATGGAGTCATTTGGGGGGCTTAATGACGTCCTGGCAATCACCAAAGGGCTCATGGCGGACCTGGGATCGGCCTTCGGAACGCTGGACGACGCCGCCGCTGGCACTTTAGGCACCAGCCGTCTCTTAAATCGCAGTTTGACGCGAATGGGCACCAAGGCCGCTGGCATTGATGCCCTCGCAGACTCGTTTAAGGGCCTCCAGGACAGCGCCGCTGGCGCTATGGGCGTCATGTCCATGGGCTCCCTCGGCATGGCCGGAGGGGGCGCGGAAGCGGCCGAGGGCGGCATGTGGCATCAGCAGTTTATGGACCATGCGTCCGCGCTGGGGGAGGCGATCATGCCCGCGATTGGCGTGGGCCTAGACGCTACGGTGATGGGCAAGATTTTGCATCCTGGCATGGAATACGGCCACGAACTGGCCCTCCTGAAAGCCGCCGGCATGTCCGCCGCGCACTATCGCCAAGCGAAGGCGCTTTCGTTGAGCATGGGAAACACGATCCCGCTCACAACCTATTCCGAGGCGGCTCAGCAAATCAACGAAGCGCGCATGATCTTTGGTAAAACCTCCTTAGCCTTGCAAATGGAGCCGATGTTGGCGCGCATGAATGCCGAGATGTCGACGGTGACGGGGCACAAGACGGATTTTACCTATCAAGCCGCCAAGGCGCTGGAACTCCAAGGCGCGTGGAAGGACCCTGCTTTGTTTGCCCACGACCTCAATCAAATGAGCAAGATTTACACGGCTACGGGCGGGCGTGTAACCCCCAAAGATTACTTGATGGTGGACAAGTTCGCCCACGGTCTCCCGATGCAGTGGAGCCAGGGATTCATGTACCGACTCTTGCCAACCCTCATCCAAGAGTTCAAGAACCAACACGGCGGCGCCAGCACTGTGGGGACGATGTTGGCCTCCATGGCGGGCAATACCACGGGCGGCGCCGTCTCGCAACGCAATATGGGATTCTGGATTAAGTACGGCCTAGAAAAGTCCTCGGACATTGTGACCACCAATAGCTCCATGTGGCGTGGTTTTAAGCCCGGGACGGTGGTTGGCTGGAAGTTACTCGAAAGCAACCCGATTGAGTGGGTCTGGAAGGACTTAGAGCCGTTGCTAGCGAAGAAAGGCGTCAACATTCACTCGAAAGCGCAGGTCGAAAAGGCGATGTATCAGCTCTTTCAGAATCGCAACACATCGGGCGCTGTTTTTACGATCATGGAACAACACGCGAAGTTCATCCGCGACCAACGCCTTATCCGCGAGGCGCATGGTGTCAAGTTCCTGTCTACCATGATGAAGATAGACCCTACGGCCAAGTGGGCGCAGATCACCACGGATCTGACGAACCTCGCCACTCAAATCAGCCAGTCCTGGCTCCCCATGTTCAACAAACAGCTCGCCTGGGGCGCGCACGCGTTGGGCGACTTTTCTAATTGGGCCAACAAAAACAAAGACGCCATGAAAGGGCTCTTCTACGTCATGGAGGGCTTTGGCGCATTGATGGCGGGGAAGCTCGCATGGGTCTTGCTACGGTTCGCCAGCGGCCCTCTGTTGACCGCTGCGACCTGGATGGGCCGCCTCGCGTTGAAGCTCCCCCTCTTTGAGGACGGCATTGCCGCCGCGCTTCCGACCATCGCTATATTTACCGCCGACCTCGTGCCGTTGGCGGCGGCTGCCTACGCGGCCTACGAGGCCCTCAATTGGATCGCCAAACAGCCGTGGGTCCAAAAGTACATCGAGCACCCGATAGACAAGGTTGTGCACCGCGCGCTCGCTGACGTGGGAATAGGGCACCACGGAGTCTTTGACCACGCGGCTCGCGACTCCATCGACTGGCAAGCCCAGCATCCTCCGATCATCCACCACACGCATATCCATGTGGACGGAAAGCAGGTCGCCGAGGCCGTCACAACGCACCTGGCGCCGCATCGCGGCCCAACTACGGCCACCTATGGCAATCCGCATGCTGTGCTGCCCTACGGTGGTGAACCTCTCCTAGGCGGCGGCTAATGGAAAGCGTTGTCCTCACCCTCACCTCGGCGGATGGCACGTCCATCGTGTTCGAGGCCTCGGAGGTCCCGGAGCATATCCCGTTCGGGGGTTCGCAAATGGTGGCCGTGCATCAATTTGTGGGCGGCAAGCGCCAGGTCGATACCTTGGGACCCTCGGATGCGCCGATCACCTGGTCTGGTATCTTCTTTGGGCCGATCGCGCAGTACCGGGCCCGCTATTTGGATACCCTGCGGCGCAACGGGCAGCCAGTGACGATCACCTGGGGCCAGTGGCGTTATATCGGGGTGATCTCCAAGTTCATCGGCACCGTGCGTCAGCCGTGGAACATTCCCTACACGATCACCGTCATCGTCCAGCAAGACGAAGTGCGCCCCATTCCTACGGCGGTCACGAGCCTTGTGCAAGCGATGGCAGACGACTATGAAGGCGCGAGCTGTCTGTCATCGGCTATTGGCGACTCGGAGCTCACGTCCCTCATGGGATCGATCAGCGCCGGCATTGATACCTTTACCCAAGCGGTCAACAGTTTCACGGCCCCGATTGCTGCGGCGTCTGCCTGTATCACCCAGGCCGTGCAGACGGTCCAGGCGACCTTGCAGGCGCTCATTGCCCCGATTGCGAAAGCCCAAGCGCGGGTGCAGTCGTTGATCGCAAGCGTCGATTCCGCCGTGGGCCTGTTGAGCACGGTCGGTACCGTATCCACGTCGCCGCCGTTAGAGGCCCAAGCGTTGCTTGCAGGTTCCAACACAGTGAGTACCGCGCAACCGCTTTATGCCCTCGCGGGGACCTTAGGCCGCATGGGGGCGAATGCTGCCAAGACACCGGGCAACTCCGCCAAGATCGTGACGGTGGTCGGGGGCACCTTGTACGGACTCGCCGCTCAATACTATGGCGATGCGTCGCAGTGGGGCGTGATTGCCCAAGCCAATGGGCTCACAGATCCCGTCATAAACGGCGTCCAGGCCCTCACCATCCCGAACAAGGCGCTGGGTTAAATGACCCCGATTCGCCAACCCCGCTGGGCCGTCAAGGTCGGCGGGAAACTCGCTGTGGGCGTCGTCAGCATCACCTTAACGACCAACGTCATGTTCACCGCCGATACCTTTCAAGTGATCCTAGCGGCCTCGGCAAAGCCCCTCGGCATGGATTGGCCGGCCTGGGTCGCGGCCATGTACGACGATGTGCAGGTCTACGCGGGCTTTCCGGCTGATCCCATGCACTGGACAGCCGATGAACTGCCCATGATCTTCTTTGGCGAGTCAGACTCCATCGAGGTCGATCCGGTGGCCGACACCATCACGTTGACGGGCCGGGATCTGACGGCGCGGTTCATCGACAAAAAGGTCATCGCCAAGTTTCCGAATCTGACGCCGTCCCAAATCGCCGCGCAGTTTGCCGCCGAGTACGGGATGCTGACCCAGATCACGCCCACGACCACCAAGGCCGGGCGCTTCTACCAGATCGACCATGTGCGGATGAGCACCACGGAAACACAGTGGGACTTGCTCACGTTCTTAGCCCAACAACTGAATTGGGACTGCTATGTCGAGGCGAAGACCTTGGTCTTTGGCCCGAAGCCGCCACCGACGCAAAACGTGTTTGTGATCCAGGCCCCCACAGGAGCCGGTTTGGAGACGACGAACGTGGTCGGGATTCAGTTTTCCCGCAGCTTCACCGTGGCGCGCGATGTGATCGTGGAAGTCCGCTCGTGGAACACCAAGTTTGCCAAAGGTTTCACCAAAACCGCGAAGTCGAGCTTTTCCATCAAGACCCCGCTCGTGGGCAAAGAAGGCGGCGTGAATCCCGGTGACGCGGGCAACGCGCAGGTCTACAGCTTCACCATTCCCCGACTGTCGCCGAATCAGGCCTTGCAGAAGGCCCAAGCGTTGCTGGAGCAGATCACACGCCATGAATTGCGGGTGCAGGTCCAGATGGCGGGCGATGTGAGCCCCAGCAAGGCCCAGCCCATTCGTATCCACGGGTCTGGCTCGATCTTCGATCAGCAGTATTGGCCGTTTCAGATCACGCGCACGATGCAGACCAGCCCCACGGGAGGCCGGTTCGACATGACGATTCACGCCAAGAACCACTCGCCGCAATCGGTGGTGCTCGCATGAGGCTATGGGATCAAATCGCGCAGTTTGTCCGCGACATGATCGCCTCTCAGGCGACAACGCGCATCGGGTTGATTAGTGCCTACGATCCCGCCTCCTACGCCATCAAGGCCTTGATTCAGCCGGAGAACGTCGAGACGGGCTGGTTTCCGCTCGGGACCTTCTGGGTCGGTCCGAATTGGGGCGCGTACTTCGCGCCGGTGCTGGGTCAGCAAATCACGCTGCTCTTTGAGCAAGGCCATTGGGACTGTCCGGTCGGGATCGTGCAACTGCCCTCGGTCGCGAGTCCTCCGGTACCGGTTCCGACCGGAGAAGCGATCATTCAGCATGCGACGGGCACGAATCTGCATTTTGATAGCGCGGGCAACCTCAACACGGCCGTCACTGGCAACCTGAATGCCACAGTAACGGGCAATCTGAACGCGACCGTGAGCGGGGCCGTGGATATGACCGTCAGCGGGGCTGTGACGGGTTCGGCGAGCGCTTGGAATCTCACGGGCAATATGACCGTGACCGGCAACATCGTAGCCTCTGGGGACGTCTCCGACGCCTCGGGGACCAACGGGACGCTGGGGACTCTCCGCACCGTCTACAACGGCCATTATCACGTCGTCCCGGCGGCTCCGGGCAACTCAGACGGCCCCTCGGCCACGGCCTCCTAATGGATCTCTCGCAGTGGTATGGGAACGACATCAACCTGTCGCCTACGGGGGGCGTGCAGCTCGTTTCCGGGGCGGCTGAGACCGATCAAAGATTGCTACGGCGTCTTTTGACGCCTCCGGGTGCCTACCTCTGGCATCCCACCTATGGCGCGGGTCTCGGGGCCTGGGTCGGCAAGGACTTAGGCCCAGCGGATTTCGATACCTTGAAGGCTCTCATCATCGGTCAAGTCTTGGCCGAGGCATCGGTTGCGCAAAACCCGGTCCCGGTCGTAACGCTTTCTGACCATCAAAGCTATCTGTCAGTCACCGTCGAGTACGTCTATGCGCCGACCAGTCAACTGCAATCTTTAAGCTTTAACGTGAGGTCCTAATGGCGCTGAACACCCAAACCTTCGGGCAGGTCGTGCGGAACATGGTCGCCGCGGTCCAAGGCGCGGCGTCGAGCTTTCTGGACTTCACTGTGGGGTCCGTGGCGCTCGCCATTTTGGAAGCTTATGCCGCCGTCGTGATGTGGCTGCAAGGTCTCATCGTCTACGTCTTGAGCACGACGCGGGCCGCCACCAGTCAAGGGACGGACCTCGACACCTGGATGGCGGACTACGGGCTGACCCGACTTCCGGCCGTGGCCGCGACGGGCTCCGTCACCTTCGCGCGACTCACGAGCACGAACGCCGCGACCATTCCTCTGGGAAGGCTCGTCGAAACCGCCGACGGCTCGCAGCAGTTTACCGTCATCGCGGACACCACGCAGACGGCCTACAACGCGGCTCAGAACGCCTACCTGATTCCCGCCGGCATCACATCGGCCACGGCCACCGTGCAGAACGTCCTAGATGGCACGGCGACCGAAGGCACGGACGGTAACGTCATTGCCGGGGCCATCAACACGTTGTCGTCGGGCATCCCCTACGTCGATACCGTGACCAATGCTTTGGCTTTCAACAATGGCGTCAATGCCGAGACCGATGTCGCCTTTCGCATCCGTTTTCAAGCCTACTTGCAGGGGCTGCGCGAAGGGATACCGGCAGCGGTGGATTCGGCGATTACGGGCCTCGAACAAGGTCTTCAGTACCAACTGGTCGAGAATCAAACGCTTGCCGGGGTCGATTCGCCCGGTTACTTCTATGTCGTCATCAATCCCTACAACGCGACCCTCCAAGCGCAGGTCTATGGGGCGATTGATGCCATTCGCTCGCTCACGTCCACCTTCGGCGTCTTTGGGGCGACTCAGATCATTGCCGATATCGCCGCTTCGATCAGCGTGCAGTCGGGCTTTGTCCTAGCGAGCGTCGAAGCCGCTGTCCAAGACGCCCTGACGGCCTTTATTGGCACGTTAGGCCTCGGCATGCCGCTCTACTACACCCAGCTCTACGCTATCGCCTACGGCGTTCCTGGGGTGCAGGAAGTCACCAATCTTACGCTCAACAACGGGACCGCTGATCTCACGGCATCGAGTCAGCAGATTATTGTTGCGGGCACGGTAACGATCTCGTGATCGGCGACCAGAGCGACATAGCGGGCCGCATTCAGGCGGTCTCGCCGCCGTGGTTTGGCGACAACCCGACCTTAGTCAACGCCAACGGCCAAGGTGCGGGCGCGGGTCTGTCTCCGATCTATCAACAGATCGTCTACACCCAAGCGCAGACGCGCATCAAGACGGCCACGGGGAGCTTTCTCGATCTCGTGTCGCAAGATTTCTTCGGCCCCGCTCTGCCGCGCTATCCGAACGAGGCGGATGCGGCCTTTCGGGGACGGATACTCGCCAATCTCTTTGTCAAAGGCCCGACGCGCCGGGATATGACCCGCGTCTTGACGCTCTTGACAGGACGCGCCCCGCTCATTATTGAGCCCTCGCGTGTGCAGGATTGTGGGGCCTGGGATGCGCCCTCGTTTGGCTGGGATGTGGTCACGGCTTCGGGCTGTGGCCATTGGGGCCAAGACCTCCCGTTTCAGTGCCTCATCGAGGCCTACCGTCCCCCGGGGACCGGCATCCCGTATGTGGCGGGGTGGGATGCGTCTAGCGCTGGTTGGGATACCCCAAGCCAAGGCGAATGGACCGACGCCAGTCAAGCGCAATCCGCCGTTCCCGATTCCGTCATTCTCGGTGCCATCACTGGCACGAAACCCCTCGGGACCCGCATCTGGGTCCGCATCGAATCCTCGCCGCAGTTTCCGTAAAGGAGCTTTATGGATCGTCCGATTATTTACACGGGAGAAATCCCGCGCTCTACAGACGTGCTCAATGGTTGGCAGCAGGCCATGATTGGGCTTGGGCATTTCGTGAAGCTTGTCTTAGGAACCAGCACCTGGGTTGAGGGCTTGGCCTGTACGCCGCAAAATCCAGCAAGCATGAGCGTCAATGTGGGACCCGGTCAGATTTACGCCTTAGACCAAGTGGATGCTTCGGGGTACGGGAGTCTCGCGCCCAACACGCTCGAAATCATGAAGCAGGGCTTGGTGACGGGCATCACGGCCTTAGCGTGTCCCGCACCCTCGACCGCAGGCGACTCGATCAACTACCTGATTGAGGCGGAGTACATCGACCAAGACAGCGCGCCCCTCGTGCTGCCTTATTACAATACTGATGATCCCGCGCAGGCACTGTCTGGACCGGGCAATAACAGCGCCCCGCAGAACACGATTCGGCAAGGCGTCTGTAACCTGGTAGTAAAGGCCGGTGCAGCCGCCGCTACCGGGTCTCAGACCACGCCGCCGGTCGATAGTGGGTATGTCGGGCTGTGGGTTGTGACCGTCGCCGCCGGGGCGACCACGATCACCGCGCCCGATATTGCGCTCTACCCATCGGCCCCGTTTTGGTCCGGCGCTGCTGGTCTCAATCAGCCGAACGTTTTTACCGATACGCAGACGATTGACCTTCCCGCTGGTTTCAGTGGAAAGGCGCTCGTGGGACAGCTCGCAGGATCTAACACCTTTTACGTCGATCAAGCCGGAAACTTCCTCACGGTCGGTGATTTCACGTCGGACGGGAATCTCTCCGTGGCTGGGAGTTCCACCCTGACCGGCCCCGTCACAGTCCCTAACGCCACAGCCTCAAACCAAGCCGTGGCGCTGGGGCAGGTCCTGAACGGCGTGGCGCCGGTGGCGGCGAATAACAATTTAATTGGGACAACAGCCGCCGTTACTACAGGGACTCTCACAGCTCCGTGTGACGGATATGCGCTTGTCATTGGCTCTTTCAGTTCTGGCACAGGGTCGGTGAGCGGGACAGGCATCACGGCCAGCCTTGCAGGACTCGTTGAAGTGGTGAGTCCAAACTACGGGAACGCTTTCAACCAATCTGTTTGGTATCTCCCGATGACAAAGGGGCAATCGTCAACCTTTACCGCCACGCTCTCGCAAGCCACATCAGGCTCTTGCACCGTATCGGTCGTGGCTACCTTCCAACCGAACCCTGGGACATAAACGATGACGTATTACGCGCTCATACTAGATAGCAACGGCAATGGAATCGGGAGTGCAACCTATGTGGAAGAACCGACCACTTATCCATTGAATCAAGCGGCTTGCACCCAGGCCCAAGCGCAAAACCCGAGCCTCTGGCAAGTGGTAAACGGGGTCTTGGTGCAGTCCTTGAGTGCCACGCAAGACGCGCAAATCACTACCATCAAACAGGGCTTCGTCACCGCAACCGCTACGATTCCGTTCACGATCAACAGTGTGAACTACGTTATGGACGCGGCTACCTCTAAACAGGCCGCTGATATGGCGATGGTCGTTGCGGCAAATAATGCGATCAGTCACCCCGTCGCGTGGACCGCTGGTGCAACCGTGGCGCAGTATGCCGTTCAAGAAGTCAATGGCGTGTTCCTCTTTTGCCTGATCGGCGGCACAACGGGAACAACGGCGCCAACACCTCCCACGACTTTCGGGGCGACTGTCACGGATAACACGGTGACATGGGAGCTTTATGGCCGCGACCTAGAGCTTGTTGGCGGGGCATACATGACCTTTACTCCGCAGGAAATACTCGCGATCTTCCTACAGGTAGAGGTCTATATTCACCTGTGCAAGAACCAGTTGCAAGCCTTGCTCGCGCAGATTATGGCCGCGACCACTGTCAGCGCCGTGGAAGCAATCGTGTGGAGCAACCCGTGACGCTCTAACGGATCAGCACTATCAACAGCCGTCTCCGGGAGGCTTTTTTATGGGAGAAAATCATGGCGACACCACGCACGCAGCGCGAAATCGATAAAGACATCGAGTTCGGGCGGCTCCTAGAGACCGTGGCGAATCTGCAAAAACAGATGACCGCTATGCAAGAGCAATCCAAAGAGCGCGATGAGGCCACCCTAAAGGCCCTCGATGTGATCACGCAGAAGATCGCGCGATTTGAAGGGGCAAAGGGCATCATCCTTTTCATAATCGGCAGCTTTGGCGTGGCGCTGGGTGCGACGGCGGACTATCTGAAGCACTTTTGGAGGCACTGATGCAGAGCATCGAACCGGAATTGATCGACCAGATTAAGCAGGACGAAGGCTTGCGGCTAGAAGCCTATCAAGACACGCGGGGCAACTGGACCATCGGCTACGGCCATACGCCCGCGACCGAAGGCGAAGTGTGGGATCTCCAGCGCGCCGAGGATCAGCTGATTATGGACCTGGACCAAGCCGCCGATGATCTTGATAAAGCCCTCCCCTGGGCCGAAGGCATGGGCGTGGTGCGGTGGTCTGTGCTCGTAAACATGGCCTTCAACATGGGCCTTTCCCGGCTTGAAGAGTTCCACATGGCGCTCGCCGCTATGCAGTCAGGGGACTATGAGACCGCGGCCGCGCAGATGCTCAACAGCCTCTGGGCTTCGCAAGTGGGAGAGCGGGCCATGAGGCTCGCGCAGCAAATGGAAACGAACAAGTGGGTGCTGGCTTAACCAAAGGAGAACCACATGCATTACAGAAACGGACGTGAAGCGAAGAATGGTGACCGGATATTGGGTCTCGACGTTTATCCCGCGCCGGTCCTTGGGGTGCTGCGCGATGCGGTTCCCGGAAACGACTACTGCAACGGGTACATCCAGATTGGGCCGGAGCCCAGACAAGAAGATCCCATCGCCTGTATGTGCGACTGCCTGCACATGGACGATGTGCTCGCTATCCTGGCCGAGAAGGGCCTGGACAAACGACCGGAAGGGATGTAGTGGCTGACGACGGCGACCGTCTCACACTCGTGCCTGTAACTTTGAAAGAGGCTAATGCCTTTGTGGCTGAGCACCATCGCCACCACAAGCGGGTCATCGGGCATTTATTTAGTCTAGGCTGTCAGCAGAGGGGTCGTCTCGTCGGGGTGGCTGTTGTGGGGCGTCCAGTAGCACGGATGCGGGATGACGGAAAAACGGCCGAGGTCACCCGGCTTTGCACGGACGGGACGCGGAACGCCTGCTCTTTTCTATACAGTGCGTCTGCGCGGGAATCCTTCAAGCGCGGCTACGAACGCATTGGAACTTATATCCTGGAATCCGAAAATGGTTCCAGCTTACGCGCATCGAACTGGATACTTCGATACAAAACGCGGGGCGGATCTTGGAACCGGCGACAGAGGCCGCGCACGGATAAAGCCCCTCTTGTCCGCAAGTGGCTTTATGAGAGGACGAATCCATGACTGACGACGCCGACCGCGCCGCCGACTACGAAGAGCGCATGCGGCAGGCTGCCATCGCCCGGCGCAAGCCCGAGCCCAAGCCGTGCGGCCACTGCTACAACTGCGGTGAAAGCGTGCGCCATCTCTTTTGTGATGCGGACTGCGCCCTGGATTACGAGCGTCGTACCCGATGCTCGCCCTGATCCACCTCTTGCTGGCCTGGCACATCACCGTCGGGCCAACATTCGAATTGGCGCGCACCCATGTGCTACAGCCCCAAGAGATGGTCAGCGTCGCGCCGTCGTTTACTCGATCGGTGCGCGGAATGGTGATTACCTGGAGGATGTCGTGGTGACTCGTTTCTCGGTAGCTCTGAGCGGCTCTGGATTCCTGTTCCCTG
>JAEHJW020007369.1_pt1 | contig 36096 bp, 57 predicted proteins | sample 9271431 | NCBI WGS metagenome assembly JAEHJW02 | reverse complement strand
TCTGAACCTCTTCTGACTAGCGGCGCGCGATAAGTTCGGGGTCGGAAATGTGATAAGTCACCCTCCGAAAAAACTTGACACAGTCAAACTTTATTTGATTTTAGCATGCCGCGGGCGCGTTTTTCACCCAAAAAGCGGCCGATCAGCTCCACCATTCCCGGCCTTCGAGGGTGCCTTTGCCCTGGTCCCGGGAGAACTTCTCGATGAAGAACTTTTTGGCGTTAAAAAGCCTGCCTGTTATGCCGAAGGTCTGGCCCACGATCAGGCCGAAAAATTCCCACAGGACAGGCGCGGTGATCAGCTTCAGCGGCAGTTTGCGCTCCAGGAGCATGTGGGCGAGGACGTGGTCTGCCATCGTCTGGCTTCTGATGAATTCGAAGTCTATATCGAGGTGCCGGGTGCCGTGTATGGCGATGGAAGAGGCGTCCGACGCCGCCGAGGTCCCTGTCCATTCCGACGAACTCCCCATGGGGCTATAATCACGGCCGAAACGGGCGGTCAGGTCGTTCCGGATATCTGTGATCGGCATGTCGTTAAAGGTGAACTTCCCATTTTCGCCCTCGACATCGCCCTCGTCTATCGTGGCGGCAACGGCAGGGGCGGCGTCGGGTATATAGTCAAGGTACCATTTCCCGGCGATATACCTCAGGGCAGACCTGCATTCGGCCGCCATCTGCCGGGCGGATTCCGAGGGAACGATCTTGTCCTGGATGCTGAATGCGAATTTATATCCTCCGGCGATCGCAGCGGCACAGAGCGCGCCTGCGGCATCAAAAGAAGGTTGATCGATCTCGGCCAGCGTGTAACCGGCTTTCTGGATCAGAAAATGCTTGATCACCCTGTCCGGCCGCTCTATTAAAGTGCCGATTCCGCCGTAGTTGCCGTCAGGGTCCTTGTATCCCGAGACAACGGCGTGAAAACGGTCCACCTTGCGCGTGGCAATGAGCCCGCCCGTCTTGGTCACCGAGCCTGCGCGCGAGGCGCTGCCGGTCTTGCTGATAGCTATAACCCTGGTGCAGCGCTCGATACCTGATTGCAGGTAGAAGTCCCAACGCCCTGTGCCGCCAGCTGTGCCGCTGAAGGTCAGATACACGGTTGTGGCCCACGAGGCGCGGCCCTTGCGATACGGCGACGACAGCGACCAATGGACGCCGGTGCTGTCGATCCGGATAACCTGGACGCCGTCTATCTGGATTACGTAATAACTGCCGTCGGTCGGCAGCGTCACGTCGGTCAGAAAAAAAGAATACTCGATGCTGATATCCGATAAGGTACCTGAAGGGGCGGCCGGAAATGTAATATTTTTTGTTACAATGTCGTATGCCCCGGTGTGCACATACATATGCAGCGGGCTGGAGAACGTATCGTCCTTTTCAATCGAGGTCGTGTCCGTAGTGGCCGCGGCGATATTGTCGCCGACCGTTATCCCGTCGTTGACTCCTATACCGTCTTTCACGGGCGCAACGCCCACCTGCCCGGTCGCGCGCAGCAGTTGCTTGCCGCCGGAGAGGACCGCAGAAACGCCCGAAGTCACGCGGAGCAGCTCCCCTGCGATCTCGGCGTAGATGTCGCCGACGGCGCTGCATTCATGTCCTGCCAGAAGGCTGTCGTATTGGGCCTTCTTCTCCCATGCGGTCGCGCCTGCGCTATGCGCTGTTTTCGTGGTGCTGTTTGCGCCCCTTGTGACGCCGGAAAGGGTCTTCGACGCGATCCCCGTATAGGCTATCTCCTCGTCGTCCACAATCACCGTGCCCGATGCAGGCATGCGGCTGTCCGGATCCGAGACCGTGATGCCGGTCGTCTGCGTGTCATCGATATCGGCCACAAGGGTAGTTCTGACGCCCCAGTCCGTGCGCAGGGCAGGCACCCTGACGCTGCTGCCGTAGTGAAAAGGCTCGACCTTGCCGACATCTTCCCAGGCGTTCGGCCAGTTGGCCAGTGTGACAAACGCCTGGTTCCATGTCTGGTCGAGATAAAACGCCCGGGTCGAGACGTTACACTTGAATGCCGCTATGTCGATCTCCCGGGGCTCATCGAGATTGCCTAAAAAGAGCGTTGCGGTATCGCTCGTTGGGGAACCGTTCGAAAGATAGACTTCTTTGACGGTGATCTGCGCGCCTGTGAAGGGATAGGTATCTGCGATCTCGATCAGGAAGTCATAGGTTTTGAAGGGCAGATTCTTGAAGACGATCTGTATGGCTGCGTTAAGGAAAGACGAGTCGATCCTGTTTATCTCATCACTCAGGCCGGAGATCGCCTCTATGTAGGGCTCATAGAGGTAGCCGCCGACTGTTATCTGGCGCGTCGAAAACCTCAGCAGAGGGCCTGCGTTTTTGAGCTGGATATCGCAGATGAAGACGGGTTCGAGGGATGATCCGTCTCGGGCCTGGGCTATCTGCATGGCCTACGGCAGGACCTCCTGAAACGTAAAATCAAAGGCATAGGTCCCCGCGGCTACCTGCCTGAGGTTGATCGGGGCCGTGATCTCCCCGTAAATCCATATCCCGGCGTCGTCGCAGAGCCAGAAGGGCTTATATCCCGCCCAGGCGTCATTGAGCGCATCGATGTTATCTTTCTGCGCCTCTCTGCAGCGCGGCATCTGGTATGCCCGCCTCTGTTTCGGATCGCCGTTTTTGAGGTATCTGATATCCCCGGAAGCGCTCTGAAGCCGCTCTATATTAAAGGCCGGGTCGGATGCCCCGTTCGGCCTGGATGGATTTTTCTCCCAGGTGTATGTGGGGCAAAGGAACAGCTCAGCGATCTGCGGGATGCTTCCGGGAGTGGTGATGATGAACTTCCAGTATCTTTTCGTGAGAGATGCCCATTCCTTATTGATGAACCCTGCGGCGCCGACCCACTGGGCAACGGCGGCGGTGTACGTGATATCGTCGGTCGACCATTTAATGTCGAGCGTCATGCCGGAGAGGTTATGCCCGGCAGGGATAAGCAGCCTGTCGATCGCTGCCGGCGACGCCCCCTGGTCGACCTTCACAGTCGTCGTCACGGCGGCTGTGGTCTTAAAGAGCCTGCCGATATCCCGGTCGTAAAGGCGATACAGGGGATAGCTCGCGTCCTCCGCCCCTGTTGCAAGGGTGACGGTTGAGGTCTCAAGGATGTTTTGATAGCAATTTTTGAGCAGCATCTATTTCGTCCCTATCTGTCTTTTGATCTCGACCAGCGTCGCCGACCGGCCCGATCTCATATCGTCGGCCATCTGGGTGTCGATCTCCTTGGCCAGGGACTTGCCGTCTTTGCCCACGCCCGCCTGGACGTTGATCGTCGGGGAGTAATTCACCGTGCCGCCACCGGTCCCCGCCTTTTGGCTCGCCTTCCAAATCGCCAGCATCTCTCCGTAGAGCTTGTTCGACTCCCGCTCGGCCTCATCTCTCTGTTTCAACGCCCCGTAGGACAGGTTAGCCCAGCCTTGAGTCGGGTTGTATTCGAGCTTGTCGTACCGTGACGCCGCCTGTGTCCACTCGGAGGCGAGGTTGCCGAATTTAACGGTGTAGTCGCCGCCGGTCGGAAGGCTGTTCATCATCTCTTTTATATGCGTCATCCCCTCCGTAAAGGGCATGACTGGCGATGCCTTTGTCTGATACTGGATCGTCACATATTTGATCATCTGGTCGGGGATGGCCGCGTCGATCGACTGGCGGATCAGGATCGCCTCGGCCTTCACCTTCGATCCGTCGATATTTACTGCCTTTGGGGTTTCGATCAGCTTTGCCGTCTCGTCGATCGCGCTATTGATTTTTGTCAGGTCGCTGTTGAGCGCCTCCATCTTGAGGCGGGGCTCGGCAATGATCGCCAGTTGTTTTTTGATCTCGTCGGCCCTGTCCCGCAAGTCGCCCAGTTCCTTGATCGCCGCAGCGCTGTTCATGTCGCCTAATTTGATGTCTTTCATCTTCACGGCGATGTCGGCCGCCTCCTGTTTCAGTTCGCCGATCGGCTTTGCAGAGGCAGTTACGGACTGCTGGATAGCATCAGGTAAATAATGTTTGACGTTGCCGAAGTCTTCTATGAACGATTGCGCCATCTGTTCAGACGCCTGGCTGCCGGCGTCAGCGATCGCCTTTTTCATGCCTCCGGCCTCGATTCCGATCGCCTTCAACGCGGCGATAGCCGGTGCTGGGTCAATCGCCGGAGATGCAATCCGCCCGGTCTCCGCGGCTGTCTCCTGGGCCTTTTTCTTCAGCTCGTCCATCTTGGCGTGGACCTTACCGAAGAACGTCTCGACCTTTTTCACTGCCGACTCCCCGCCGGCAATCTCGCCCAGGTCGAGCTGCGCATCGGCCTTCATCCCCAGCATCTCGGTCCGAAGGCCGGCGATCTTCTCCTCGAAGGTCCCGAGTTTTGCGATCGCGCCGTCGAAGATCCCGCCGATGTTTGTCGCCTCCATCGTGTTTTTTATGCCGCTGCCGATCTTGCCGACCCCGGCAAGGATGAATTCAGAGACGGATGCAAACGCAATCTTCAGGACATCCCACAGCATATTCCATCCCCTGAAGGCATCGGCCACATAAGCGGCCCCTTTTGCAATCATCTCAAGTGCGCTGATGACATACGTCGCCACTGTCTGCGCCCACTTCTGCGCATTGCCGTTATCGAAGGCCGCGTCCATTTCGTTTTGCAGGAGACCGAGGCTCGCCTTCAGCCAGTCCATCACCCCCGCCTTCATCACCGCGTCCTTGAACTGAAACCACTTGTCCTTCATCATGGACATCGCGCCTTCCCAAGTGCCGGCCAGCTTGTCGGTTGCGCCCTTGAATTGGCTGTCGGCCTTGGTCCATTCGTCCATCATCTTTTTACGGGTCTCTTCGGCCGAATATGTCGCCCCTGCCTGAAAACCCATCATGGCGAGTATGCCGCGCTCGCGGAAAAGATCGGCCGCGCCGGCGCCGGCGGAATACATCCTGATCACCTGGCCCGTCGTCTCCTCGATCGAAAGCCCCGAGGCTGCCGCTAGGTCCCCGATCATCGGCATCCATGCCTTGATCTCATTCACGCCGCCCTTCATCACACCGGCGAGCTGTGTGGCAGAGGCCATTACATTGTTAAACTCAAATGGCACCCTGGCCGCATAATCCGCCATCTCCTTGAAAAGACGCGAGCCCTCTTTCTGGCTGCCGAGGAGTGTTTCGAGACGGGCCTGATATTGCTCGGTGGCGTTGCCTGACTCGAGAAATCCCCCCGCCAGATCCTTCAGCCAGCCGGCCGCAGTCTTGACCGCCTCCCATAGCGCCAGCCCCTTAACAAATTCAAGCGCCGTCGAGTTAGCCTTTTTCGTGGAACGCTCGAAATCGTCGATGCCGCCGGCCGCATTCCTCGAATTCGCCGCGACTGCATTGAATGCCTGCTGCGAACCGTCCTGGGCGGTGATTGTGATTTTTACATCAGCCACGCTCGCCATCCTTTTCTTTGAGCGCTCTCAGCGTCTCCTCGATGAACGCAATCATATCGATGTCCTCTTCGGAAGCGTTATACATCCTGAGCACCGCCTCGGGGCCGATGAGGGACCCCAGGGCGATGAGTTTGCCCCTGATATTGAGCGCCCTATATCCGGCCGCATCCGGATCCGGAATGATGCATCTGCCATCAAAACAGTCAGGCCATGCATCGTCTATTCCCAGTGCGTTCAGACATGATTCGCAGCTCACCTTTGGGAAGTCCAGCTTCGCAAGAAGGTGAGCCCTTAGACGTTTTTTGAGTCATTCTCGACGCCCCCTACTGCGATCTCCTCACTGAAGAGGCCCTCGGCAATGTCGTCGATGTTCACCTCGGCGGCGGTCCTGAAGGAGTCCGCGTCGGCGCATTTTCTGTTTATAAAATCGCTGAACTCGTTCGAGCGCCTCATCAACATATCGAGGCTCTCGCCGCTGTACGGTATCGGCTCGCCCTTTATCGTCAGACCTGGATGATCGTGGTCCGACTTTTTCCTCCAGCCCTTAACAGCATAGCGGCCGATAAGCCTGATGGAGATCGCGTTAAAATCGCCTCCGGTCTTCGCGGCGATCTCGGCGGCCTTGTTCCGGATCCTGGTAAGGACCTCCTTGCCGGCATAGAGTAGCAGGACCTCGCTGTCCCCGCCGTAGTCGAACCATCTCTTTGGTGCCTGTTCAAAAATGTCTAGCTCTGCCATAAATCTCTCCTCCTGTGTTTTATTGTAGGGGCGGCCACACCGGGCGCGCTCTGCTGTTTTTATGCCAGCGGGTCTGTCGTCCGCTTGTTGATGCCTGTGATCCAGAACGGGTCTGTAATGCCCGCCATCCCTGCCGGGGCTGTCTCCGCCGCGTGCACCACGAATTCAAGCGGCTCCACGATCTTGCCCTTCGCGTCCGTCACGTCGTCGCTCTTGAGCTGCAGATGCGGGATCTGGAGCATGAACTGCCGGTTGTACGGCGCGGCGATCTGCGCCCCGGTGAAAACGATATCCATCTTTTTCCGCACGTCTTCGCCCAGGTCGGTCAGGTATGTGGCGGCCGTATGCTTCGGGAAGGTGAGCTTCAGGCCGACCTCGACACCGCCGTCATTCGTCGGCTCATCGATCAGGTCCTGCGTGTTGCTGCCCTTCGTGACTGTGTACTGGCCGGTGTATTCGCCCTTGAGCTTCCTCTGTGCCGTAAGCTCGAAACTCGACGGGTATATCTTGTCTCCGACGGCCAGCGCAAGGCCGGACTGGTCGTTCATCCTGAAGACGCCCTCGGAATACCTGATCCGGTTTTTCTTTTCGGGGTAGGTCACGTTGGCGAAGGTGACGAGCGTGTTGACTGCCGAGTCCTGCACCTTATTGTCGCCGATCACCTTCAGGGAGAATTCAAGCGGCTTTGCGCCTCCCTGCCCCTTGATCGTGATCCCCATGATCTTCAGCGACGCGATCTCCTCGATGTAGTTGACCATGTTTTTCACAAGCGTGGCAAAAAGCCCGTCCACATGCTGCGCCCATTTGTAGGCAAACGCATAGGCGTCGGTCAACCCCTGCTGCGTCGGCGCGCCCGCCACACCCATAAAGAGCGCCAGCAGCACATCGAGGCTGTCATACCTCATGTATCCCGGCAGGTCGCCTTCGAGCTTCACCGCCCCCGGTGTGCCGTCCACGGTAAAGAACAGCCCGAGGGAGTCATCCACGTCTATCGGGGCGTCCCTCTTGATCTTCGACGGCAGACACAATATCCCGTCTCCGGCGCCGGCTGCGACCGCCGTGCCCCATGCGGCCGCCTTTTTAATCGCTAACTTGATCTCCTCGCCTGTTATCGCATAGCTTGGCATTGTACTCCTCCTTTCGAATCAAACATTAATTGAAATCATTCCAGCCCGAAGGGGACTGCTTTATTGATCGACGTATATCCGTCTTTCACCGCCTTGATCGTGACAGTGCAGCCGCCGATGGGGTCCACTTCAGCCGACTGCCAGATATAGAAGTACTCCCCGAGCAGGGTCTTCGTCATGGCGGCGTCGGTGACCTTGGCGGCCCCGGCCGAATCCGCAATCGAGATTGTGATCGATGTGGGGTCCACAAGCGCCCCTGTCACGTCCTTCAGCGTCGCCTTCAGGTAGATCGCCGTGCCCCTGTCGTATGTCTTCATAGCGCCTCCGATTCGATAGTAATATAGGGCAGCGTGGTGACAGCCGCCTCTCTGTAATCCGCAGCCGTCACCTCGGCATCGACAGGGCGCTGAGATCCCAGGCTGCCTGTGCAGTGCTGTGATGCCGTAACCACTATGCTCATTTTCTCCATCAGATCACCCCTATCGACAGATACGGCGCGGCCTGCATCTCGATCCGCGCGACGATGCCGGGCGGGATCTCGCCCGCCGGCAGCTCTTCGCCGTCCAGGCCGAAATACGTCCGGGTCTCACCGTCATCGATGCCTAATGTGGTCCTGTCGCTCATTGTTCCCTCAGCACCTTAAAAAGCGTGATCATGCCGTTTACGTCCCTGGCAAAGGTGACGCTGTATTTCGCTATCAGGCCGGTAACCTTGTCGTGAGTCTGTGCATGGGCCTTCGAGTCATACAGATAAATAGTAGAGCCCGTCTTCAGCCTGTGGATGTCGTAGACGATATCATCCTCGACATGGTTTTCCATCATGAGGCCGAGGCCCCGCAGGATAGTAGATTCGGCCGCTGCAGTCTTTGCGGCGTCATAGGCTGAAGTGAGGGTCATTGCGGCGCCGGGCGCTGCGGCTGTTTTTGCAGCGTCATATGCGGATGTCAGGGCATAGCCTGTCTTGTCGTTGTTCGTGCCGACGGTCACCGGAGATGATACGCTGCCGACTGATCCCGTCACGCTTGCAACCGGGCCTCCTGCATAGGTGGACCTCGATGAGATAGTCGCATCGAGATTGTTAAGCCTGGCGTCTGTCGTCAGGAGAGGGTTCGTCGGGATCGCGGAAACTGATGCTTGGGACGCCGCTGTTTTTGCGGCGTCATACGCCGATGTGAGTGTCATCGGGTCGCCCGCCTTCGCAGGCGCATAGTTAGGCTGGGCACCGGAAAGCACGACGGGCCCCGACAGGCTGCCGATACTCCCGAGCACGTTGCCTGTGACAGATCCGACCGATCCCGTTACATTGCCCTGGACGCTTGCGACGCCCTCGCCGAACGTCCCCGGGATAGTGTGTGCCGCCCGGTTCACGTCCCATATCGTCCCGGCGCCGGCTGATGAAAACGAATACCCTGTCTTGTCCTGGACGACCGAAACGGTATATCCGGTTTTGTCGTTGTTCGTCCCGACAGTCACCGGAGTCGCTACGCTACCGACCGATCCTGTCACGCTTGCAACCGCGCCGCCCGCATAGGTGGACCTCGATGAGATAGTCGCATCGAGGTTGTTCAGTCGCATATCCGTCGTCAAAAGCGGATTAGTCGGGATCGCGCTGACGGATGCCTGAGAGGCGGCAGCCTTCGCCGCGTCATAGGCCGGGGTGAGCGCCATCGCGTCGCCCGCCTTGGCGGGAGCGTAATTCGGTTGCGAGGTGGCGAGAGTCACCGGAGAAGTCACTGACGCCACACTGCCCGAGACATTCCCGGTGACCGATCCCTGGACACTCGCAGCGCCCTCGCCGAATGTGCCCGCTGTGCTGTGCCCTAAACGGGCAACGTCCCAGATCGCACCGGCGCCGGTGGATGAAAGCGCATATCCGGTTTTGTCGGTGACGGTGGAGGCGGTATAGCCTGTCTTGTCGTTGTTCGTCCCGACGGTCACCGGCGCGGTCACACTGCCGACGGATCCTGTCACGCTCGCCACCGCGCCGCCTGCATAGGTGGACCTCGATGAGATAGTCGCATCGAGGTTGTTTAGCCTCACGTCCGTCGTCAACAAAGGGTTCGTCGGGATCGCGCTGACTGATGCCTGTGAAGCTGCAGCCTTTGCCGGATTATAGTCTGCTGTGAGAGCATAGCCAGTCTTATCGTTGTTCGTCCCGACCGTCACCGGCGCTGTCACGCTGCCGACCGATCCCGTCACGCTGCCTGCTACCGAGCCCACGGCACCCGTGACCGAGCCGACCGAGCCTGTCACATTGCCCTGGATACTTGCGACCCCTTCGCCGAATGTGCCGGCAGTACTGTGCCCTAAACGGGCAACGTCCCAGATCGCACCGGCGCCGGTAGATGATAGCGAATATCCGGTTTTGTCCGTGACTGTGGAGGCGGTATAGCCTGTCTTATCGTTGTTCGTCCCGACCGTCACCGGCGCTGTCACGCTGCCGACCGATCCCGTCACGCTCGCCACCGCGCCGCCTGCATAGGTTGATCTCGATGAGATAGTCGCGTCGAGATTGTTGAGTCGCACATCCGTCGTAAGAAGCGGATTAGTCGGGATCGCGCTGACTGATGACTGTGAGGCGGCAGTCTTTGCCGGATTATAATCTGCTGTGAGAGAATAGGCCGTTTTGTCATTGTTCGTTCCGACGGTCACGGGGGCCGCCACGCTGCCGACTGATCCTGTGACTAAACCGACAGCTCCCGTCACTGATGAAACGGTCCCTGTCACGTTGCCCTGGACGCTTGTTACGCCTTCTCCGAATGTGCCGGCAGTACTGTGCCCTAAACGGGCAACGTCCCAGATCGCGCCGTTACCGGCAGATGACAGCGAATACCCGCTCTTGGCGGCATCAGCGACCTGCACGCCTACGGTCTCCGTCTCCCATCGTATTACAGCCGTGTCCATAGCGATCTGGCCGATATTACCGTTATCCGGCGCGATATATCCTGACGTTGCAAGGCGTGACGATGTGGCCGCGTCTATCCGCGTCTCATACGGCTCCCAGACATACATCCAGTAATAGACGTCCGAGCCCTGCGTGCAGTAGCACCATGCGCGGTATTCGAGTAATGAATTGAGGTCTCCCGCATATGAGTAGACATATTCTGATTTCCCGTGCCCCCCCGGGTCCGAGATCTCGGTCATCGCCTGGTTCGTCAGGACCGTCGTGGGCGTTGCACCCGAAAGGCTCACGAGCGACACAACGCAGGTGGACCCCGCGGCAACGCCCGGACAGCTGACGAGTTTTGACGCCCCGGCCTGGGCCGCGATCAAGAGGAAGATGATTATGGCAAAGAGCCGTCTCATTTGATCGTGAGCGTCCCGGTGATAGTCGTTGAGTTATTGATGATGACAGTGCCGTCGGCGGTGATGCTCGCCACGACAGTCCCGGAGTTGTTTTTGATCTGCACCTTGACTGTCGAGCCCGCCTCGGTCGGCCCCTGCTGTATAGTCAGAACAGCGCCGTCTGCAGGCTGCTGCAGTTTAAAAAGGATGTCCGACTGCGAGTCGGACTGAATACCCTCGACCCCGGCGATCGCCGCGACCGGTAACAGAAGTGCTACGATCATCAAAAGATATATCAGCTTCACTTTCATGCCCTTTTTTTATGACAGATCGCCAGAGGTATGCTCTGCGCTACGCTGTCTTTGAATTTAACCGTATGAGACGACCAGGTCGTCATCCCGCAGCACGGGAAAGAATTTAGCACAGGCCTGATGCCCGTATAAAAGAGCCACGCGGGCAGTTTTGCGGCGGCAGATGAAGCCCCGCTGAAGATCACGAGGAATGCGATCGCAATCAGCGTCTTCATTTTTCGTCGTCCTTCGGCAGATAACCGTTATCCTTGAGCATCTGGACGACCAACTCGTTGATCTCCTGTTTTGTGAGTTCGCCTTCGAATTTTCTGTCGGGGTATTTCTCCTTATACTTCGCCTTCAGCTCCTCTTTCTTGGCCTCGGCCTTTTTAGCCGGCACTCGCCAGTCGGCCGCGGCCGAAAACGAAAGCCCGAAACTCGCGAGGATAAGAATGATGATCAGCCTTTTCATTTCGCACCTCCTGATGTGGTCACCGGTACCGGCACGAAATAGTTAGCGACGCCCGGCTGCGGCAGTATGCAGAGCGGAGAATTCGCCCTCAGGGAGCCCTGCGGGAATGTAAAGCTCTCGCTCTCCATTATCTCGGGAGTCCCCGCAGCGCCGACCGTGAGGTAATACCGGCCCGTCTGACGCTTATTCGTCCACTCGTGTATGCAGTCGAAGATCGTGTTGTCGGGGTCGTCCGTAAAGGTTGCGGAGGATATCCCGGCATCGACCGGCGGCTCCGGGAGCGTCACATCCTGGGGGACCGCAAGTAAGATCTTGTGCCGGCCTGCGCCGTCGGGCTCGGTCTTGAAAAAAACCGTGAAGCCCATCGCCTCGCCGATAAAGAGCACTAGCGCCCAGCAGATCAGGACCACTTTAAGAAATTTCACGCCGCCACCTCGTATGTGTTGTCAAAATTCGTTTGAAATTTAATCCCGTAGATCGCGATAGTCTTAGTCACCCCGATCATGTCCACACTGACCGGTCTCAGCCGCTCGATGTCGAGATCAAGGGTTCGATTCGTGAGAGCGGTGAGGATATCCATGATCATCTGGTAGCAGCCCTGCTCGTCTTTCCTCGCAGCCTCCTGGCCGCGGAGGTTTTTTGCGGCGACAAGGATGCTGAATTCGACCGCCTCGTTGAAATTGATGTTGTCGATCCATTCGAGCTTCGAGCCGCCGTAGCTGACGAATACAGCAGGGTAGTTGATCGTGAGCTTGTCGATCTCGCCTTCGAGCTGCCCGGCCCAGGTCTCGCATGTGCGGACATAGGCCAGCTGGTCCTTGATGCGGCTGATGATCGCGTCTTCGATCTGCTCGAAGTTCATTAGCTCACTCCGTTCGTGACGCTTTGCTCTATGCTCTCTGCTCTATGCATTTCAGAAGCCCTCCATGCTATCTTTCGTGAAGGTGCGATCGGATGTTGTCGTGTTCGTCTCCGCCCCGCCTTCGGTCGTTGCCGCAGGCGCCGGGTCCACGCCGAGGGAGATGGTCCCCTTCGATATCCCTTCGAGCTGTCTGATCGCGTTTTTGTAGCGCTCGGCGCGCGTCTCGGGGATGATGTCCACCTTGCGGGAATAGAGGTTGTAGATCGCGAGGTCCACCGAGATTTTCTTCGCGATCGCAGGCACCGTCGTAAACGGCACGGTGTATTTCGAGGCGCAGTAGCTGTTGATCTCGGCGTCCGCCTGGGCTATCGCCTCGTCAACGCGTCCCTGATTCACCACTCCCAGGTTCTCGTCATCCGTGAGCTGGATGAGCGCCTCCTCGGGGAGAAGTTTTTTTATGTCGTCAAGTGTCGAATATGCCATTTCGTTTTAAACCCCTCCTTCCTCCCCCTGAGTGAGAGGGAGGAAGGGATAGAGATTATTTTGACAGTCTTACTTCTTTCCTTTTTTTGACTCGTCATCCGGTGCGGCGTCGAGGGCATCCACTACGACGAGGTTTTTCTCCGCCTTCAGGATCTCCAATTGCGCCGCCGTCACATCGATCTCCTGAGGCTCGCGGCCAAACTGTATGCCGATTCGACGGAACCCCTTCTCGGGGATCGCCGAGACTTTCACTTTTACCTTCGGTTCTTCTTTTGCCATATTCTTTTTCTCCTTGTTTTTATGAGGGCGGCCACAGGGGGCCGCCACTACTAATCACGTCCGATCAGGACAGCCAGGGGCAGACTTCGAGCTCTGCCGTGTTGTACCACGGGTTGTCGGCGCCGGTCGCGTCCTTCTGCATCATCAGGAGTGCGCGGGCCGCCCCTTCGAGCGACGGCGGAACAACGAGCAACGACGGCCTGATGCCGAGGGGCTTGCCCTCGTCGTTTTTGAAGCCCATCATCGCGGCCCTGGCTGCGGCGTAGTTCGCGGCGTTCAAGGTGTCCTTGCTCGCGTAGGCAAGCTGCCAGAGGCCGAAGCCGGCGTTGTTCCGGGAGTCGGCGCCGTAGCGATACTTCTTGGACATGAACACGACTTCGTCGTCGGCCTTCGTCATCTGGACGAACTGCACGGGCTTTCTGTCCTGGAATACCAGGGGCTTGATCGCCCTTGTGGCATCGAGAAGATACCAGGCAGTGCCTGCGCCGCCGCCGTAGTTCGATACCGATGCTCCGGCAACAGGATGATCGGTGTCGAAGAAATATTGCCCATCGTAGCCGGCGGTGGTAAAGCCGAGTGCCAAGAGTGCAAATACCAGCTCATCGGGCTGTTCGCCTGATGACTGTCCCATCTGCTGGATGATCGGGGAGTAAATGCCGAGCCTGTCGTCCTCGATGTCGTTTCTGTCGACCTCGACCGTCACCTCCCAGTCCTTGTTCGTGATCTTCATGTCCGAGGTCGAGAGGTTCCTCAGAACTCTATCTCCGATCCATTCCCGCATTTTCGGGAATGCGTTGAGCCATGCGTAAATTTCCTCCTTTGTGAGCGACGGGACCCGCATCGCGACCTTCTGCCACCGGGGCGACACGCCCTGAAAGGCCTGGTTGAATAGGGTCTGGAAGCTCTGGAAGGCCGCTGCCAGTGTTGCACTGTTGATGATCATGATTTATTCTCCTTTCGTTATTTGTTCAGCAGGTTAATATCTCATGTCGACCCAGACCCCGTCTGAATCGACCTTGAATACCTTGCCAGCCACTGATCTTGTGGCGGTGCCGTCCGTCTTCGCGACTGTCTGGTCATCGACGATATAGCAATTGGTCCCGATGACTGCATCCGTTATTGCATCAGCTGCGGCCGAGTTCCCGAATTTAAATATGCCCTTTCGGACAGTCACCGTCTTTGCGCCGTTCGCTCCTGCGGAGTTGTCCACCTGTTCCTCTGCCCTGCCGATGCCGACCAGTGTCGTGGCCGTCGCCCCGGGGGTTGCATAGCCGTTTGCGTCGCGGGCGACGAGTGCCCCCTCATAGATTTTCTTTGCGGCCGCGACCCCGATGTTGATCGAGTCACCGGCGCGCATCGATGTGTCCCTGTCTGCCGCAAGCGCCGCAGCAAACGATGTCCCGCCGCAGAGCAGGCAGGATAAGACTATGGCGATTACCGCCAGACTAAAAAACCTTGATAACCTCATCTGTGATTCCTCCTTTTCGTTTTTTAACTCCCCCATCCCCCTCTTAATTTAAGAGGGGGAAAATAGGGGGTGTTATTGTTCTTTCTTCGGGCCGAATTTTTTGAATGTCTCGGCGTCGATGCCCAGCATCTTATTCACCTGGACCTGTGTTCCATCCAGGGCAGCGTCGCCTGCAGGCGGATCGCCGGCGACCTTGCTCTTCAGGACGATATAGGGCGATTTGTTCAGGAAGACCGCGAACCCTTCGGGGTCCCTCTTCGCGTAATCCATCGCCCAGTCCTTCTGTGCCGGGGTGAGCTTGCTGCCTTTCTCATCGCCCTCGATGGCCTTGTTGACGAGTGCGACGATATCTTCCTCGCCCTTCTTTTCCAGCTCCTCGGTCAGCTTATTCACCTGAGTGGTGAGCTGCTCGATCACCGATGCGGCCTGTTTGTGCGCCTGGATTGTGGCGATCACCTCGGACTGGCTTGCTCCCTCCTTGAGCCCGAGGGCCTCAAGAGTGGCCTTGTTCGCCACGATCACCGCAGCCCCGGCCGCCGTGGTCTGGAGCTTGTTGATCGCGACGATCACGCCTGCGTCGGTCGCCGTCTCGGGCAGGCCGAGCAGTTTCCTTAATTCCTTGTCCATGAAATCCTCCTTTTCTCCCCCGCCTTGGCGGGTGAATTCCCGTTTATTTGTCAGCGGCACCATGCCGTCGATGTTGGGCACGTTTGTAAGCCCTCCGCCCAGCAGTCCCATCACCTTGCCGTCGGACTTGCGCGTCAACGTCACCGGTGAGAAGTAACGATATTCCTTCGCCTCGATCAACCGGCGGGCCTTCTCCGTCCAGTCCACGATTCCCCATATGCCCTCCTTGCCTTTATTGATGTACTTTTTTACCCAGCCGGCGGCAGGGGCCTCAACAGGAGGGCTCTCCCAGGTCTGATGCTCATAATCGATCACGTCGTCGTTCTTGCGGGCCGCCTTCATCGCCATCGTGGACGACAGGGATTCGTCGTCTACCACGATCGGCCCATATTTCGGAGTGTCGCGCCGCCCGAAGGGCAGCAGCTGTATTTCCGTGGGGACTACGCCGTTCAGGTCGTGAGACATGATTACCGTGCGGTTCGTCATCATCGTCCATACGCCTTTGGAATTTTGCTCGTACTCCTTTTGGATTGCGTCCCAGGCGGTGGCGTTGCATTTCGCCTCGTCGCCGTTGTATTCCTTGAATGCGGCGTTGAACGCCGACATCCAGATCGCCTGCGCATGCGACGGCATTTTCTTCACTGCGTCCGGAAGATTATCGATCGTGTACATATCTACCACCCTCTCATTTTCAGAAATTGCTGTATGCCCTCATCAAATATCTTTTGAGGGTTTATCTGTTTGACCGCCTTATCGAAGAAGGGGTTCGGCCTGTGCCCCTTCTGCCTGACCGACTTGACCGGATGTTCGGCGCCCGGCCAGTAAAGGGCCTTGCCCGGCTTCGCCTTGATAATGATCATCTGTTTGTGCGGGCCGTAGAGCCCCGTACCTTCATGGACATACGACGCATAGGGGGCCGTCGCCCTGATCGTGCCCCGACCCTTCGTGATATAGCTGGTGATCGAGTTGACGAGGTTCGAGGTCCTGACAGGCGTCAGTTTCACGGCCCTGGCCTCGACCTCGGAGACGAGGTTCGTCATCCCGGCGTTGATTCCCTCCTGCACGTCCGCGCCGAGCTTTGCGAGCAGCTCTTTTATCGGCGGAGTAATCTTGATCTTGATTTCCATCAGCGCACCCTCTTGATCACTTTCCCGTGGCAGTGCGGATGATAGGGCGGCAGCAGGCCGCCGTCCACAAAGTCCTGTGCGTTGCTCACCGTCGGGACATTGTCCTTCAGGTCGGCCTCGTATTCCTCCGCGGACATATTCATCTGCGCCTGCATGCGGCTGTGGGCGCTGCCGACGCTTATGACCTTGCCGTTCATCTCGCTGCAAAAATCGCACTCGTGCGTCGGCTCGACGATCTCGATCTCGGTGATCCCCGCCTTATGCATCTGACTGACCGACGCCCAGTTGCGCGTCCTCTGGACCGAGGTGTCGATGATCCGCTGCACCTGCATGTCGGACAGGTCTGTAAGTTTTTGGCCGAAGAGGTCGCGGAACTTCTGGATGCTCTCGGCTTCGGTCCTGCCGAATATGTTCGCGCCGCCCTCGTGGTATTGCTGCGTCAGGAAATCCTTGATCGCGGAGACCGCGTCGGGGTTCTGTATCCACTTGCTGACGTAGTAGTTGTCGAGATCCGAGAGGAAGTTTATCGCCCGCAGGTCCGACCCGCCGAAGGCTGTCTTTACCCCGAGCGCCTCGGCGGCATTATGGAGCGTGTAGATCTCGGCGATCGTGTCGGCGATCACCGGGGTGTCTATCGCGGAATAGGCGTCGCCCAGGATGCCGTGGATGTGGGAGGTGAACTCATCGACAGGCGGCGGGCTGTCCAGGGACCGCAGCCATGCCTCGATCTCTTTCATCGCCGATTCCTTCGCTTTGCCGAGCGCAGGCGCCAGCGCGGACATGTATTGCTGCACCCATTCGGCATCGGGATCTCCGGCGGCGGTGTGCCTCATGACAGTATGGTCACGCCCGCAGGCGCATTTATTCGGCATAACGCCCCCGCCTTCCTGCCTGCCGGTAGGCATGGCGCCACCCCCTCTTAGATTAAGAGGGGGAAAGGGGGAGTTATTTATTTCTGCCGCGCTGACAGTCTCTTCACCGTCTTTCGGCTGCGGGATATTGAAACGGTCATAGATATGGCTCGCCGGAATGCCTTTGAAGTTCACGTCCTTGACTAGTACTCCGTAGACGCGGGCGGTCTTTTCGAGGTCCTCGGACTGCTTATAGAGCAGCCGGAATTTCGGGAGCCCGGCGTCAGGCCCGAAGTTATAAAACACCCAGGGCTGAAGGATCTGGAACTTCACCGTGTTCATCACCGCCTCGGCATCTGCCTCAAGGAGGTCCTGCCGGACCTTTGTTGCCTGATCTTCGTTGCCGAGTTTGCCCGGCGTCGATTCAGACGCCGAGGAATGGCCGAGGATGATCTTCGTCATCGCCTTCGTGCAGTACTCGGCCAGGTCCTTGAATGCGCTTGTCTCGCCCCTGACTTTCGATTCGAGGATCTCGATGATCGTCGAGTCGGAGATGACGGCCGCCGCATCGACGCCCATATTGAATACCGCCTGTTTCAGGACGGCCTTGTCTTCCTTCGAGGCCCCGGCAGGGTATTTGCCGATGCGCATCGGCACGGAATATAGGTCGTTAAAAATCAGCCAGTCTTTAATGTCGTAGTTTTTGAAGAGATACATATAACTGCAGGGCCTCGCGAGTCCGCCCCGCGTCGTCGCGCCTGAGCGGGCCTTGTGCCGATGGAAAATGAACTTGTAGGGCTGCAGCTCTTCGCCCCATACCTGCTCGTTGTCTGTAATGAGCCTGGGATAATTCAACAGCGGATTGATCGTCGTGCCGCCTATCTGCGTAGGCGGGCCGCTGAAGGTAAACCTTTTTTGGTGTATCCATGTGAGCGTCTTCAGCCACCACATCTTCGCCGAGAGGTCCCAGTCGATCTCCAGGACGCTGAAGCCCTTGCCGACCGCATCCATCAGGTCGAGGATGGCGTCGCGCCAGTTCTCGATGTATTCGAACATCTCCTTTGCCGCGTCCGCGATCTTTTTGTCCTCAGTGGATTCGGAGGCTGGTAGGATCTCATGTTCGAGCCCCATAACGGCCAGCTTCCTGGTCTGCAGGTCTCCGCCCATGTCGAGGTCTTTCTCCTCCATCTCCTCAAATAGCTCTGCCTGCCGGTAGACATCGCCCTGGTCGGCCTCCTTCAGGATCGTCGCCAGGCGCTCGGGGGTGAGTCCCTGGGAGGGGTAGGAATAGTACCGGTCGCGGACCGACTGGACCGCGATTTCGTCGGTTACCGGCTTGCTTGAGGTGATTTCCCGGCCAAACTGGTCAATGAGTGCCATTGCAATGGCCTCCAAATGAGTTTATAAACATGTCAAGGGGCGCTAACGGCCCTCGACCCGTGTGTTGGGAGGGGGGCAGGCCGCCTAAGTCGATCCTGGGGCAAATGGCTGAAATCACCATGCCCCCTTTCCGGCAAAAATCGCGGCCTCTTTTTTCTCGCCTGGGTGCCCGTCGTCGTCATCCCCGCCTCGGCCGAAGACCGACCTGGTCGCCGCCGTCTCGTATTCGATCTGGCCTCCCGCTGCCGCATCCGCCAGCTCGCACGCGCCGTCAAGCGCATCCGGGCCGTCGTCGTTGACCGTTGATGACGGGAAGTAGATCAACTGCTCGATCAGCAGGTCCTGATCGCTGTGTCCCTTCCGGAACCTGATGATGCCGCGCTCGACAAGGGCCGACCGGCGGGTGATACGGGTCTCCTTGTTCACGGTCTGTTTAACCGCCTTGATCGGCAGGTGCAATCCCCGCTTCTTTGCCTCTTCATTGAATAGGAGCATCAGCACCGCCTGGAAGGCTACCGTTTCGAGTCCGATCACAAGGGCAGGCTCTTCGGCCTGGCGCTGGTACTCGGTGCCAACGAGGGAATCAACGGAACGTTTTTTGATGTCCGCCGAGAGCACGTAGATGATGCCGTCGCGGTCTTTGCCGATCTTGACGAGTGCGCGATAGTCGGATGATTCGTTAGCCCCGAGGCTCGGGTCGATGAACTCATAGACGGCCAGGGCCTTGCCGATCAACTCTTCCGGATGGTAGTATCTGATCCACTCCTCCCGGAAGACGCCGTCTTCGTCGCGCGGGTCGTTCTGGAACTCGCGGTTGAAGTTCAGGGTGCCGATCTGCCTCTTCTTTTTTTCGAGCCGTTCTATCGGCCAGCGCGCAGGCCACAGCGGCGTGCCGTCTTCCTTGATCGCGCGATAGACGCGGGTGATGTAGAGCGGCTGATCGTTTTCGTCCTTGGCATAGAGGAAGTGCGTCAGCACGCTCTTCTTCACCAGGACCGTGCCGATCATCGTGAGCGAATAGTTCTCGGCCGCCGATCCGAGGACCGCAGTGAGTATCCAGTCCACCGCCTCTTTGATCAGCTTAGGGTTCTTGACGTTCTTGTCGTTTTCAAAGTCGTCGATGATGAATCTGTCCGGCCGGTATTGCCGGTTGCGCATGCCTCTTACGCGCTGCCCCCGGCCACGGGCTTTCACGCGGATGCCGTTGCGCGTGGTGAAATCTTTCGACGACCAGGACGGCCCCTTCAGATTGCCGAAGTCGGCCTTGATGCGTTCGTTCTCCTCCAGCTCCAGCTGGATGAAGGCGTTGAAGTCGGCGGCGAGGTCCTCCGTGTCCGAGACGATCACGATAAAATGCTTGCGCTCAAGGCACACATCCTCGATCGGCACCCCGCAGGTAAAGATAGTAGACTTTGCGTGCTCCCTGGGAGCGGCGATTATGACGGGCTCGCCCTCGACGTGAGAGAGTTCGACCAGTTCCTCGTGGAATTCAGCAGGTTCGGCGACGAAGTAGTGCGGCAGGTATGTCCGGAAAAAGAAGAAGTCGTCTTCCTTGGATCGCCTTATCCTCTCGGCTCTAGCCGACGGTGAGCAGTCATCAAACGGCAGTGCCTCCGCCCGCATCTTGGCGCGGACTGCGGCGAGCTGTCTTTTCAGTTCGGTTTTATTCATAACTCCCCCATCCCCCTCTTAGCTTAAGAGGGGGCAAGCGGAGCGCGGGGGCGTTATTCCTCACGCGGTCACCTCGGACATGAACCTCTCCACGTGCTGGAATATAAGAGACTTGGCTTCGGCATCCGGCTCGGTCTTATTCAGGTGATCGACAAACGCGCCCATGACCACAGGCGTCGCGGTCTTCACGTCCACCTTCTCTTCGAGCGCCTTCTGGAGTTCCGCTATGGTCTTGACCAGGGACGAATACGCATATGTCGCCTGGTTGTCTATGCCGATCGGCCCGAGGCTCCCGAAATAAAGATCATAGTTTTTTTTCCGCGTAAGTAAATCGGCGATCGCGCGCTCGCGGAAATTGAGCTTCACATCTCCGGCCTCGGCCTTTGCCTTGTCCACTTCCAGCCTTCTCGCCTCAAAATTGAATTTGGTCATCCACTCATAAAACGTCGGCTTGGACAACTTCAGCCCGGCCTTTCCGAGCGCCCGCAGCGCCGCCTCGACGTTGCCGCCGCATTCGCAGTATAGACGGAAGGCCAGATCGCGGTTCTCGGATATGTAGGATTTGCCTTTCATCAGCAGTCTATGTCCACGCCGCAGTCGGGTATGCGGCCGTCCATCACGTCGACGCCGTGAGAGGTCGCCGCGACCATCCGGATATGGATCTTGCCGGCCGAGCGCTTCTCTTCCCTGATCATCTTTTTTTCGATGAGATATCCCAGGTGAAAATTGAACGAATCGCGCGACATCTCCATCCCCAGATCATTAAGGGTAAAAAAGACAACGCTCTCGTCCATGGCGTTAGGGTATGACTGCATGAGAATTTTCAGTATGAATCCGCGTGCGCGTTCTTTACGCCTGAGATCTGGGTCCACCGTCGCCCTCCTTTTCGATCTTGGTCCATATCAGTTTCAGCATGATGAGTATTTCTTTGTGCTCGTTGTTGTCGCGGCTCACAAATTCCTTGATCGAATCTGTGAGGCCCTCCATCGCAATAGCCTGTCTTGTTAGCGCCTCGTTCGTCCCCCCCAGAAACTTGCCTGCCAGTTTGTACGCGAGGAAGATGATCATCGCGGCGATCATGCCGCCGACTCCCGCATCCAGCGCCGCAACGATCAGTTTATCTTCCATCTACGGAGTCACCCCGCTCACCGCATGATTATCGACGGCGTGGCTGTCGGCATCATGCGAGTCCGTGTTATGGCTGTCCACAGCATGGTTGTCTGCATTGTCCCGGTTGTCGCCGTTATAGCTGCCGAGGTTCGAGCCGGTCACCGTTGTCGGCGTGTTGCCGCTGTCCGAGACAGTTGTGTCATGCCTGTCCTGCGCCGAGTTGTAGCTGCCGGATATGTAGGAGTTGCCGCCTGCATTGCCTACCGCCTTTTCGAGCACGCTACCGCCGACGAAAATCCCCGCAGTCATCGGCGTCTCTGATGCCGCCTGACGCAGGAAGCCGAATATCTCATGAGTGAACAGGTCCCAGCCTGTAAGCGGAGGCGCCTGCTGCGGACCGAAATAGGTCATGTCGCAGGCCGCCGTGCATTTGGCGACAAAGACGGGCTTCGGCTCCCATGCCGTTTTCGTGGAGGCGCAGGAGGCGAGCAGCGCCGCCAGGGCGAGACACATCAAAAGTTTTTTGATCATCGCAGCCTCCTTATTAATTCAACGGCACCTTGATCGCCGTCAGGTATAGTCCCCAGCTGAATGTCTTTTCTACGGGACTCGTCAATATAGCCAGCCCGATAGATGGGTTGAAGACCGTGGCCACCCATGTCGCTTTCGCCGCTGTTGCAAGTTTAGGCAGGTTCGCTCCCAGCCCGATGCCGACCTTGTCGATGCTGGTCATATTGTCCTTTTTCATCGTGGCAAGCGCCCGCGCTTCGAGCATGCCATCCAGAGCGGTAGCGAACTGGACAGATATGCAGGGCACAATAGCGCCCACTGTGCCGTCATAGAGCACGTCGGCGCCGACAGCCGGGGAAAATACAATCCCGTTATCAACCGCCGCTGCCGGTACCGGCGCGACCGCCGCCTGTGCCGCCCGGATATCCGCCGTCTCGGCAGGCGTGAGTTGCTCTGCCGCGAAGGCCGATATCGCAAACAAGGCCAGAAATGCAAACACCAAGAATGCCGTCGTCAACAAATCTTTTCTCATTCGAATCCTCCTAACCCCTCCCAGCCTCCCCTTCTCAGGGGCGGAGGAGGTCTGTCCCTGTCCCCCTTGATAAGGGGGGAACGAGGGGGGTTATATTCTCGTCTTTAGCAGCGAGACCTTCTCCTCGATCTTTCTCCTCTGCGTCTGGAGCTTGTCGATCTCTTTGTCGATCGCGTCGATCTGGTCATTGTGCGCCTCGATCAGTTTTGCCTTCAGGTTCTCGATCTTGTCCATCTGCATCCTCCTTTAGCTCTTCGGACTGACGGAAGACATAACGCCCCCGCCTTCGGCTCCCCCTCTTACCTTAAGAGGGGGCTGGGGGGAGTTACCTGCCGCCGCAATCGCCTTTGTCTGTTTTTCGAGTTTGCCGCCGATCCCGAGGGCCACGAACCCGGCGCTTATCGCAGCGAGCGAAGCCTCAAGGCCGAGGTCCGGCAGTTGCGGCAACTCAGTCGGGAAAATCAGCTTGACGATCCCGAGTATGCCCAGGATGATGCCGCCCACGCCGCCGATCTTGGTTTTATAGCCGTCGAGCTTCGAGCCGATCAGCCCGAGTATCCGAGTCAGAATAAAATTCTTCATGCCGTCGCCTCCTTGTAATTCGCCCATATCTTCGTTACGTAATCGATGATCTGTTTTTCATCGGGATCGTGGCCATGCACGACCTCGCGTTTGTCGGACAGATGGGCGCTTACCGTTTCCCACTTGACCGGGTGGCCGTCCATGAGGCAGATATTGATCGCCTTGATCATGTATCCCAGGCCCCCGTTATATCCGGCCAGCGCGAGCTTCCAATAATCGTCCTCTGTGCATTCGTTGACGGTAGGCTTGCCCTTGTAAATCTTCGGCAGCGAGATGACCATTGATTTAGCAGATTTGTACATCCGCCTGAGATAGAGCGCTCCCGCAAAGAGGTTCTTCTGCGCGTCGAAGAAATCGGCGGCGGTCCTCAGTCCGCACTCCTCGCCTGTCGCAGGCATCAGCTGCAGGAGCCCGCGCGCGCCGCAACGAGAGGCGGCCATATTGTCGAACGCCGATTCCTGCCGCACCTGGGCATAGAGGAGATCATATGGGATATTGTGCTTTGCCGCGGCTGCGCGGATCTCGGGCTCAAACGGCATATGAGCCCTCGGGTCTTAGGGTAGGGGCATGGCATGCCATGCCCCTACAAACAACAACAATATGGGCTACGGTTGCCGCCCTGGCGTTATCGTGGGGGAGGTGGGGGCGCGACGCCACAGGAAGCGCCGCGCCCCGCAATGAAAGTGAAGCAGTAGGGGCGTGATTCATCACGCCCAGGCCCGGTGCCGGTACACAGGGCGAAGGCAGCGCCGTCGGATTCGACGCTGTTAATCTCAAAAAGAGGGCGGGTTTTATTCCGCCCTGAGGATAGTAAATGTCGATCACACATTGAGATTACAGAAAAGGCGTGGAAGGGGTCTTTTAGTTTGGGCTAAAAAAAGAAGGCTGCTTTTTGTTGCGGTCCTCAGCGAGGATGTCGTAAACATACTGTAGCCCGAAACCCGTGGCGCGGGCAAGGTCTACATGATTGCTGCCGTTGAAATGCTCGATGATATATTTCCGCTTTCTGTCGGAAATAATCTCTTTTAAACTCCTGAAATAGAACGGCTGGCTGTTATAGTGGCCGGCCAGCCGCAGAATGACCTCAAGGCTTTTTGCGTCGCCGATCATGGGCGTGAGGACATCCATCATCTCCTGATATTTCTCATGGAGGTCCTCGCGCGTTATGTCGTCAAGCCAGTTCATTCAGATTTCTCCGGAGTATGACGCTTGATATATTCCCTGATACTGTCGACCGGCTGGTCCCACAAGATGAGCTGACCTTCGAAGGGCAGGCCGTGTACTGTCCTGAAGAAATGAAGCATCTGTCCCCATTCGGAGAGATCGGCCGTCCCTCTGAAGCCGTCGGCGTGCGCGAAGAATCGCTTCATGCTTTCCATCATCACCGCGCCCTCGACATATATGTTGCCCCCGATAGTGATGACGAGGTTAAAGGCCCCGGTGCATTTTGATACTTTTAATTTACGTGCCTGCTTTGTCCGGCAGCCGGTGTAGTGGTAGAGCGTTTCGCCCTCTTTGATCGGGTACTTTCTCATTGCCCTGATCGTCTGCTTTTTCTCTCCGCTTTCAACCAGCGGGGCAAACTGTTTTTTATAATTCAACAGTGCCATTATCTCAGCTTTCTCCCGCACTGCGGGCAATAGTTGATCTTCACCTCGACCGGCCGGCCCTTGAGATCTTTCCCCCAGGAGAGGATAGCCGGGAAGCCGACGCTCATGATCGACACGCGCACGAGGCGGCAGCAGGGGTTTTCCTGTACCGGGCGGCCACATGGGGCCGCCCCTACACGACGCAATTCATTCCATAGCGCCTGGGATTCGGGGTCGATCGTACCCATTACTTCGCCATCCTGTCGAGCGGGCTTTGCACCTTCTGCCCCTGATCTATCACATGCAGATAGATCATCGTGGTTTCTATATGCTTGTGGCCCATGAGATCCTGTATCTTCCTGATGTGCTCGCCCGCCATGAGCAGGTGTGTGGCGAAACTATGTCTGAGCGTATGACAGGACGCATGCTTATACACCCGGGCCTGGCGCATCGCGCCCTTCAGTGCCTTCTGTATCGCGGATTCATGGATATGGTGCCGCCTTATCTCGCTGCCGCGGGGATCCCGCGATCTGCCCGATGCAGGGAATACATACTGCCAGCCCCAGTCCTTCGGCGCACCGGGATATTTTCTGCCGAGGGCGTCAGGCATTTCGACCGTGCCGAATCCCTCCCGGAGGTCCTGATCATGAATGCGCCTGACCGTCTCCAAGTGCCTCTGCAGTCTTTCGGTGCAGGCAGCCGGCAGCGGAACGATGCGGTCCTTGCCGCCCTTACCGTCGCGCACCGCGATATGATGCAGACCGAAATCGATGTCCTTGACGCGCAAGCGGCAGCATTCCATCAGCCGCAGGCCCGAGCCATACATCAGCGCCGCCATCAGCCAATATATCCCGCGGAGATGGTCCATGATCGCGGAGATCTCCTGCATAGTAAAAACGACCGGGACCGTCTGACGGCGTTTTGCCCTCACGGCCTGCACGTCCGTCAATTCGATCTTGAGATATTCGCGGTACATGAAAAGGACCGCGTTAAATGCCTGGTTTTGAGTCGAGGCCGAGACCTTCTTCGCGACGGCGAGATAAGAGAGAAATGCCTGGACCTCTTTCACGCCCATCTCCTTCGGGTGCTTCTTGCCATGGAAGAGGATAAACGCCTTGCTCCAGTGGATGTATGTCTTCTCGGTCGAGTAGCTGTAATGCTTCAGCCTCAGGACCGCCCGCATGCCCTTCCAGAAGGGCTTCTCCTCCTGGCGGTCTTCGCCCTGCCGATAATTCCTGTTGTGCAGGTGGTAACCCTTCGCCATCGCTGTGTTATTCATTCTTCACCTCCGTATTCATACATAGCCAGATAAGCGGTTCAGTAATTGTTCGGTGGAAAGGCCGCAGATTTGAGTTGCTGTAAATCGGCACGCAGTTCTTTGAATTTAGACGACATCGCCATGCGGTTATTTTCTGACAGCAAGAGCGCAGCTATTAGCGTGTCCAAGTCCTCCTCGCTGGCGAGTATCGCCACTTTGCTTTTGTCGTCGAGCGCGGTTAGCAGTTGGTTTTCTATGACTTGTCGGTTCACGCTTTCCACCGAACAAGGCGTCGCAGCCAAAGACGCTTCGCGCTTTGGATTTGCTGCACTTCCATTCCATTCACGGTCTGTTTCGTATCCCATATTTTTATTCCTTTCGGCCAGCGTCTTGGCTGGACTTGGTGTTAGGAGTGCTGCGCGTCAGACACGCCGGGGATGTTGAGCCACTCCGTAAAGTAGTAGTTTGGTTGCCAGCCTTTTTTCGCGGTGGAAATCCACCAGCTATTGTCAGAGTCATCATAGTAGCGAGCTTGTATGCTGCCGTTTAGGTTTTTTGTGTAGTGCCAGCCCGCAAATTCGGGCCGAGCATTTTTCCCCATCCATTTCATGTTTTTTGTTTTTGTCATAAATTGCACTCCTAACACCTGCATGGAGCCAACCGGCGCCACGCTAGGCAGTTTATTCATGTCTCATTGCCGGTTGGCTCATTCAGCCGTTACCAGACATAACTCCCCCCGTTGATCGCGTCGTCGTGGAATTCCTGCCCTTCGTCAGGGCGATCATCCTCAGGTATGCGGTAGACGCCCTCCCGGGGTGAGGTGTCCTGGCTACGGTAGACGCCGGGCTTCTGCTCTCCGCCCTTTGCGCCATGCTTTTTCACATACGGCCCGCGCTTGTTCAGCGTGATCAACGCATCGCGGAGATTTTTCAGTCCGCCCACGTCGAGGAATTTCCAGTGCGTCGCGGTGTTGTTTTCGTCCCGCCGCATCCGGGCGACCAGGGCGTTTAAGGGCCGGTCGTAATGCTCGCCGAAGCGGTGCCGAGCGAGATGCTCGACCTCCTGGCGAAGTCCGTCGAGGCTGCTTTCATATTTTTGCCCTTTGCCCTCTACCCTCTGCCCTTTGCCCTTTATCACGCCCCCCATCGCCTCGAGATCCCGGATGAAATGCTCCAGCTGATCGATCGACAGCTCGGCCGAGGACTCAACGTCATAGTCCCTGCGCAGCGTGTCGCGGTATCCCTTCTCGTCCAGATCGCCGGCCTTTATCAATTGGCCCTTGAGGATATGTACCAGCGCGAGTTTCTTTTTGCGGAGAGATTCCTGCTTAGGGGTCACTTCACACCTCCAATTAACAAAATTGTCAGTTCATTCATATCTCCATCCTCCCCTGTCCGAATATCTCCTCATACGCCTCTTTATCGATCGCACGCAGCCGCCGGGCGAGGGACTGAATCCTGTGTATGATCTGCGCCCTGGCACTGATCAGCTCGTCCTCGGTGACCGGGTAGTAATATCCGTGGTTTTTTCCTGTCGCCGAGGCGATCAGGACGCCGTGGTCCTCGATGAGGTGTTTGATCACGTCCTGCAGTTCGCGCGTCGCGATCCCGACAGCCTCTGCCAGGGCCGACATGCTGATCGCGTTTCCCCTGCCGCGCTGGATGAGGGAGAAGACGCGGGATTCAATATCGGTCAGGGGCACCGGGGTCTCTGTAGGGGCAACCCTATGTGGTTGCCCTTCTTCCGGGCGGCCACGCAGGGCCGCCCCTACGCCCCCTCTTAGGTTAAGAGGGGGTTGGGGGGCGTTATCGTAATCAATCCTCATTTGATCTTCGCGTTCTTTCATGGCCTCATCTATAGGGGCAAGGCATGCCTTGCCCCTACGATCAACCCGTGAAAGGCTATCGCGGCCACTGCCACTCGCCGACGCCGTTGCCCTGGACTATGGACGTTTTCCACACCATGCCGATAGGCGACAATGCGGCGTCATTGCCGCCGTCGTAGAAGACCTGCAGGTTCACGCAGGTCTCAGAGTGGACCTTCACGATGATCGCCGGCCGGACTTCCTTCTCGGTGATTTTGTAATGCACTATCCTTCCTATTGTCGGTCCCATAACTCTTATCTCCTTTCTCAGATGATCTGGCAGATCAGCCATATAATCACGGCCCATATCAATGCCCCTGCCGGCAGCGCGATCAACAATCCCTTGAAAAACCGCACGCCGCCGTCCATCACGCCGCCGCCTCCAGTTCTTCCTTCAACTCCTCGACCGAGATCTTGATCAGGGAGTTCAGGATCTTGTCTGCCGCGCCGTCGACGGAGGTGATGACGACCTTGTTCTCCTTGCCGACGATCGCCGCATTGATCTTCGCCCTTTCTTCGTCGGAGAGCTGTTTGACGGCGTCCTTCACGAGGGTCTTCGTGGTCTTGATCAGCAGGTCCGCCTTCGACTGGAGCTTCTTCTCGATGAGGCTGATTGTCTGCTCTTCGTCGTTCACTTCCAGCCGCCCCTTGCCTGCGCTATAGCCTACCTTGATGCCTTCGAAAATCTGCGTCTTCGGTTTTGCGAAGAGGCCGGGGTTCTCGCCGATCGCCCGGTAGAGGACCTCGTATCGCTTCGTAACTTCCGATATGGCCCTCCGCAGCCGCAACTGGTACTTCCTCTTGAGCCCTTCGGTCTCCGCTGAGATCTCCGCGATGATCGCATCAAGGGCGTTCTTCTGCGATGCATAATCCGTTGTGAGTTTCTCGATCTGTCCTAAGTCCATTTAATTCCTCCTTCCTTTCACCGCCACCGTCTCCGGTGTGTGTTCCTGCAGGGGCATGGCATGCCGTGTCCCTGCGAATACCTTCGCAGCCGCAGCCTTCAGCGTATCGCGCCTCACGATCAGCAGCGTCTCTTCCCTGACGACATCAATGCCGTATTTGTCGGCCAGGGCGTTCAGCGTCGCTCTCAATTCGTCCATCAATTACCTCCTAAAAAGATGTATCCGGCAAAGCCGAAAAGCCAGATCGCCCAGGAGATAAATACCAATGCAATCCCCTCGGCGATCTCACGCCAGTTGTCGCGTATCCACTGAAACCCCTCCCGTCCTCCCCTTGTCAGGGGAGGAGTTATCCCCCTTTGTTGCCCCCCTGACAAGGGGGGAGGGACCTGTACCCCTTTTGCCCCCCTGATAAGGGGGGATGGGGGGTTATGCCGCCTCATGGTTGGCCTCCCATGCCGGATGCTTGGCGAATTCCGGCACGTTCACGGTGCCGATCCTGTCGGCCAGCGCGTTCTGGAATTTGATGAGGCATTCCCTGCCGCAGATCGCCGAGGCGAAGGCGTCGCTGTCCACGTCGCCGTATGCCGCGATCGTCGTCGTGATCACTCCCCGCCGCGTGATCGCGTGATTAAGGAGATAGCCTCCGTCTTTGACCTCGGCCTTTTTGCATTCGTCACAGATGATCGTCGTCTTTTTCATGCCGCCTCCTTTACTGCCTCCACCGGGACTACCTCAATCCATTGCCCGAAGGGCAGATTTGCGTACCACTCGCTAATACGTTCAGACCCCTTCCAATGCCTGCCTCGCGGGCGTGGATCGTTGCCGCAAAGGCGGAAGAGAAACTCACGGGGGAATTCTCCGTAGTAACATGGCTCATAGCTCGTGAACGACAAGAAACGGAGTATTTGTCCCCCGTGTTTCAACCAGCCCCGTTCACTGCAATAATTACGTTTCTTTTTCATATCCCTACCTCCGTGCATTCGACGCAGCCGCGCCGCATGCGTGTTTTGTTGACCATGCAGACATTGATGTCTATCGGCGCGCCGCTGTCCGGGCATTTGAACAGGCTGATGCCCCGTGGCGCCGGGCGGGCCGCCCCCGTCTTTGTAGGGGCATGGCATGCCATGCCCCTACCGATTTTCATGTCCCTAGTCATTTTTCCTGATCCCGGTTTCCCCATCGCTACACCGCTTTCAGAGAGGGCTTTTTCTCTCCTACTGTTGCCGCGTATTTCTCGCGGAGGAAATCTCCGATCTTGGCCTGCGCGCCGGTGAATGTCGCGTCTGTCGTCGTGCCTTGTTTGTCGTTGAGGGCGTTACTGATCAGCGTTTTGCTCAGCCCGAGCTTGTCCTGCATCTCGCCCATGTCGGCGCCGATCACCTTCGCCATCTCCTTCAACCCGCCGTGGTAGAGGTCGTAGACGTCAATGACGCTGACGACCTTGCGGCCCATCATCAGCGCCCTCTCCATCAGCGACGCTATCACGCCCTGCAGCTCAAGATAATTCCGCGCCTGCTCTATGCGCGAGGCCGCCTCGATTGCATCGGTCTCGAAATGCTTGCCGACGATCTCCTTGATGTACCGGGCGGCCTCATCGCTACTGAGGCCGTGCATTGTCACCACGTCGCTCCTGAGCCTCATCTCGGCCACATCGGGCCGCGACATAGGGTCGTACTGCGCGATGAGGACCGGCACGAACAATGCCCTGTTGCCCATCCACTCCTTTTCGAGCATCGTCTTGAGCGAGCGGAGGGTCTGTCCGTGCAGCCGGTGCGCCTCCTCGATCATCAGGACCACAGGCTGCGTCCTGGCCGCCTCGCCGATGATCCGCGTGAGCTGCCGGGACCTGATCTCGCCGTTTCGTTTGGCCGCTTCGTGGCTGAGAGTCGCGAAAAAGGCCTGTTGTATGTGCGGGACCCTCACCGCCTCTTTGTCGTCGTTTTCGATATGGACGCGGTGAAAATCCTTGCCCTTGAGCGCCGCCTCTATCGCCCATGTCTTGCCCACTCCGCGCGGGCCTACGACCGATATCGTGCGTTTGCTGTTGACCGCCATGCCGATCAGTCGGCTTATTTTGAGGCTGTCGGCCGTCTCTATATATGTCGTCTCAAAGGGTATGCGCCGGTAGCCGTATGCGTCGAAAATCTCCGTCAGTATTGCCATTGCTCCACCTCCTGAGTATTATTTCCCCCTCTTAAGGTAAGAGGGGGTTAGGGGGCGTTATGCCCCTGCTGCGGCCCTGCGCCGCTGTTCAACCCATGCCCTGTATTCGAGGGCGAAATTCCGGATAAAGTCCTTCGATAGATCGTGCTCCGCAAATAACTTCTCTACGTCCCTCCTTTCCCCGGCCTCCATCATCACAGGCCCGGTGATCTCACAAAATCCGACCCACGCCGCCGCTGTATCGGCATAGTGGTCCACGTCGAACGGGTCCTCGATCGTGCGCTCCTCCTTCGTGCGGATCGGCATTGAGACAACCTTCTTTCCTGTGCCCTCTGCGCGCTGCTCCATGCTCTCTGCGTAGAGCATCGGCGCCGCGCCGCTGAGCATCTCGGCCGACTCCTTGACGAGCTTCTGATGCGGTGTATCGGCATGGGCCGTGAATTCGCCGACGTTGTTCGGCTTGAATTCCTTGACCTCGTACTTTTTGCCGTCGGCCTTGTCCTGGACGATGATCCTGTCGTCGAAGACGCCGACGAAGACTATGACCTTCGCGCTATGCAAATGCTGCACCTCGTAGATCCTGCCGTCGAGTTCGAGCGTGCCGTCCTGATCGACGGTGCGCTCTATACGCCGTGCAGCCGTTGCGATCGCGTTTTCGGGTATCTGCACGATGCCGCCATGCAGGTTCACGCGCGACCATGCCTGCATCCGGGTGATGCTCCGTTCGAAGCGGTGCTTCTTGTGGTTGTAGTCCTCGGCGAGGTACGTCTGAAACTGCGTTTTAAGCTCGGAAAGAAGGATGGAAAATTTCTTCCAGTCGCCGACGTAGTAGGGCTTCTCGAAGCGCTGCCAGCCGGTCCGCCAGGGACGCTCGATCTTGCCGTGGGCCTCCTTGGCGTAGGGCATTGACTCAGGCAGCCCCACGCCGAGACGTGCAATCAGTTCCCTCGATATCAGCCCCTTTTTCAGCATGCCCTGGTCGGCGAGCAGTTCGTCGCAGATGCCCATGATAGACCACGCATGGCATACCGCCTGCAGGCTATGGATCGAGTTTTCGCCGGCGGCTGCGTAGATATCGCCTTCGAGCCTACCGGAATGATCGTCGACAACGCCGTAATACCACGGTCTGAGGCGGTCGCAGGGGATAGGCTTGTTCTTGTAGTCTCCGCTGCCGGGTCTGTGGATCTTGATGATATAATCGTCCTCGCCTTCGCGCCCCGCGATATAGAGGTATTTCGAGCTTGAAGCGTCAAAGTGGTGCAGCCTGTTCGGCCTGTCGGCCTGGAAGCGGCTGACACGCCGCTCCTTTTTGTTTAGACCCATCTTCCGGGCGATCGCGTTATAGGTGGCGTCGGGCACATTGAGAGCATCCGGAGGCAACTTACCCCATTTGACGCCGATCTCCACCGCCTGGTCCGTGCTGATCTCGCCTGCCCCGTCGGGCGGCGCCTTCTTAATGGCAGAAACGATCTTAGTCCATTCTTGATAGAGGGGGTTCTTAGCCTCAGCCTTCCGGGCGCGGCCATTGCCGATCTTGAGGGAAGAAAAGACTACGCCGGGGGAGATCCCCAGGATCACCGCCCATTGATGGGCGATGCGCGTGCGCTCGCCGTATGGCGCGTTACTCCAGTCGCGCTGGATCAGCCCTATGACCGAGGGCTCGATCACGCCGGGTTTACCGTTGCGTCCCAGTTCGAGATGAAATGCTCTACGCGTCCCCTCATGCGGGTCTGCAACGCCTCGACTTTGTGCTGTATTTCGGGGTGATCCAGGACCCGCTCATCGACGATGAATTTGCGCATCATCGTGTCGACCTCATCGAGGGCGGAATCGATAGTTTTTACCTGTTCGACCAGGTATTCGAGGTCCTCTGAGTGGGCCTCCGGATCGAAGGCGGAGAGGCGCTTGACCTCCTTCTGAAGGGCCTTCATCTCTGCCCTCATTTCCTTCTCGATGCCCTTGGCTATCACCTCCCGGGCGGCCTTGAGGTCGCGGACGAGCGCCGTCAGATCCCGGCGGGACATAACAGACAGCTCATCCATGGTATTTCCGGCCAAAACTCCTTTATCTTCAAGCTCTTTAAGGTCTTCTTCGGGCGCTTCGAGGAGTGTATAGACCTTCGATTTTTCCCACCGGTGGGAAAATTCAATTCGGGGGAACTTGGCGGCCCGGAGTGCCGCTGTCATAAGACGATAAACCGTTGTTTTCGACATATCTAGCTGTTCTTCGACAATCTGGATAAAGTTACCGCGGCCCTCCTTTTCCTGTATGACAAGCAGTCGCTTCCCGGCCTCAATCATGGCGTCTGCGGCATTACCGAGGAAGAACCGCACTTCCCTGATATAGACATCCCGATCATAAGGGAGGTCGGCCGCGATGTAGTTCGTCCTCACCTGCCGCTGCAAATCCTCGGCGTCCTTCAACGCCAGCGCCCTATGGGCCTTGTGCTCGCAGTTTTTACAGTCCTCACCGGCGCACCCGGCGCATGGGTCTTTCTTCGTCTTTGCCATCGTCTATTTCCCCTCCGGTATATATTTGTGGAGCGTATCGGCCACCGCCAGGCGGAGCCGCTCGCCGTATGTTGTGATCCTCGGGCTCAGCCGGTACCCACGGGCCGACTCCTCGACCCAGCCTGCGTCGATCAGGTTCCAGGCGGTCCGGAACACCTGATCCTTGCTCAGCCCCAGCGCGTCGGAGATCTCCCCGGCCGTCTTCGGGCTCAGGATGTCCTGGGCGAGATAGTCCGTCACCCTGATCATCTGTTGCTGACTGTCGTTTCTGTAGTCTCGTTTCTTCTCTTCTGCCATCGCCCCCCCTAATTGTCCGGATAAATGCCGTACTGGATATTGCAAGTGCATGTAAAAACCGTCCGCGGTGCCGCCTTTTTCGTTCCCTTCTTCACTCCCTCACCTCCTAAAAGATTTATGGCGGATGCCCGCCAGGATAAGATCATCCACTATGTGCTGCACTTCGGTTTCGACCATGTCGGGGTGCCCCAGCCTCGCCGCCGCCGAAATGACCGTCAGGGCGTTGCAGATGTGATGGTTGAGGTACTCTTTTGCAGCCATGCTTAGCGCGCTCAGCTCCTCGATCGCCCGTTCCTGCCCCTCGTAGTTATTGCCCATTCTCGATCTCCTTCAGGAAAAGTTTCCGCTTCTGTTTTTCGGCCTTGATCTTCTTTTCTTCCTCGTCGAGCCGCTGGATCTCGGCGCGCAGCGCCTCGGGGCCAGGCAATGCAAACAGGCCGGACCGCCTTGAAAGCACCTCGAAGGCACGGCGGCCGCCGGTGGCAGCTATGAAGGCCGGCAGATAAGCAAGCGGCGGAAGATGGGGATGGCTCGGGGCCGTCCAGTTGTCGATTGCAGTTTTCGTGATGTCTTCGCCGAGGATCTCGGACATGCGCGCGGCAACTTGATACCGCGAAAGCTCGCGCCCCTCGGCGTCGCAGGCATGGCGCAGGTCCTCAGTCATGGCGAGCTTGAACTCCCTGATGAAGTCGATGCAGCCGGCAGCCGGCGCCGACTGCTCAGCCATCTTCACCCACTCGAATATCGTTATCTGTGATGAATCTTTTTTATGCTTCGTCATAGACTTTCGGGGCAAAAAAATATATATTAGGTGTCATGGTTTCCTTAAATTTCCCTGAATGCCTCATCGATCCCGAATTCGCGCATGCGGCCCCTTCGGACCGCCGCAAAAAACCGGTAAAGAGATCCATTCGTCACCCACTTGTCTTTATCGTCCGGCCATCTCTTTTTTATGTCCTCGATAATCGTGGTGCCGGATATCCCCTCTCGCCTCATAGAACAAATAAGGCTTCTGACTGTTCTGTCTTTAAGTCCGTTATAAAGGCACTGTGGCCCGCGGCTCTGATAAGACGAGCCATCGAGTTTTGGCAAATAAAGGGCGGTGCCGCCGTATCTATTCGCCAGGGTGACGGTCGATTCTTCCCCGATCAGGTTCTTCAGATCTTCATATGTTTGATGATTCAAGAACATATTTATTCCTCCTATGCCGCCTTCTTGTGGTTGTTGTTCGGCCAGAGGTCCTCGACCTTCATTCCCAGTGCCTCGGCGATCAACTTGCGCGTAAGTGGGCTTTTTTCGTGGCCGTGCAATACCTGTGATGTCCAGGTTCTTGTGCGCCCTATACGCTCGGCGAGTGCTGTTACGTTGATCCGGAGCAGGTCTTTTTTTGGTCTTTTACTTAACATATTGTTCACTCTCCGGATTGAATATACCGAACTGGTAAATACAATGTCAAGAAAAAAATGACATAATGGCAACTTTAGGAGAAAGAATTAAGGCTGAGCGAGAAAAGATGGGTATGAATCAAGCCGATCTTGCAGTAAAAATAGGGGCTGGCAGCGCTACCGTCATAAGTCGCTATGAAAATAACCAAAGAGAGCCTGATATTACCGTCCTGGTAAAATTATCTGAGGTATTCGGCTGTGATCCAGGATGGTTATTAACTGGCCGTACAGATTTGGCTATGGAAAAGCGCATGGCTGTCTCTGAACCTCCCGGCGTCACCTATCTCCCGCGCGATCCAGGGCTCGCGATGCTTTTCAAGAAGCTCGAATCTATATATAATGAAGGGGACCGGCAGCAGCGGGCCGCTGTCAGGGGGATGATCGAAGAAGTTTACGACGAGGTCCGGCAAAAAAAACCGGATTTGGATACTAAAGAGGATGAGGGCACTAAAGTTGACCGTGATATCGCATGAAAGTTTCTTGCCAGATGGGTGGAGATCACAAAAAGGCGTATTTAAGCGGTTTACATTGGTACATCCGTCGGGCGTTTATATAATTTTTAGAGTATAAGTATCTGAGAACTTATTAAAAAAGGAGGGGGTCATGCTTTTTGGGAAGAAGACTATCCGCTGTCCGAATTGCAAATATGAGGGGATCGGCGAGTATAAGGCTAAAGGCCATTTTTGCGTAGAGATTGTTTTATGGTGCTGCTTTCTTCTGCCCGGCATTATTTATTCTGTGTGGCGGGGATCGAGTCGCCGCTGGATCTGTCCTCAATGCGGCTTCGAAAATGTAGTGAAGACGGGTAGCATGCCATCCGGCTTTTCGTTCGATAGACTGCCCGACAATTGGGTGATGACGAAGGGGCAGGCATGGGCGCTCGTGGCCGGGATTGCAGCGGTGACCGTGCTTTGCTTAACGGTGATTTTCCCGGCGATGTACCGGGCAGGATATAGATAATTGTCAAACAATCCTTGACGCGGCGCCGACGGCAAAAAGCCTAACAGCCGGTCCCCCTCGGAGAGATCTGGATGAAAGGAAAAGGAGGGGATGGGAAGGCGGGAAAAAACAGCCGAACAGCCCCCTTCCGCTTCGCTTCAGGGATAGGGGTTTGGATGGTTTATCTGGTCATCAAACTTTGCTTGATAACTCCCACCTTTTAAGGGTAGCGTAACCCTTCCGTAAGGAATACTGAGAGCCACTTATCACATTTCCAAGCACTTACCTTAACCTCCCCCTAGTAAAGGATTACAAGTCCAGGTTCGGGGTCC
>JAEHJW020005332.1_pt1 | contig 36123 bp, 65 predicted proteins | sample 9271431 | NCBI WGS metagenome assembly JAEHJW02 | reverse complement strand
CAACTCGGCCATTGCCGCCACGGACATGGTCTTTGCGTCCGTGTCGTATGGAACTTCCACGACAGGCACGCCCGTTGTGACCCTGTGCGATCCCTCTGCGGGAAGTCTTCTTGTGGTAATCCAGAACATTCACGCCAGCGCTGCGTTGAATGGGACTATCCAGATTGCTTTTATGGCAATCAAACCCTAATATCGCGTATAATACGCGCTACCGACCGCGGACGGATTTCCGCGCTGGGCAATAGCCAATGGAAAACGAACTGACCGGTGCCGCACCGACCGAGACGGAAGCCGCTCCCGCTGTGGAAGCGGAAACCGTAACTGATGCGCAGGAAGATGGCCAAGAGGCCAATGAAAGCCCGGAGCCGCAGCGGAAGGACCGGGCAGCCAAACGCATCGCGAGACTTGTTGCAGAGACGCACGCCCTGAGGCGGCAACTCGAAGCAATCTCGCAACGCAATGGCCAGACTGCTGCGCCCGCCGAGGCTGATGCCGAAACCCGCGCCCAACAAATCATCGCGGAACAAGAGTTCATCAATCAGTCAAACGCGCTTCACGCCCAAGGTGTGAAGGAGTTCCCGCAGACGTTCCAATCTGCCGTGGACACGCTCAACAGCGTTGTTCCTGGCGGCCTCGGGGCAAAGCGCGATTTCCTTGACGCCGTGCTGGCGCTTCCGAATGGACACGCTGTCATCAATGCCCTTGGCAATGATGTGGAAAGCGCCGTGGACATTCTCGAACTTTCGCCTACTCGTATGGCAATCGAACTGGCCAAGATCTCCGGCAAGCTGGCCAATTCGGAGAAAAAACCCGCCGCCAAAGCTATTTCCAAGGCTCCGCCGCCCCCTTCGCCTGTGACTGGCCCCGCTGTGGTCTCGTCAGGTGACCCCTCGAAGATGACGATGGCAGAGTATATGGCTTGGCGCGAAGCGGAGCGGAAAAAGGCCGGGCTGCAATGAGCCTGATGCAGCATCAGAAATAGGCGCTTAGGCAACGCCTTCGGCGCGTCGTGAGACGCCCCAGCCCTCAGATGGAGCCTTGTTATGTCTAACACCTTGCTTACTCCGCAGATGGTCACCAAGGAAGCGGTGGCCCTGTGGAAAAACTCTAACGCTTTCCTGCAAAAGATTGACCGGCAGTATTCGGATCAATTCGCGCGGGAAGGTGCCAAGATCGGCGCGACCATCAACATCCGTAAGCCTGCCAGCTATGTGGTGACGGATGGCCCGGCGTTGTCGATCCAGAACGCCGTGCAAACCCAAACCCCGCTGACCGTTTCCAAACAGCGGCACGTGGATATTGCGTTCACCTCGGCTGAACAAGCCCTGAGCCTGATGGAGTTTTCTGAACTCCACCTGAAACCGGCGATCTCCAACCTTGCGGCAAACGTCGCGGCGGACGTCATGTCGTTGGCCAATACCGTGCCGAACCTCGTCGGCAAGGGCATGACGATTGGTTCGTCCACCGGTACGCTGGCAACGCCCGATGCAACCACGTTCAACAACGCGCGCGCGCAACTCATGATGAATTCGACGCCCCCCGGCGATCTGAATGCCATCATGGATTACCAGACCGACGCGCGCACCGCGAACGCGCTGTCTGGCCTGTTCAACCCCACTGGCCGTATCAGCCAGATTTTCGACAGCGGCGAAGTGCGCGGCCCGGCTCTCGGTATTGCCAACTGGTGGTCGGATCAAACCGTGCAAGTCACCGCGACCGGCACCTACTCGGCCATGCCAACCGTGAACGGGGCCAACCAGACCGGCAGCACGATCACCGTGAACGCTGGGACTGGCAACCTGAACGTGGGTGACATCGTGACCTTTGCCGGGGTCTACGCGGTCAACCCGCTGACCTTCCTCAGCACTGGCCAACTCAAGCAATTCGTCGTGACGGCGGCTTACTCGGGCGGCACCACGCTGAGCATCTACCCGGCGCTGACCCCGATTGCGCTCACCAGCGGTCTCAATACCGTGCAATACGCAAACTGCACGGCTTCGCCCGCCAACAGCGCCGCCATTTCGACCGCTCTGCCGTCGAACACCAGCTATCGCAAGAACCTGGTGATGCATAAAACGGCGTTCACGATGGCGACCGTTGACCTGCCTCTCTACGGTCAGGGCGTTATCGCTGCTCACCGCGAAAGCTTTGACGGTGTGTCGCTGCGCTTCCTGCAAGCGTATGATGCCCAGAATGACCGTGCGATCACTCGTATCGACATTCTGTATGGGTATGCGGCCCTGATGCCGGAACGCGCTTGCGTGGTGGCCGATGTCCTCTAACGAGAACAACGGGGGCGGCTTCGGTCGCCCCCCGCTTCAATGGCCGCCCGCGCCCTATCCTGACCCGCCGTATGTGTTCCATCCCTATCCCATGTGGGTCGGGAATGTGATCGTGCAGAACGCGGAAGAACATCAGAGGCTGATCCATGGCAATCTCCAGCTACACGGCGCAAAACCTGATCACGCAGGCACTGAAAGTGTCAGGCGTCCTCGGGGTCGGCCAAAGCGTCAGCAATGAGGACGGCCAAGACGCGCTTCAACTACTGAATTTGCTGCTGGAGGAATGGCAGCCTCAGCGTTGGCTTGTCTATGACACCACGACCGTTTCCGTCTTATCTACCGGCGCCCAATCCTACACGATTGGGACGGGGATGGATTTCAACATGGACCGTCCGACGCGGATCGAAAGCGCGTATGCGCGGTTTGCGAATGCCTCCCCGAATACCATTGATATTCCGCTGGCGCTCATCAATGCCCGTGAGGATTACAATGAAATCACGATCAAAAACCTGACCACGCTTCCTCAGGCGGTGTTCTATGACAGTGGCTATCCCTCGGGGCAGTTGTATTTCTGGCCCGTTCCCCCGGCAAACCAGTATTACCTGTTCGTAACCGCGACCACGCCGCTACAATCGTTCTCCAGCCTGTCGCAAACGGTTTCCATGCCTGCGCCGTACACCTCGGCAATGGTATGGTCGCTTGCTGAGCGCCTTCGCCCAACGTATGGCCTGCCGCCGGATGGGTCGATCTCCAGCATGGCGGCACGTGCGCGAAATGCTCTTCGGCTCATGAACGCGCAAGTGCCTTCGCTGAACCTTCCGGGCAATGTCCCTGGCACGGGTCGCGGTTACTACAACCCCTATGGCGATAAGATCAACTGATGCAAATACAACTGCTGGACGGCGCATATGAGGCAAGGTCGGTCATCGCTGCAAACCAGCGGTGCATCAACCTTTACCCCGAGGTCAACCAGCTTTCGCCAGCCGCGCCCATCCCGCAGCCGATCACGCCTGCCATTGTGACGCACTATCCAACGCCGGGGTTGCAACTACTGGCCACGGTCGGGACAGGACCGATCCGGGGCATCTACGTTGCATCAAATGGCGCGACATACGTTGCCAGTGGGTCTTTCCTTTATTCGCTGGACGTGAACTTTACGCCGAATGAACTTGGCTACATTGGCAGCCTTACTACTCCAGTGAGCATGATCGACAACGGCGCGACGCTGGTCGTCGTAGACGGATCGCCATTCGGGTTTCAGGTTGATCTTGCCACGAATGCGCTGAGCCAAATCAGCGACCCGGCGTTCTATGGCGCGGATCGAGCGGACTACATTGACACGTATCTGGTATTCAACAAACCGGACAGTTCGTTCTTCTACACCACGCTGTCAAATCAGGTTGTGCCGTTCGATGCGACCTATATCGCGGGCAAAACCGGCTTTGTGGACAGGATTGTGTCGGTCGTGATGGTCCACAATGAACTGTGGTTGATCGGGGAACAGACTTCCGAAGTCTGGTATAACGCGGGCGGATCGACGTTCCCTTTCGCGCGAGTGCAAGGCTCGTTTATCCAGATGGGATGCGCGGCCAAATACTCAATTGCCTCGGCTGAAAACGCCGTATTTTGGCTGAGCCAGAACAAACAAGGCGAACGCATGGTCATGGCAGGTTCGGCGTATCAGGCCCAGCGGATTAGCACCCATGCTATTGAATATGCGCTAGCCGGGTATTCGGACGTTTCTGACGCCATCGGCATGATCTACCAACAGCAGGGGCACACGTTCTATGTTCTGACCTTCCCCACGGCAGACAAAACCTGGGTGTTTGACCTGTCAACGCAGCTTTGGCACGAGCGGGCATGGTCCGATGATAGCGGGCAGCTTCACCGCATCCGGGCGAACTGCATGGCGCACGCAAACGGGCAGGTGCTAGCCGGGGACTGGCAGAATGGCGATCTCTACGCCGTGAGCGAAGATATCTACACCGACAACGGGCAACCGATTGTGCGGATCAGGTCTTTTCCGACGTTCCAGAACGAACTTCAGCGCGTCATGTATCAAGGCTTCATGGCTGACATGGAGGTGGGATCCGCGACGTTCAACGCTGACACGGCGGCCAATCAAGCGGCGCTTCTGGTGTGGCTGCGGTGGTCAGATGACGGCGGCAAATCATGGTCAGAACCCGTATATCGCAGCCTTGGAGCCATTGGAGAAACGCTGACTTCGCTGAAATGGCGCAGGCTTGGCGTAGGTCGGCGCCGGGTCTTTGAATTGCAATGGTCGGCTGCGGTGCATACGGCCCTAAACGGGGCTTACATTGACGTAACCCCCACGGTGTCATGACATGAGCGATCAACTTCCGTTCCCTAACGTCAACTCGCGCTTCACGGCCCCCGATGGATCAATTACCCCGCCTTGGCGGGCTTTTTTGACCGGGCTGTGGCGCAGGACGAACAGCGGGACGGCGGCGGGGCCGATTGAGAACGTAACCGGCGTTTCTCCTTTGGCGTATACGGCTACCCAACGCGGGTTTTTGGTGGTAGACTCCTCAGTGACAGTGAGTATCGCGCGGGGCACCGGCTCCATTTCGATCACGTCACCAATCCCGATGACGCCAGGCGATATTGCCACCCTCACGTTTACTGGCGCTCCTGTCATGAGGTTTATCCCGTGGTAACGTTTCAGGTCGAGCCTTGGGCGGATGCGCTCCCTGAAATCAAGCCGCTGCTTCATGCGCATTGGCAGGAAATGGCTGCGGATAAAGACCAGATCAAACTTGACGTTGATTGGCAGAAATACGAGGCGCTAGACGCCGCCGGAATGCTGCATTGCGTGACCGCGCGAGATTGGGATGTGATCGGCTATCATTGGCTGATGGTTGTGCCGCACATGCACTACGCCTCTACGCTGATGGCGTTCAGTGATGTGTTCTGGATCAAGCCGGAATATCGCAAGGGATGGTGCGGTGTGAAACTGTTCCGGTTTACTGAGGACAGCCTCAAGGCCAAGGGGGTGCGCAAGGTGTTTCTGCCAACAAAGCCACATCTGGACTTGCAGGCAATTTACCGGCGGCTTGGCTACCGGAAACACGAAACCGTTTACTCCAAGATGATCGGGTGATCGCATGGGCATGATTATCGGCGGTGCGCTCGGGGCCTTCGGGGCGATGTCTGCGGCAGACACGCAGGCCAGCGCGGCACGAGACGCGGCGAACAAACAGACGGCAGCCGGGCAACAGGCTGTCGGCTATTTGCAATCCGGGCTGGGCCAGAGCCAAGCGGCGCTGCAACCGTATGTGAATAACGGCCAGACCTACGCTGGCGCGCTCAATAGCAACCTGAACTATTTGACCACGCCCTATGCGCCTACGATGGCGCAGTTGCAGGCAACACCGGGCTACCAATTCACGCTGGGCCAAGGCTTGAATGCCACGCAGAACGCCATGACGGCAATGGGGCTGGGCCGCTCCGGGGCTGCTGCGAAGGCAGCGGCAAACTACGCCACGGGACTGGCTGACAACACCTATATGAACCAGGCGCAGCTATACGAGCAGCAACAGGGCCAAATCGGGAACCTTCTGACCTCGCTCAACAGCACCGGCCTTGCGGCGGCTGGGAACCTCGCGAACACCGATTACAACTATAACGCGGCCATGGGCAACGCGCTCACGGGCCAAGCCAACCAAGCGGCGCAAACGAACCTCGCCGGGGCAACTGCTGGCGCATCTGGCATCATGGGCGCGACAAACTCGCTCACGAATGCGCTGCAATACAATGCCCTGATGAACCGTGGCATCGGCAGCACGACCGGCGGCGGTTTTAACGTGGGAAATCTCTTCGGCGGAAATTCTTGGGGTTGATGAATGGCTGACTTCACCGCACTTCCCGCCCTGAATGGCTCGATGGCGCAGCCCGGCGGCGCGTTCCAGATGGCACAGCAGGCCGCCACGATCAACGGCATGAACCTTGATCAGCATTTCAAGCGCTTGCAGGCGGCGTCTGGGGTGTTGCAAGGTTTGAACCTCGACAACAACGGCCAAGGCATTTCCAAGACCGATTGGCAAAGCGCGGTCACCGGGGCGATGAAGCAGGGTATTCTTAACCCGACCGAAGCGGCGCAACTTGTGGCGGCTGGGACGGATGACCCGATGAAGAACGCGCAACTCGCGCGCACGCTTTACGCGGGTGTCACGGGTCACATGGAAGCCATTACCCCGAAACTGACGCAAACCAACTTTGGCGACCAGCTTGTGACCGGCCAAGCCAACGCTGGGGCCGCTGGTGGCGCTGTCGTGCCCGGTGGGCGACTGGGCGTGTCGCCCGAATATTCCTCAGCCCCGACAACCTACATGGGCGCTGACGGTCGCATTCACCCGACCACGCAAGGGCAATTGTCGGGGATGTATGGTGGCCAGCCCGGTTCTCAGCCTAATGGCGGCTTCCCCGTCATGGGGCGCGGCAATGCGGTCGAGGGGCCGAACATGCTGACGGCTAACCCAGCGATGCCGCCAAAGAACATGTTGACCGGCGGCTTCAATTTCGGCACGGCTGCGGCTTATCCCGCCACGCCGCCCGGCACGCCTGCGCCTCGCTGGCCCACTGGCATGCCGCAAGCGCCCGGTGCGCCGAGTGGTATGGCGCCTGCCGCGCCGCAAGCTCCCGCTGCCCCAGCCATGTCGATTGCCCCCGGACAAACGGAAAACCAAGCCGCGCTGAACAAGGCCGCGACTGGCGAGTTTCAGGACGTGGTGGCCAAGGGCAACCCGGATGTCATTCAGCCGCAAATGTCGGCGCTGGACGAAATTCTTGCCTCGTCGCAAAACGCCGCTACAGGTGTCGGCAGCAACTTCATCGGCAACGCGGGCGGCTATCTGAAACAGGTATTCGGACTGGATACGACCGGCCTAACGGATAAGCAGGTGCTGGATAAGGCCACCCAGCTTCTGGCGAATAACGTTGTCACGGGTCTCGGCGCTGGGACGGATAGCAAGCTGGAAGCCGCGCTTCACGCCACGCCTAACAGCGCCATGACCAAGGAAGCCATCGGTGCTACGGCGGCAATGGCCAAAGCGCAATTGATGTATAACAAGAATTTCGCGGATGCGGCGAAAGCTTGGCAGGCTCAAGGAGGAAACCCGACCGACAACGCCGCATGGAACCAGTTCAAGAGTGACTATGCCGCGAAAGCGATTAGCCCGTTTGTGCTGTCGCTTGGTGACATGCCTGCATCGCAACGCGAGCCGCTGATGAAATTCATTCAAAGCCTGCCAGCGGATCAGCGCGCTCAGATCAAGGATCAGATCACCCGGCAATATAACCTCGGGGGCCAGTAATGACGGATTGGGCCAGCGCGGTTGCATCTGAGGCGGTAAAACAGGGTCTTGACCCGGCTTTTGCCGTTGCTGTGATGAACCAGGAAAGCGGGGGAAACCCCGCCGCTGTTGGGCAACCCGTTCCGGGCCAAGGGCAGGCCAGTGGCCTCATGCAACTGATGCCTGCAACGCAACAGCGGTTTGGCGTAACAAACCCGCGCGACCCGTGGCAGAACATTCAAGCCGGTGTGGGCCTTTTGCGCCAAAACCTTCTTGCGACGGGCAGCATGGAACGTGCGGCGGCTGCTTACTACGGCGGTATTCACAACAACTACAACGCGGACGTGCATCGGTATGTGTCTCAGGTGGCCGACCGTTACAACACGCTGAAAGATCAATACGCGGTGCCTCCCATGCACCCACAGGGGCAGCCTATGGACCAGCCGACAAATCCCCCGCCCGCTGGCGATCAAGCCGACCAGTGGCTTAAAACGTGGGCGCAGGGGGCGAGCCCCTCGCAAGCGGCGCAACAGCCTGACCAGCCGTCGCCTGCGGACGCATGGCTGCAACAATGGTCCTCAGCCAAATCCCCCGATCAGCAACAGCCTCAGGGCGCCCCCACACGGCCCCTGCAAGAGGGGCTGATTGGCATGGGCACAGACATGTATAACGCAGCGAAGGGGGCCATGGGAACGTCTCCCTATGGCTTGTCGGATGCCCAGCGTAGCGAACTGCAAGGCTACGGTGTGTTGCCCGGCCCGCAAGGCGGTGGCCCCGTGCGCGCGATCAACTCGGCAGTCATCAACACGGTTGCGCCGTGGCTTGATCTGGCGGGGCGCGGGATCAATGCGCTTACCTCGGCGGCTGCTATCCCTGTCGAGGCGGCAGGAAATGCCATTGGTCAGGCGATCGACCCGGCGATCAATGCGGCTGGCAATGCGGCAGGGATCGACACGGCACATGGTCCGCTTGGCCCCGATCTGGTGCAGATGCCGAACGCGCTGGCCGGGATGCCGTTTGAGTTTGTGCCGCCTGCCATGGGGAACAAACTGACCGGCGAAGCGGGCGCGAACAAGATTGCTGGGCGCGTTGAGCCGCCGGTTACGAAGCCCGCTGGCGCGCCAGATGCAGCGCCCGCAAGCCTCAGCGCAGCCGCAACGCCGCCCGAGGCAGCCGCTATGACGCCGAAACAGCTTGCCGCCGTAGACGCGCGTGAAGCCTTGCAGCGCCTGTCCGCAAGCGCACCGAAGGGGTTTGACGCGACTGAATATGTTCCGGGGTCGGTTCCGCTCAAAGTGGAATACGCTGGAGATCCGAATATCGCCGTTGAACATCGAAACCTGATGAATACCAATCCGGAATATCGGATGGGCGTTCAACAGCAGATGATCCAGAATAACGAGGCGCGGAAGGAGTATTTTAACCAGATGGCAGGCGATCCGGTTTTCACGCAAAACCTCAATGACGCTGCGGATCAGGCATTTGAAGCTAACTCCGAAGCCGTGCTGAAAAATGCGGCGCCCGTAAATCCGCAGCCCGTGGTTGACGCAATCCAAGGCATTTTGAAAAGCCGTTCTGGCGTTGACCCTACGATCAAGACCAAGATGGGTCAGGTCATGGACATGATGACCGACCCGGCCACGGGCCAGCCCTATACTGACGCGAACATGATTTACGGCGTGCGGCAGGCAATCAACCGGATGCTAAGCAAGGTCGGAACCTCGGCTGACCCCACAAACGCGCTCAGCACGCGGGAATTGATGCAGGTGAAGGAAGCGATTGACCCTGTGATCGAGTCGGCAGCACCTGGGTATCAAAAGGTGCTAAGCGACTATACGAACGCCATGCAGCCGATCAACGCACAGTCGTTCTTGCAAACTCAATTGCCGTCGCTTGTGACCAAAGACGGCGTGATGACGCCCGACAAATTCAAGCAGATGATGAACCGTGTTTACAAACTGCGCTCGGCGCCCGGCGTGAACGATGCCAAGGCGCTTTCGCAAGACGACATGCAATCCCTGTGGAGCATCTACAGCGACTTGCAGCGCAGCAACAACGTTAATCTCGGCATGGGTCCGGGATCAAACAGCGGTCAGAACCTAGCGTCCATGGCAAAAGATATTGGCTTTGCAGCCGGTCGCGGGAAACTGGCCGCAGCGACGGGCGGCGCATCCGAAATGGTGCTTCCGCTTATTCAAGGCGCATTCAAGGGGCGCCGCGTCAACAAGCTGGTCAACGATATGTTGGCGCCCCCGCCGCCTCAGGAGTAATCAGAAAATGGCAATCATCATCGCGCGCCAAAATGCCCACGGGATGCCGATGATGGCGGCCGCTCGCATCAAATCCGCAGGGTCCATTACATTTTGGCCCGCGCTCATGTATGCTAGACCAAACCACAGGGCGGCGTAGGTGGCCCACAAAACTAAGGCGATCCGCGTTGAGCGGGCGAGAGACCGAAACCACATCATAACAATCCTCCGGTGAAACATGGCCGCCATCCTACCACAAGGCAAGACGCAATTCCTAGATGGGAACGGAGCGCCGCTCGCGCTAGGTAAGGTATGGTTTTACGCACTCGGCACCACGACGCTCAAGGCGACATATCAGGACATCAACCTTACGACGCCGAACGTCAACCCGGTGCTGCTGGACGCCAACGGGGCGGCGTTCATCTGGGGGTCGGGCCAATACTCAATGGTTGTGCAGGACGCCAGCGGGGTGCAGGTCTACGCGGGCGACACGCAGGCGCCGATCTCGACTTCGGCAGACATCGCATCGGCGCTGGGCTACACGCCCGCCACGGCGGCGCAAGGTGCCAAGGCCGACGCTGCGCTGTCGGGGATTTACCTCATCCCGATGACCACCGGCGGCACGGCCTCGGCCTACACGGCCACTCCCTCAACGGCGGTCGGGTCGTATGCAAACGGGCAGATGTATATCCTTGACCCGCATGTTGACTGCGCCGCAGGGGCTACTCTATCGATCTCCGGGCTTCCCGCCGCGCCAATCAAGACCCAAGCCAACGGGGTGCTGACTAACGTTCTGGCGGGTGAAATTCTGCAAGGCCAGCCCGTAAACGTCGTCTACAGCAGCGGCAATTTCATCATTACGAACAACGACAAGTTCGCGGTAGTGTCTAGTCTCCAAGCGTCGCAGGTGGCTAACCTCGCCGCAGAGGCAGTGCTGACCACGGGAACGAGCACGGCCTATGCGGTCACGTCCCCGCTGAAAACGCTGGTGCCTGGGGTGGAGGTGGCCATCCTACCGCACGTCACTAGCGGATCAACGCCTACGCTTGCTGTTAACAGCCTCGGCGCCGTGCCGATCCGGTATAACAACGCTGGAACTTTGACCGCGGTTCCGCAAGGCGCATTGAAGATCAATGCACCGGCAATCCTGATTTACGACGCATCGGGCGCATGGGTTATGAAAAACCCCATGTGGGCAATTAAGGGAGACGTGACCAGTTCTGGGCGCCTAGTAGACGCTGCGGCTCTGGGAGCTGGTTTGCAAGGCGGCGCGCTGAACATTGGAACGCCTGTCGCGACAACCAGCGGAACCGCTGTAACATTCAGTGGCATCCCGGCATGGGCCAAACGGATCGTTGTCAACTTTAGCCAAGTGGTGAACGCAAGCAATTTGCTGGTGCAGCTCGGATCGGGCGGCATCGTCACCACTGGGTATTCTAGCACCGGCATGGCGGTGACGGGCAGCAATGCTACAGCCGCAACAAGTTCGACCGCGGGTATGATTGTCTACGGTGGAACTTTTACCGGCCGGATGGTGTTCGAAAGTATCGGGTCGAACAAATGGGTCTGCTCGCACACCGGTATGGTGGATGCATCCAACGGGCGGTTTGGTGGCGGAAGTGTAGCACTAAGCGGCGCCGTCGATAGTCTTACGATCACATCGTCTTCCGGAACCGGCGCCTTTAGCGCTGGGTTAGTCAACATCATGTGGGAGTGAGACATGCGCCAAGTTTATGACCTGACGACCGGAACGATGACCGAAGAACCCGATGTTCCGGTTGTTATCTCTCTAGCCGACGCCCAAACCGCGCAGATCGCCACCCTCACGAGCGCGTGCCAGGCCGCAATCCTTGGCGGCTTCACCTCGTCGGCCCTCGGCGCGCCGCACACCTACCCGATGACGATCAAAGACCAGATCAACCTGTCGGGCAGCGTGACGGCATCGCTGATGCCGGGCCTGCCGACCGGCTGGACCACGCCCTTCTGGGTCGCGGATGCCTCGGGCAACTGGTCGATGGCTCAGCACACAGCAGCGCAAATCCAGCAGGCCGGGGCAGACGGCAAAGCATGGGTCGTGAGTTGTCAAGAAAAGCTTGTCAACTTAATCGCGCAGGTCATGGCGGCAACGACCGTGGCCGAGGTGCAAGCGGTGGTGTGGGCATGACGATCTGGCAAGCCCTAGCATCGCTTCTGGTGCCCGCGACGTTCACAAACGGCCTATCGCCGATCATTTTGGTAAAATTCATAATGCCGTTCCGCTGCCTCTCTGGCCGCTACGGCTTCCGCAAAACTCTTAAAGCTCCCAAGGTAAATATGTTTTCTGTGGACAACAATTTGTGCGACCCAATGCCCTCGGCGTTTCTCAAAACCAACGCCAGTTCTGCCGCTAGTGTTGGATTTTTTCCGTCCTGCATTGAGACGGTTTTCTCTAGCCGTAACAACCCGCAAATTTTCTTTTCTGTTGTCAAGCTTATTTCCGTTTATGTGGTCGATCTGGCCTTTGGGGAACGCCCCGTTGGCCAAGGCATAGGCGACGATATGGGCGTAATAAAATTTTCCAAATATTGCCCCGTGCATGTAGCCGCCTTTGTTGATGCAAGAAAGCGCCTCCTTTCCAGCGTTCGCGGTATTCCATGTAGAATGATCTTTTGCCTGCTTGAACATGGACACAGGACGTTCTTTCCAATAAAGTTTACCCGTATTTTCATCGTAATAGATGAGTTCCTTCAACGCTTGTATGTCCATAGTTTTGCCTCCGGGTTGCCAGTGGTTGGTATCATATGTCGCAAAGGAGACGTGAGCAATGGTTAGTTTTCTGTCTGCATTCGGGAAAATATTCACAGACCTTTTAACTCCGTCATATTTTTCCGATTATTACGTCTCCACTGCCGTGCAGGGGTGCCATGTGGCATTCGGCGCGCTTGCTTATGCCATTGAGCGAGATGCCGTGCGCGACCGCCTGAGCCTTCGGCGCGGGCTGATCCTTGCCATGTGCGCCGTCAGCGCGTGGGAAGCCCTGAGCCTCGCCGTCTACGGCGGGTCGTGGCTGGACAGGTGGAATAACGCGGCCTTCATGGCGGGCGGTGTGGGGCTTGCCTATGCGACGTGGCGCCGGATGCCGAAAACGATGGGCTGGATTACGGTCGGTTTGATTGCCGCTTTGCTGGCGAATGCATGGGTGCGTTTGTGAGGCTGTTCGACCGATACGCCCCGGCAATGGCGGCTTTCTGGGGCGGGTCGGCCTTGATGGCGGTGTATTTCGGCATCGTGGTTATTCGCGGCGGATCGCCGATCAAGCCGGATACCTACGGGGAACTGGTTTATCGGTTTCCGGCGCTGGGATGGGCGGCCATTCAGCTTGCGGCGGGATTGACGGCCACGATTGGGTCAGCATTCAAGCGGGCGCGGTTGGCTTTTACGGGTGGATTGGCGACAACGTTACTGCTAGCGGCGTTCGGTGTTTTGAGTTTGCAAGCGCCCCATGGTACGCTGTTACAAGCGGGCGCAATGGTATGGACGTGTCCGGTGTCGCTCATGGCTACGATGATTTGCGCGGGAGCCTGGAATGGGCGGGGATGAACCAGACGGCGAGCGCATCGCGCGCCTTGAGGTAAAGGTCGAAAACCATGGCGACAAAATCAAATCCATCGAAAGCAAACTCTGGGCCGCCGCCGCGCTCATCCTCGCATGGCTGGGAAACCAAATCCTCGGCATCATTCACATCGTCGGCCCCGGTGGAAAGTGACGTGGGCCATATCGCGTATCTTGCGGTATGCGCTTTGGGGATTTCGATGGCACTTGTCTTGATGGGTCACAAAATCATGCCAGCGCGAAACATGACGCCGATTTCGGTGGCCCAATACCTCGGCCACGATCTGCCCCGCCGCAGGTGACGCAATGACCGCTGCGAACTTTGATGCCTGTATGCCGCTTTTGAAAGCCAATGAAGGCGGCTTCACCGCTAACCCTGACGACCCCGGAAACTGGACCGGGGGCGCCAAAGGCAAAGGCGAACTGCGCGGCACGAACTTCGGTATCAGCGCGGCGTCTTACCCAACCCTCGACATTCGCAACCTTACATGGCCGCAGGCGGTCGAGATTTACCGGCGTGACTACTGGACCCCCGCAGGCTGCGACATGCTTCCAGATGGCGTTGACTGGTGCGTGCTGGACGCGGCGGTAAACTCGGGCGTTCATGCCTCAATCCAGTGGCTGCAAACGGCGGTCGGAACCACGGCTGATGGGGTGATCGGGCCTCAGACGAAGCAGGCAATTGCCAACGCGGCGCCGGTCGTGACCATCGGGAAAATCTGCGATGCGCGGCTGGCATTCTTGCAGCGTCTCGGCACATGGCCTGAGTTCGGGGCAGGTTGGACCGCGCGTGTGTCTCGTGTCAGGGGCGATGCTCTGCGCATGGCTCAAGCGCCTCAGCCCGTTTCGGCTCAAAAACCGGCCCAAAGTGATCCGCAAAATGCTTTGTCGGTCGCAAGTGACCCACAACCGCTGGGCTGGATCGGATGGGTAAAGAAACAGGTGGGGCTATGAGGAAGTCCGGCAAGCGCGAAATCGCCATTCTGTGCCTGACAATCTACTTCGGGCTGCTGATATGGGGCGCCTGTGGCAACCACGACAGCGCCGCCGCAGCCGATACGATCAAGGTTGAAACTTTTGCACTTGTCATGGCCGCTTTCGGCTATGATGCCACCATCAAGCAGCTAATCCCCACGCTGCGAAACAAGGGAACTGACCAATGAGCTTCATCACTACCGAACTCGCCGCGCTGGAAGCGGACGTGGCCGCGCTTGAGGCATTTGCCAAGCGCGTTGAGGATGCCGTGGCGCGCATCGTAGCGGCCAAGGTTCAGCTTGTGCAAGCCGATCTCGCGGCGCTGGTGCAAGCGCCTGGCGCTGATCCCGCACCCGCTTCTGTGGCCGACCCGGTGCCCGCTGCGCCCGTAGCAGATCCTGCCCCGGCGCCCGTTGCGGACCCTCAACCGGCGGCGGCCCCGTGAAACGCTTGGAAAGCTGGCTAGGAAAGTTCCTGTAATGCTTGGCTGGCTTGGATCATTGCTGACCGGCGGCCTCGCGCAGCAGCTACAGCAGGCATGGGCTACCTATGAGGCGGCCCAGACCAGCGAAGCCAAGGCGGCGGCGCAGGTCGAGGTTCAGCGCATTCAGGGCCTGATGGCTGCGCAACAGCAAGCGGCAAGCATTCGCACGGCAACGTCAGGTCAATGGGAGCAGCGGTTGCTGGTGTTTCTCGCAGCCATTGGACCTGTCCTGCACTACCTCGCGGTGTGCATCGTCTCGACATGGCCCGCTCGCTTCCCCGGCTGGACCGTGCTGGCGTTGCCTGCCCCGATGGATCAATGGGAAGGGTCAATCCTTCTCAGCTTCTTTGGACTGTCAGTTGTCGGCTCGATTGTCAAAGCGGTGGCATGGAGGCGCGGTTGAGGCATTGGGCCAACGTCCTTCTTGTGCTAGGATTGGCATTAAGCGCCTTGTCGGTGTATTGTGACTTACAACCCCCAATGTAGGAGGCCGGGGCAGCGATGCTCCGGCCTTTTGCGTTCTGGGGGTCGCGAAAACCGCTTTCCGACATTCGCGCTTCGTTCGCGCTTTGTCTGGCCTGTTTTTCCGGGGAAAACCGCGTGTTTTCGAGGGCTTGGCGGCGGATTTGCAATCCGCTGCGTAACCTCTCCGCCAACTCGCCGCCCCTTGTTCTGTAAGGGTTTTTTCGGACGCCCTCAAGGGGTTTCGGAAAGAAATTTTGACCTTTCCGACGTTCACGATTCGCGCTTTGTTCGTTCTTGACACTTACCACATATCCTCCGAGTAAAGTTCTGGCGTGCCAGGATTGCCTGACTTGTGCTTGATCTGCCCGGCGCGCTCGGCGATGTAGTATCCTTCAACACGGTTCACGAAGCGCCCGGCGCTGGTCAGGAAGCCCTGGTTCGCAGGGTCAAGCGAGCGCGCCCCGAGGATGATATCCATCGCCGCCAAGATCGTGTGATGCCGTGCGGGGGGTGGCAGGGAAATCGTGGCGCCGTGGTAGACTGCGGCTGCTACGATCCGCTCTTGCGCCTCGTCTTTTGCGCCAGCGCCGCAAGGATGCGGACAGTCTAGGCCGTGGCGGCACTCGATATCCTTTTCAGGGCAGACGCGAACCATCATTTCCCAGCCCTCCGTTGCTTTCTGGCAGCCTTCACCTGATCCCTGTTTTTCCCGCTGGGCTTGCGCACTTCTTCGTCCTTCCATCGCATTTGACGCAGGCTTGACAGAACGGTGAAAATAGCGGCGGCGTTCACCATAAGCTTCCTACACTCCTTTTCGTCTCTCAGATCGTTTGTCACTTCCGCTTCTCCTGTGCTTCCTGCGCCCGGCGCCGCTGCCTGGCCTTGCCCGCGTAGAGCCCGACCATGCGGGCCGTGGTGTGGCCGGTGACGGCCATGATCAGCTCGTCGCTGCACCCGGCCTCGGCAAGCTCGGCGGCGGCTGTGTAGCGCAGTGCGTGATTGTCGTAGCCCTCGGCGCCGATCTTGCGGCGCACGGCCATGATCAGGTCGGCCGCACCGCGGTAGCTGGTCGGCCTGCCGTTCGGCTGGGCGCAGATCGTGAGCCCGCGCTTGGGCGTCACGTCCAGCACGGCCTTCAGGTGCGCCGTGAGCGGCACCCATAGCTCGGCGCCAGTCTTGCCCTGCCGCACCTTGATGCCGCCGCCCTCAAGGTCGTTCCAGCGCATCCGCAGCACGTCGCCGATCCGCTGGCCGGTGCCGAGGCAAAGCTCGAAGATCAGGCGGGCGCGCGTCTCTGGCGCAGCCTCAGCGCGGAACGCCGCCACCTTGGCGTCGGGCCACGGTTCACGGCGCTTGGCGTTGCCTTTCAGCAGCGGCACACCCTGGGCCGGATTGTCGGTGCGCCAGCCCTCCATCATCGCGTGGCGCATGATGATGCGTGTCACCTGCACGATGTAGTTCGCGAACCGGACGGCATCGGCGTTCGCATCGCGGGCCCGGATCACGTCGCGCATCTGGATCTGGTGCGCGGGCTGGTCGCCCAGCTTCGTCTCGATGTAGGTCAGCACCTTGTCGTAGTCGCGGGCCGTGCGGGGCGCCAGCGCGGCGAACTCGCGGCTCTTGCGGTAGAGCCTGCACAGTGCGCGCATGGAGCGCCGATCTTCGCGCGGGGCGATCCTGGCGCCGTTCTGGACGCGGGCATACTCGACCCAGAAAGCCGGGGTGCCGGGCTCGGCCTCGAAGGTGTGAGACGGCCAGCCGCGCCGCTCGAAACGGATGTAGACCAGCTTGCCCCGGCGCCGCTCGTAAACATAGGCGGGCAGGTCGCGTTTCATCGCCGCAGGTCGATCAGGTCGAGGGCGGCGCGCGATCCGGGTGCCGGGCCGAGGCGATCGGCATCGCCCGGCGTGATGGTGATTGAGCCATCCGGGTCGATCCGCAGCGTGGCGCCGCGGTCCATCGCCGTGCGGATGGCGCTGGCAAGCTGGGCGGGGGTGAGGGGCGGCTTGGGGTCACTCATCCCGCGCCTCCGCTTCTGCCAGCGCGGCCAGACCGGCGGGTGTGATGCGCTCGCGGAAATCGCCGGTTTCGTGGCGGGGGGGATTTACCCATTCGGTCCATCCTTGGAGTTCGCAAATAGCCGCCACACCGACATCATTTGCTTTCTGTGGCCCCTCGTCGCGCAGTTTGGTAAGCCACGCCCGTTGCGCTAGTGTCATGTCACTCATGGCCGGTCTCCTTGTCGATCAGGGCGCGGATGGCCTTTGCTTGCCCTCGGAACCACAAACACAGCATTCTGCTTCCATCGCCTGCCGTTTCAAGAGCCTCTTGCGCAGTGTCGTCGCAAAGACGTGCCGCCTCTTCCAGTGCTGCCTTCCGCACCTCGGCACGATCTGCGGTCGTGACATGCAGCGCATCCCGCAGCGCCGCCACCTGCGCCCGCTCTTTGGCAAGGTCGGCGGCCTGTGCTTCAATCCGGTCGGCCGCAACATGGTGCATGTGCGGCTCATACGAAGCTCTGTCGCCAAGATCGTGCAAGCGTGCCACAAGATCGTCGTCCATCATCGTCTCCTTGTGCTGCACAGCCGCGCCACCTGCGGCGACGGCGGGATAGGGGCGGGGGGTCATGGAGCTACCCAACGGCCATATTTGATTTCGAATTTTTGCTGATGAAACTCGAACCGGCATATGACGTGAGGGTAATGCCCGCGCCATTCTTTCATGGCCTCAGTGTCGTTTGACCATTCTTCAGAAAGGTCAACGCCCTCATCGTAATCAAGGCAGTAGCAAGCCCAAAGTTTGCTTGCGAATGCCGCGCAATCCAGATGGGATCGCCACGAATAGCCAGACCCGTCTTGAACACCGAAGCCATATCGGTATCGCGTGCCTGCGGGGATTGTTGATCGGCAATGGTCGCAGATATGGGATTTGCGCGCGGTCCTGTCGGCTGACGTCCAGAAGCTCATCACATCCCCCTCGGATCAGGCAGCGGAACAGGGCTGCGCGCGGGCGCCAGAGACGGCGCGGCGGCCCGAGTGTTGACGGGTGACGCCAGATAGGCCCACCGGCATTCGGCCTGCGGATAGGCCGCTGCGGCGTGGTAGCAGGCCGGGCCCGGGCGATAAGCGGCGACGGGAGCGGGGCCGGTCGAGGTCCAGGCAATAAGGATCAGCAGGGCGGTCATGGCAACGGCTCCATGACCAAGTTCATTTCATCCAGACCGCGCACAAAAGCTATCGGGGCGCGTTCTTCGATTGAGTGCAAACCGTATGACGTGACGCCTGTCGGATTTCCATCCCTGTCGATAATCAGCATCAGACAATACTGTTTCTCGGTAATCGCCAGCAGGATCATGGAGTGACCTGCTTTGCGCCCAGAACCTCCGCTGATAGCGTAGACATTCCCGACGACGGGTTGAGAAAATGTCGGTAAGTCTGAAACGTTGATTTTCACTTCACACCCCCATCGCATAGGCCACAGCGCCCACCAACGCGATCAGCACGACCGCGGCGGCGAGTAGCACCCAGCCCAGCCACGGGCGCTGAAACTCGCGGCCACGGCCCGTCTCTTCGTCGTATGGGTAAGGCATCACTTGCCCTCCAGAAGCGCGTCGAGTTTGGCGAGGGCGGCTCTAGCGATGCCCAAACCGATAAAGCTAGGACTGTTCACGTCAAGGACGCCGCCAAACCTCCAATTCGAAGGTGCGTCAAAGACCGCCAGCGCCTCCCGCAATTCCGGCACCAGCAGGGCGATACGGGCGAGGTCGGGGGCGGCGTTCCGAAGCGCGGTGTTGGCTAAAGCCTCGGGATGCAAGAAAGACGCGGTGACAATGCCGCTTTCGCATTCATAGACCCAGCCTCCATCTGGAGCACGCAAGTATCCATAGTGGTCTTTCGCCCACGGCCCCGGTGTTGCTTTCGCCAGATCAGCGGCCAGCTTGTCAAAGTCGATCATCACGCATACCTCGCGACCAGCAGGGCGCAGAGCATCAGCAGCGCCGCGATGACGGCAGTTGCCAGCGCCGTGTCACGCTCGCCGCTTTCGAAGTCGATGCCGCTGCCCACGGCGAAGAACATGCCCACGGCTTGCAGGAAGATTGCGACGATCAGCATCATTTCCAAACTCCCAGCCAATAGGCTCCAAAGGCAGCGCCGAGGATCAGCGCCGCGGTGATGACGATCATTGTCCAGCCCAGCACTTCATCGCGCGGGGTCATCACAGCACCCCCAGCCATGCGGCGACGACAGCCGCGATGATCGCCAGCAGCGCAAAAACTGCGACCACGCCGATTGCCAGAGCGGCCATGTCGCGCATGTCCAGCTTGATCGGCTCGGCATCAACCGGCGCGTAGCGATCTTCGGGCGCCCAATCGACCATCTGCGGTCGGTGGTCGGACGGGGGGCTGATGAAACGCCCAGTTTGAGGGTCACGAGGGGTCATTGCTGTCCTCCACATATCCAGGGCGAATGATGATGGCTTGCTCTGCGGGGCAGGTGCCGGGGTCGAAGGAGGCGAGGGCGGTCGTATCGCCAATAAGGTCGCCGTTGCCCCAATACCCGCCCAAGCAAATCGGCATTTTATTCCAACAATGACCGTAATCGCGTTCGTCATCACGCGTAATCACGTTGATGCTGGGATGCACATGGTCCCAATTCACGCTGGGGAGGCGGGTGGCGATGCGGTATTGATGCGACGGGCAGATTTCCCAAACACGATCCCACCCAGTTTCGTTCCCGTCTTTCCAATACCGTTCCAGTTCCCCCCGCAGCATCGCGTCCATCACCGCGATCTGTTCCTCACGCGGCAGGTCTTTGAACATCGGCGGCAGCGCGGGTTCGGACCACTCGGCAATGAGGCGGTCGTTTTTCTCGCCGGGGTATAGTACCCAAGCAGATCCATCGAGTTGGTAAAACTGATCGTGGCCATCACTCATCTTGATGTTCGGCGCGCAAAACAGATTGCCGTCGCGATATATCGGCCCACTGCACCGGCCATCAGCCGGCATGTAGCTTTTCCCGGCCTCAAGTTTCAGCGTCATGACATCCTCCATGTCATTGCGGCGCTCAAATGAAAGTTTCGCCCAAAATGGGCTCCATGCGCCTACGAATGGCGGCCACTTTATCGTCAGGAACGCCGTGCACGTTTTGGTATTCCCCGGTCATGCGCAGGATTTTGATATTCGGCCAGACCAGAAGATACGGCTTCATTTCCCAATACCTTGAAAAAGTGTTGCAAACAACGAACGGGCGTTTTGCATTTTTGCAGCGCCACAAACACCAATCATGGGCGGCGGAAATCTTCCCATGGTCGTAAACGTAGTCATCCCCGATCATGAAAAACTGATCCGCCTGGATGATAATATGGTTCGGGAAGTGGGTTTTTGCGTAAGTCGTTTTCCCGGAGCTGGGCGCGCCGCGAACTAGAACATTGTCAATCATGTCATCCCCCATGTATTTACGTATCACTATACACAGATTAAGCCCGGGCGCAACCAGAATGTGTAACGTAACGCGCGATCATGTTTCGCGTCGGGTCAACGTAATCCGTATCAGGCCCATACGCCTCGACCCATGCCGCCCGCTCTGTGTGTATCCCGAACTCGCCCTGATGGTGCCTGTAGCACAACGGTATCGCCATTTTGTCTGGCGTCTTGGCTCCCCCATGCCTGCCGCAGATGACGTGGTGCACATAGGTGCGCCCGATTTGCCGCTCGCCGTGGGTGTGGCAGATGATGCATGGCAGGGCGGCCACCTTGGCAAGGTATTCGGGGTTTTTGCCGGGCTTGGGCGGCTTCTGGCGCGGGGGCTGGCCGGTGAGGTTCATTTGGGTGGTTCTGGAAGGGGCATCCAATGAGTAGGGTCATATCGGCGCCCATCAATATCACGACGCCAATTGCCTGTTTTGCCGCTTTTGTTCCAAATGAACCTGGCGGTAAACACCGGATAAAAACTGTCTCCCCAATCAGGGTTGATTGCGCAGCAAAGAAGGCGCGGGCCTTCTTTGTAAGTGATATGCGCTCCATCCTTCGGCGCGGTCTCAATAGGTTGCCAATCACTCATTCGCATCACTCCATCTGACGCCATGTCTGTCACCGTATTCTTGGATAAATGTTATCAGGTCGGCCATCTGCCGCTTGGACAGCCGCGATGACCGAAATCCAGCGGGGAAAGGTGGGCCGCCATCAATTCCAGGTTGCCACAGGATTTCATGGCCCAGAGCCGCCATGAATGCGCCCTTCCATGCCTCGGGGATCATCACGCGGCCTTCGGGCTTGGCCAGTGATATGTCGGTCAGCATGGCCCACAAAAGCGCGTTCTGTTCCTTCGTCCGCGTCCCTTCGCGCAACGTCATGACGTAGTTATCCGGCGCCGCGTCAATCAGGCGGTGCGCATAATCGCGCTGGCGCTGGCCCACAAGGATGACGGTGTGCGTCATCTAGAACGCTTCCTTGTCATCCCAGACGTGCAACCCATCCGCGCCGCGATGTTCTTTGTGATTGCGTCGCGCCCATTCCTCGATGAAGCCCACGATAGCCTGCCGATCAACGCGCGCGATGTAATTCAACAACGCCCGCTGGTCGGTGATTTCGTACCGCGTGACCTTGCGCATTCCCTTGACCGTATCAGCTGCGACGGAGCTAGCTTGGGCTTGCGCGGCCTTGGCAGCATCGGCCAATGCGTCGGCCTGCCGCTGCGCTTCCAGATCTGACGCGGCTGCTGCCATCGCGGCTTCTTTGGCGCGCTGCGTGGCCTCCCATGCCTCGCGCTCGGCTTGCCTGCGGGCGGCTTCCTTTTCGGCGGCCAGCTTGGCCTTGAACGCGCTGACAGCGGCAACGAGGCCCTTCACGATCCGGTCAAGGTCGCCCAGCGTCGGCGCGAATTTTTCTTTCTCGGCCTTCCATGCCACGTAGAACGGTTTCGCGGCGGCTTCCTCTGCGGCCTCTACTGCCTTCTTCGCGGCTTTGATCTGCTTGGTCAGCGCATCAACGGCCTGCATCTGGCCTTCGGTCTCGACCGGCGATCCGTCAAGCCATGCTTCGGCCTCGGCAATATCGTCGCCAAACGGCGACAAAGCGTCGTCAATGGGGCTGGGCGGCATGTTGTGTCCGATATGTGCGCTCATGTCGCCCTCAGAACGGAATGTCTTGATCAACGGGGTTGCGGGCTGCAATGGTCGCGTCCAACTTCTTCATCACCCGCTGAAAAATGTCGATTGGCATCTGTTCCAGATGTTCAACCCCGTAGGCTTTGGAGATTTGTTCGTCTGTCACGCCTGCATCGTCCATCTTGTCTTTCATGGCCAAGAACTGGTGCGCGCCGATGTGGTTGGATTTGGGCAACTCCTGGCGCCGCGGTTCGTCGTGGGGGGGCGCTTTGGCCGCAGCGTTGCCATCATCGTCATCGGGGGCGATGCCTGCCATACACATCAGCCCATACCGACGAGCGTAGGTCACGGCTGACCCATAGCCCTGCATGTCATTTTTGGACACGATCAGCGGAACGCGGCACTCCAACCGATCACCGCTCGGGCCGTGAAGCAGGATCGTCATGACATACCGTTGGCCGTCCTCGTCCACGGTCGGCTGGATCACGGCGATGTTGTTTTCATTCAGCGCAGGCATACACGCGGCCATGACGCTGGACAGGTCGGCGTATTTGCTTTTGAACGCCGGGTTTGTGCTGTCTTTCAGCGCCGGTCCCATTTTGGCTTGAGCCTTTGCCAATGCCAGTGCGATATTCGTGTGTTCCGTCATGTTATCCTCCAATCCACATTCCTTGCAGCGCCCAGCACGCGGCCACGGTCAAGGCCATCGTAGCGCCGATGATGCAGGCAAGCCGCAGCCGGTCAGCGCGGCGAGCATCACGTTCCACAGTCTGCACGATCTGTTCCTCCATGTCGAGTATCGCCGCACGTCCTTCTTCGCGGTCGGTTTCGTCGCCATACATCACCAGCCAGTCAGCGGCGATCAGGCGGTCATTGAGCGGCACGGCGTTGTCGCGGATCACCATTCTTGCATTGGCCAAGGCAAGCTGGCGCGCGGGCAGCGTCAGGACTTTGCGGGGCGCGGTCATTTGGACGGCTCCGAGATCATGGCGCGGATGGCGGCGGCGATCCGGTCAGCGCAGTCGCGGCTGCCCTCTTCACGTTCGGTCATCACAAAGCGCTTGGGAGCAGCAGGCCAGCCCTCTTCGTCGGCAAGCGCCGCAGCTTCTTCCAACGCCTTGCGCCGCTCGTCCGCGCGCACTTCGGCATCGTGGCGCTTGGCTGCGTCGGCGGTGGCGTTTACGATTGTCCCTTTGGCATCGGCCAGTTTCTGCATCTTCAGCGGCAGATCGGCACCCCAAGGCTCGTATTCCTCGACTGGCGCCCCGAGATGCATCACCTCATTGATGCGCTCGCACCAGCGATCGGCAGCAGTCGGCGCGTCGCAGCCCTTGATGGCCATGCCGTGGATTTGGCGCAGGATGGCGGTTAGGTCACTCATGGCCGGGCTCCGCAATCATGGCGCGGATACGGGACGCGGCATCCCTTTGAGCGTAAGAAGCAGCCTCGCACTTTGTCACATATGTCTTGCTGCCACCCCATCGCGCAGCGTCATCGCACCGATCGGCTTCGGCCTCACAGTTCAGCGCCGCTTCTTCCAGCGCCAGTCGCCGCGCTTCCTCGGGCGTCGGCTGGTCAACCGGCACCATGCGGTAGCCGATGGCGGAGAGGGCGCGACAAAGAGCATCAACAGCCGAGTTTATTGTCCAATGCCCAGCGGTTTCGCCTGTGGCCAGCTGAAGCGAATAGGCCATTGCAATGTAACGGGCGGCGTCATGCAGACAGACGGATGCCGCCGCCATGTCCATCGTCGCTTTGATCGCAGCCGCTTGGCCTTCCTTCGTGTCGAGATTGGCGGGAAACATCAACGGGCCTCCAGCATCTGGCGCAGTTGCTGCTCTTGGGCGGCCCGTGCGGCGTACGATGCGGCGGACCATGCGGCGGACCGTGCGGCGGCCCGTGCGGCGGCCCGTGCGGCATCCCGTGCGGCGTCCCGTGCGGCGGCCCATGCAGCAGCCCGTGCGGCGGTCCGCTCTTCATCCGTCGCACTATCATTGCGCAGCATGGCGATCTGTTCGCGGATCCGCATGTCACCGGGGCATTCCGCCTCAAACAGATGCAACACCTGCTCAGCGCACCACGCCTGGACATGCCGCGCCAGCCGGTCGTCCGGCATGGCGTTGGACAGCACCCAAAACGCATCGTCCAGCCCATTGCTGTCCAGCACCGTCAACAGCGGCAACGGCTCGTCATCAGCCGCAGTCTTGCCGAGGTGCGTCAACAGCTTCGTCCATCCCTCGGCACAGGGTTTGGCAGCGCGGATGCGGTTCAGCGTGGTCGTGGAATTGTAGGGCATCACGCGGCCTCCGCATCGCGCACGATGTCGGTCAGCCATTCTTCATCCATGACGAAGGCTTCCAGCAGCAGGTCATGCAGCCATTCATCGGTGCCGACCTCTGACGCTGCCGCCATGCTGGGCAGCTTGGCCCAGAACCGGCGCACCTCAAAATCGCACGGCATGCCTTCGTTCCAGTCGCAAGTGAAACCGGCGATGCAGTCGATCTTCAGCACGTTGCGGAACTCAGGCGCCACGCTGGTGTCGAACATCTCGACGGTGAAGGGGGCTTCGTAAATCCTGGACATCATTCGTTCTCCGGCATGTATTCGTAAGGGGTGAAGGCGCCGTGCTCTTCGGCCAGATCGGCCTCGATCCGCTCGATCCTGGCCATGTGCCGGGGCTCAAAGCGCGCGTCATCAGCGGCGAACCACAGCACGTCGCCACCGATCATCCGCACCTCAAAGCCACGCAGCTTGAGCGTGTGCAGGTCATAGTCGGCGTCAAAGTGGGCGTAGACGGCCAGCACGTCATCGGGGTCGATGCCCAGAGCGTATTCATGCGGCAGCGTATCGTATTCGGTGAGGTAGTCACCCATCGCCCAGAGCGGGCGACCAAGGCGCATCTCAAGCGCATGGTGCATCGTCATGTCATCCTCCGTTGGCACTCATGACAGCCGACCTCACGCGGATCGGCTGGCGGAATGTCAGGTGCTCGGCACCGGCATGACGGCATATTGCGCCTCGTCCAGACCAGCAAAACAGATCATTGCTTCGGCATCTTGGTGAGTGTCGTAAAGCGTCAGCCACCCGCTTTCGACGTCGCACATCTCATTGTTCCCAAGCCACACGATCACAAACATTCCACCCTCCTATTTTGTCTGCTGGCATTCAGTGACGCGGCCCCGCAAGGCCGCGCTGCGGAATGTCAGGTGGCAATGATCTTGGCCACTTTGCTTGCGATCTGGCGCGCGGTGTCTTTGCCATCCGCCACGCGAACTTCGCGTTCCACGACCATATCGCGCTCCACGGTCCACGCGATATTGCGGCGCTCCAGTTCGTTCCAGACTGCATCAGCTTTGGTCATCTCGGCTTCTCCATTTGCTGTGGAATGTCAGCATTCCCGCAGCGTGCCATCGCGGGCGACTTCGTAGGTCGGCGCGATCCAGTTCGTCGGGCCGTAGCTGTCGATCCGCAACACGCGGCCAAACACATCGCAGTGAACGTAAACGTGGCGTCCTTGACGGCGCAGGTTGGCGACGGTCGAGATTTGCGAGGCGCTCAGGTCGATGGTCATCTTCGTTTCCTCCGTTGTGAGCTTCTGCCCAGCTTCATGTGTTCACCATACCATGCGCGTGGCGTGACGCAATACATTTTTGCGTAACGGAGCACACTTTTTCTGTTGACGGCTGCGGCGCGCGCGATCATGATGCACCCATGACCCAAGATCAGATCAAATCGGACCTTCTCGCGGCCATTGAGGCGACGGCGGTCGCTACTGGCCTCAGGCCCAGCACAGTGTGCGCCCGTGTCGGCATGGGCGGCAAGGGATACAAGAGGTTGCACGATCCGGCGCGCCGCTTCTGGCCCGAAACGGCAGAGGTGGTAAAGGCCAGGCTCAAAGAGCTTGAAGCGCGGATCATCGCGGGGGCAGCGGAATGAGCCATCACGCGCCCCAGAGTTCCCCGCTGCGTCTCTTTCGCAGCCTGGTAATCCGCGCTGCCCCGGATGGGGAAAAGGGCAGCATCACCATTACCGGCGGTCTTGCATGGTCTGATCCGGGGATCGGCGCGCGGGGGGCTGACCCCCACCGGCCACTTCGCGCGCCGCACCAATCCCTTGCGGCGGGGGTTATCGCCGCGTTTGCCTCCCTGTTGGACTTCCCCCCGGCTTCGGTCGGGGGGCTTTTCTCGGGGGCGTGAATGACACCCGTCGCCATCGCCCTTGTCGCCTATGCCTCGGGCTGTTCTTGCGATCCGCCCGTAACAATCTTGACCTTCGCCAAGCCGGAAATGTGCGCCAAGTCCGCGCCTCTCGTGCAGGAAGGGCTGCGGCTGGATTTTCCCAAGCTGATTACGGCTTGCCACCGGACTGGCGCGCCGCTGGTTAGCCCGCTTCCAAGGCCTACGCCGTGAAACGCCTGCAGATCAACGCATCGCTCGCTGACCGGCTGCAGGAAATGCACGACACCGCCGAAGTGGAAGGCGTCCGCATCTGGCGCGAGATGATCGGAGACTTGACCGAATATGATGCCAGGCTGATCGAGACCAGACGGCTTGAGCTAGAACGGAGGAAAAAATGATCGACCGCATAAAAGCACTGTTTCGCCGCACATTGGTGCCTGCGTCTGAGCCGCTCACCGACGCGCTGATGCACCGCCTGCGCTGCGAAGAGATCATGCGCCAATATCACGAGGTTGAGCGCGATTTGATCCGCGCGCGCAAACATCATCAGCCCAGCGCGGACCTGACCAAGCGGCTGGTGGAATTGACGAACGAACGTTTAAAACTTGGCATCTAGGAGGAACCATGCCCTACCCGAACAACGAAGAAGCGGACGCCACGTCCGAAGAACTGCGCCAGTTTGTTGAGCGCTACGAACATCTTGCCGAAGAAAAGCAGGCCATAGCCAACGAACAGAAGGACGTGATGGCCGAGGCCAAGGCGCGCGGTTACGAACCCAAGATCATCCGCAAAGTCATCGCCATGCGCAAGCGCGACAAGGATGATTTGGCCGAGGAACAGACACTGACGGAAATCTACAAGGCCGCGTTGGGGATGGAATGATGAATACTGAAGACTGGCAGGGAAAAGACCTGATCCGCGCAGCAGGGAAGCCATTGCGGCAAGGCGCCAGGCGCGGCTTGACGGCAGATGACTACCGGAGGTGTCATGCTGAGGGGATGACGGCCAATGAAACGGCAAAGCGGCTTGGTGTTTCAAGGCCGACCGTGACTGCTGCAGCAGACCGGCTTGGCTTCCGATGGCCAGATCAGCAATGACGGCCAAGCGTGTTGACCGGGAAGGCCCTATCCATGTGGCCATCTTGCGCTTCCTGCGGCTGGCGCTTCCCGGCGCCGTGATCCATCACAGCCCCAATGCCATCGGCCTGTCTGGCGTTCAAATCGAGCGCCAGATTTCGAAAGCGCGGCACATGGGAACGGTAAAGGGTTTCCCTGATCTCATCGTGCTGTCGTCTCACGGCACGTTTCTCTTCGAGGTGAAAGCCCTTGGGAATTACGCAGACGCCGATCAACGCGATCTTCATACGTCGCTGCGCGACATGGGCTATCCGGTCTTTGTGGTCCGGTCGCCCGAGGATGCAGAAGCCGCGCTGCGGTCATTCAGCGTCCCGCTTGCAGCATCACTTTCATCACGAGCGTAGACGATGCCAGATCATATTACTCCGATTGAGCGCGCAGCCATTGACGCGGCGATTGCTGCTGGCCGCGTCACCATTGTACCGCGCGGCCAATCCGCTTTCGAGATCGGCGCGGCGATGACATGGCGCCAAGATGCGGCGGCGCGCTGGGCGCAGAAAAAGGCGGCTGACCGAAAAGCCAAGGCCGCCCCAAAGCCTGTTCCAAGGGCGGTTACAAATCCAGCACCGCCAAAGCGCCAGATCGAGACAGTCACACGCTGCGCGCAAAGAGAATGGGTGGCTGTTCGGCGTAAGCGCGTTGCCGATCTAGCGGCTCGCGGGCTGTCTGTGCCGCAGATCGCAGCCGAAACCGGGCTGGGCCAGCGAATGATCCGCGACGACCTTGACGCCAGTGGAATGCGCGCGGTGAAAGCCCAGCAGCCGAAACGAAAGGCCGCTTTTGCTATCATTGCAGATGAGCGCGCTGCCAAGATCAAAGCGCAGATGGAGGCTGGTGCATCGTTGATTGAGGCAGCAAAGGCCATCGGATGCGCCAGAGAAACGGCGCGCCTCGACATGATCCGCATCGGGTACTGGCAAGCGTCCGACCGACAGTGCAAAAAGGGGCGCGCGCAACAAGTGGCCGATTTACACGCGCAGCATCCCGATTGGTCGGCCCATTTGATCGCGGAACGACTCGGTGTTGCCCGGACCTATGTTCGCAAGGTAGCGCGCAAGCTGGGCTTGCCCATGCCCATGGGGAGATAAGAGCAATGTTGATGGAGTGCGCGATTGGCGCTAGAATGGATCGGCCAGGGGAGGCGTGACCGCGCCTCGACCCTGGCCTAACCGAAGCCGCAGGATGAATGCGGATGGCTGAGGAAGATCATACAAAATTTGCGCGAAACCGCAAGATGACTTGCGGTTTCCGGGGCGGCAATCATGAACCATGACGCCAACCATTCGCGATTGACAGACGCCGATAGGCTTGCCCTAAAAGGTATTAGCGGGCGTCATGCTATCCGAGAGATTTCCGCCGAGGTATGCGCTCAAACGGGCTTATCCGAGGCCGATTTGTTCAGCATGTCGCGCCGGAAGGACATTTGTCGGGCACGGGACGTGGTGTGGCTTGTGGCCCAGAGGGAGGGCTGGAGCCTGACCGATATTGCACGAACCTTCGGCAGAGATCACACGAGCGTACTCGCTGGAATTAACCGTGAGTTGGATCGGCGCAAATGACCGATTTGCCGTGGTCTAAATTTTTCTGGTCGGATTGGACTTCGGACGAGGCACTAAAGCAGTGCAGCTTGGCGGCACAGGGACTGTGGATGCGTATGCTCTGCATCTGCGCGACTGGCGACCCCATCGGCTATCTCACCATCAAGGGTAATCCACTCGACGCCAAGGGCGTAGCCATATCGGCTGGCGTCCCCATGGGCGAGGCGGAGAGCCTTATGGCTGAGCTAGAGCTATGGGGCGTTTTCTCGCGGGATCGCAGCGGGCGCATCTACTCAAGACGCATCGTGCGCGATGCCGCCATATCTGCAAAAGCACGGAAAAATGGCAAAATGGGAGGCAATCCAAGTCTAGGAAATCAAAAGGAAAATCATCAGTCGCTTAAGGGGTTGGATAAGGGTGAGGATAAAACCCAGAAGCCAGAGGCTAGAGTCCAGATAGAAAAAGAAGAGCCTACCGGCTCTTCCAAAAAGCGCGGCGAGCGATTGCCTCGTGACTGGCTGCCTTCCCCAGCATTCATTGACGCCGCCCGAGAGCTAGGACTGGACGATCAGGAGACCCAACGTGAAGCCGACAAATTCCGCGATTACTGGATCGGAAAAACCGGGAAGGACGCCGCGAAGCTTGACTGGCTTGCAACGTGGCGAAATTGGTGCCGATCTTACCGAGAGCGCAACGCGCGCCGTAACGTCGGACGAAGCAGCCCTCATGATACGCTCTTCGCAGGCTTTCAGGGCGCAGCGGGTCGCTACACGGGATGAGGCGGATCAGGTAATTGCGGCTTGTGAGCGGATGGAACGGCCCGCGCCGGGCAAGTGGATTTCGGGGCGCATCGTGACGCTTCTCAGCCATTATTTTGTGGCCCAGACCGATCAGCGTGTTGTCGAGGCGATGGCAACGGATTGGGTGGAAACTCTGCGCAAGTATCCCGCCTGGGCAATTCACAACGCTTGCCGCTGGTGGATTTCTGCGGAAAACGAATGGCGGCATCGCAAGCCGCTTCCAGGCGATATTGAGGACCGTTGCAAGATCGAACTGGCGCCTGTGCGCGCGGCTAAAATCATGACGGCGCTTGGGCCAACGCCGGATCCAGAACCGATCCGGCAAATCGCTCCCGAGGATGTGGAGCGGCGCAAAGCCGTGGCCGAAGAAATCATGCGGACCTTCGCGAATGCGCGACGGGTGACAATTTACGGCTCATCCGATATGCCAAGGGACTATGATGGCCAGAACTAAAACATCCTGGGTCCGCCCCACAACATCCGGCTCGTCCAATGAGGACATCGGTCGGTTTTGCCCCATCACGCTACCCTGCCCGCCTTGGGAGAAACCGGACGTAGCGCCCAGCTACGGAATGCGCGTCCGCTCGCTGGAAGGGTCGCTACAAGCTCAAGTCAGTAGCCCCGGCCACACGGATAGCGGAAAGCCCGACCATGCGGAAATCTAAGCGCTTTGGGAGGGGTCAGAGCGTTTCATTGACCAAAGCGCGCCAACGTGCGACAATGCGCTAACCACAGCAGGAGCGTGACCATGAAAAGCTACAGCGCCAAAAAGGCCGCCGAAGGGAAAGACATCGGCAAGCCGGGCAAAAACTTTGAGAAGATCGAGAAGAAAGCCGCCAAGGAGTACGGCAGCAAGGAAGCCGGTGAGCGCGTAGCCGGTGCCGTTCTCAACAAACTTCGGAAAAAATGATGCCGATCACTGACACTATGTTGCGCGCAGAACTTGAAAAGATGCGGGACGATCTGGCAGTTTACGCCGTTCGCGCTGAGCGTATGTCGGGGTATGTCGAAAACGCACGCAAAAGTGCGCACATCTTGTCATCCGTTATAGCAAGTCTGAGGGCGCAAGGCGATTACAAGCACGCAGATCAACTCAGGGAGGCACACAAGCTTCTGTGGGATGCCTTCTATGTGGCGGCGTTGGGATTGGAGAACAAAGGCTAATGGCAGCAAGGGGAAGGCCAGCCGGTTTTCGTATGTCTGATGAACACCGGGTTAAAATCCAAAATTCAAACGTGCTTAACGCGCTTATTGAGCACGCTGTGGGTAAGCGCGAAATGTCGTCAACGCAAGTCACGGCAGCCATTGCGCTTTTGAAGAAAGTGCTGCCCGATCTTCAAAGCGTAACGCTGGATAACGGCGAAACGGGCACGTTCAAAATCAGTTTCACGCCAAACGACACTCAAGTTCTATGACGTTTGCCCTGACCGCAAAACAGGAAGAGGCCCGCGCTGTTCTCGGCAGCCCGGCAATGCATTGCATGCTGTTTGGAGGCTCGCGGTCGGGGAAGACATTCATCGGCTGCCATACGGTTGCGGCCAGGGCAATTGCCGCGCCAAAGAGCAGGCATGCCATTTTGCGGTATCGGCTGAATGCGGTTAAAACCTCAGTCGGCTATGACACGCTGCCCAAAGTGTTGTCGCTGGCATGGCCAAGCATTCCGACGCGTTTCGACAAGCAGGAAAACTATTTCGAGTTTGAAAACGGCAGCCAAATCTGGCTGGTCGGTCTTGATGACAAAGAGCGCACTGAGAAAATCCTCGGCATGGAATTTGCCACGGTCTACCTGAACGAATGCAGCCAAATCCCGTGGGGCTCGCGCAACATTGCCATGACCCGGCTTGCGCAAAACGTTGAAATTCAGATGGACGGCTTCCCGGGGCGCCCTCTGCGGCTGAAAGCGTTTTACGATTGCAACCCGCCCAGCACGTCGCATTGGACATACAAGGTATTCGTCCGGAAACGCGATCCCGAGACGAACGAGCCGCTGCCGAACCCGGAACAGTATGCCACGCTGCTCATGAACCCCGGAGACAACCGCGACAATCTGGCGCCGGAATACATCGCCAGCCTAGAGGCCATGCCCGCCAAAATGCGGATGCGCTTCCTTGAGGGCCGGTTTACCGATGCCACGCCGGATGCTCTGTGGCGCCTTGAGGACATTGAGAAGTGGCGTGCGATGGGGGAACTGCCCGACATGCAACGGATTGTCGTGGCAATCGACCCTAGCGGAACGGATGGCGATGACACGTCAGACGCGGTAGGGATCGTGGTGTGCGGCCTAGGCGTAGACGGCAACGGCTATGTGCTGGAAGACCTGACCGTTAACGCCGGGCCGCAGGTGTGGGGCAACGTAGCGGTGACGGCATTCGACCGGTGGCGCGCTGACATTCTCGTGGCCGAAACAAACTACGGCGGTGCGATGGTAAAAGGTGTTATCGACGCTCAGCGCCGAGGCATACCGTTTCGGGCCGTCACGGCATCGCGAGGTAAAGTGGTTCGGGCTGAACCTATTTCGTCGCTGGCAGAGCAAGGCAAAATCCGGCACGCAGGCCGGTTTCATCGGCTTGAAGATGAGCTTTGCGCTTTTACCCAGCGTGGGTATATGGGCGACAGAAGCCCGAACCGCGCCGATGCAATGGTTTGGGCATTTTCAGAACTTTTCCCTGCTATTGGGCGCCAGCAACGTGCTAAAGTGGTCCCCAGCGTAATGACCCCGCAAATCGGCGGCAATCTCGGATGGATGGGCAGATGAGGCAAACCGAAGACGAGATTGTTCAAGAAGCCAAAGAACGCCTGAAATCCGCCATGGATTGGGAAGGCGTGTTCCGCGACCGATCCAAGGAAGATTGGAAATTCGGCGTCGGTGACAGCGATAATATGTGGCAATGGTCAGAGCAGATGACCAAGCAGCGTTCAATCGCTGGCGATCCGTCGATCACGATCAACAAGACCCAAGTCCATTGCCTCCAGATCATCAACGACGCCAAACAGAACAAGGTGTCCATCAAGATCACGCCGACCGGCGACAAGGCGTCTTACGAGGGTGCGCAGGTTCTGGCCGGTGTGGTGAGGCATATCGAATATCGCTCGAACGCCCAAGACGTGTATGATGAAGCGGTCACGCAGCAGGTTTTCGGCGGGATGGGATACTGGCGCGTCATGACGCGCTATGTGGACGATGAAAGCTTTGACCAGGAGCTTTACATCGCGCCGATCAAAGATCCGTTTTCCGTGTATCTGGACCCGGATATCGCACAGGCTGACGGCAGTGACGCGCGGTTCGGGTTTGTTTGGAAGGACGTGCCGCGCGACCTGTTTAACCGCATGTATCCGCGCTTGGCCGACAAGATTGCGCGCGACCCGCTTCTTGAACTGACCGAAGGCAAGATTGCGGACAAGCACATCCGTATCGTTGAATATTTCCGCCGCTCGCCGCGTAAGGATGAGTTGATTGCGCTGGAGAACGGAGACGTAACTTATGCGTCGAAGCTCACGCCCGAGGTTGTTTCTGCTTTGAAAGAAGAAGGCAGGGCGCAGTTTCGCAAAGTCGAAATTGACGAGGTGGAATGGTTCAAGATTGCTGGCGGCCAGATCGTGGAAAAATCCATGTGGCCTAGCAAATACATTCCCATTGTGCGCGTCCCGGGCAGGGAATGGGTCATTGACGGCCAATACGACTGCGTGGGGCATGTGCGCGCGCTGAAAGACCCTCAGCGCATGTATAATTATTGGAATTCAGCGGCTCTCAAGTTCGTCGCGTTGCAGCCGCAGGCCCCGTATGTTGGGGAAATGGCGGCCTTTGACGGGCTGGAAACGTATTGGAACCAAGCCAATTACGCTTCGCTTGCATGGCTGCCCTATAACGGGCGCGATGGCGAGGGCAATCAAGTCACGCCGCCCATGCGGCAACCGCCGCCTGTGATGCCGGAGGCGTTCCTGAACGGACTCAAGATTGCCTCGGACGACATGCAGCTTGTCACCGGACAGTTTGAAGCGCAGATGGGCCAGCCGTCCAACGAGCGCAGCGGTGTGGCAATTGAGGCACGGCAGCGTCGTGGTGATAACGCGACGTATCACTTCGTTGACAGCTTGGCCTCGGCCATCCGCTACACCGGGCGGATTTTGATCGACATGATACCCAAGGTCTACGACACCAAGCGGGTGCACGAGATTATGCAAGAAGATGGCACGCAAGATAGCGTGACGTTGGACCCCGATCTTAAACAGGAAATGCATGAGGTCGAAGGGCCGGACGGGGATGCGCAGATCATCTTCAACCCGGCATTTGGGCGCTATGCCGTCCAAGCGGACGTAGGGCCGAATTTCGGCACTCGGCGGCAAGAGGCGTTCAACGCGCTCACGCAAATGGTGGCCGCAGAGCCATCGCTTGTGCAGTTGATCGGTGATATTATCATGAAAAATGCCGATTTCCCTGGCGCAGAAGAGGCCGGGGAGCGGTTGAAGAACATGGTGCCTCCGCAAGCGCTTGGAAAGGTTGATCCGCAGGTGCAGGCGCTCATGCAAGAGAACCAGAAGCTGCAGGGGCTGCTGGGCAAGACGATGAACGAACTGCATGACAGGGCGCAGGAATACCAAGAGGCCGAGAAAAAGCGCGGGATTGAGGAATACAACGCGGAAACCGACCGTATGCGGGCGCTCAAAGACATTGACCCGGATGCGCTTAAATCGGTGGTCCGCGCGCTGGTGCAAGAGGCACTTGGCACGACCCTTCCGACCTTCCAAGCGGCTAACGGTATTGCGCCTGACCAAACTCAAATGGAGCAACAGCAATGAACTTCCTTGGCGTTTATACCAGCAAAGCCGCAGTCGATAGCGGCACGATTGACAACGCGGTGATCGGGGGCACGACCCCTGCATCGGTGACGGCCTATCCGCTTAAAATCGACAGCGGCACCAAGACGGCGACGGCCACGACCGGCGCGGCCACGCTCAACAAACAATCCGGCGTGATTACATCGGAAAGCCTTACCACGGCAGCCGGTGGCACCTATTCGCTGACTATTACCAACTCGGCCATTGCCGCAACGGACATGGTTTTTGCGTCCGTGTCGTATGGAACTGCCACGACCGGCACGCCGGTTGTCACTCTTTGCGACCCTTCGGCGGGCAGCCTTCTCGTGGTGATCCAGAACATTCACGCCAGCGCGGCGTTGAATGGGACTATCCAGATTGCTTTTATGGCAATCAAAGCCTAATATCGCGTATAATACGCGCTACCGACCGCGGACGGATTTCCGCGCTGGGCAATAGCCAATGGAAAACGAACTGACCGGTGCCGCACCGACCGAGACGGAAGCCGCTGCCCCTGTGGAAACGGAAGCCGTAACTGATGCGCAGGAAGATGGCCAAGAGGCCAATGAAAGCCCGGAACCGCAGCGGAAGGACCGGGCAGCCAAACGCATTGCGAGGCTTGTCGCAGAGACGCACGCCCTGAGGCGGCAACTCGAAGCAATCTCACAACGCAATGGCCAGACTGCTGCGCCCGCCGAGGCTGATGCCGAAACCCGCGCGCAACAAATCATCGCGGAACAAGAGTTCATCAATCAGTCGAACGCGCTTCACGCCCAAGGGGTGAAGGAATTCCCGCAGACGTTCCAATCTGCCGTGGACACGCTGAATAGCGTTGTGCCTGGTGGCCTCGGTGCAAAGCGCGATTTCCTTGACGCCGTGCTGGCGCTTCCGAATGGACACGCTGTCATCAATGCCCTTGGCAATGATGTGGAAAGCGCCGTGGACATTCTTGAACTTTCGCCTACTCGTATGGCAATCGAACTGGCTAAGCTGTCCGGCAAACTGGCCAATTCGGAGAAAAAACCCGCCGCCAAAGCTATTTCCAAGGCTCCGCCGCCCCCTTCGCTTGTGACTGGCCCCGCTGTGGTCTCGTCAGGTGACCCCTCGAAGATGACGATGGCAGAGTATATGGCTTGGCGCGAAGCGGAGCGGAAAAAGGCCGGGCTGCAATGAGCCTGATGCAGCATCAGAAAT
>JAEHJW020000127.1_pt1 | contig 36258 bp, 37 predicted proteins | sample 9271431 | NCBI WGS metagenome assembly JAEHJW02 | reverse complement strand
AGGGGGAATTCTCCACGTAATTTAATTATAGCACATTTTTTAGCCCACTAAAACTATTTTTAGGATTTAGCGTCTTGTGCTTGTTTTTAGCCTTGCTCAAATTTCTTCACTACGACGCCCCGTTCTTATCCTCATACAAGTCTTTGAGTTTTACCCCATGCATTCTTAACCTTAGCAATATCCGGGTGCTGCAGAGCTTCTACCAGTTTTTCTGCCGCGTAATGCAGAGTGGTGTTACCGTACTTATCTCTAGCCTTACTAACGTTAGGGTCTTGCAGCACGGTAGCATCACCCCTATAAGATTTATAAAACAAGTCTTCAATTTCTTGCTGTGTTAGGTTACTCATTTTTGAATCTCCAAGAAACAGTGGAATAAGGGAACAAAGGGGGAAAATCCCCATTAGTCGAGAGTACACCACATGCCAGAAATGGCATTGTTGTATTTTCACAACTAGAGAAAATCCCGCCAAAATGACTTGGGTAGAGAGGCTGGGTCTTCCCCTTTGGGGATGGGGACTTTCTTACGTGGGACATAACCTTTAAGAGACTTTAGAATGACCGAGTTCATTTCTGCACCAGCATTGTCACCGTCACCAGCAACTAACACATAGTCGGGTTCCAAACTAAGTAGAAGGCTTCGTTTTTCAACGCTCCAAGAATGTGTGCCAAGAATTGCCAATGCCGGAATTCCACGCTGCAACAAAACTAGCGCGTCCCGTGGACCTTCAACAAGAACTACAAAGGGCCACTTTTTTCTTGCTTGTAACGGAAAAAGCCCTGCGTAGGAAGACCACGTACCAGAAGCGTTTAGGTACTTCCTTTTAGTGGATGCCGTTGGGTGATTGATGGCTTTTATGCCGCCAACTAATTCTGCCCCAACCATAACTGGAAGCAAGGTGCATTTATGTCCGAAATCGTCTATTGCTGCACGCGCATGAATTTTCTGCAAAAGCCATGACTCGATTCCTCGAAAAGAGTAGGTGTCTCTTATTGGTGCTGACTTTGCAATATGCCATTCTTTTTCCAAAGATTCCCAAGTATGAGTGCTCTCGGATAAAAAACTGGAACTATCAACGGGAGCACCTTTCCATTCTTCCAGATAGCCAGTACCGTTAATCTGCAAAAGACCCAGTTTCTCCGCAAGACCGTTCCAACCTCCATGAGTACGAGAATTGGCTCTGCAAGCAAAACACGTATATTGGCCCGGTTTCCCCTTGCCCTCTTGCAGAGTTACTGCTAGAGAAGGCGTACTATCCTTGTGCCACGGGCAGTTAATTAGCACCCGTGTTTTTCCACTCAGTGATTTCTTGGTGTACTTTTCCATTTCACTGACTATTAAATTATAGGCATTCATTGCATCACCGAAACGTAATTGAGCAGAGAGGATAACCCGCGCTGCATTTTGACAACCTTATCCTTACCAACAAGTTGAATAATCGAACAGCTATTGGAGTGAGATACCCAAGGAAGCAGTAGAACCTTATATGCTCCAGTCACCGCGTCCCTGTTGAATTTATTGTCTACACCCATAAACACAAGTTTCAAGTCTGGCCGCAGTCTGGACAATTTGTCCTGATGTTCAGGCATCAATCCTACTATGACTACTTTTTTGACAGCAGATGCTTGGTTTGCAGACGGTTGTTCGACAGCGGTTATTTTAGGTTTCTTTTCAATGACATAGAATCTGGTTGCAAGTGCGTCCATGAAGGAAGCAAAAGAGTCGCACTCTGGAATATCAACCCCAAAGCTGGAAACAAAAGCTTTCTGCAAGTCTGCAAGAGACACGGTAGAAAGATCAGCAGTAGTAACCTCTGCTGGGTCAACCCAAGGACATTCTTGCAATGCGCGCTCTCGGTTATTTCCATAGTCGGAAAATACATGGCGCATTAAATTCCACTCAGCAATAGTAGGCATCACACTCTCCAGTAACAGGGTAACGGTTCAAAAACGCGCAGCGTTTTTATCAGTATAGCACAGTTTTGAGAATACGCCAACTTGCGGACTTTTCGTAGAAACCGTAGGTTTTCCCTGAAGTGTCGCAACTGCGGATTTTTCCATTAACATAAAAAAGTGACCTGTGGGAGTCAGTGGGGGGTTTTCTATTCTACTCTTGCAAAAGAAAAACAACGAGCGAAGCGAGTTGCTGCGTCGAACGGAGCGCAGCGAAGTGGAGACGCTCTAAAACTTTCCCCTTAATAAATCCTAGTGGCCCCTTAATTAAAAATTCCCTTATTTTAGGTTTTGTGACTACTCTCCGTACTTTGCGTTTTTTACCAGTCGCTTCGCTCTATAGTGTCTACGCTTTGCTCCGACACAAACTCGCTTCGCTCGTTTTTTTTTCTGAAATTTTAATTCCCTTAATTTTCCATCTAGCGTGACTACGCTATAGTATATATTAAACAACTAGCGTAGTCACGTTTGTAACAAGATATTTCAGAAAAAGCCTAATTTTTATTTATAGGTTTTGAGAGCGTTTTCTGCACTTTTATTGCGTGTATTTTATTCTGTAATTCAGCTATTTTTTCCCGAATTTCTGGCGTTTGTGGGTGTTTTCGCAGTCGATAAATCCGCACATTAAGACTATGTATTAGGCGATTTTCTTCATTTTGCCACCACTTTTTTACCCGTGCTCTGTTTTTCTCTGCTTTTTCGTTCGCCGTTAAAAGCCTTACATTACGAAAATAGTGCAAATGTACAAATTCTGCTCGATAATTGATGATTTTAGGAAGCCCAAACAGCTTGTTCTGCAAAATACGTGCAATTGCTAGGTCTGTAACGACGACAACTACTGGTTTTTCGTTGTTCACGTCTCTAATTGCAGATCGCGTTACGCACTGCAAAGCGTGATCCCCCACATGGTCTAATGCAAAATCATACGTTGGCAGATAAAATTTGAAGAACCTTATCATAGCTGGTGTTGGGTTCACCGCTGCAATATAGCCCACGCAGTTAGAACCCATGTACGAATTCAACCCTTGTGGCATAAAAGGCAGCAATATAGACCGTGTATCCACGTACTCGGCATACTGTTTGTTGACTGCAAGAATTGGTGGCCCTTCTAAGCCGTATTTGCGTGTCATTCTTTTATGAACCTTAAGAAATTCTTCATAGTACCACAGAAAAGGTTTTGTATGTATATTGTTTGACGCTTTTTCCCTTCTCAAAATTTGCACTGCTTTTGCACATTCTTTTGACGTTTTTACAGGTAAATGGGCAAAAGCTATCGTTGCTAGCTCTCTTATGGTATTACGTGCACCTGTAGCAAAGATTTCATTTGCAATACGAATTTCATGTCCTTCTCTTGCCAACAAACCACTCAAACTCCATTTACTTAAAGGTCTCTCAGTTTTGGTCAACGGGACGATTATGGTGTTTTTGTACTGGCTTAAAAGCAACTTTTTCCGTTCCGTTGGTAGCTTTGGGGTCAAGTTAATGAAGTTAACCTTATCCCGCAGCATGTGATACATTTGACTGTCAGTGAAATTTGCCGCCATCAAATAGGACCTTTTAAACCCGCTGAACACTCTTGATGGGAGAATGGCTTCAAAAAATTGATATTTGCCTTTTATAGGAGCTACGTAAATCTCTAATCGTGGGTTTATGACTTTTCGGAAAAAACGTAAAAAGGCAACCCCATACGTATTCTTTCTACCATTGCTGTCTCTTATGATGCGTTTGTCCGACAAAATCTGTTTGGCCGTTTCAACTGGGACAATGGAAGACACTTTTGAAAACGACCCCTCCTTGCGAATATCTAGTACCTTACCATAAAAGTCAAGGGTGTCTGACAAGGGAAACTCTGGTGTGCCTATTTGAACCACCAATTTTTTGGCTTCATCAAAAAAGACAAAGATTTCGTCTGCTCTGGGAAATGCAGCCATGTTTATAAAGGCTGCATGCGTTATGAATAGCACGTCTCCGGCTTCTGCACGCTCTACCCAAAAATTCGCATTCTTGCGGACAGCACCACCCAATAATGCCGCATTGATCTGCCGACTGACCGGCATAGAACCTCCATGTAAAAAGTACAGTTTGGTTTCTGCGGCAACATGCCCTTTTATTTGTTCGTATACCTCTTCAAGCAGTTTGATTGTTGGTGCAACGTACATTAAAATCCCTGCTCTTTTTGCAGACATTTTGCAAATGCGTTGAATCGCCCAATGCGTTTTGCCAATACCTGGCATTGCGGATAAGTAGTAAAGCTTTTCCAATTTGTATCCCCAAAGTTGCCGTCAACTTTACAAGAAATACTGTTCAGGTTCTACTTTTCTGTTCCTGTCATCTAATTTTAATGGGTACTGAATTGGAGCAATCAATGGAAACTCTTTATTTCACAGCGGGTTCTTCTTGGGCCTGGTATTTTACCAGAACCGACGACGCAGGAAACCCAATCGGAGATGTAACGTGGGGAGCAAACCTCACAATAATCTCTATAGACAACTGCAATGAGGAACTAGTAACGACGTTAACCATCGGCAACGGGTTGCAGTGGTACGGCCCCGGAACTGTTATAGCTCAGGTTGGCTCGCAGGAAACTGCATTGTGGGCGTGGAACAAAGCTAGCTGGTCGCTGACTTATATTGCCCCATCTGCTACAGACCCTAATGGCTTTCATCTGAACGCTGGTAAAGGTTTAGCTTTCATGCAATCTGCTGTATTGTCTCCTGCAACCTTGGCTTTGAAGGGTGTTCCACAAACTCCGGTCATTCCCTTCCCATACAAAGGATAAGCAATGATTTTTACATCAGGTCCAGTGTACCCTAATGCTCAGGGTGTACTCGTTCCCTCCGCAGACGAACAGCAGTCAAGTCTTCCGGTGGCACCAAGTGCGGTTCCAATTTTCGTCAAGACTTTAGGTAGTTTATACGGCGTGTCTGGAAACATTTTGTACTCCATGCCGGAACAGGGGGCAGCAAAGAAATTAACCTGCTATTTTAATGGCTACGTCAATTCCGCGTCGGCAACACTGACGTTTCAAACCCCATTTTTGTACACGCCAATAGTGAGTGCGAACACTACTGGTCTTGTTTTGGTACCTTCTGCAAGCAGTTTTGTCATTCCTGTTACAAATACCCCTGTAACAGGTGTTTTAATAATTGAGGGCATTTAACATGCTGACCGATCTGTCAAATTCTTCTGCAATCACCCCGCAACCACAAACTGCAATGCCTCATTCTGTGTCTGATAGCTACCAAGTGATGCGTAGCGCAGCACAACCCTACGTGTTGATTGGTGGCCCCGTTCCTGCACCTCTTAACAGTGCTGGTGTAAATGACTCTGGTAGAATAGAAGTCACCGTCACCAAAACGGTTGTTTTTCCAATGTTTGCCACTAACAAGTATTCCAACCGCACCCAAATTCAGGCTGCTACGAATGTGACGGTTCAGATTACTGTGAGCGATCCGTCTTTTGTGGCCCAAGACGTAGCTACTGCCGCAGCAGGCGGAACCACTTTCCAATCTCTGTGGACAACGGTTACGCTCACTAACGGTTACGCCGAAGTGCAAGGTTCTCTTTCCGGTGTTATGTTTTCACTAGCCAGTGGCACTAGCGGCCGCGCAACCATCGTAAAACAATGATTATTGCGACCTCAACCCAAGTTGCCCGAGAAGGGGCACCAATTACAGAAGACCCAGTTGCCGCTTTTCTGTTTATTTGGGCCGTCTCCACGATTGCGTGGATGCGACACAATGACAAGAAAAAGCCTTTAATTCCAGATACTTTGAGGGGAGACTTTTCAAAAGCCATTACTGAGTCATCCAAATTTATCAGACACTACGAAATTCCGCCTGTTTCTGTATCCAAGTATTTTACTAGCCTGGAGTATGGGGTTGCCGATTTGTCTGACACCAAAGAGACTCTAGACGCTGCACTAGCTTCTGTTAGAGGTGCAATGAAGCGCATTTCTTCGGACAAGAATGTAACGTTTGACGAGATTGCGTTGTTAAAGGCAGAGCTTGCATGGAACAGCACACAGAATCCAACTCAGCTTACCATGATACGCAAGCTGGTTACGAGAATACGTATGCCTATTGCACTCCAAAAGGAGTTTAGTGCTGACGTGGAAGTCCAGACTCCATACGTGGAAAAGCTGAAAGAGATTGTCAAACAGCTAACTGGTAAGCCTGGAACATACATTTCAATGGTGGATGCTCCAAAATACCGAGAGTCCAAACCAGAATTGTGGAAAGCATATTTGGCTGCGCAAAAGCCGATTAACACCATTTACAAGCAAGAACTGCATAACTACCTTACAAGTTCAAACTCTTTGCATGCTCCAATAAAGGATGTGCGTAAGCATTTGGAATCAAAGGGTGTAGTGCATAGGCTTCCAGCAAAGGAGCTTGACGGTAGAATTGATGCAGAGGGGCGTATTTATACAAACGACGGTGCTAGAATTTTAGGTGTTCCGGCAGTTGAATCCAAAATTCGCATGAATCCTGCATACGACCCGCAGAAGGATGCTGAGACAGGTAAAAATAACAACTGGGTGTTCCAAACAACACTCCCAACAAAGGATGCAAAAGGTAATAATAACACCGCTTATTATTACACTGAGGACAAGAAAAAGATTAACAAGGGGCACAAGTTTGAGATTGTGCAGAAAATGCTGGCGCAGGAAGACAAGATTGCCAAGCGTTGGCGTAAGGACCTTGCATCGAAAGACGCATTAGTGGCAACCCCTGCTGCGCAATTAGAAATATCGTACCTAACTGCTGCACGTATTGGTGGAGCAGACAATGAAAATAAACATGGCAAGACGTATGGTCTTACCACTTGGCTTGTAGGTAACGTCAAGAAACGCGGTGACTCGATAATCTTTGACTATATTGGAAAAGATTCCGTCCACCAGACTCACAAAATTTCACCTGCAACACCGTCGGAAGAGCGGGTAATCTTTATTGTGAACAAGCTAGTTCAAGGCAAAAAACGTGCTGACCCGCTATGGGAGTTTGGCGGCCACTTGTTTAATGATAGTAAACTCCGAGCATACTTTAAGACGGTGTGTACTATTCCAGGTGCAACCGTTCACAAAATTCGGCATTTACGCGGAACAAGATTGGCAGAAAAAGTTCTCACCCCGCTACAGGAATCCTTGCTCAAGCAAAAGAAACCCGTTACACAAGCCCAAGTGGACAAAGAATTTAAGGCGGCATTGACCAAAGTTGGTGAGCTACTGGGCCATGTACGCGGAGTATCAGGGGAAGCCAAAGCAACCTGGAGTACAGCGTCGCAAAGCTATATTGACCCCTCCGTCCAAATTGAATTCTATCAAGCCTTCGAGGACTATGGCATTCGTGTTCCTCGGTTCCTTGAGAAAATGAAGTAACATCCGTCTGGAACTCAAATCCACCCAATTGAAAGGTTTTAACCATGTATACCGTAACCAACATTTCCAACAGCAACGTTTTTGCTGGCAACGTCAATCTTGTACCTGGCCAGTCCACTAATACTGCGGTCGTCACCACTCAACTCGCCCTTGCCGTTCAACGCGGTCTTCTCTCCACTAATCCTGCACTACCGGCAAGTAGCACCTTGGTTGATAATACTGGTGGTACTCCTAGCACTACCATTATTGCTGTTCCGGCTGCGTATACTCAGGCTGAACTGGCGAACGCGCTGTCTTCTCTGATTGCAATGGCGAATGCTAACGCCGCAGCTATTGCAAACCTGCAATCGGCAACTACTGCTAGCTATTAAGTAATAAAGGGTGCAACTTGCACCCTTTTTTCGTAAGGTTAAAAATGAAGATTCTTGCAAGCATTGAAAAACGTCTCGAACTTTCGGAAAACTGGTCGGAAAACGTAGAGACTAAATGGACGCCACCTGAAGGATTCTTTACAAAGTCTGCACAACAAATCGCAAAAGGGTTGCACAGTGCGTCGGATTCTCTAAAACAAGCAATGTCACGGCTCGACTTTTACATGAATCGTGCAGGTACTAATTTGAGTGACGAGGACACGATACGTCTTAACAGAGCAAAAACACTACTTCGGTATATGTATGAAGATTCTACAACCTAATTCCACCCTACCGCTGGTAGACGAGTTTTTGCGAAAGTTTCCCCAACTTCAAAAGCCCTCAATAGCTATTGGAAGGTGCAAATTTTACAGCATGGAGCTGGCAAAATTTTTACAAGAGCGTAACGTTGACGCCCACTTATTGCACTTGCAGGAAATTCGCAATAAGGAGGACTGGCCCAATGCTAGACCTCAATGGATTAAAGCAAAGCCGAAGGACTGGTCACATTATGTAGTTAGGGTGGGTGACGTGGTTATCGACGTTACTTCTAGACAACTAGACCCAAGTAACCCACATCCTAACGTTATGACACTTGAAAACCTGGAAAAACTATGGAAAACAGTAGAAACGGACAATTTTCTGGAAAAGATAGTTCAAGAATTAGTTGCCTGACGATTGAAGCTTTTTGGCAGCATCTTCAAAAACAAGACTGCTCTCTGATGCTTTTCCGTACAAAGAACTTTGGCTTTGTTGCCTACTCACCAAATAGCACTTACGCGAAACGCCAGATTGATAATTACCCGAGTACGGTAATTGGAGTGTACACGAAAGCCTCAAATCTTCAGGACATTCTTGGCGACGCAAAAGAGCAGGAATCTTCATTTTACGCTTAGACCCATACGCTGCGCTATCCAGGCAATACCCAGAGTAGACACAACGGTTAAAAATAGCGTGGATAGTTTATGCAGCGTTTTTCCTCGTTCCTCGTTCTGTTCTTTAACAATGCTGGCTTTTACAGCGTCAATTGCATCGAATGCCTTTGTAATTCTCTCATTCATCTTTTCTTGATTCTCCAGCATACGATCAAGGGCTTTCCTGTCTTCCTGTTGCCTAATTTGTAGCGTTGTTAGTTCATGCATGCTTTCCGCTAGCTTGTCAAGAATAATCTGGCTTCTGTCAATGGCAGTTTTCACCCATTTAAGGTCTGTTTCCACTGCACCGATTCGGTCTTCTACACTCATGGGCGGTACTCCTGAATGCAGTTAGTAATGGAGAGCCAAATGGGTGAGATTAAACAAAATATCATAAGCAGAATAAACATAAAAACCTCATGCAATTATTGGTAGAGTCCCGACACAAGTTAACATTAAAGGTGGGGCATTAGTCCCGCACGTCGCTTCTAAACGATAGCTGACTTTTGCAACCCCATTTGCAACAGGTTGCAGTACGGCGCAAAATGGTGGTACTGTTACCGTAGTGATGTTACCTTCTGTATCTTGCTTGTTTAACATCAATGCATTCTGGTTGATTATCGCTTGACCGTATAAAATGGACGGCAAGTTTACTCCAGGTCTGACGCAGGGTTTTACAACAACATTGGGCGTCCCCGTTAGAATAACGTTTGGCGGTAGCCCATTGCTAAAGTTGAATACTAAGGTAACAATTTCACTTACTCTTTTTTCGCTGAACTGTTGTGCCATGTTGATTTCCTTTGTCCTAAATTAGTCAATTGGGCGCCACTCTACATAGAAGAAACGCTCTTCCATGTCAACCATATACTTTGTAGTAGCTAGGTTAACCCAGTTGCCAATGATCGTAATGTTGCTGACACCAGATTGATTGCCCTGTATACCAGAATACATGTAAACAGGCCTATTCAAAAACCCATGCAGCGCGTTGTTTGCTCTTATCGTGGCTTGGCTTCCGTGTCCGTATGCACCAACACCAAGTTGCTTGCTGTAACCTTGAATTCTTGAAATACTCCCAAGACTTGCAGCAGCGTTAGCTTTTGTTTTCCACGATAATAAGGCGTTAATCGTTTGTTGGCTGTTCGCTATCGTTGCATACCGCGCATGCAGTTGCCCGTTTATTTCCAGCCGTACTTTAAGGTTTGCTACGCTGCTCTTGGAACTATTGGAGTAACTTTGCGAGTAAGCATGCGCAATGCTATTTGCCGAAACTTTTCCAATACTGCGAGTTTCACTAGTTAAAGGTATGAACCATTCAACTGTACTCACAGATTTTGTGCTACTTGCCGTACTGGAAGTAACAAGAATCTGCACACCGGCATTGGTAAAACCAATTAGTTTAGAGGCTGACTTACTGTTGCTCCCAACCGTCCAAATTTGGCGTGTCTCTCCGGTTGTTCGAGCGCTGGACTTTTGCGTAGAACTTATCGCATCTACCGTATTAGAGGCACTCTTGACGTATTGTTTCGATGTGCTACTCGCTACAATGCTTTGAATAACCGTCGAATACGAAGTTCCACGTCCTGACAGGTGCCCAGTCATCTTGGCTAGTAAGAGCGAATAGCCAGAGGAACGTGACGCCCCACTCAACTTGCTGGTTAGCAGAACCGCGTTAACTGCTGTAGTAAAGGTTTTTGCTGACCCGGCTGTTACTGCGAGCGTAGCTATTTTTAGGCGAGCATCCACAACAGTTCTTGCGGAACTGTTCATAGTGGAATTAAACTGTCCGCTTGCAAGAACAGACGCTTCTAGATGGGCACCAGAAAATAGGTAGCTTTTCTGATTGACGCTTATGAAAGCTACAGCAGACTTGCTACTACTTGCACCAAAGGATTTCCACCCTTGCAATGCTGCACTATGCAGGTTATACTGCTGCTTTGCGTACCCCTGCGCAAAAATAGTTTGCTTTAAGCTAGCTACCTGTTTGTTATTTGACGACGTATGGCTAGACGTAATCAACAACTGTCGCGCAGTCGAAGTCTGGCGCAAGTAGGATGTTACCTTACTTGATGCATACTGATACTCTGTCCATTGTCCAACTGATTTTTGTTGCGCAACGATTGCACTATTTTCATACAGGTACTGTTTGAGGGCGATTAACTGGAAAGTTTTAGACGCAGTACTGCTCTTCAGCCCTTGTAGTGCATTTGTGTGCAGCGAATTACTGCTTGCTGACTTTGCATTTAATAAGGCTCCATATATGCCAACTGCTTTTCTCGTTCCTTTGGCTATTGCTGCAGCGCTGTTTACCGCAGATGCAACAACTTGAGATTTTTTAAGCGCAGTCGATGTAAAACCTGTATGCACTGTGGCCGCAATACGTCCAGCAGACTCTATTCTGGACAATGATGCCAGGGTTGCACCTAAACTCCCGTAAAGTTTGGCGCTTCCATGAATACCACTAGTCAATACAAGCCCTTGTTGCTGGTAGGCTGCTAATTTGTTGGCACTAGCACTGAAAGAAGTCGGGTGCATTGACGCAGTGTACGTAGAGTACAGTTTCGATGCTCCAAAACTATGCGCTGTTAATGGTACACGCTGCGAAATGTTTGATGCGGACTTATTTGAGGCGGTGCTTAACGCCGTCAATGAAATAACCGCAGTTGTCCCTCGTAGCAAAAGCGATAGACCGGCTCCGAATTGGTCACTTCCGCTAGACGGCGCTGTCGGCACGGTAGCTGTGCCTACCCCAGTTGCGACTGCAGCACTTAGCTTTTCCCAACCGCCAGCCCAACCCATAGGGGCTGCACCAAACGTCTGATTTCCACCTGTATTCGTAGTTAACGGACTGCTTACAGTCGGAGTATTCTGCGTAGCTTCGTTAACAAAGAATGACGCCCAAGTGTCATTAGAAAAAGAAGGCGTTAACGAAGGGGTTGTTATGTTAGTGCTGTAAGTAATGCTCTGTCCAGCAGTGTCAACCGGATTGCTTTGGTTTACTCCCCGGTACGCCTGAATCTGTGAAAAAACAAGCGACTGATTTGACCCGGCCCCAGTAAGACTAAAATTGTATGTAGCAGGCTCTGATGCGGTCGCAATTTTTACTGCTATGCCGACAACCCAGCCCCAGTACGCAGTTTTGAACTGGGTTTGAGAAACAACAGTCCACCCTGAAGGCGCATTTATGGTAAAGCTTGTGCTTCCAGAACTATCACCACCAGCAAACCAGCAAACCAGTGCGTCTCCAGGCAGTACACTTGGCGGCAGACCGGGGGTTGAAGTTAATGGCCCACTTCCGTCTGGTGCTGACACTGCCCCCGTTGACACATAGTACGGATTTAAAGGTGGCTGCACTACGTGAAGATTTGTCACGGAAGCAGACAACGAGCTTACATACGCCGTCTCTGAAGCGTTTCCAGTAATTATTACACTGGAACCTTTAATTGAGCTTGCTAACCCCGTATTCTCTGCCGCTAGTAGCTTGAGGGTTCTTACTGAAATGCTAGTAAGGCTTAAATTCGTTGATACGTGGGCCGTTGCAGTTATTCTTGACTTTGCTGCGAGCGTAGCTGCTACTGTCAGAGCACCAGTAGACTCGGTTATTGTTCCTGACGCGAAAAACCGACCTGCTATATGGCTTGTTAAGGACAATAATGTGCTGGTTGTTGGCGTTCCAGCAATCGGTGCACCTGCAATAGAAAATGTCCCTATAGCCATGTTTTATCTCTTTTTAAGCCGATTAAGAGTGCCTTAGAACCAGCACTACCAACAGAATTTCTGCAACACAAACACCCAAAAACCATAGGTCAATAAGCAGCACAGTATCCACAGTTGTTCCTACAGCGCCCGGAAATTTAATCCGGGCGCTTTCTATCACAGCTCTATAAGGTACGTATCAACCGCTGCACTCGGGTTTACCGTAGGAGAAGCCGGGTTCTCGTTACCCCAATCACTTTGCACAAGTAGCTTGGTTCCATCGGAACTCAAAGTTACGTTAGGCTGTGCCCAATAGTTGCTTTGCGGTGCGTTACTCCAGTTTCCAGTACTGCGATGGTGCGCAAAACGGAAAGACTCACCAGTATTCAGGTTCGTCAGCATAAGTTCTTGATCCAGAACAGTACAAGGATTGGCAGTGGGGCCGCTGTTTCCGTTTGAACCTGGTGTTGCCACCCCGTTGCTCCCAGTTCCGTAAATGTTTCCGATCATGCCAGTAGCAACCCATGACGGATTTTTCCAGGCAGTAGAACCAGACAGACTCCCTGTAGCCGGATAGCCAAACACCGGATTGCTGCTCTCACCAACAAAGTTAGACACAACGCCTGTTTCCAGATTTGCAACAATCACGTTGCCGTTCCCACCCGTATTACGGGAAAACTGCGACCCGACCACCAGGTCTTGCCCTTGGGAATTCTTTGCAGTGTCGCAGTGCTCATTGGTGTCAAATTGAATCCACCGCAGAAACTTACCAGTAGTCCCGTCAAATACACCTGCATTAGTTGTTGGCGTGGAGTTTAACCCTGAAGCCGCAGCACTGTTCCAAACAAAATACTTGCCCGACACAGAAGGGAACGGGGTAGACCCACGAGCTTGAGGCTGCGGAATTGTAGAGTCATAAAGAATAAACGCTTTTGTAGTTTCGTTAAAGCCAAAAACCCAAACGCCTAATTCTCCGGCAACATTAGGAACGCTGGGGCCAAAAGCGCCTAAACCCCAAATTCTATCGCCATTGGCGTTAACTCCGAGCGCAAACGGATACCCGCAACGTACACCTTGAGTATTTGCTGGACAACCAGTCGGTAAGCCATTAGGTAAAAAGCTGTGAATAATGGTTTTGGCACCAGTTTCCACGTTGATAGAAGTAAGATCGGAAAGATTCTGGCTTCCCATTTGGTGATTGTCAATATAACGAAGCACCTTCGGGTCTTGGTGATCCCAATAAAACTGTTCAACGTCCGCCGGGTTAATATCCAGAAACGTCACAAATTGGTAGGTTTTACCACTGTACAGTGCCCACCCTTGCTGCCCGCCAGTTTGTGCTGTTGAGCCTGGTACATACAGAATAAAGTACGAGTCGTCACAATTCCAAGCCATTGCTGTCGGATAAGCGGGAGCCGCACATAGGTTCTTAAAGTCAGCCACGCAGTCTGTAATACGGGTAATCTTTGTACCAAAGTCGGGATCAATAACGGTTTGACCTTTTGCTGGCTTTGGCAGAGCGCTAAAATTAACTGGCTTGGCACCGTAATCTTTTAGATTAGCTGAAATGTTAGTTCCAGAACTGGGTGGGGTTGTAGTGGTTCCTGAGCTAGGCGTGGTGGAGCCAGAACTGGGAGCCGTCGTGGTGTTTCCCGTGGGCGGATTGCTTGTAGTTGTAGTTCCAGAACTAGGTGTAGTTGTACCAGAGCTAGCGGGGCTTGGTGCTGTAGAAGTTCCAGAGCTGGACGTTGTATTTCCAGAAGTAGGTGCACTTGTAGAACTGCTCAACAGCGACTTTAACGCGACTGACACTGTAGTAAGAGATGTTCCCAAAGACGCAACTTGTCCTGCTAGATTAGAAACCTCCAAATTTAGAGAAGTCAGGGTGTTGGTAGCAGTTGTTTCTGCTAGAGAAATCTCTGTCTTAACCGCAGCCAAATCTGCAGCCTGTTGAGCCAGTGTTTGTTTTAGCGATGCTAGCTCTTGATTAAGAACGTCAATTTGAGGAATGGGTATTTGCACAGATAAAATAGTAGTCATGGTTTTTCCGATTTAAGGTTTTCCGTAGTTCAAGGGCATGAACTGCAATTTGTCCCAAGGGAAGTTCTGCGAAATCTGCCAGTAGGCAAGTCCACCGTGAATCTTTGGATACGGGCTTGTTATACCCGCTTGTGTATATCAAAGAGTTGACAGCTCTTAACGAAACTGCACCTGCTTTATCCACTTGCACAGATGCTGTTGTAGTCATAAAACTCCTAAGTTTAGGTTACTTCAACCATGTACATGCATTGATTAGCGTTAATTCCATTTCCTGTATTGTCCGCCGTCCATGTGGCCGTAACTACTGTTCCTGCTACTGGTACAGAAATATAGGCATCTGCCCCCGACATGCTATTGTACGCATTATTATTGTTTGCCATTTGTGTCCAACCAGCAGGTGCATGGTAATTGTCTGTGTATCCAGCAGCACCAGTGTCATTTGGCGACCAGAAGGACAAAACTATGCTGTTTGCTTGAGAAGTTGTAACACTACCTGAATAAGTACCCGTGGTGTTTACCGTATAGTTTCCAATGTCTCCACCGTTCAAAACTACTGCATAAATTGTGCATTCGTCTTGAACACTATTCTTGGTAAGCTGGAATGTATGATTTATGCCTCCTTTAGCATTAACGCACTTAAGCAGATAGCATGGAAACTCGCCATTGGCCGAAGTTCCACCAGCATAATAATTCGTTGCTACTAACGTCCAGGTATTGCCATAGCTGTCGCTAAAATTGCTTACTGGGGCAGTACTGGTGGACTGTGTTAGTAACTCCACAATAATGGTTGAACCGTAGACAGGGGTGGTAATTCCTGAGGTAATTAACGGACTTGTGGTGCTGGTTTGATTAGGGTCTGCTTTTGAAGCGTATGCAAGAACGCTTCTAGTTGCAATAGGCATAAATGCTGCTAAGATTGCTTCCCCTACAGGTGATGCATAATTCGGCCAAGTGTACGTTACTGTTTCTGCCGACCCCACCCCCGTCTTATAGTCAAAACTAGACGGTGGGGAATTAGTTCCGTCAGTCTGTTTCGCAAGATTTGTAAAACCTGTAGGGGTAGCCACAGTCAATGTAGTCGTCACGGTGTTATTATCTGTACCTCCAATCGCAACTATTAAGTCCCCTGCTACATCTGCCGCTTGTAACGTAGCAGAAATGCTAGTGTAGCTCCCAGTGTTTGTAGCACCACCACCTATTTCAGCGGCTCCATACGTGCGAATTCCCTGCAGTCCAGCTACGCGAAGAACATAAATATCCCCGTCTCCACCAGGTCCTCCCAAATTAGGGGGTGTAATTGTGTACGTTCCTGCTGCAAGATTAAAAACGGCAAACGCTTGTGCAAACACAGGCTCAGCAGTCCCTAAATACGTAGCTTCTGGATCGTAGATTTTTATTAAGCTGCCTGGAGAAATTGACGGTATAAAAGCGGCGCCCGCGTCAGAGTTCCACTGGTTAGTATAGATAATTAGGCTATCACCAGTATTGCAGACGACTGATAATGTGGTAGGTGACCACGTTCCGACGTGCCATTTTTGCGACGCTTGAAGAGTCTGTTCTATAGACCACGACCCCATAGGAACTGCTGGTGTATAACCTGGAGGAAAAAACGTCAATGCAAAATGTGGTGCAGGTAGCATAAACATTTCACCACCTCTTAGTTAAAAGCGAGAGCAACCGCTGCAAAGCCCGCGCCGCCCGCCGCATTCAGACCCGTCCAACTAGGAGCAACCGGAGCCGCAGTTGTCTGAATTTGGTAGGCCGCTGCTCCGATTTGATAACTTGACCCATTCAGCTCTTGCCAGAGCGACGTGTAACCGCTGGGCGTTGTTGCCGTTGCCGTGCTGCCGGAACCGTTCCCGTCATCGGCAATGACGGTAAAAATTAGGTCTCCAGACTGAGGCGGCGTGCCCCCGGCAAGTGTCAGAGTTGCGCCGGTCGTGGTGCCGCTGACTTGGACGGTTGGGGTTGCTGAAGTTATTCCTTTAATCTCATGCAACTGCGCACAGGCGTAAATCGCAGTGCTGCCAGACTTGGCTTGAATGGTAAGTGTGTGCGTCCCCGCCGCAACGTTTGTTTCATACGCAACCCCGGCAACGCTGTAATTGCCTCCGGGGGTAAAGGCGTAATAAATCGGCAGGGTGGTCGTGCCGTCCTTGGCAACCGGGTTGTCGTTTGCGTTTGGGCTGTATTGCGCAAACGTCAAGACAAGCGCATTGCCTGCCGTGACGTTGCTCAACGAAACAACCAGCGTTTGCGCCCCTGTGGTCAGGGTCAGCGGCGTAGAGCTTTGGACGATTGACTTTGTTCCACCTCCAGTAGCTACGGGGTAAACCCAATACGGATTTGTTAGTAGACTCATTGCAGTGTCCCCGCTAATGTCCCGCTCGCATTCGCCAGGGTTGTATCAGGTGTAGCAGGAGCGGTGATTGTTAGGACGGCTCCAGCAGCTACATTTTGAATGGCTCCACCTGTTGTTGTAAACGTGGCAACTGTTCCAGAGGCAGCAAACACAATAGTTCCAATAGAAGTACCGTTTACTGCTACAGTGAACGTGGTGGAAGCAGTTGCGGCCGTACCAGCTACCCAATATGAACCTGAGAAATTAGCCGGAAACGTAATAGCTCTAGCTAACGTGTACTGGGCTACAACTTGAGAAGCTGTAGGTACACCCGGTATTCCACCCGCAATATCGTAATCTTTTCCAGTTGTAGTGATGAAAAAGAAACCGCGAGAATCAGTATCCGTGGTAATTGCCGACGCCCCGGTGACCAAGGTTCTAAGGGGAAATGCTCCTGCTGTCCAGCCAGTAGTTGAGTTAACAACTGTACCTGCTGGCGTAACTGAAACATAATTGGTAGCACTGGCTGTAAGTGCAATAGTTCCGGCTGCAACCGTTACGGGTGTTCCATTATTGTTGACAATACCACCTAAATACCCCCATGTCAAACCCGTGGTGGTCAGCGTATTTTCTGCAAAGAAGGAATTAAATGACTGATCTAGTGTTCCGCTAGCACCTAAAGCTGGAATTAGCCCGCTGCTCGCCCCTCCACTACTAACTGTTGTTGGTGACACAATGTCCACCGTTACGTTGCAGGTATTACCGGCAAAACTTACCAGAGCGTTTGCATTGGAACTTTCCAAAACTCCCCGCGTTAAGACTTTTGTAGAAGTTGTGTAGGTTCCAATACCAGTTTCCCAAGTTCCGGCAATTGGGTCATTTATGCAATAAGTGACTGTTGCATTTGCAGGAAAAGCAGTACCAAAAGATTGGTAACCTCCTGACTGCACTACTCCGCCCAGAGTAATTGACCCTGTTCCAGTTACCGTAATCAACTCCCAAACACGGGCCTTAAATGTTGCGCTCATTTAGTTGTCCTCAAAATCAATTTCTACTAGGAAAATTCTTGGCTCAATATCCACTACAAAAAAGTCAGTAGGCACTAGATTAGACCACGGCACAATCAAGTTTGTGGTAGAGTTGTTTTGCGAACTGCTGGCGGAAAAACTGGTGAAAAAAGTACGCACGCTCAGATAACTCTGTGATCTACTGACCATAGCTGCATTTGAGGTAGGATTCCACCCTACAGTGTTTGCACCAACAAGCCGAGAACGGCTATTGGACGTAGATGCTACTCGTGAGCTTAGGCTGGCAGACAATCCTGTTTGCGCAACGCTCAGTGCTTTCAGAATTACTCTTGGTACGGAATTACCAGACACCATTAGCTGTGCCTTAGATACGGAGCTAATATACTGCATTAACTGTATAGAGTTTGCCGAATGCGAACGTTCCTTGCTGGTGCTGGTTGCGTTTATCCCAACACTCGGAGTCACAGTTAGGCTTCTAAACGTATACGCCGAGCTATTGAATAAACCCTTGCCGTAAAAGGTGGAAAACCCATGAGTTGCTGATTTTGCAAAAGATTGTTCTGTTATCTTAATAGCACCTACAGAGTAACTGAGTCTAGAAGACGGAGAAGTTGAGTTTTTTAGCACTCCATAGAGAGCTTGCAATCTATTGGCTCCTCTAGTACTGGAATTTCCAGTAATAGTTTGTGCAACATATGCAGTTACCTTACTAGATTTGCTGCTGACGCTTGTAGCTGGAATCTTGAACTGCCCGTGTGCCGTTGCAACAGTCACGGAAAAAGTTGTTGCCTCTAAATAAGCTAGCTGTCGTACATTTGACACTTGAAGCGTGCGAGCATTCGTCTTGGCTTGGCTGTACAGGTTTAAAAGATTTGTTCCTTGCAGAATTGTCCTTTTGTAGCTGCTCGATTTAAGAGCAGACAAAAAGCTGGAAGAAGCCATCGTTTTTGAAGGTACTAACGCATTGACTCCATACTGTATCAGAGACTTTAGACTATGGGTGCTCGAATTTCGACTAGTGTTCAAATTCCGGGCATTCGTTTGCAGACTCGTTACAGAGTAATTTTTACCTGATACAGAAACTCCGTATTTTGCCAGCGACCCAGTAGCCGATTTGGACATGGAAACTGTTCTGGATGAAAGTTCGGTTGTTAGTGTGTAGGCTGACAAGAACGTAGCGTTGAATTTTAGACCCACTAACGCAGTTGTCCCAAGATTCCCTATAGTGCTGTTAGTAAATCCCTGTCTGGCAAAACTCTGGATATTTGTGCTACCTTTCGTTATTGTCTTTAACCCCTGAGCAACTGACGTTTTAGAAGCTATGCTGGAGATAGCTGCAGATTTGACGCCATAGTTCAAGGTTGACGCCGATTTATACCCGCTGACAAGTCTAGCATTAGTGCCGATTTTTTGAGATGTAGCAGCCAACAAGGTTCCATACTCTTTTATTATCGCTGAGACATATTGGTTTAACAGCACATTTGGCGCCAGTTTGCTTGTTGCCTTTATTGCAGCCGAAAATGGTAACTGAAATGCCAAGTTTCCCGTTAACTGTCTGCTTCCAATACTGCGACTATACAAAGGAACGGCTGGTATGGCTGTACCTAAAATAACGCTTTTGCTCTGGAGTGTTGCGCTGACTACGCCTCCAATTGTCGGTATCAGGGCAAAAGACACGGCAGCTTGTACGCTGCTTGTCCTGCTACCGTAAACCGAGTTGGTTACTGCGCCGTTTGCTGAGGCAAGTTGGCTAGATATGGACATTCCCATTATTGGGTCAATGTCAATACTTTGCTGAAGCGAGCTGGTCAATACGTTAGGTGCAGCATACCCCAAGACGGCAGAAATTACAAAGTCGTTTTTAATCGTACCGCTTCCTGACGCTGCTGAAAAACCCAAGTTGCTACCTACATTATAGTAGCTCGTAATACTGTTAGGACGTACCCCTAAAACGTTAGCAACACAGAACACTGTCATTGTTCCGGTTCCGTTTGCACCTTCGCTTGGAGGAGTTACTGTATAAGTTAAACCGGGACTATTGATTACGGCGAATACCTGAACGTACTGCGGAGTTACCGTTCCTATTGCAGCACTTTCCTGATCGTAAATCGTTTGCAGCAATCCATTATTTACTGTTGGCTTATAGGTTCCCGACAAGTTACCCTGATTATTGGTCGTTACCACAAAAAGAGAGCTTCCCGGAGGGCAGTACGCTGATACAGTGCTGCTAGACCACCCGTTGCCTCTATTGTACAGAGTTTTTGAGCCAACTACACATACTTGGTTCTGATTGACAAAATAACCGCGACTGCTGCTAGCACCTTGCTCAATGCTGGTATTAGTGAAATAAGCGTTAGCCATTCTACTAAAACCTAGCATTCTGCTTATGCTAACTCCGTTAAAAAACCCAGCACGCAATAAATGGGCAGATACTAAAGTTTGTCCTTTTAACGTAGCTGTTGCTTGAGACAGCGTAGACAAGCCGCCTTTTATTTTGAACGAACCGTTAGTACTCGACGTTACCGGGAGCGGGCCACCAGTAAGCTTTAGCGTAACAAACAACAGCCCTACAGTGCTACCTGTATTATTGTTCCACGTGGCCGTCGGTTTTTGAATACCCGTAATTGGTTCAAACGCACCCATAGACGCAGGGCCGCTGTTATTGTCAATATACAGGTTAGTAAAATTCGTTTGTGTGGGCCAAGAAGCACTAGCACCTATCCACATTAAGCCAACGATTACTTCGTTTGCACTGCTGGTATTACTGGTTGCGGTAGCCGTTAGTGAGGTAGAACTTCCAGTTGCGCCAAAAGATACGTCAACTGGAGAGGTGCTTAATCCTGACACTTCAAGCATTGTTGCCCTTGTGTAAGAATACGAGCCAACAGTCAACGTTATAGTAGTGGCACCACCAGCGGCTACTGCCTGTACAAGGATGTTTCCAGAAGTGGTCCCGTCAGCACTGGCAAAGCTTGAGGCAACGAATCCACTAGCCGTTACTAACTGTGTAGCTGACGTGTTGTACGAGGGTGCAAAAATCAGCAAGCTATTGCCAGCCGTTACTGGGTTTGGCAGTGTAACCTGTAAAGTAGTAGTACTAGCACCATTGCTCGTTACAGTTGTTCCTACTTGAACTACGTTAAACGCCATTTTTAACCCCTAGAAATGAAAAAGCCGGGCACTTTTTACGGTGTCCGGCCTATTAACACTTGAAAGCTGGCACCTTCAGCTTTTAGTGTTAGCTCATTTGCACGGTGAAAGACCCGGCATTAAACGTTACAGTAACACCAGTACCGACGTTTTGCGGTGAACCAAGGACACCCCATTGAATAAGGTCCCCAGCGGTAGATGCGTCAAACACTGCAGTCCCCCACACCATTGCGGGAGCAGCAGCCCAAGCAGCAGTAGAGGCAGGGAAAGCCAACTGGTTGTTATTGCTGATTGTTCCGCTAGTGCCGGAAGAAACCGCAGTAGTACCAGCACCTTGAGTACCGCTCATGTTAGCCAGCGAAGAAGTCACAGCAACACGCGCGTAGCCACCACCAGACGGCTCGACGATTGCGGTGGCTTGGTCTAGTGCAGAGGTTTGTTCAGTCAGCACTGCAGTACCATCGGTGATGACTTCGTTGGGCACTCCCGGATACGAAGGAGCGGTCGATGCAGTCGTACCAGCAGTCGTAACCTTGTACAGATGGTAATAACCATCCGAAGTCAGCACCACCACAGTATTGTTGGCTGCATACGCTGTCGAACGTGCAACAACACCGTTAGTGCAGGTTAAAAGAGCAATGTAGAACGTTGCAATAGCCGGTAGAGCTTGGCCGCGGTATGTTGCGTCCAGAGACTTGTTTTGCCAGTAAGTTGAGGTTCCAGTAAGCATGGGAAAAATCCTTTGGGAATTGGGTTGCTATTTTTCAGGGATAGCAAAAAACCCTGTAGTTAAAAATTAGTCAGAACTTGAGGAAAATCGAAGAAAAATTACACCTTCATATTTTGCAGGACTTTTAATGCCGCATCTTGCCCCCGGTTAAACAAGACTTGTTTTTGATCAGGTTCAAGACCGGAATCCAGAAATGTGTATGGATTGGCGTCAACCATAGAAATTGTCGCCCCCGTTGCAGAAGCCCAAGAGTCTAGATTGTCTTCATTAGCGTCTAAAAGGTTATTTATGATCTCCATTGACATTGAAATAACAGAATTGATTTTTGGCGGAGTACTGTCAATTACACGAATACCAACCTTCTTAGAGAATTTGGCGGTCAGTTTGTTGGTAGGGATGTTGTTTCTTACTCCTCCGTCAATAATCAAATCCCCGTTAAACAGCATTGGCTTGTACACATAAGGCACCGACGAAGAGCATCGGCAAGCAAAACTGATCTGCTCTTCCGCGTTAACAGAGTTGCTGAATTCCAGAGTTGATCTTTGGCTTAAGTTCGTAGCCATTATTGTCAACGGGATTTTTGCATCCTTGATTCTTTTGCCTTCAAAAATAGAGTTTAGAAAATCCGTTAACACTTCCCCGTTGTTTAGCCAAAAGCTGTCAGCCAATACAGAATGTACTCCTTGGAAAACACTGTAGTCAACAATGTTTTTAGGCCAAGTTGAGAATACCAATGAACGCAGATCGCTAGACCCCATACCAATTGCTACGGCAGCAGCAATAATTGAACCTCCAGATGTTCCAGCCGTTTCTACAATTTGAACTTTGTTGTCCAAGAACGCGCAAGCAAATCCTGCATGTATAGGTGCTAGATAACCGCTTCCAGAAAAAGCCAAAGATGCTTTAGCCATTAAGCTACTCCTAAGATATTTTTTGCCCTTGTCCACATGGCAACACGCCCTTGTAAACCGTTCAGACCACCGTTTATTTCTTCGGTGATAGAGGTAAAATCGTCTGCGTCTGCCAACTCATTGCATTTATGAGAATACCAATAGTAGGCTGCTGATAAACTTCCTCCATAGTATTGACACAAGAGATCGGGATTTGCAACGCAATCAATGTTGCAGTTGTTCTTAATCTCGACGTAGTTATCAAGAAAGGTTATTTGAATTGGGCCGCGTCCTCTATAACGGTAGCCATCACCAGAAGCTACGTCTCCGTTCCCATATCTATTGGCATACGCAATGTTTGCAATTGCCTGTTGATTGGCTGGATGTGTGGGTGTGCGTCCGTAGAGATTTGCTTGTGCTGCAGAAAAGTGGGTAGGGAATACAGCCAGAAGCGCAGACTTTGAGTAGTTAAGGCTTTCCTCCAAGGATACAAGACCATCAGACTCGTACCCAATCTGTGCTAGAAATGCTGCTTGACGTTTAGGGGTGTTAATTCCAAACCGTTGCATTGCTTCTGCTAACGGTGCAGCCCAACCTAAATCTTTGCTGTTTGCAGCTTGGATGATTTGAGAGTAGGTTAAGCCAGAGTTGGTCTGCGCGCTCTGGCTCATGCGTTTCCCGGTGCTGGTGCTGGTGCTGGTGCCTGCAAATTAACAGTAGAAATTCCTTGTGCTGCGTTTTCCGTTTCCCACTGTTGCTGTGCTGCCACCATTTCAGCGTAAAGACTAGCTTGCAACTGTAGCAGTGCCACCTTGTTAACATTTGGGGCTTGCAGCATGTTCATCAGCGTTTGGCTTACTTGAATAGCTTGAGGCATTAACTGCAAAGCTACACCAATACCAGCCGCAGCACTAGGATTGGAAATCGCAGCAGCGCCAACTCCGGCTGCAATAGCTACAGGCGCCAATTGTTCCGCAGTGCTCAATGCTGTTTGAGCAACAGTCTGCGCAACATTCTGATTCGTGTCCGTGGTCATGTTCAATTCTCCGTTTACTTGGTTGCAGGTGTAGTTGTCTGCGCCGGTGTTTTGGCTGCTTGAGTTTCCGAATATTGCAGACCCATCGAGAGAACTCCCGTTGTTACTGCCTGCGTAATCTGTTGTGCCGCTGCGTTCGGGTCTGCCGGAATGCTGTTCGGGTTGCATAAAGGCACTAATGTTTTCTGAGCGATTGTCAGTTGTTGAATCTCTGGCACTGACAACTTGTTCAGCGAACGGAGAGCTTGCGCCCCGGTTTGCGCCAAATAAAGCGAACCACAAGCTTGATATAAAGTTACCTGTGTGGGGTTTTGCGTCGGCGTCATTGCGCATCCGGCGGCTCCTAATGAGAGGATTGAAGCTAATAGTACCTTTTTCATCTAAATTCTCCTGCGGGTTAACTTTTGGGGTTGCTAGTGGTCGGGGTTATAATTCCGAATGCCACTAGCAGCATGCCGAAATCACCTACTACAACGTCTGAACTTGCATAGCCAGTGTAGACCAAGTAGCTTAAAAAGGTTAAAGTACCGAGAATTGCCAACAGCTTTACTGCTTTATTTTGCATGTCCGTTGATGGCAGCAAAATATGCGATGCCCCAACGGTTGCAAATACGGATTGCAGTGTGCTCGTTAGCAATGCTCCAGTGGTCGTTAGCTTGGTTTGCACCATCCATGTCCAGGCACCAAAAATTATGGCACCAATAATGGATTTAATCAGATTCGTCCGCCAATTTTCCATTTTCAAGTTCCTCATTTAGATCAGAAATTTTACAAATTTTATTACCTACTAATTGGTAATCATGCATGTTCATGTACTGTTCTTTTGTACACTCATATTGCCCATCGGAAAGAAAGGAATTCGTAACACCATTACCTATCGACTTGTTTTCTAAAAAGACTAAAAAATATCTCATGATTAACTCGGTATAAAAATTGCAGCCAAACGAACACTAACACTTCCAGACCCTACCGTACATTGCGCCCAAAAACCAAGGCTTATCCCTTGTCCAGCTGATACACCGACTGGAAGGAACTCAGTGTTGGCCCCATAGTTGCTATCAATAATACCTTGACCACCACCATTAAGTAAAAATTGAAGTTGCCAATTTGCACTTCCTGCGGTTGAATTTGTGCCAATAAGAAAAACGGTACCATTTTGAGGAGCAGTAAAATTTATATAGGTTGCCACGGTAAAGCCAGCGCCAACGGTTCCATTACTCGATGCACCAGAAGCGACCGGCGCCGTAAACCAGCTTATCGCGGCAGGATTTCCTACACCACCTACAGACCCAGCAGAGTTGGCGTAGTTAACATTAAAATTCGACGGATTCCACACATACATGTTTACGCCGTCATTTCCACCCCACAACCAAGTCGGTTGTCCGTTTTGCCCGGCCCAATTGAATGTCATCGCAGTATTACTCGCACCACCTCCTTGACCAAGTGTTGCAGCCGTACCGTTAAACGCAAATCTGTCTGTGCTTCTGGTGTAAGCGGCCATTAATCCACCAGCATCCGAGAATAGACCCCACTGCGTAGCATGGTTAAACAGGTACGCTGATGCTTGGCCCGCACCAGTAGCCCCTATCGCGGCTTGTCCTGACGGGTTGTTTGCAAAAATGTTTCCATTGTATGTAGATATTGCACCGTCAACTGAAAGACTTCCGTTACTAGCGAACAAGAATACGTTGTTTGTTCCGCCAGTACCCGTTCTAATGACTAAATCACCTGGACCCTGCCCAGAGGAATCTTCATAAATTGCAGTATTTGAATCCGACCAAACAATAGCTCTACTTGCCCCACTAAAGGTAACATTCCCTTTTACGGTTAGTGTATTTGTAGTAAGCGTATTAAGAAACGAGTTTACGCTAGGTTGTACGTAAAAGGTATTATTGTTGGCGTCAATAAATGACCCGTAAGAATAGATACTACTACCTGCTACATACGTTCCGTCAGTGCCAAAGCGATGATGAATACCATTAACAGTACCATTTGTAGATCGTATGGCGAAATAATCTGTACCGTTACCATCATTGGATAAACTAGGCTCGGGAACTGCTACCCCTCCACCATTGTCACCAATCATTAAGTTAATGACGGTAATATCAGTGGCATTGTTGTTTCGGTAAAAATAGGAGGTGTCGGAATTATCACCTGTTGGGCCAAATTGTAAAAATTGGCCGTCTGCCAGTTGGATGGTGCTGTTAAACTGGGTTCCTTGGTTAAACGTGGTCGGTACGTTTAACGTAAAGCTGTCAGGTGTACTTGAAAAGGTATTAACCGAGTTGTTAAAAAAGTTTAGTACGCCGTCGCTCGGGCTGTACATGCCAGTGTCCCAAGCACCGTCTTGTGTAAAGGTATATCCGGCTGTTGCTCCAGAACTTTCGTCAGCAAAGAAACGATGCCCTTGAATAGTCCCAGTGGACGTGATTGCAGGTACATTTAATCCGCTTGCGTTTAATGTGCCAAGCAGAGTTGCAACATTTGATGAATTCTGGTTGTAGAATGCAAAACCACCAGTACCACCACCACCTTGGTAAGCTACTAAATCAGTCTCACCATTTCCAGCTATATGATTCCAAGTTACGTGCATACCTTGGTAATAGTTTGGAAATGCAACTCCATTATTATCTGCACCTATAGCCAGATTTGTAGAGCCATAGGATGTAGTAACACCACCAAAGTATGCCGATGCTCCATTTATGCTTCCATAAATAGACAGGTTACCACTATCCGTCAGGGTTAACAGTGCTTGACTGTACACATTGTTAATTACCTGAAAACTACCGCTGTTGGCTCGAAGAGTCTTGTTAGGGTTGCTGCCATTTCCCTGTAATAGCAACTCTGCGCCGTTACCGTCATTTATACCTGTTACCGTGAGTCCTTGCGCAGTAAATGGCTGGTATCTATCCCCGTTCAACTGGGCATAATTCTTCGGGTTTGTTAGATAAAAGACATTTCCCGCAGCACCATAAACAACGGTTGCAGGAATACCTGCAGACAAATCGTCATACACAGTAGTCTGGATGCCCCCTGCGTATCCTCGTAAAATCTGCAAAGCCGTATTACCGTTATACGCAAGAGTGGAGGCTCCACTACATGTGTTCAGAGGAATGAACGTAATCTCCATTCCGTCTTTTAACGTGGATGACGTATTGTCAAGCGAGGTAACTACATAGTTATTGGTTGATCCAGAGTCTACTCCATAAACAGTTCTTGTTGTTAGTTGCGTAGCGATTGACGACAAGCTTCTGTAAATGACAAAGTTATCATTTACCTGAGCAGTGTATGGCAATGCTGTTGTTGTGAACTGCCCATTTCCAATGGAAGCAATGTTTCTGACTACACCAGCATTCAAACCAGACGTAAATTGCACCAGATAACGACCTGCAACAGAACTGAACTGTATTCCTACAATAGAGCTACAGTTTGTTTGTGTTGTTGATCCAACCGACGTTACGTGCGTAGTTAGGTACGGGTAGTGTGTATTGAAAGACCACAAGGATGCCGTCGTTTCTCTTACCGCGAGTACTGCCCTGCCACTGTCGTCACCTGACTGCACGGAATAAATGTTTGACGAATTTGGTGCGTTTGGAACCGGCAGACCATCAGGAATTGGGACTTCCAGCAAAATAGCATTTTGCAGGTTCAGATTTGTGAAAGAAATTGTTGGCGCGATTCCTGACAGCAAGAGCTTTGCCAGAAGCGTTACCAGATTTCCAGCATTCGAGCTTGAAGCTGCAACCTTTTCTTGAAGATTGGTAAATGCGGCCAATGCAAAAAGCGTGCCGTTGCTTAAATAGACTCCAACTTCACCAAATTGAAAAGTCCCAACCGTTTGGTTCATATTGAGCAAATATGTAACCTGGTTCAAAGAGTCTACTGAGTAACCGCTAATAAGTCCAGAATACAAGGATGTTCCCTGTAAACCTGACATTGTTGCAGTTGGATTGTAAGCATAAGCGCTACCCACTTGAAAAGTGGTGATATTGACTGCCGGGCCACCAGACTGTGCATTAGCCACCGCCTGCAGTCCAGCGTTTGTAATCACGAATTGTAGATTGGACGTTGCCATGAAAATTCCTTAAAGCCAGGTTACATAAACTACAGCGCTCATTGCATACTCCAAATTCGTTACGTTACTAGCGTATTCGGACACGACGTTGCGAAAAACAATGTTTATAGGCGCTACAAACTGCAAAAGTTCTGTTAGCTGTGTTAAATTAGTAGTGCCAAAGTTTGATAAAACCGTAACGTCGTAGTGGCTAGTTGGAAACCAGGTTCCACCGTTCCATACCGGTGTACCAATCGACGCATTTCCAGCCGGGGTCATATTGACATACTGAGTACCTGTAGCATCCAACTGTGCCCATAGCTGCGTAATCTGAATCAGAGTATCAGTGCTAAACCCCAAAAAGCTGGGCCAAGAATTTGTACCTTGTTCAGGAAAGAATTGCACCGAGTATTTAATAAAATTGTCGTATATGCTATTGTCTGAAATCGTAGACAGGTTAAAAAAGTTCATCCCTAGCATTGTTGCTAGAGCTACACGAGTCGTTTTGGAATTCCATGTCACGCCATTAAAGGAAGCGTCATTGGCGTCCAAAAGTTGCGTGCCTTTTTTAGCTGCCAATGCGCTAGGGTGGAAATTATTCACATCCCTAACGCTCAACAACTGCTGTACCGGAGTAAATACACCTTGGTCAAGTACAGTCTCTGACGCATCAGCCAACGCAAGCCAAACTGGGTTATTGTGAAGATATTGTGGTAGCCGATCTCGGTAAGCCATAATTAACCTCCAACACCAGTGCCACGGTCAGATGCCGGGAACACGTTTACTTGAATGTTTGTGCAATTTGGATACCATACTCCAAAATTGTCGAGTGCCGGTGACTGTTGTGTGGTAGGCGTAGCACTGAAATTGTCAAAGTAGCTTGTGGCATTTCCCGGTAAGGACGCCAGCAATCCCGGTGTACCTCCAGAACGAGACGTATAAATGTTAATGGAAGTCAGCCCATTAACTGCGTCCCACGACAAGTTTATGCCCTGACCAGTTTGTGCGTTTGTTGTAAAAGCTAGTGTAATAGGCAAAGATTCTTGTGGGCTTCCGCTAAACGAGTTTACCCCGGTGATGAAATAGCTGACTGTAGTTGTTGGAGGTGCATTTCCAGAACCAGTTTGCACTGCGACCAGAGTTGTCAAGTTGAACTTTGTAATAAAGTCCACGGTCGGGCTGTTCATTTTTGTGTAAAGCACGTTTGAATCAGCCTTATATATAGTGTCTGAAATTTCAGTCACATATACGGTTCTACCAATCCACCCAAATCCAGGTGTAGTTAATGTTGTTAATGCGGATTGTACGTTTTGTTTGACCGTTGACAAGTCAGCAGTCGAATTGCAGAAAACAGAACACACAATCTGGTAGTTAACAGGCTGTGGCGTTACGAAGAAAAAGTTCATGTACGCCATAGATCGTTGTTGCATCCACGCAGTAAACGCTTGTTGCTGTGTGGTTGACCACGGGGATGAGGTTAATAACGCTACCCTTATTGCGTTCATGTACGTTACTAGCGTTGGAGCAATGAGCGACTGACCGTGTAGCTGTGCGTCTATAACACCTGGGTATTGTGCTGCTACAGAATCGTACTCTGAACGGTTTACCGCTCGGTTCAAAGACGCGAATGCGCCAGGTCCTAAACGCTGATACGTGGACGGTACAATTTCATTTGCTCCACCGGATAGACCACTCGTTGAAATAATGGTTGAGTAGTTATCATAGGTTATAGTCAGCCCGGAGAATGCAGCGTTATTGTCTGCCAATCCGTTTGTTATGGCATAAATAATGGAAACTGGCTGTCCAGCAGAAGGCATAGTCCCGTAGTTTGTGTTACCAAAGTCCAGTTCTAATTCGCCATTATTCGTTGTTTTGTCTTGAACAGCAGGTGCAACAACGGATGTTTGCAGACCGTTGATAACAAGTGTCTGTGCTCCGTAGTTCCACAGTCCATCCGTGACTACTGGAATACCCACCTTATTAACTGTGACAACAACGTCAGCATCGGACACCGTAAAGTTGGTATCCAGAGAAATAAACGTCTGCAGAGGGTTGCCGGTGCCTGTAACATTGATAGTTTTTACCGTGCCCGCGTACAATGTAACGTTTTGGGAAACTTGCGTATTTGTGAACGTTATTGCAGACCTATTAAACATTGGCCCTTGCGGGCTGGACATTTGAGAATACGCAGGAATGACGTATGCTTGCCCGTCTGCGGGCTTTGAAACAGTAGCGGTACAGGAAGCAGGTAACTTTCTGGACAATCTTATGCCAAGCAGCCGCATTGCTGCATAGACTGAAGATATAAGCCGTGCAGAGTCCGGGAAAGCTTCTTGTAAGGCCCGTTCATTGGCATAAACTCCATAGCTCCCCATTGTGGCGATAAATTCAAGAAGCGCTTGTCCTGAGCTATCTGCCAGCAAGTCTTGCCAAAGTGCGCTATTATTTACTACCTCTTGCTGCAGAGACGTAAGCATCTGCTCAAAGTCAACCTGTACAAGACTTGTCGTCGAAGCCATTTTCTAACCCTTATTTGACAAACTTAAAAGTAGCGCTTCCAATCGAACCCACCGTGCCAGCAGTTTTTATAGTGTAACCTAACGATACGTCGTACCCAGTATTGTTGGTGTTCACCACTACAGAGGTTAAAGAGTTGACTAGGGCGATTCTTGGTTCCCACTGAGTCACCGCTTGTATTGTTGCAACTCTGACCGCTGCCGCATTTTTTGAATTTATAGGCTCCCATAAAAGCTGTGGCAGTCTGGAGCCAAAAGTCGGCCACCATGCTCGTGAGCCTATAGGACATATTAAAATGTTGTAAATCGCTGTTTCAATGTCCGAATCGTCATAGACTACAAAGCTGTTTCCATCCAACCCGTATTTTGAGTTAATGTCTGACCATAAGCTCATAATGGCACCTTACGTAATTTCAGCATTTGGCGCAAAGCTGCCGTTCAATACTGCTCCGCATCCAGCCACGCTTCCTTGAATTGCAATAGGTTTACCCTGATCCGTTGCATTTACAGAGCAACCGCTTACTATTGGGGTAACACCATGTCCTTGAATTGGGCAGGAATGCAAGTCCCCTTCCAAGCAAGCTGCACCTCCTTGTAGCTGCAAATCTGTGCCACTTGCCGTAATCATTACTCCACCATGAGATGATGTTGTTCCTAAAATTGCAATAGGGGCAGTCATTTTACAGTACCTTTAATGTTCCAGTTTGAGTTTGACCGCTGGTTGTAACGTTACCATTGACCGCTTCATTTCCGTTAATGGTAACGTTACCGTTGACAGTAATAGGTCCTGTATGCGTCCAGTTCGGAGCAGACGACGTTAAAGGACCTACAACAGTTGCGGTAGCAGAACCGTCATTGTTAATATGCAACAGGGTTCCAGAATGGTGTTGATAGTAGGCGTCTCCTGCCATCATATCCACGTAGAATTGATTCCCTTTCGGGTCTATCACTCCCCAACGGTTAGGGTAGTTTGTCAAAAACAGCGGGTGTACTGTTCCGGGTGTAACTACTGCACTAGTGTACTCGGGCTGGTGTGGGTCACCTTCCTTGAATACTACTTTTACGAGAGAATTTACCACGGGCACATGGCACGCGCCAGCATTTCCACCTTGACCGACACCATCAAACTTTTCTGGTACGCACCACGGTAGTTGGTTGTTTGGAACCCCATCGTGAATAATTGGAATTTTAACCTGCACTCTCTGTAGATGCAGAGGGTCGTTATTCGCAATAACTGGTGCAATAAACTCCATGCCTTTTAACATGGAGCCAGATCGTAGCGTCTCAATCATAAATTACACCTGCTGTTGTTGCAAGTCCTCGTTTGTGCCGTCTCTGGCAAGCTCCAGCTTTTCGCAATACACGCCACGAATGTCTGCGAACACGGTTTTTCCAACAATGAAATAGAATCCGCTAGGCCCAGACAATGCTTTTGACGTTTCACCGCTGTCTGACGGTACGAAAGCCTGAACTTGAAGCTTGTCCAGCAAGTCTAAATTAGTCTGCTGCATTGTCAGCACGCTTAATCGCTGGCTATTGGTCTTTAATAACCTTGCATTTTGATAAATAGCAGTCTGGTAGTTTGGGTGAGTGTTACCGCAGTCAATAACGCTCCACTTGAACAGTTTGGCAGAGTCGAGCTGTGATTTAACCTGTTTATTCATGTATAAAAACTGAGTACCCTTCGTTTTCTGCACTGTGGTATTAGTGCTTGAAATACCAGTAGATGCTAGGTAGCTCTGGCTTTGCTGCGCTCCGTGATAAGCACCGCGCATATTGTTGAATCCTGACACTGCTCGTTGCTCCCAGCTCGAAACAGGTATATAACTCCCGTCGGATTCTACTTGCCCAAGTCTTAATGTTGGCACATTAGAAGCATACGTGTATGCTCCAACATTTTTGTACAGTAGCACCCCGTCAAGATTTAAACCTAACAAGAATGCAGAAGTCGAAGAAGACCACCCTGCTTTAGCAATACCCGACGCAAACTGACACCAGCGTTGATTTGCTGGAATCCACGTTTGTAGATCACCAGCCGCATCGACATTCGCCGTAAGTGAAACCTGTTGTGCAATCTGCTTTATCGCATCCGTTGATGTAGACTGAATGGATACGTTTGTGGTTCCACCAAAGTACAAAGGTGCATCGTAGTACATTGTTAGCACAATGCTGCTGCTTACTTGCCCTACATTCGACTTTGGCAAGAAGAGTCTAAAAGGGATTGTTTTAACCGTGTTTATAGTAGGTCCAATAGATATGGACACTTGTAGACCATCAACAAGACTTACAACCTTTTGGAAGAACCCAGCATTATCCGCCAGCACAATTTGGGCAACTGGCACATTTTGCTGCACGCTGCTTATAATAGAGGCTTTTTGCAGAACGACACTATCCAACGGAACATCTACACCACCAGCGGTTATTCCAACGCTTAAATAGTCTGTATTAAACATGGTTAGATGCTCACTACTTGACCAACCTGGTTCTGTGCTGCGGTGCCAACACTACTTGTGCTCAACATGGTTTGAATACTACTAAATGTAGGTATGCTCCATAGTTTTCCTGCGCTCATTTCTTTGATCGGGTCAATAACCCCATTGAACATTAACAGAATCCACCAATAGTCAGTAGTCCCGTATTTCTTGTAGCTCAATAGCTCAGGAAATGGCACGTCTGCCGCCTGAAGAATGTACTGTTCTTGAACTTGTAGATTTGGCAGGTTAGTTATGTAGGAGCTTTTTAGCCAGTCGAGCATTTGGTAATTGCCATTTCTTGTCGATATACTGACTATAGGTACAAATTGCGCTCTCATTTTAAGAGTCCTTTATAGCAAAAACCAACCTTTTACATCCTCGGCTGATGGAGTCTTGTGCGTCTTGAAAGACACATTAACGGTTACGGACAGTGGTATTCCATCAGCCGTCATCTTAACCTTAAAATCTGCATCCACATTTTCTACAACAACGCTTGGAATCAGCATGAACTGCCCAAACTGCAGAGAAATTTGGTTTTGAAAAGATAAGGCTTGACTAATTCCAGAAATATCCGCTTTGGCGGTATCGACTGCGGTACTATTTACTCCTGAAATCCCTAAGAATCCTTCTACAGACTGAACCGTTGGGGTTTGCGTAAGTAGGCTAGCTGCGCTTGATGCTGCACTGTTTACCGCTTTACTAAGAGCTTGCCCAAGTCTTAATTTAGGACCTGGGGCAGTGAAGAATGTTCCTGCTCCAATAGACGGCAATTGTAGCGAGTAAAGACTTTTTATGGGTGTCAACAAGTCTTGAGGTCCCGTTTCCGCAATGAACGTTAACGGCAAGTTGAAAGAAACAGCGTCAGAGCCAGACCAGAATTGCGCACTTAAACCCTGCGTAACCCATCTGCTCCCAATTATGTGACCTAAGCTTCCTAAAAAACCATCCTCACTACCAACAGGGTTTGCAAAAGGTGAACTCCATGAGGAGCTTGTACCGAAAGAAAATGACTCTGTAAGCCATCCAATTATAGGCGGGACGTAAGCTCCGTTTGCGTCAACACCAAGAATTGTGACTTGATACTCAGGACGCAATCTAGGGTCTATAAAACTTGAGGGTTGCCCACCACTGATTGCACTCAGCGGCGAGCCACCGCCACCAATGCCTAACTGTTGTGCTAGAGAACTTTCAATAGAGCCAAGAGCGTGAGACGCGGCCCCGGCAAGTGTGGACAGGCCGCCGGACACCAGTCCACTTACACCGCCCGTAACTGCAGCTTCTCCACTGGATAACAAACCACCTAAATTCATCACGCTACTCCTTGGGCGTTGAGTATTAGTAGCCCTTCATCCGATAAATATGAAGGTACACTATGCACATTTATTTGCGGCCCGCTGTTTGACGATGCAACCTTGTAATCTGTAGCTGGCGCTGGTGCTGATGCCGCCGCAGTACGAATTGGAGTTGGGGGCTTTTGCGACATGCTCGGCTGCGAGACAACACTACCCTTATTGGACGCCATTTCCACCGGAGTTTGTCCAGGCGTAGAAACTCCAAACATTTTGTCGTAACCGGCTGCTTTGGCTACAGTAACCTTGGTCGGATTTCCTGTCATCAAGTCATAGACTTGCTTCATTGTTCTGGCAGAGCCGTCCCTGTTATAAAAGATGCTCTTGTTAGCTTGAGCCTGCTTTGGAAATAACGCGGCAGCATCAGCATTTGGGTTCTTGTACATGGAATCAATATACGACGCTGCCGTACCAGCACCTAGAAAGTGTGCCATATATGTGTTGCCAGCATCCGGTGCAATACCTTTTGAAGCTAAATAGCGTTGATTGTCTCTAACGAATAAAGCACCCATCAATGCATTCGCTTGCGGGTTCATTTTGTCTTTTATGCTAACCCCGTATTGCTTACCATACTTTTTAACCATGTCCGACCAAGTACCGTCAGTAAACTGGAATAATCCACCTGCTGACGAAGTTGTTGCTTGGGCATCTGACTTGAAACCCGACTCTGCTTGCGATATTGCAAATAGTATACCTGGGTCTACTCCGGTTTTTTCTGCAGCCCCCATTATGGCATTTTTGACACCCACGTTAGGACGTTGTAGTCCGGCTACATTTAGTACTTTTCCGCCTAAAGAAGCTACGGTTCCAGCCGCTTGGCTTCCCATAGCTCCCGAATATGCGCTTACTTGTTGACCAAAACCCGTAGCTTTATTGCCTATAGTAGACAAAGTTTTTGACGGTATTGCAGCGCCAGCTTTTGTAGCAAGTTCTCCCGCATTTTGAATGGCAGAACCGGCAAGTTTACCTCCAGATGCAACTAATCTGGAAGCATCCACTGCAATGTGTTCTGCTTTCTGTGCGACTGGGGCGATAACTTTTTTAGCCCCTCCCCACAAATCTTTTACTTTATCCCACAAGCCAGACGCCAACCCTTTAACCTTATCCCACATCCATGTGTAGATTTTGGAGTAATAGTCTGCTAGTTCACCAACCGGAGATTTCTTGACTGCATTCCACCCGTCCTTGGCATATTCTTCGACTTTTGAGGCTGCATCCGTTGCCCCTGTTTTTAACGTATCCCAGGTGGAACTGGCAAGCGTTGCGATTTCTGCACTCGCTTTGGGAAAATGCTTTTGCATAAAACCCCAAGCGTCTGCCGAAATATCTTTTACCTTACCCCATGCTTCACTCGCAACATTCTTAATCTTGCCCCAAACATCTGAAGCAAACTCCATAATCTGCTTACGGTATTTCCAGGCAAAATACCCAATTGCGGCTACTGCGGCTACTATTGCGGCTCCGACTAAAAGCTCAGGAGCAGCCAGTAATTCACCTACACCAGCAGCAATAGATTCGCCAAGTGACATTAGACCCTCGGACAGAATACCAACAAGCTTGCTTCCAACATTCTTTATTAGGCTCCAACTTCCTATTAGCAGCTTTTTGCCCAAGTCTTTTATAACTCCAAACCCGTCCTTGAATATGAGTTTGCCTAATCCTTTTATTAGACTGACGGATTTTAGACCCAATGCAGTTCCTACCCCTAAAAGCGTAGAACCCAACTTTCTAAAAATACCGTCTTTTCCAAAACCGAGCATTCCAAAAAGGGCCGATTTTCCCTTTTTAATTAAACCTAACAAAGACCCTATACCAAACCCAGTAGAAGATTCAGCCCCTTTATGCTTTGACTCAATCTTTGAAGACTCATTTAAGTCTTTCTGTCTTTCTGCTTCTTCTTTGTCTACTGATTGTTGTTCTGCTTGTGCTTTTTCTTCTTCGGTAAGGTTACTTAAGTCCTTGTGGGACTGATCTCCACTACGCTCAACCGCAGCTTTAACGTCTTCGGTATTCTTCCCAAGCTTTTTGAACCAACCTCCCATTTTGGTTGAAAACTTTTCCGTCAACCACGGGATAGACTTGTCAAGCACCAGCATTTTCTCGGCCAAGTGCGCGATTGGTGCTGCAGGACCTAATAAAGACGCCAAGCCGAGTCGGATAGACGTGACGATAGTGTTGTCCGCCTTATCCTTTATGAAGTATTTTAATAGCTGCTTTATTTCTTCCGAATTGTGTGCGCTGTTTTTGGTCGTATCCGATAGAGTCTCGGCTAGTTTTTCAGCGTCGTCCAACCGGCTATGCAA
>JAEHJW020008441.1_pt1 | contig 36282 bp, 49 predicted proteins | sample 9271431 | NCBI WGS metagenome assembly JAEHJW02 | reverse complement strand
CGGTCACAGGTCCGCTCGGACGGAAGGGGAACGTCGTCTTCTTCGCTCATTCCGTCGTCCCATTCGTCAGAAGACTTGTTCCGAGGAATCCGGACCGTCGGCGCGTCCGGGTGTCCGTGCCGGTCGTAGTTCCCGGCCAGGTCGAGAAGGAGGCAGTCTGTCTTCCCGGGAAAGATCCGAAGGCCGCGCCCGAGCATCTGGATGTAGAGCGCCGGGGCCAGGGTGGGGCGCACGAGCATGATCAGGTCGGTCTTGGGACAATCCCACCCCTCGATCAGGATCCCGACGTTCAGGAGGAATGTGATTTCCCCGCGTTCGAAAGAGGCCAGGATCTCTTTCCGGGTTTCGGCCGGCAGTTCGGAATGAATGGCGGTGCTCGAAATCCCGGCGGACCGGAAACGCTCTTGAAGGGCTTTCGCGTGGGAAATGTCGACACAAAAAGCGACGCAGTATTGCCGTCCCTCGCCGTATTTCTGGTATGCCTCGACAGCGGCGTCGAGATGGATCGTCCGGGACATGACTTCGGAGAGGGCTTTCTCGTTGTAATCCCCGCCAGTCTTCTTGACCTTGAACAGGGCCTTGTTGATGTCGTCGGCGACGTGACCGTGGAATGGAACCAGGGCCCCGGTGTCGATGAGCTTCTTCATCGTGATCTGATGGGTCAGGCCAGGGAACCAGTTGACCATCCCGGGCTTGCGCTTGTCGCCGTAGATGTACCCGTGCCCGAGTCGGAACGGGGTCGCCGTGACCCCGAGAAGCCGCATCGAAGGAAGGTAGGAGAGAAGGCGCTCGATGATGCTGTTGTAACTGGACTCCATGGAGATGAACTCTCCATCCTTCGATGCCAGGCTTCCCCGGGGTTGGAGGCGGTGAGCCTCGTCGACGATGACGAAGTGGAAGAGCGGAAGTTCGTTGAGTCGTCGGGAAAGGGTTTGAACCGACCCGACGACGACCTGGCCAGACAGATCCACCACGCCGACCGAGGCACACGCCATGGTTACCGGGACATCAGGCCACACCTGCCGCATCCGTTCTACCGTCTGCGTGATCAGGATCTCGCGGTGCGCGAGGATCAGAATCCGCATTGAGTATTTCTCCAGGAGGCGCATCACCAGGGACGAGAAAATGATGGTTTTCCCGGCTCCGGTTGGCGCCTGCAGGAGGAGGAACTGGATGGTTTCCAGATCCTGAAGGATGGTGTCGATCGCTTCGACTTGGTATGGTCGTGGCCTGATTTCCACGGGTTACCTCACTTGACCCACGGTGCGGTGGGCTTTTGGGCCTGCGCCTGGGGAGGCTGCGCCATGGGCGGGGGCTGGTAAGTGGGAACCTGCGGGAACTGCTGCTGCATCGGCGGCGGGGGAGGCGGATAGGCGGCGGGGTTACCCTGATGGACCATCCCCGTACCAGGGGCAGCCGTCGGGGGTTGCATCGGCGAACCCACAGCGTGGGCATGGGAAGGAGCAAAAGGGGGCGCGCCGACCGGTCCTTGCGGCTGGGGATATTGGGGTTGAGCTTGAGGATACTGCGCCTGGGGAGGCTGCGCGAACCCTTGGTTAGGGTATCCACCCTGGACCTGGTTCTCAGGGGTCGGGAGTTTTTTGAAGGTCTTGATATGGTTCGAGGGGTTGTAACCCTCCTGCTGCTGGACACCGACGTTGCCGAGGAACCGGAGGCCGTGAAGCTCTTCGGTATCCTGGATGAAGTCCGGCCGCTTGTGCCCGCCGAACGTCGCCAGGGACTTGAGGCGCGACATTGCGACATCCTGACCCAGGACGAAGTTCTCGAAGACGATGCGGCCGGCATGGGTCGGCCCGAGAACCTTGCAGGAAACCTTGATCATGCGCCCGCCCTTCTTCGTGTCGACGACGGCCGAGTCGACAACCTCGAAGGCGTATTCGCCGGGAGGGATCGGGGTGAAGTCCTGAGCGGTGTAGGAACTGAGATCCTGTCCGAGATGTGCCATGGTTCAATTTCCTCCTATGATTTTTGAATAGATGTTCCGGAGACAGGGCTTTTCGATCTGGGAGAGCTTTCCTGAGCGGTCTTTCGCCTGGAATTTGTCCGTGGGTTGGCAGATGAAGACGCGGTAGGGGAGTCCTTGTTCCGTGGTGATGGTCGTGTAGTAGAGAACCTCGTCGAAGTAGGACGGAAGGCGCTGTTTGAGGCCGTTACCGGCGATGTCCGGACCGACAAACCGGCGGTTGATTTCGTCCTTGTCGATGGCGTCCAGGCAGGAGAACACGACGTTGTAGGCGGACATGTCCCGCAGGGCCTTGATGAGGGCGGTCATGGTGTCCGCGTATTCGCCCCACATTGGGAAGGAGTCTTTCCGGTCCGGGTATTTCGCCTTCATGACTTCCACGCACCTCGAGGCGATCTCGGTGAGGGAGTCGATGAATACCCACTGGTATTTTTTCTGGCTGTCCGGGTGCGAAAGCGTCTGAAGGGCCTCCTTGAGTTCCTGGAGGCTCCCGATTTCGAACCCTTCGATGTGCCCGGACTGGATGAGATCGCGCACGCAGAGGAGTCCGGACTCGGCCGACAGGACGCAGACGCGGCCGATGGGGTTCTCGACCTGGGTCCAGGTTCCGGTCTGCGGATTGAAGTCCTGGCCCATGATCGTGCGAAGGAGCGAGGTTTTCCCGATTCCGGCCTGGCCAATAATGAGCCCGGCGAATCGGTTTCCAGATTCAGTGGTGATCGGTCGAAGCATTTCGGTTCTCCTTACATTCCGTGCGACAAGGGCACCACGATGTAGTCGATGACGGCCTGGTCGTCCGCGATCGTGTGAAATCTCACCGGGTGGCTTTCATCGTGAATTGCGATCTCGGCCCATTCCTTGATGGGGGGAAGATAGTCGGCGTCGATGGAGACGTGGCCCTTCCGGTATCCGATTGTCCAGTCTTCAGTGGAGTCGTTGGGAATCGAGATCGGAACGAGAGTCTTCCCAACGCTTTGAAGTTGCGGAACGTCTTCGTTTTCGAGAGTGTTCAGGGGCAACACCTGACTGAAGATTCTGTTGTGATCTTTGTTCCTGAATTTCTGCGTGGTTTCGACATCAGCACAGAGGACCGTATCATCGCCGAAGATCGTGTAGACACCTTCGTGAACGTCGATTCCGTGATTTTTCACCATGAGAGCGCGCCTGGTATCGGTGGCGAAGAGACACCCGATCAACTTGGGGTTTCCGGCCTCGTCTTTGACAACATCTTCCTCTTTCCAAGCCTTGAAGAACTTGGTTTCCGGCATGGCATCTGCTTTGAGGATGGACTTTAGGAGCTTCCACCAGGAGAGCTTGGTTGACTTCATCAGTTGGTTCCTTTCGCCCATTCGAGGGCGTTGTGGATCTGGAGTTCCGGATTCGCCCTGCTCGCTGCTTCCTCGATGGCGCGGTCGGAGATGGGCTGGTAGACGATCTTGAACATCTGGAAGAACAGTTCATCGCCGAAGTGGCCGCGGAGTTGGTGAAGGCGTTCCTGGTTCCAGGTCGGAACCGGAACAACCGGGACAACCGGAGGCGGAACGATCGGCATCGGAGGGGGAAGTGACGGACCGGGAGACGAAGTTGAGTGAGGCAGGCATTGCCGAGCATCCGTGAGCGAAGAGTGTTCCTGGAATGCCTTGCATGGGCACTTCGGGCACTGTTGCGGCATGTCATATTCCGAAATGACGTGATGACACACGGCACAGGTGAAATACCGCATGGGCCGCTCGTTCTGGATCTTGGCTGCGGTTTCGGTCTGCCGCTGGACTTCAATGCCGATCAGGTTGGAGAGTTGGATTTCATACTGATCGTCAGGGAGCATCAGGAACGCTTCCACGTGCTCTTTCCGCAGCGGAGACTTGAGGCCGGCCTTGAGACCGGCATTTTCCAACTGCATCAGGCGCATGTCGATCTTGTCTTGAAGGCTCCGGGCTTCTGCGACCTTCCCGGAAATGCTATCCTTGGTGGCCTTGTTGAGCTGTCCCTTCCCGGTCAGCGCCGAGACCTTTACGAAGTCGTCCGCGTTGTGTGCCTGGAATTCCTTGCGGATCGCCTTCTCGGTGAACTGCTGAGCGAACTCGATCTCGACCAGTTCACGGACCTTGGCGCGGGTGACATCCTCGAACTTCTTGATCTGCTCCTGAAGCTTTTCCCGACTCTTCTGGGCAATGTCGACCAGCTCCGCAACCTGGGCCTTAAATTCTTCGATCGGGCCGGAGATCTCCTTGATTTTTTCCGACTTGACCTTGTTGATGATCTGGCTGAGCTGGTTCAACTCGGTTGCCATCTTCTTCGCGTCTGCGAGGTTGTCCTCGGTGACACCAACGTCGTATTTCTTCACGCCTTCGAGCATCTGAGCTTTGAGGGCCTCGAAGTTCGACGTGATGACGGGGAGAGTGAATGTCGTGATGGTTAGTTCCATATTATCCTCCTACGACCCCGACCGCGACCGCGACCCCGACCACGACCACGACCGCGACCACGACCACGACCACGACCACGACCACGACCACGACCGCGACCGCGACCACGACCGCGACCGCGACCGCGACCCCGACCACGACCCCGACCGCGACCCCGACCGCGACCCCGACCGCGACCACGACCACGACCACGACCACGACCGCGACCCCGACCGCGACCGCGACCGCGACCGCGACCACTCGTATCCTATTCGAGCCACTGACTGGTTCATTTCTGCTTCTCGGGGAGGTCGTGATTCCAGTTGGTGATGTCGATGATGGCAGCGATGAATACGGCAACGGGGCCATTGAAAGGCTCGATCTCGTCCAGAGTTCCGGAGCCGAGGGCGTTGCTGAAGCGTCCGGTGTCAGCGATCCAGGCGGCCTTGTCGAGAACCAGGTGGTCTTTGTTGATCTCGATGATCTTGCCGGTGTGGTAATGGGTGACGGTGCGGATCAGAACCTTGTTTCCAACTTTGATGGGTGACTTGGAAGTTTTGGCGAGCATTTGATTTCTCCTTGCCTTTCGACGGCCGCCTTCCTGTGCGCTCAGGCGCGCAACCGTCACGTGTCTCCGGAGTTTCAAACAGGGGAATCGGATTCGAACCGATGACCAACCGGTTATGAGCCGGCAGCTCTGACCAACTGAGCTATCCCCTGAAAAAGACGCCATCCCTCTTCCACATCACCGTCCCACATACCGTTAGGGTCTGGCGTCCAGTGGACAGGCCCGGATTCGAACCGGGAAGCCTCGCCGTCGCGAGACCGTGGGGCGCACGCGCGTTTGCCATTTCGCCACCTGTCCAAAAAGTCCCCCACGCGGGGGCAAAGTGAGAGGAAAAATTTTTTCAGGCTTTCGCCCGGATTTCCTTGCTACGCTGAACAATCACGCGCCACACGTACCGAAGCTGACGATTGATGCTATCCCCTAGCTCGGTTAGACCCAAAATATAGGCCCGGTTCTGGCTGCGTTGAAGCCGATTTGAAAGCGCGTAAAGATCAATTACTTTCTCTTCAGCCATGATTCAACCATTCCTGTGATGATCGCAGTAATTGTCTTGTTCTTGCGGGCCGCTTTCGACTTCAGCCGTAAAAACAATTCGTTTTCCAAAAAAACTTGTATCGGTTTCTTGGGTTTCATTTCGTTCCCTCCTGACGATTAAAGAATATCATGATTTCATGATGCCGTCAATATTTATTTTTACCGAAAAGCAGAAACCCCGGCGCGGGATCAAACCGGCCGGGGCTTCACCTCTTTCGAGGCACACAAATCAATCCGAGACCATGACTCCCTGCTTCTGAACCCACCGCGGGGTCACATGGGAGAGATCCGCCTCCAGTTCCCGCAGGGCATCGCCATCTATCTGGAGCGGGTGCGCGTCGAGAGGACCGGCGGAGGCGACCAGGCGGTCGAGGATACTCTGAACATCCACGGCCTTGCGGATCTCTTCCCGAGCGATCATTCTCCGACGATCCAGATCCTGTAGGTGGTCGTGGCGGTCGCGCTGATAGATATCGTCGGAGCGCTGGCAACTGGCATCGCCCCGGTCTGCGAGAACGTCCCGCCTGCCGGTATTGATGCGGTAGCGAGGCCAGAGACGGTGAGCGCGCCGAGGCTCGACACTTCCTGGATGTAGATCGCGTGGACGGTCGAAAACGTTACCGTCTCGCCGATACTATTGGTGAGCGATCCGACCAGCCCGAGCACCTCAGCGGTTGCCGTGCCAACGGTGCGGTCCGCCCGGTAGAGCTGCGTCGGCGCGCTGATCGTGACGGGCCAGGAATAGTCAAGGTTGTCCGACACATTCCCAAAACTGGACACATCAGACAAGCTCGACCTGACGCGGTATTCCAGGGCTGCGGAGAGCGTCCTGGCATCGCAGGAGATCGAGCAAAGGCAGATCAGGAGCAGGGTGATAAAGCGTTTCATGCTGTTTTCCTCTTTCACGCTGGCGGGAATGGCTCAACGAACGGCGCGGGGATGGTGGTTGTTTTCGTTGTCCATTCCTCGGCAGTCACATACGCCTCGGCTCGCTCATCGACGGGCAGCAGCACATTGGGATACTGCGGGGCCACCGGTTGAATCGGAGTGGAGTAGTGCTCGGTGCCGGGGGCTCTAGCGGTGATCTGGTCGAGGATCGGGCACAGTTCTTCGCAGCGAGAGCGGGAAATCTCAAGGTAATACATCATATCGTTCGGCTCCAGGAGGCCATCGTTGCCATGTCGGCGTCAGAGATCCAGCGGTTATAGACTCGGAGGCAGATCACACGCATTGCTGTGGATCGAAGAAGGTTATAGCAGGAGTTTCCGATAACCATCTTTTCCCCCGCGAAGTTATTCGCGTTCCCAAGACCGGACGACGCAGAAGAGACTTCTACTCCTTCGACCCAGAAGGAATACGCTGGATAACTGAATCTTCGACCTACAGTCACGATTGTTCCTGTTCGCCCCGCGAAAGAGAACCAAACGGGCGTCCCTGTGATTGTGTAATATTGTTCTTGGTTGCTACCGCTGGGGAGTTCAAGCGGATAATCCACATAGGTAGTTGTGGACAAAATGCCGGACGAGAAGATGGACCCCAGAGCCCGTTCGGCTCCTGGAACGTAGAAGGTAACGACTACCGTAGAGGTAGGTAGCGGGATCGCCACAGGGGCAATTAGTGCAGACTGAGCCGCAGGGAACAACAACCCATTCACGTCCACCGTGGGCTGGTCGAGAGCGGTTGTCTGAGTCGCGTGTCGAGCGTTGCCCGATGAATCTGACCACTGGCTGACGTGAGTTGCGTCGCTGAGCGTCCAGTTGCCGCTCTTGAACTCCATATACGGCGAGGCGGGAGCGGGATCAACAGTGGCTCCGGTTCCCGTTCCAACGCTGACGGCCTGATATGGCGCAAAGCCCGGCCCGATCCCCGAACCCCAGCGCGATCCGGTCGTAAACGTCCTAGCCCATGCCCACGCCGTGCATGACGTGAGCACGAGCACCAGGATCAACAGGCGTCTCATCGGCGGCCCTCCGCTCGGTAGAGCGTCTGATTCGCGCTGGCGACGGCCCATACAACCATGCCCTGCGCGGCGTCTCTGGCAATCGTGCTACTCGCGGTGAGCGGGATGCCGCTGCTGATCGTGGCTCCAGAGTTGTTGAAGCTCAGCCAGACAGTGATCGTGCCCAAGTTCCAGAGCGCGATATCGGTTGCGCTGGCGGTCATCGTCCACGAGGCAGGCGTACTGGTCACGGCCCACGCGCTGTCAGATACCGAGGTCGCGCCCTTCGGCGCGATGTGCTGAGCCCCTGCGCTGTCCACGGTTGCCGACGTTCCACCCGATGACGTGACCGGCAGAGGATCAGCAGCGGTGACGGCGCGGACTTCGCCAGACGGCCCGGTGAAGAACATCGCGTAGGTGGTCACGAGCTGGACGGGGTTTGCAGCCCATACGGCGGCGGCGAGCGCAAGAGCCAGGATCAGGCCGGTGATGTAATTTCGGTTCATGAGTGATGCTCCTTGTTCAAAATGTCCACGACCAGCCTATTTTCCAGGCGAAGTCTCTTCCACTGCCGGGCTGTCCGGGCCGATAGATTGCGCCTCCGATGCTGCCGGGTTGGTGGGCAGCGGAGGGCGGGAGGCAAAAGGGAGGGTTGATGCCGCCGCCTTCTCGGCCTTGGCAATTCCGATCTTCAGCACAGCAGCCTCAACCGCATCCGACAGACGCTTTTGCAGGTCTGGCAGCAGTGATTTCGGGAGATCACCAAGGCGCGCCTTGAGGGTATCGAGAGCGGCAGTCTTGATTCGCTGGCGTTCCTCGTCGGTCAGTTTGCCATCAGCCGCCGTCTCTTTGATTGGATCGGCCACGGATTGTCCGACGGCGGCGACTACCTCGAAAGCCTCGTGCTCGATGCGGCGCAGGGTTTCATTCGTGGTCTTCGATTCGATCCACGCCTCGATCTTCCGCGCCATCTTTCCGATCAGGACCACGACGATTGGAGTTGCGGCGGCGATCACCAACTTCAGTAACTCGCTCGTGATTTCTGCGTTCATATTCTCTTTGCTCCTTCAGAGTTAGAGCCATCTTCTGGCTGATTTCCAGGTAATGCTTCAGGCACGAATCCCCGTGCCAGATGGGATTCTTGCAGCCCGAGACTCCGCATAAACTCGGGGTCATGACCGCCGTTGGGCATTGCTTTCCATCGTCGCAGCTCTCGCTCGGCTTCTTCCGCGTCACTTGTTGGCATAGATCCAAATCACTTGCGGCTCTTTCTGCGGGTCATCATCAACGTGGATCAGCGTCTGGCCGATACCGATCCGATGGAATCCGGCATCGAGTAGTCCTTGCAGGATCTTGTATCGGGACGGAGAATCGCAGGCGCTGATATCAACGGCGTGGCCTTTGGTGTGGCTGCTCTCCGTGACGCCGCCGACCGTGGCGTTATGCCTGGCGCATCGGTATCCCGAATTGATGTGGAACGGGCACCCAGCCATTCGGCGCGCGATGTCGAGACGCCGCACAAAATCAGGCGACATCACCACCAAACCGCATCCGCATTTACAGGCAAACTCGGCCTCCTTGAAGAACGTTGCATCAATCGTCATTTCGATCCCCCTTGTGTCGTCTGTATCTGCGGCTTGTCATCCGCGCGAATAGCTTGATACGCTCCCCCGATCAGACTCCCGATCACTGTGGCCCCAATGACCACGTTCCGAAGAATTTGTGTCCAGTCCCGATCGGGCTCGGGGACTTTGGGTTTCGGTCCGTAGACCTGTGTTTGCTGAGCGCGGCAGTCGGCGAGCAACCGCCTCATCCTGCGCGACATCCGCCTCGGCATCTTCTCAACTAGGTCTAGAATCTTGGCCACGTCAGCCTGTGTCGTGCTGATCCTGGACTCTGCTACCGCGATTCGCTCATGAACTTCAGGGCTCATTTCCAGCTCCGGATTCGCTCCCATATTGCCCTCCTTGCGGAGTCGATCAGTTGTCCCCGTACATCAGTTGAGATCCACGATTGCGGATCTGATAGTGAAGGTCGAAATCCGTCCCAAACGCCCCGACGGAGTAGGTATCACTGGCATCACCGGCAACACGATAGATACGGATCAGCAGCACGGCAGAATCCTTGGCCCCGCTGATGTCGATATTGGGGAATGCGGAGACGAGGTGCTGGCGGTCGATCCCATTGGTTTGCGCGCTGATGGTTGCGATCGTCGTTGCAGCGCTTACGGTTGCCAGATAATTGGTCAAGGTATATTCGATTCCCCATGAGACAGTCCCTACGCTGGAATCGCTCGGCATCCAGTGGATGTGCGGTGAAACATAGGTCTTGTAGCAGTCGTGCGGGAGTTGGATCGAGCAGTAAAGCTCCTGCTCCGTCGTCTGGTGGAACTGATAGGCAAAGACGCCTTGGCTTCCGCCGTTGACGCGCACCACCGTCGGTGTTGGAGCATTCGTTCCACCGGCGTTGGTCGTGAGCAGGCTGACCCGAAGATCCTGCCACACCGGGTAGTCTGTCAGGACCGTCGACCAGCTCCCATTCTGATCGTAGACGCGGAAGATGCCGTCGCCATCAACCCAGATCGTCCCACTGGCGGGGCTCGTCGGGCTCGCGGTCGAGGGCATGATACGCGCCCATGTTGAGATAGTCAGTGTGCCGGTGGCGGTGCGTTCGATAAAGGCATCTGGGAATGTTCCTACAGCTCCGATGGCGACGCGCGGAAGCTCACCGGCAAAGATTGGAGATTCGATGTTCCTGTCTCCGACTCTGATCATATCTGCTGCCTGCGGTGCCGAAGAGTAGGACCATCCGTATCGGCCAAAGAACTTTTCAGTTGATCCCATCGGCGTGATCGAGAGATAGAATCTGTCCGCAACTTCTCCGGGATCACACGTAAAGCGATCTGCATAAAACTGCCCATTAACCGCATCGCTAACCTGGTATGCAAATGCTATGTTCATGTATTGAAGAGATCCGTACCAGAACGAACCCAACCACGTCATTGGCGTTGGACCAACCAATATCGACAGATTGCTGTCTCGAATGGTCATGAAGTTCGTTCCACCAGAACATTCCATCCAAGCTATAACCGGCCCGGTTGTCGCGGTCCCGCCAATGTCTGCATAGATGATGCTTGGGCTGTCTGACGGCCAGTTTCTTGCCTCCGGCGTCTGCGTCCATACGTTGTCTCCGTCCAGATTCAAGAGCATGAATGTTGGATCAGCTGAGTATCTCGTAGTTCCGACCGCCCTGGTCAGGGTTGCGATCTTACCGATAGATCCGGTTGCGTTCCCAGACACCACATTGATAGTGTCGGGGAATGATGCTGGTTCCAGTCCTGTTACCCAGGCCGGAAACGCGGAATATTCCGCCGTGCTCGCAACAATATCCATGGAAAGCCGCAAATCTGTACCGCTGGCATTGGCGAACGAATGCGTTGCCGATGCGTCGAGTTTGGTCATGTCGATGTAATCGAGGGAGGCGATCCGGTTGGCGGTCTCGGAGGCGATGGCCGCAGAGCTGGCAAATCCGGTGTGTCCTGATGCTCCGAACGCCAAGTCCTGAAGTCCGGCATGAGAGAAAGATCCCACGTTCGGAATGAGCGCGGCCACGGCCGCGACAGATGCGAGGCGATTGCTTGTTTCCGAGGCCAGTGTTGAGGAGATGTCGGCATCAGATGCTATTCTGTTCAAGGTTTCGGATGCGGTGATCAGGAAAAGATCGGCAACGTCAGTCGCCCCGGCGAATCCGGTGTGACCAGCAGATGAGAAGTCGAGATTCTGCAACCCGGAATGGGAGTATGATCCGGCCGTGGGTTTCGCCCCAGACAGCCCGTCATACGTGAAGCTGGCGTTGTTTGGAATGGACGCGATAGCGGCAAGGTCGGACGCAATTCTATTTGCAGATTCTGAGCCAAGCGCGGCTTCGCTGGCAAATCCAGTGTGGCCGGAAGAGGAAAAGTCCAGGTTCGACAGCAGTGCATGGTTGGTGACGCCTGGAGATCCCGCCGTTGACAACGCTCGCCATGCCCCGGAGGCGTAGAGGTATTCGACAGGTGATGCGATTGACGCCTTGTCGATGTAGCGCATTCCCTCAGATGCAGTCGCTGGAAGCGATCCGGTGCCGCTGGCAACATGGCCGCCGCGCTCGACCCAATCGGCCAGGTCGCCGATGGAGTAGAATGGGAGCGACGCCGAGAAAGCGAGGCTCGTAATTCCGACGAGAATCAGAACCACAGCGTTTCTTGAAATGTTGTTCATGTTGCTCAACCTATTCATAATATTTCCCAGAAACCACGACATAGGCCGATGTCGGCTGCCGTATCGAAGTGGGTGCCCCGTCTGCTACCGTTTCATACGTTCCAGCAGGCAAGAAATAACTGAATGCCGGTCTGCCACCAAACGGTATTGCGTAGGCCGACCACACATACTTGAATGGCAGCGGGCCGTTCCCGAACAACTTATATTCTCCAGATGAAGGTGTGGTCAAAAACGTAGCTCCGGTTGACACGTTTCTATACCCGATTATGGCAGTGCTTGTGTCCAGTTCTGCGATGTTTGTTGAAGTTATTTCTCCTGTCTTTGTGAGGGTGAACTGGCTGGGAGAAGGCGATTCTCCCGCAAACCAATACCGAGTAAAAGAGAATGTTTCTCCTGTTGGTTGCAGCGCTTCACCACCCACGAAATGACGCCTGTGCCTGTTCGATATAAGCCCGACCTCGCCAGCCGCAACCTTGGCATAGTCAGATCCAAAATATACTGGAATAACTGCCCCGTCTGGCGTTGTTGCTGTTTTTGTTGTTGCATCATACGACGAAACAAGCGAAAGCTCGTATTTGTATTTCTTGGGATTCTTTTCCATTATCTTTCTGATGCCTGCGCTGTATCTTGCTTTTCTTGACCAAGATGATAGAAGTTTTTTACAGGAAGAATCGTATCCTCCTGATGCTTTCATCGCGAAAAATCGCCCGAATATTCCGACCACGCTTATGGCGTCGTTCGATGAAATGATGAATCCTTTGACTGTCGCCTTTGTTTGCTTCCCATTCCAGATTACATCTATCTCTGAGTCGTGCGCTCCACCAGAAAGCGCCACTCCGCGAGACAGCGGCACGGCCTTCTCGATTGCCGGAACAGGGTCATAGAACCGCATCGTCAGCACCTCACGCCGGGAGCCAGTGGACGAGAACCATGACCGACTCTCCGAACGCAGAGCCGGTATTCACGACCTTGAAACTGCTGGTGGTCTTGTTGCTGATCTGGAGTTCGCCGCCGCGGGCGTCTACCGACTGCTTCGTCATCGTCACGCCATACTCGGCCGCGGTCGCAATCTGGGCGGTGAACGCCGCGGGAAGGTTGACTGTCACGCCGCCATCGGCAGTTGTAATCAGCGCCTTGTAGACCGGGATGGCCTCCTGGATCAGTTGCCAGAAGGCAAGCGGAATGGCAGTCGTGCCGGCTGTCGCGGGAACGGTCTTCGTCCAGGTTTGTGCGGCCATCTGCTGTCACTCCACGTAGAAAAGTTCGAGGTTGGCGACCATGTCGCCGGTTGTGGCCACGCCAACTGGAACGTTGAGCCGGGCCTGAATCGTTCCTGCTCCGGCAACGGCGAGGGTGTCGCCGTTCGGACCGCCGCCCACGGGTGTCCATCCTGATCCGTCGTTGAGTTCCAGCCAGCGCTCGTCTACCAGTTCCTTGCCCTGCGGGTTCGCACCGGTATCACCACGGCCCTGGAGCGTCGCCCCGAGCCGGACATCCGCAGGGCAGTCAGTCCCATCGAGGGTGATGGTGATATCGTCGAGGGCGTAGATTCCCGACCGCAGATATCCTGTCGGCCGAAGGATGGCAGGCGTCAAGGTGTGGGGAACGAAGCTCATGCCGCATCCTCCAGTTGAATGTTCGACCAGGCCCCGGGCGATGACTCAGGAGACGACCACTGGACCGTGTGGGAAACACCGGTGACGCGGCACGACTGATCAACGCCGTTCTCGTCGACCACGGTGATGATGTCGCCGACCCTGACCAGCGGGTTGAGCGGAACCTGTGCCGACCACTGAATTGCTTCTGATCTGGCGACAATCGCCGCGGCCTTGGTCTCGCAATCAGCGGCCAGCGTGAGGAAGCTGCTGGTTTCAGACAAGGAGTAATATCCGGTCCCGGCCGATGATCCGGTCAAGCCGGTGATACCCTGGACGGTGACGGTGCTGTATCTGTCGTTCGCGTTGTTGGTCTGCTGGAGATAGGTGTATCCGGTCTGCGGGACCGTGAAGCCTGATTCCGAGAATGCGGTCACGCTTTTGACGCAGAATGTCCCGTCAATCTTGATCCACGCCACGGCCTCATCAAGAGCGTTCGCCGCGGCCAGGATCAGATCCCGAACCGTTGCGAACCCAGAAACGTCCACGGCGGTCATCGAGAACGAAGCGAAGTCGAGATCCTGTGTGGCGAAACCTGCGGCTGTGAGTTCGCTGGCAACCAGGGCAACGTTCGTTCCGGTCCAGGTGGCATTCGTCGGAGCCGCAGAAAGAGCCGCGTCAGCTGCGTCGTAGGAAAGCACGGTCACCGATGAGGTTTTGCTTCCGGAGGATGGCTGAATGGAGCGGATGACGCCAGTGAATAGAGTGTTTGTGAAGATGTCGCCGGTCTCGAACCGGAAGGTTGTGATGACCTCAACCTCGGCGTCCACTGCCACGGTTGCCGGTGACGATCCGATTAAAACCAGGGTGCAGCTGGCCACCACTCGGCGCTCGCTGGTTCGGATGGTTATGGATTCGACCAGGTCGGAAACATCCACGCCGCCTATGGTCACGGTGTTGCCGATCTGCTGGATGTTCTCGAACTCCTGGACAAGAGCGCTCTCGATCAGACTGTTGATCACGGTAGCGGTGATCGGGATATTCTGGGATATCACGCCGAAATACCCAGATCCGAATACGTCTTGACCGAACAGACCGATGACGCTCATGTCCACTGCCTCACGATCCCGAACCGAATCTGAACTCCAACGCGATCGCCGCGGGTGTCGCCGAAATCAACAGTCATGGACGCGGAGTATTTCTTGTTGCGGTAGTGCAGGGTGACGCTGCTGGACGCATCGCGCATCTGCTCCAGGATCGCCGCATCGGTCTTGTCGATCTCGCGCGAATAGTTCGCCTCGGCAGACGAGGCGTGAAGAATGGACTCCTGGCGGATGATGTTGCCGGCAACGGCCGTGCGGGAGGCAGTCATGCGCTTCGGGTTGATCGCGAACCCCGAAGCATCAGGAAGGATCACCCGAAGCGTTGCGCCTTGCGTGATGTAGATCATGCTTGAATCGGAGTCCCTTCCTCTCGCGCTTGTTGCACGAGGAAATCAACCGTGTAGGAAATGAAATTCTCGACCACGTTCGGATCATTGGGCGCCTTGAACTCCACGACCTTGGGCTTGTTAGCGTATTCTTCCATGGCCTTGGCGAGCCTGAGTTGAGCTTCAGCCTGTTTCGTCAGCAGGGTTTCGGTCTTGTCCCTTGCCGCCTGTTGTTTTGCCATCAGTCGCTCAAGCTCGCGGCGCTTCTCGGCGTCCTTCCAGGAATCGTAGTTGCCGCTAAAGAGATCGGTAAGGGCTCCAGCGGTGTCGTTGAGCCCTTTCTGCTGCTCTTCTAGAACGTCGGAAACTGACTTGATACTTTCGCCCAGGCTCTTGCCCACGTCGGCGTATGACTTGGCGAGCTCTTTGTTGCTGTCTGACAGCTTCTTTGTCGTATCGTGGGACTCTTCCTTGGCCTTCTTTTCCTTCTTCATTCCGGTCTGGAATGCTTCGCCAGCTTTCAAAACACCTTGAGACGACTCGGCCGTTTTAAGCGCCAATTCTTTGTGAGCGTCACCAGCCTTCAGAATGGATTCGTTATATTCGCGCTGGCGGTTGGCGATGTCGTTGGAGAGCGTTCCGGTAGTGAAAATTCCGGTCTTCCCGAGTTCCTGGACCTCAATAATAGAGGTTTTCATTGCCGCAATCGTTTCCGGACTTGCTCCAGAAAATTCGGCTACTTTGAGCTCGGCCTTGTACAAGTTTTCAAGCAAATCGAAAACTGTTTTTGTTGCCTCGTTGAACGGATACATCACGGTTTCGAGGATATCAACCAGAACCTGCGCGAGGTCATAACCAGTATTGGCAATGGTGCTGAAAATTGTTGTCACCTTGATTCCAAGCGTGTCGGTATTGTCGAATGTAATCCCGATCTGTTCGCCGACCAGCCAGAAGAAATCCTTGATCGGAGCCCACGCCATGTCGATGGCGTCCATGAACGGCTTGAAGATGCCGACCGCGATTGACGGGGCCATGTCCTCGACCGTCCCGAACTGCGTCCGGAATTCCTCGGCGATCCTCGCAAATCCTTCTTCGCCCAGAAGTTCATTTAGCTCTTTCTTGATCGACAGTCCGGCGTCGGCGGTTGCTGTGGCCATCTTTTCCATCTCTTCGCCGAAGTTGAAAGCACCACCTCCCATCTTCTCTTTCAGGCTGGAAAGTTGCTTCTCGATTGCGGTCCAGTCTTGCCCAGAGAAGATGTCCAGACCGAGGGCTTTCGCGCCCTTTCCCTTGCCGGTGAAAATCGCATCCTGGATCTTTTGCGCGACCTCGAGAACGCCGCCGTTGCGATCGCCCATTGTATCGACGTATTTCTGCGCGAACGACCAGATGGCTTCAACCTGCTTTCCGCTGAATCCCTTTTCGATGGCGTCAGAAGTTGCCTTCGTTGCGGCGACCAGGTCGAGGGAGCCATCAGACATTTCCCGGATGGTTTCGAGCATGGCCTGGCCGTTGACCTTGTAGGACTTTGCCAGGGCATCGAGACCGGCCTGTGCCTCGCTGAATTCGCCGCCTTCGGAAAGCCACTGAATGGGCTTTTCCATGGCTCCAGCGATGCCGTCGATGACCTTGGCGCTGAGTTCCCATGCCTGATTGAACGGCGTGGCAAGATCCATCAGTCCCTTTGCCGACTTCCCGATCTCAGACCACGCCCCGCCAGTGAGGTCGTCCGCGCTGATCTTGATCGTTAGAGCCTTAGTGACATCATCAAACACGGGTTAGACCTCCTTTCAGCATGGCATCGTATTTCGCGTGGAGCTCTAGCTGGACCGACACTTCTTCCTCGCTCACATCGGCGAGGTCTCGCAGGAAACAGCCCTTGAGGTAACAGAGCAGGGCTGTTTCCTGCTCAATCCCGGTCAGGCCGTCGAACTTTCGTTTTTTTTCGAGATGATTTCCCTGGCCAAAGCCTTGAATGTCGAGGCCGACAGGCCCTTGATCCATTCGAGGTCGGCCGGTTCGAGCTTCGGTTCGACCAGGCCCTCGAAGATCAGGCGGGCCTCGAATTCGAGCGTGTCCTGGTTGCCGTTCTCGTCGGTGGTCGACTTGGCAATCAGCGCCATTGTGCGGGCGTCAGGCTGACGAACGACGACCGTCCCCGGGAGGCCGGGGATCTCGACCTCACGGAGCGGGCGGTCATCCAGTTTCAGCAGGGCGTCACGAGTGAGGCGAGGCTTCGGTTCGCTCATTATCCGATGATCCTCCGGAGTTCGCCGGTTCCCTGGAAGTTCAGAGGTTCAGACACGGGTCCGCGCTTGAGAGCCAGGGCCATCGTACCGTTGAGGATACCGAACCCGAGGTAGTAGTATCCATCGCTGGAGTCCTCGCGGATTTTGAGCAGGAAGGTGTCTTCCATCGGATCGAGCATCTTGTCGACCCAGAACTGATCGGATCGGTATTTGTTCGCGCTGAAGTTCCAGCCCTGGACGTTCGTGGATTCATACTGTTTGAAGAGGCTGTCGTGGTTGGTGGTCTCGACCGGGGCATCCTTGATTATCGAGAGCGTTCCGTCGGAAACAGTGGCCAGGGTCTGGAGCGCGCCAGATGCCGCCAGGTCGTAATACTGAACGTAAATCGGTCGGGAGATTCCACCGGTGCGGTTCAGGGGCAGGGCCTCATACAGCACGATTGCGCCGTGGGTTGGAGCGATGCGGTATTCGAGATTGGCGCTTTCGCCCTGGTAGATGTTGGCCGATGCGATGACTCCAGCAGTGTCTGAGTATGCCGTGAAGTAGGCCAGAACCACGACGCCGTCGACGTAGGGTTTCTGTCCAGCCCCGCCGTATCCGCCAGTGAGGTCGAGCGAATCTCCGTCGGTGCCCTTCACAATTGCTAGGGTTCCGGAACCATTCACAGTCACGGCATACGCAGCATATTTGCCAATTGCCGGGCGACTGACAGAGTTCGTCGGATCGGCGCTGACAGTCACCTGGACGCCTGCCACATAGGCCACACCGGCCGCGACTTCGACGTTGTCATTCGAGAGAGAGGTGACTTCGCACCCAGACACGACGCCGTCGATGCGAACCGCGGGCGAGTATCCGCTCTTCATGTTGAAGATTTTCCCGGCGATCGCGTAGACCATGTTGGTGAGCGTCAGGCCTTCGAGCGCGTAGCTCGCCTGTTTGGTCATCGCAGCGTAGGTCTTGAGCATCCCCTCGGAAACCTGGGCGAGAACCTGAGCATAACGGATTTTCTTGATAGGCACGGGGTTCCTCCTTATTGATAGTTAGAGTCAAGCTGAACCCCGAGGGCCAGCCACGCTTTGAAAATGTCGTTGTCGATCTGATCGTCCGGGCCCGGTTGCGGAGTCGTGACGATGGCGATACCCGAGAGCTCTCGGTAGTTGGTGATGAATTGCTCGACCAGGTCGGTGATCTGATCCAACGTCAGCAGACCTGGGACGTAGTGGTAGCCGTCAGCGTGAAGAGCCAGTTTGTTGTCGGCCTTGATGTTGATACCCAGGCGGAGCCCTCGGTTTTTGACATGCCCGTCTTCACTGCTTCCTCGCCCGCCGGGGACAATGATGATCAGAGGGCAATCGTCCACGGAGGCTGGAGCTTCCTGGGTCTGTCCGACATGGACGGTGAGACCCTTCAGCCACTTCGACTGACAGAACGAGTCGATCGCGGCGTCATGGCGCAGCTGGTGGGCGAAGTCCTGCATCATCTGAAAGAGGTTCATTTTCGACCCCAGACGCTGTCCATGATCTTGGCGGTTTCCGGGTACATGTTTCTCCGCATAGACGCCCAAAACTTGCTCTCGAACAGAGCCGGGATTTCGGGCTGAAATGCCCTGAACACCGGACCGACGAGCGGGCGTGCTGGCGTCGTGATCGTATACCCGAGCTGGAAAACGAACCCGAGCGCGGCATAGTAGCGCTGTTCCTTGGCGCTCCTGATCGAATAGGTGTATCCCTCGGTCAGCTGTTTGCAGATGTTCACCAGGCGCTCAGAAATGACGTTGTCCCGGCGGATCCGGGTGACAGCTCCTGGGACGTTGTTCTTTCCCCACTGGCCGTTCGTCCCGCTCGGGGCGTTGGTCCAGCCGACCTTCGTTCCGAAGATGCCGGCCTTGAACCCGAAGAACATATCGCCTGATTGCTCGTCCACGGCGTAGACCAGAGCAGACGCGAGGCCACCCCACGGGTTCAGAATGATGGACCCCTTGCCTCCGATATTCGGCCAAGTCTTCCGATCGGCAAGCTGTTCCTGCATTTCCCAGGACTCCTCGCGGGTGAACCACTTATATGGCCGCGGCTTTGGTGACGCCTTCACGACCTTCGACATCTTCGAGATGTTCTTGATCTGCGGCCACTCGGGGAGCCCGTTCGGGTTGTTGGTCATCTTCTTGGCCTTGGCCTTGAGGGCAAACCCGATCGAGCCCATGGCAGAGTTGCGGGCCTTCATGTTGATCCCGGGCATGGCCGCGCACATCAGCGTCAACCCGCTCATTTCAGAGGTGTCCAGCTTCATCATACCCTGACCCTCCGATCGCTCTTGACCGGGATGGACCAAAGCCCGTGATTCAGACGAGCGCCTTCTCCGACGATCCATTCAACGCCTTTCGAGTCGATGAGGCGATCTCCCGGTTTGGGCTGCGGGTATTCCACGTCGCTGGTCCCGAGTGTGTTGGTGTCGGCGTATCCGGGTTCAACCATGACCTGGTCGGACATCCCGGAGAGGATCCCGCGGACCACCTTTTCGGTGCCGTCGACGGCGACCAGGTCGAAGGCCTCGGAGAATTCTCCGATCATGATGTTGGCGATGTCTTGTTTCAAAACGTCCTGGAAATTCATCTGGTCCTCGGCTGCTCATTCAGACCCGGCGAACCACCGCCGGATGACGACCCCCGCCAGATCGCGGCGGCCGTTTCGCAAGGGAGAAGGCGTCAGAGGTGGGACGGCTGGAGGAGTTTCACTTTGATGGTGCTGTAGACTTCGGCCGTGGTGGTTGCGGTGACAGCCTCAAGGGCTTGGCCGAAGATGAGACCGGTATTGATGTTCGACAGAACGGTGGTGCAGACTTCGACGTTTCCAGCCACAGACCCGAAAATGTAGTCACCGACGGCAATGTTACCGACGGTCGAAGAAGCGGTTACCGGCAGGTAGACAACGCCTTCGGTTTTCACCTGGACGGTTTCTCCAGCGCTCGCGACTCCAGAGATGGCGACTCCGGTGATCCCACCGGTAGCCTTCGAAGTGCTTTTGACGATGGCGTCACCGCGGGTGGGGCTGGTGGTCGACCACGTCAGACTGATAACGTCGCCATCCTGGTAGAAATCGCCAGCGCTGTAGGCCGAGAGCTGGCTGACCAAAATGGAAACCAGGAAAAGGGCGAAGATGCCGATGATTCGATTCGAATTTTTCACTTGTCTTGCTCCTTGGGCTCAAATGCGTCGGACCGACAGAAGCCGATCCGACGCTGTTCCGTTACGCTCCGGGGTTGTAGGTCATGCCGCGGAAGTCGAGGGCGGTGGCCACGGCGTCGCCGTAGACCAGGTATTCGATGCCGAGGACTTCGTCGCAGTCCTTCATGGACGTGGTCAGATTCTCGTTTCCGTCGAGGAAGGAGACCTGCATGGTGTCGTACATGCTCGGGTCAGCGGCGGTGAACCACTTGTTGCCGGTGATGTTGCTGTCGATGACCGGCTCGATCATGTTGTAATAGATGTTCTTGACAGCGCTGGAGGACTGAGCGGTGGCAATGCCGGGGCTGGTCAGGATGACCGTGGCATTGTTGCCATAGGCCGAACCGCAGAGCAGGAACTTCGGCCGGATATTGAGCTTGAGACCGTTGGGTCCGGTTTGCTCCATCATCAGCGCTTCGGCTTCGCCCAGGGTGGTATTGGAGATCGCGGCACCGGTGTGCTGGTTCTTGTGGCCGCCCTTGGTGGAGGTGGCGGTGGCGTTGAAGAGGGTTCCGGTGTCAGCGAGAGCAGCGTTGGCCAGGAGGATGGCGTAGGGCAGAGCGTTGACCTGGGCGGCCCAGCGCATGGAAAACGCGGTGAAGATCCGATCGAATTCGCCCAGCTGGTCGTTGACCAGGGCTTGGCGGGTCAGAGCGGTCTTGATCGCGAAGGTCGACAGGGTGACCGTGGTCCCGCGGTCGCTCAGCTTGCCCCATTTGATCTCGGCGCCTTCCGGAGTCTGGATCAGGGCGGGAGCGTCGTTGATGCCGGCGAGAGTCATGGCGCGGAAGTCCTGCGCGCTTCCCTTGCGGCACCAGGCGCGCCAGGTGGCGGGGGCGACCTGCATCGCGGCAAGGTTGGCCATATTGGCGACGTTGGCCAGGATGCTGGTGAACTCGGCGGTGGCCTGCGGGCTGATCGATCGGGTGAGGATCTTCGCCATCACCTGGGAAGGACTCATCCATTCCGGGTTGATCCCGTTGGAACGGAGACACCGCTGAGCGAGGGACTGGAACCCGATGCGGGACATCTGATCGGCACCGATCTTGTCGAGTTCACGGTTTGCGCGATAATTCTTGATGGCGGCTCGGGCCATGGCCTCGGTGGCTGCGCGCGTGAACTTGTCCTTTTCGTCGGCGGTGATCTCAACGCCACGCGGAGCGATGCCCAAGGGCTTGCGCTCGGTCTTCAGGTGCTCGATGATCTTGTTGCGGGCCATCTCGACGGTGATTTCCGGCTTGGTGAGCTCTTCAACGAGACCCTCGCAGCCAGGCACCTGGCACATGCTGCGAATCTCGTTTTGCCGCTCGACTTCGGCGCGCTGGCCTTCCTCGCGGGCTTTTTTCTCGCGCTCGGCAATCGCCTTTTCGTCGTGGGACGGCGTCGCCTGCGGAGTCGGGACGGTGGGGGCGGTCGGGGTATTGGTCTTTTCCACGGTCTTGCTCCTTTGTGAGTTCGTTTCGGCGATTGCCTCGCCGTGATTTCCTTGTTTGCTGCGGGTTTTGGCGTTCTCGTCGGCACCAATTGGGCAGAGGCTTCCCTCGAAAGGCACCCATTTCGTAGCGACGCGAACCGGACCGGTATATTGCCGCCCGTTGACCATCTGTGTGTGGCCTTCACCGACAATGGTTTTTTCGATCACCTGGTATCCGACGCTCAAATCCCGAACGTGCCCACCTTTGACCTTGGCCTTGGCGTTGTTTCCCTGAGTGTCGGGACTGAAAACGAGGGTGGTTTCCAGGTTGGTACCGTTCGGGTTGAGATCTATGCAGGAGCCCAGGACATTCTCGATACCCCGAATCTGGTGAGTATTCACCAGGGGCAACCGCTTGTCGGAGGGAAGAACAACACCATCCATGCGCAAAATCTCGGGAATGAAGTCGCCGTATTCACGATCGTAGACCTCGACCGGGGTCTCGGTGGCGAGAATGGCCTTGACCTGCCCGGTGGTTTCGTCCCAGGTCTGCGGAGGTTGGAAGGCCCTGAAAAGATTTTCGGATTGCATTTTTCGCTCCTATTCGGGGCTGGTTGGCGCTGGAGATTGGGTGGTTGGTGCAGGCGAAACAAGACCGCGTGCAGCCCGGTCTTTCTCCTCAAGCGCCAATGTTTCAGAAACGTCCTCATAGTCGAGGCCCTTGCGTTCGCTGATGACGTGACGGTTGGTTGTCCCATTGGCGAGGGCGGCCTTGTCGGCCTCTTCGTCCTTGGTCGGGTCGTTGCTCGGGAGGGCAGGAAGCGACCATGACACGCGCTGATATTCGCGTTTGCGGGTCAGATATCCGGGAAGGCGCATCCCATTCAGGAGGACTTCAAAATCCATCCAGGCCCGATAGATGGGGGTTGTCATCTTGCGGATCATCAAATCGGAGTCGGATCGGAATCCCAGACGCTCATTGATCTGACCGGCCCGATAGATGCTGTAATTGGCGTTGCTCAGGTCGCCCGTAAACGTCTCGTAGGACATATTGAACCCGGCGGCCTCCATCCGAAGATGCGATCGTTCGAACTCTGAAAACGTTGAGGTGGGCTGGTCCGGTTTGCAGGTTTCAATAGATTTTCCCGGACCAAGAATGTGCATGCCGGCAGGGTTCACAAATTTGATCGGCTTCCCGTCCGAATCCGTAACCTCGCTCCCGGCGGCAGAGTTTTCCGATTCGGCTTGCATCAGCTCATCTTCAGGGTGGTCGGTCTTGATGAAAATCCCGTATGCGGCGGCGATTCGAAGGAGATCCATGACGGCTCCGCGCTGCTGGTCATGCGAGTAGGACGGAAGAATAGCGGAAGCGTATCTGCAGATCCCGCGGCCCTCGGTGATGCGAGATGGGTCGAAAAGGTGGATGATCTGAGACGCTGGAACACGAACCGATTCGTAACTTGGTGCTGCCCAGTCACCAGGATGTGAAGTCAAGAGCCAATAGGCTCTCGGGCGACCGTACCGATCGTATTCAATCCCTCGAATGGTTCGAGACCCATCAGCACTGATGACAAGACTGTCTTTTTTGGTGTCGATCTGGTCGCCCTCGAGCAGTTCGAGCAAAAATGGTCCAGCGTCGGAAGCTACAAATCGGATGACACCTTCTCCGTCGCTTTCCAGATGGCGGAACATGAGCTTCTTGGCGTCATCCCAGTCGCGACCGTCGACACAGCAGCACTCAGCCCAGGAGCACCATTGCTCCTCGATCATCTCGTTGATGACAACGTCGAGGGTTTTGTCGGCCTTTCGTACGCGCGGTCGAGGCCAAAGGGCTCCACCCACGGTGTAGTTGACCTTGTTCCGAACGGCATATGACGCGAAGGAATTGTTCCTGATAAGGTCTCGAGATCTCGAAGTGGTACGAACCCAATCTGGACCGATTTCACGGTTTCCGGTTCTGGATGTTCCGCGCCAGTTGCGATCAATACCGGTGGTTTTTCCGCTTTCATAACTGCGGAGTTGCTCGTGCTGAGCAAGGTATTTTCTGGCGTATGACGGAGAGAAAAGACCAACGGCTCGTGCAACCGCTCTGACGATGAGGTCGTAACCAGTGATGGCGGTGTTTTCTTCGCTCATCTTGGATTGATCACCACGGCGAAAGAAGTGGACCTGCGGCGCGTCACTATTCGGGATTCAAGATCGGAAATGTGAGCCTTGATCCATCTTTCATCAGCTCTGGTATATGCCGTCCCGTTGATGCTGACAGACTTCATCTTCGCTAGAGCAAGGAGACCAGCTCGGAACGCTTCGAGCTCGGCTACCAGTGTCGCGGTTGAAGTTACTTCCGACATCGTTTCCCTCAAAGCAAAAGCCGCTCAGGTGTTCAGCCCTGAACGGCTTCTACCAAGAAGGGCGCGTCGCGCAACGCGCCTTATACTTTAAGTCTATACTCCGGCCCTGACGCCTTGTTGCTTTTTGGCAATTTTTCTACCGCCTGAGGCTGGCGACTTCCTTTTCGGCTTCACCAGGGCAGAGTCGATGTTTTCCACGCTGGAAAATGTGCTGGTGCAGTTTCTGCAATAGTGATATCTGATCCGGATTGAGGATTCCGGGAGCATCGTGCGGGTAATCTCTCCAGCGATCCTCATCGAAAAGAACTCGAAGCACAAAGGGCAAATCGCCCCCACGTCCTCAACAAAAGGCACCCGGCGCTCGGAGAGAAGGGCAATTACTCGACGAAGAGTGTGCAGGCTGAGCATGTTCATCTCCTCAGATACGGGTTGATGGTTGGACCGGACGGCCGGCCAAGGTAGGGGTTTTCTTCGACGGGCTTGTTTTCTACAGGCTTCTGTTCCTCGGGTTGTTTTTGCGTGGGAGGAATATTTTTCGATCGTCTTGCCACCGCTTCAATTCCTCCGTGCAACTCGCGAGAGGCAAGGCCACGGTGCATCATTTCGCAGTCGAGCCAGTGGTTATCCCGGCCCAGTCTGATATACGTTCCATCGTGATCTTTTGCCTCCGCAGTGATGTGTTTGAAATAAGCATCCGGCGTGTCTGAACTGAGGAACGCTGCTCCAGACTCTTGGTTGATGGCCTGATCGAGGGCGTGGAAGAACAGGTCTTTGAGCGATACCGTGTTCAATTCAACGATCTGGAGCCCGCCATGAGCGATCTTTTTCCCGCTCGGGGTGGTCTCCAGGATCTTTCCGATGCTGATTTTCGTTGGCATCGATGTCTTCGATGATCCCTTGCAGAGGAAGACGCGGCCGCGGGTTCGGCGTCGGTTATCCACCCACCATGCCTCTGCCTCTTCGGTGCGGCTGATGTCTTTTCCCTCTTCCTTCGTTCCACCAACGTCGAGGGCTCCGCGCCAGCATCCCATCTCCTGGCCGCTGTCTTTCCTCCAGGTTCGCTCGAAGAAGAGCTCCTCGACCTCGTCCCAGTCTGCGATCTGGCCACACTCAATCAGCCATGAGTCTTTGAGGCGGGACGACCAGGCGCGGGCGGAATACCAGAACCCGGTCTGCTGCATGTCGATGGCCACGGTGATGCAATCTGCGACCTCGGGGACGACTTGCCATAGGATTTCGGACTTGGCTTTCTTGAGCTCGTCGATTTCGCCGGCGGCTTTGTGGGTGATCCAGACCTGGCCAAGTACAGAGTTGATAAACGCCTGCAGGTTGGATATATCCTCGACAGAATCCAGCCAGGAAGCCACCATCGACTCCAGGCGACCGCCATGGAACAGAGAGTAAAGTCGGGATAGGTGATCAAATCCCATTCGTCGCTCGATCTTCCAGGGCCACGGCACGCACCTCGAGACAGCCTCGTTTTTCTCGAGGGTTGTCCAGGTTGCCCCGCACTCCCCGCAGACATACCGGGCCGAATCGGCCTTTTCCTGTTTGGTCGGCAGGGAGTTGTCGAAGAAAACATACCCGGCGTTGTGCTTCTCGCCGTCCATCCCGATGTATTGCTCGATCTGGTCATCCTTCCCGCGCCTCCAGAAAAGCGGCTGCTTATGTCCGCAGGATGGGCACGGAACGAACGGCTTGACCACGATGTGGCATTTGTCCAGCTCCGCGCTCACGTTGCCGCTTGGAAGTGTGGGGGTTGAAAAAAGGAAGATCAGATAATCGTTGAAGGTGACGCATCTCTCGCGGATGCGGCCAAGAGACGATCCTTCCGCACCCACGATGTTGTATCCCGGCTTGTCGGCTTCGTCGATGATGACCAGACCGTATGGGCTCGACCCGGTTTGCGCGATCGAGGAGCCCCAGGCCAGGGTCACGGACGCGCCGTTTTTGAAGATCATCTCTGATTTGTTGAAGCGGTCCTCAATGATTAGATCGGCGACAGGCTTGCAGAGTCGGAGCGTGGTCCGAAGGCGTTCCCCGACCTTTTCGGCGGTGAGTTGGTCTGGCAGGAAATAGACGATGGGGCGCGGCTTCTGGACGACATAGTAGGCGATCAGGTCGAAGGCCATGCTTGTGACGGCGAGCTGCGCCGACTTGCGGCAATCAACCTCGCGCACGTCGGGATGCCCGAGCGCCTCGTAGACCGGTCGAAGCGCTGGCGTGACGGAGATCCGCTTCGGCCCGTGCTGCGATGATATGGACGTGGCCAGGACGATGTATTTCTCGACGAAATCGACGAAGGAGATGTCTTCCGGTGGCGTGAAGACGGCCTTTTCTTCGGGGTCGCCGTGGTATGAGTATCCGTGTGGTGTCTGCATGTCGATCACGAATACCAGAAGTTGACGCGATCTCGCGTCCTTTCAAACGCCTCTGCAACGTGGCTCATTCCGACTTCTTTCAGATATTCGACCAGCAGATTGTCGGCAACAAAGTGGCTGTGTTCTGAATCTCCTTTGTCCAGCTCGTCCAGTTGATCGGCATACTGAAATTCGATCTTTTCGAGCTTGTCTTCTTGGTCAGAAATTGACTTTTCCAAGGCCGACTTCTCAGCCTCAAGAGCCACGATCTTGATATGAGCTTGCTTGATCTCGTCCATGAGTTGGCGTTCGTAGTCGGTCATCTTTTTTTACCTGCCTTTTTCGGGGCCTTCTTCGCGGCCGGTTTCTTTTCTTCAGTCTGACCGGCCTCCGGGGATTTCTCGGGCCACAGTTCGGACGGGGCGGAAAAGGCCGTCTGCATCCGCCGCACTTCCTCGTCGATTTTGGCGCGGATCTCCTTTTTCGATTTCATCTCGAGACAGGTTTCGAGCCGAACCGAAAGGGCCAGGAGGGACTTGTTCAGGCTCAAGCACCTTTCAACGCGATCGGATACAAGCTGCGATCTCGGGACCAGTTCGCCCTTGAGTTGTTTGGTGAGCAACTCTTCCTTGTCGGCTTTGGCGTGCCAATATCGCTCCCGGGAGTCCTTTGTTGTGGTGGTCTCCTGCTTCGATTCATGGATGTTTTCGAGCCACCACGCGAGGAGCTTCCGAATATCGTAGGTTCCGTGCGAGATTTTGAAGGACCGCTTTTCCCGTCCCGCGGCCTTTTCCCACTCGATGATGGTCTTCGGTGTGGTCTCGAATAGCTCAGACGCGCTTGTCGTATCGATGTAGAATGGATTTTTGATAATTCCTTTTGCCATTTTGTACAAGCCCTCTATTGATCAAATTAACCGGAGATTTTTATTCTGTACGTGGGCGAGGATCGAGGTTTTGCTGACCCTTGCTTTTCCCAGGCCCGGGAAGGACCCGCTTTGCTGAAAATCCAGCTCAGATATTGAGCAGGAGCGGTTTTGACACGCTTTGCTTTCTGGCACATCACGCGCACTTCCTGAACCCAAACACCCCGCGCACACGGTGATTCGTGCTCTTCACCATCCCGATCGCCATCGTCAATTCGCAGACGGTTTTCGAGAACAGCGGCAACACCTGATCAAGCCAAACGACCCGGCCACCAGGCCGGCAGACTTCGAGGCATGACTTCAGCACGACGTTTCGCCTGACCATCGGCCTGCCATAGTGTTCGGCGTCCTCCTTGGAATACGGGATGTCTGCAAGCACCAGGTCGAACTGGCGATCCCCTACGAGAGCCTTGATGTCGTGGCAGTCGCCCACGATGTCCGGGCGGACCTCGGGCCGGATGTCGATCCTGAGATATAGCCCTGGTGGTATCGACCCGCTCGGGACGTGGAGGATGTCCTTGGCATCAGGGAACATCGACATGACGCGATCGAGATACCCGTGGGGGTATGCCCCGTAGTATCCGCTGGTCTGGTAGCAGTTTCCCATGATCCATAGGCTTTCGATCCTGGACTCGTTCACGACCTGGGGCGCGGGGAAGCGCGGGAAGCAATCGCGGTACAGGTCGCAGCGGTCTTGGAGGGTCAGCACTTCAGCTTTCCTCCGTCCAAAGGATGAGTGCCCAACAAGCCAGGATGCCCCAAGAGGCTCCATGTAATCATGCCACTTCCCCCCACCCCGGGATCCTGATCCTGAAGGCATTGCTCGGGGCCTGGCCGGATCGCGGCGAGCTCGGACCGGCAAATACCTGAACCATTTCGACCTCGCCACGTTTCTGAAGGGTGTTGAGCACGGCTGATACCACACAGCGGTTGAGCCCCGTCAGAACGGAAAGCGCGGGGATGGTCAGATATGCACCCTGGCCCTCGTCGATGGCCTTGAGAATCTTGGTCTCGTGGTCTTTGTTCATCTATTCGCCTCCGAGTATTTTCCACGCGACCGCCGCGCAGAGCGGCACCTGTCCATTGCCAAGGCACTTAATCTGGTCCACGCGAGCGGCCACCCCATAAGCCACGCGACCCACGTCGGGTTCAGTTGTCCACCAATCTGCTCCGAGAGGGGTCGACTGTTCTTCTCCATCGTGGCTCGACTCGCCCTCCCGCTCCGCCAGTCCCGCGCCGTTGGTGTCGCTACCACCGTCCTGAGATTCGCCCCGCCCGATCTCCCCGAGCATCCCGCCCCGCCCTGACCGTCCGACTTCGTCGGCGTCGGGAATCTCGCAGCAAACGCCGGAAGCGCAAGATCTCCCTTGCTCCCGCAGTTGTTCGGGCCGCCTTTCGCTCCGTCCGTTGCCCTGGGAGTCGGAACAAACCGACGCGGTTCGCGAGTCTTGCCGTTGTCCTTGCCCCGCTGGTGGACCGCCTTCGTGTTTGTCGCTGTTGGTGTGGGCAGTAACACAAAATCTGTCAGACTCGTTCCGGCATGCGCTTTCGATCCGTTCTCGATCGACTTCGCCCGACCTCCTGACGACCTGGAGTCCGCGACGGTCACAGTCGGAACGCCACGCGAGGCACCACCAACGCTTCCTAAGATGGGGCGCCCCAACATCGGAAGCTGCCAGAACCATCCACCGCGCATCATACCCGCGTTCGGTAAGCGACCGGAGAACGTGGTCAAGTCCACGGGTGACGATGAGCGGGGAGTTTTCGAGGAAGACGAGGGGGGGGCGAATAGCGTCAATTGCACGTAGGACTTCCGAGAAGAGCCCGCTCCGTTCTCCTTTGATCCCCGCGCCTTTTCCAGCAGCAGAAATATCCTGGCAAGGGAATCCTGCATGGATGCAATCCACTCGGCCTTTCCACTCGGATGGATCAAACATCCTGATGTCTCCCTCGAACACATGCAGACCGGGGAACCATCCTTCGGCTCGTCGCTCTCGAAGAACAGCGCAGGCGTAGGCATCCCACTCGACGGTACAGACAGGGGTGTGACCGAGGATGAGATCGGCAAGGAGCCCTCCTCCTGCCCCGGCAAATAGGTGCATGGTTCGCATATCACGGGAACCCCTTCCTTTCGATTATCCAGGTATCTGATGCCGACTCCGCTCGAACTGTACCGATAGGGTCGATCTCCCCGCCGCATCCGAGGAGGAGCGCGAGGAGACAGAGGGCGGCGGTGAGGATGGGGAGTTTCATGGTTTTGCCTCCGCTCGTTTCCTCATCCTGTTCACGGCCTGCTCAACCGCCCGCACAAACACGGCACCTTGGGCGATGGCCCGATCCCGAAAGAGTTTCGTCAGGTCATAATGGGGTGCGGATCTTGAAGCGTGGAACCAGCACCGTTTCAGACCGATCTTGATTGCGAATTGATGCAGCTCCGTCTTGTCGTCAGAGTCCGATGTCATGTGGCAGAAAATGCGGCCCCTACGGTCGGGGAAGGCCAGTTCATCGACCATAATCATGGCTTGATCCGCTCAGCTTCTCGTGAGCATTTCAAACAGATTGTTGTTTTAGGAGTCGAGATTCCAGATCCGTCTCCCCAACCCCTAACTTCTGTAATATGTCCGCATTCTAGCGTTAGAATTAGGGCTGGCGTTCGTCCACTACAAAGCCTTTCGCTATCAATGACTTTTTTCCTAATTTTTTTCACCCCTTCACCCCCGCCATTCGCTCAAGCCTACGAATCCGTTCTTCGAGAGCCCAGATGCGCATGTATTGAATCGTGATCAGGAAAAACACGGTTCCGGTAATCACACCTTCACCCCCGACTTCTCTTCAAACTCCGATGCTTCCAAAGGCTCGCATCCTTCAGACATCAAAACAGCATTTGCAGTTGCAGATCCCATCAGCGTAACAACCTCGTGCAGACCAAACAACGACTCGGCCACTGCTATCGGTCGCTCGGTGAACAATACCGGCTTTCCTCCCTTGTAATGGACTTCGTGAAGCGCGAAAACGTCCTTGCCATTTTCCTTGTGGATGATCACACGATAGTTCCACTTCATGCCTTCACCCCCGCCTTCTCCAGCGCTTCCTCGGGCTCTTTCGGTTCAAAAAGATGACACGGCTCATGCTTGAATGCCGTGCATTTCCGATGATCTTCGGTTAGAAATCGGCAGTCTTTACAGTGCCCATGCCAACTCAGTGCTGCCCCCCACCCCTGCCAGAAGATGCTGAAATCGCGCGTTTTCATCTTACCAAGATGAGCCTTTGCCCACTCCTTGCATCGGTCGTATTGAGTCTTCATAGATTCTCATCCCCCTTCCCCGCCTTGTCGATGGTGAAGCTCAGCCAATCCTTGTGTGTATCACACCGCCATTCAACTTCGTCTTCGCCTCGAAATGGGCTGGTCTGTATGTCCACCAACCACTTGCCGACCTCTCCGCAAGGACATTTGGCCGAAGTGTTCTTTGGTCGAGCTTTTTTGCTTCCAAGTCTTGGATATTTCGCCATCGTTTTGCTCCAGCTCATGTCTGTTCCTCCTCATGTTTGTTCATCCTTGGTCCCCCTCCTGAATCTGATATTTCGCGTAGCCCTTGGGCTCTGGCATTTCCCGCGCATACCACGGTCCTGGTGTGTGTCTCACACTCTCCTCCTCATGTTTTATCATCACCGGCCCCCGAATTCCGCGAGGCAGATCGCGTCGGCCATGCCGTCGTGAGGCTTTCGTTTCTTCCCCGGGGTCAGGTCGATCTCGGGGTATCGTCGGGCGACGTGCTCGCAGCTTGCCGACTTCTTTCCCTTCCAGTCGGTGCCGACCAGGACGGCCTTTTTCCAGGCGACGGGCGTCGGTTCGATGAAGGGGATCTGGAGGGTCTTGAGCATCCCCCGGATTTCCCCGACCATCTTCCCAAAAGTGAACATCGAGCAAACGCCCTGCCCCGGCATCGCCCCGACCTTTTCCAGGATGGCCTTCCGGGGCTGTCCGCCGGTGTGTTCCAGGATGGTTCTGGAAAGCTTGGCGATGTCCAGCTCGTCGCCGATGAACGGGTAGGGTTCACAGAAGAGAATCTTTCCATCTTTGCTGATGGCCATGGAGCCTTCTTTTCCAGGGTCGAAACCGATTGAGATCATTTGCACACCTCGTCGATGATGATTTGCCATTCGATGTCTGAGAGCTCGCCGCGGAGCCTGGCGTTGGCCACCGCGGTCACGAATTCCGCTTTCTTGTCGATGGGGTCGTTGAGGTCGATCGTTGCTGCCATTGGTCGTCAGGTCTTCTTTCTTTTCCGGTTCACATGGAACTCGCCGCACCAGTCGTCAAAACCAACCGCGGGCCATTGTCCAAAATCATCTTCTCTATGCGGCATTGGCGGATTTTTTCGACACTCCCCGGGCAAATGTCTTGAGTGTTCGGAGAATTCGTGAAAAAAGTGGCACTGGTCGCATCTGGGATCAGCATGTAAAATTTGTGGCATTTCTGCCTCCTTTTTGATGAAATGCGCGCGAAATGCGCGCAAATTTTGTGACGGATTATCTCGCCGATCGGAAGCTCATCTGAGGGCAAAAAGAATGCGTCACCAGAAAAAGGGGTCAACCCCGGCCCCCTATGGTTAAGAAGAGAGTTATTTGAGTAGGTAAATATTTTTTTAGTGTTTTTAGTATCTAGACCAGCATCAGCAGCGTGAGATAATCCGTCACAAGCTCCGCGCGCATTTCTCCGGAACCCCGCATCAGCAGCGAAAAGAAATGCGCGCAAATGCGTCACAAACTCCGATTTTTGGGCGCGGATTTCTTTCATTTTCGATCCTTCGAGACACAAAACAGGGTTGCCTCTGCCCCGCGAATAGGCTTGAACTGCCTTCGGTGAATCCTCCCGCCCTGTTCCAGGGTCTGAAGAATGTCGTCGAACATCCTGGGAGGAAGGTGGGCGACGCGCTTGATTTCCCGGGCTGACGCCCCGGGTCGCTCGACCGTGGCGATCCGCTTGATAATCCCGATGATCTTCTTTTGGGTCGCGTGCCATTCGTTGTCGCTGATGCAGTCGTTCGCGTTCGCGATCGTCCGCTCGACCAGCCAGTCGGTCAGCTTGGTTGCCCAGGTGACCGACTCGAAACCGATCTCTTTCCCATTAATGACCTCGGCTCCGTAGAGGCTTGCCGTGTGAATCAGGGCGAGCTTCCAAGCGTGTTCGACCGCGCGGCCATAGATCGATGACCTGGTCGTGTCGGTGATGTAATCATTCCGGAGTTGAAAGTATTTCTCGGTCCAGGGCTCCCAGGTCCACGCAGCCTCGGAACTGATCGGGATGACGTATGGGATCGGAACCCCCGAGATATTTCCCCGATTCGGGTCGAGTGGCGGCCGGATAGACCAGATGTCGGTGATTGCTTGGGCAAGGATAGGGTCTGGGGTCGGGTCTGTCCGGAGTCTGGGCCGCGGGGCCTTGTTCCTGCTCTCGAAGATCAGGAGACGGGCAAGGAACCCGGAGGCGGCATCATCGATGTTCAATCCCTTCCAGAATTCGTTCGGGGTCGACGCCCCGTAGAGGCAGCAGCAGTGGTAGGGGATCGTGAAATTCAGCTTCGAATCGGCGAAGCTCTTCACGTCCGGCCGATCGGTCGAGCTGAACAGCCTGGTCAGAACCCGGGGCATATCGGCTTTCGGGCTGTCTGGGTATCGGAGCCCCTTCAGGAGCATCCCGAGTTCGTCGACGCAGACCAGGGCGACGTGCTTTCCCTCGGTCGCGAGCCATTTCAGGAGGGACTGAGCCGAGGCCAGCTCTGTCGGTCCAAGGGCTTCCCGAGCCGAGTGAAGGAGGAGTTGAGGAATCGCCGCACAGGCGGCATTCTTCCCGGCGCCCGAGTATCCGATCGAGACGACATAGACGTTCGTTCGAAGGCCGGTTTCGGTCATGATTCTCTGACCGCAGACAACCCCCATGAGAGCTATCGCGCCGGCCAGGGCGAACGAGGGGACGCTCACCGTGTTCGATCGGTCGGTATAGTGCATGATCGCCTGCATCAGACCGCCCGGGTTGAGAACCTCGGCCGGGATGTCCGCCGCTTCGTCTTCGAATAGGTCTACTTCTGGCAGCTCCGCTGACCCGTCTTCGACCATGCAGCCTGGGTGATTCCGGTTGTGGGTGTCCACGATTGACTGGACGGTCCGGAGAAATTCCTTTTCCGGAAGCGGCGACGGGTTCGTGGCGTTCCATCCCTGGGAGAGGGCGATGATCTCGGGAATGTCGAGACCCTTCTGGCACCACCTGCCGACGAGTTGTGCAAGGGTCTGATTTCGGGACCCTTCCGGCTTGGGCTCCATCGTCGGAGCGACCTTCACCGAACTGAGGTCGAGACCTTTCCCGAGGTTGGAGACGGACTGCAAAAGAGTCAGGCTCTTCCACCCCTCGGTTCCCTCAAGGATCGTCAGCACATATCGGCCGCCGTTCGGGTGGGTCGACGGAGGGGCGACGACGTAGCCGCCTTCCCCGCGGATGTCCACTTCTGGATGGGGCTTCGAGTTCCTGATTCCTTTTCCCCGGAAATAGCCGTGCCAGGTGAATGGGTTTTTTGGAGTCTTCACGTAGATGGTTGTGGTCGGCATGTTCGCCCGCATCCACTCGTTCCCGTCTTTTCCGTCGGCGTCGACGACGACCAGGTCGCCGGAAATCGGACCGCATACGATGGCAAGATTTCGGGTGGGGTGATCGTCGAACCACGCGTACAGCTCTTCCTCGGTGGGAAGTCGCTTCTGGAATTCCTGCCAGGCGATGCAGGGCTTTTTGTCCCTGGGGCGGATCGGGATGACGCTGATTCCCTGGTCCAGGTACTCGAGCGCGGCCTTCAGAATCGGGTTCATGGTCAACTCCCGAAGTTCAGAACTTGCTGACTCATTCGCTTCGCGGCGATCTCGCAGTATTTTTCCTCAAGCTCGATTAGCACGGCCTTGCGGCCCATGTCCTTTGCCGCGCGTCCGGTGGTGCCTGAGCCGGCGAAGGGGTCTATGACGAGATCACCCGGCATGGTGTGGACGCGCAGAAACTGCTCGACCATTGATGTCGGTTTCATGGTTGGGTGAAGATCATTTTTCTCTGGCCGAAAGCGAAGGATGTTCGAGACCGCGCCCTCTTCTTCGTTCCAGGCCAGTTTTCCACCGCGCTTGTGGGCAACCATGACCATTTCATAATCTCGGCGGTATCTCCAGCCTAGGCCGGGTCCGCGTTTGGTCTTGTCCCATATTGTGGCGTGGAAGAACGATAGCCCGTCCTTATCCATGCGCTCAGCCAACCACGCAAACGTCGGTTTGGGTCCGCCGCCGCCGCAGCAGCAGCAGCAGCAGCAGCAGTCGTTTCGAAGTAGCCTGACGGCCTCGGTGAGCGCGAAGTTTACAACCTCACGCATTTCTTCCGGCCCGTCGTTTTGAATCTTGATTGATTCGCGCTGCCTTGCGCCTTTGACGCCAACCCTGGCCGACTGAAGGTCTCCGTCTTGGTTTGAGTGCCCATATGGTGGGTCAGACCACAGCATGGAAAAAGACGCTGAATCAAGCAGTGGCATGATCTCTCGACAGTCGCCGTGATATATCGTCACCGCGTCATCTTGGAAATATGGTTTCGGCAACCTGATGCTACCCATTGTTTTCTCCTCGCGTGCAGGATGCGCGCCCCCCCCTGGAAGGTCAGAATGGAACGCTGCCGATCCACGAATATTCGCGGCAGATCAGCTCGGGGTGGTAAATGCGGCAGGGGTGAGCGGGATTTTCGCAATCGAATAGAGCCGGGGTTCCCTCGAGGGGAATCTCGACTCCCATCGAGGCGCACGTCATGCAGTTGTGGTGGAGCTGCGTTCCTTCCCGGGTTTTGCAGTGAAGGCGGAAATCACAGTAGATGCACTCGGTCGAGTCGATTGGGTCGGGCAGACACGGCGAGGAACAGACCGACCGAACCCGGTTGATCAGGAAATCAAATTCGACCTGGTCGAACCGGACGAGCTCGGTGTAGATGTTCGAATCGTCCTTGTTGACGATGACGAACAGAGCGAACCGGACTCCAGCGCAGCCCATGTAGAGCTGAGCCTGTCGCCAGTAGATGAGGTTCGTGGCTTTCACGCCCCCGAGCTTGAACGCCTGGAACTTCTTGGCCTTCGCTGATTTGCACTCGAGAAGGGCTTTCCCCTCGGGCAAATGAATGAAGCCGTCCGAGTGGCCGCTGAGGATCCCGCCGACCTGGGAAAATCCGAGCTGAGGATCTGGCCAGGCGTGCTCCAATTTGTAGCCGGCCGCCCGCAGGTGCGAGCAAACCAACTCTTCGATCTTGTCACCGAACCGGAACAGGAAAATCATCCTCGCCTCGGGGCGGATCGGCGTGAATTGGCGGAACTTGAACCACAGAAACCGGTCGCAAGGGTTCCCGGCTTGAGACATCCCGAGATACAACCTGGGCTTGTCTGCTCGAGCTGCGGCCTCGAAGATGTCGGCCGCCACGTCGTAGTTTATCCGTGTATCCATGTTCCGATCCTCCAGTAGTTGCCGTCCTTGCGAACCGTGGCCCATTTCGGGAACATCCAGTCACGAGTGAGGGCTTCGTCGTTCGACCTCGGTGGCGTGGTCCTCATGACTTCCGACCACCAGGCGCGCCAACGAAGAGCACCGTTCCCCGAGAAATCCGGGAAGATGCTGGCCTCGATGGTCTTCTGGAGGTCTTCCATCCAGATCTTGATGGTGCAGATGAGCATGTTGTTCCCCGCCCGCGATCGGAACGGGTCGAGCGTGTAATCGAATAGTTCCCCCATCTTGTCTTGCACCGCTACGGTCCCGTCCTGCTTGAGTTGCCGCAGGGTTGGTATGTCGGCCTGGGGGATCAAGATGTTGTCGCACTCCGGGCAGATCCAGGCCCGAGTGGTCGTCGTGATCTTGCAGCGGTCACAGGTCCGCTCGGACGGAAGGGGAACGTCGTCTTCTTCGCTCATTCCGTCGTCCCATTCGTCAGAAGACTTGTTCCGAGGAATCCGGACCGTCGGCGCGTCCGGGTGTCCGTGCCGGTCGAGATCGGA
>JAEHJW020004455.1_pt1 | contig 36291 bp, 50 predicted proteins | sample 9271431 | NCBI WGS metagenome assembly JAEHJW02 | reverse complement strand
ATTTAAGCGGATGGAATGATGAGATGCTTGTAAAGTTTTTGACCTATCTTGAGAAAAAGAGAATAGATGATGCAAAAAATATTCAAGAGAATAATTTACCCCAGACTCCAAATGAGAATCAGATAGTTCCGAGCTCAAATATAAACCCCACAATTGATACAAGCTCAGAGACTGAAACAATTGAATCAGCAGAGGTAGAGGTAATCGAGACAGAGCCGGTGAATCCGATAGAATCAGAAATCATAGAAAAAAAAGAAAATAATGGACTTGATTGACCTCAGTAAAGACAATCCCCTTTTATCAGTCAATCTTTCAGAGCTTGAATTTAGTATCCGCATAGAAGCGGCTAAAAGATTTGCAAGTAAGAAAGATATCCTAAATTGGGGAAAGGTAGTCTTCTCAGATAAGTTTCGACTCCCATTTTGTAGCGAACTCCATAATTTTTTAATCGAGAGCAGAAATTCAGAATTTCTTTGTCTCGAAGCCCCTCGCTCTCATAGTAAAACCACGATTAAATGTTTTCTCATACCGATATTCATGGCTCTCAATGAGTATACTAACCCGTATGAGGATCATGATTATTTCTTGAATGTTCAAGCTACCGAACAAAAAGCCCTGGCAATAAATACCGCAATCCGACATGAATTTGAGACAAACCAGATACTACATACTTTATATGGCGATATGATGGGCAGGGAGAAATGGACTGATTCTATTTTTGTGCTCAAGAATGGAATCGTATTTTCTGCGATATCAGCCGGCCAGTCAATGCGCGGTATTCAATTTCACAACCGGCGCCCCGATTACATCAATATTGATGATTTATACGATGAGAGCGACATTCGTAACCCGGACTCAACAGAAAATAAAAATGCCTGGTTTTTTGGAAGTCTCTTTCCGGCCCGAACCCATTCAAAAAAATCTTGCGTTCATATCCAAGGGACGGCGATCAATCAGGATGATTTACTCTTTAAACTTAAATCAGACAAGAGATTTACATATCGAAGTTTCAAAGCGGTTTTGGATTGGGACTCAAAGAAGATGCTCTGGCCCGAAGCCTATTCATTCAAAGATGCCGAGAACGATTTAAAGAGTATGGGCCCGACTATCTTTGCTAGAGAGATGCAAAATGAGAGGCATGACTCAAGCTCAGCCATCATCAAGACCGATTGGTTAATTAATCCATCATGGGAATATGATCCAAACTCAATTAGATGGGACAATACAAACCCAATTTTAAGAGTGATGATTACCTGCGATCCTTCAATTGGAAAAAAAGAAGATAATGACCCGTCCGCATTTGCGGTAGTCATTAAAAGCCAAAATATGAATGGCGGCCTTCCAGTTTTTTATATCGATTCACTCCACAATGAGCTCTTGAGTTTACAGGCTCGCGTTGACCGGATTAAGTCCTACGTAAATGAATATTCACGATTTGCAAACCAGACAGAGATGGTAGCGATAATTGAAACCATAGCCGGATTTAAAGATTTTGGAGATTTAGTAACCTCTCAGGTCCCCGTTATGTGCGACTTAATTGACAGAGTCCCTGATAAAATTACAAACCTTGAGAAAAAATCCTACCTCTTCCAAAACCGTAGAATATTTTTAAACAAGAATATCGCGCCCGAGCTCAAGCAGGAATTAACAAACCAGTTACTCAATAATTATCCGCGTCATGACGATTTAAGAGACGCTGTTCTGTTGGCTTTAAATGATGCCGATACGGGGATATGGAGATATTGACCTAAAGTTTGACTTTTAATCCACCAAGTATTACACTATTCGACATGGCAAAGAAACTAGAAACTCAACAAAAAATAATCACCCATCTTGATCTCAGACGATGCGCTAAATGCGCCAGGCGTTGCAAGGAAGAGTTTTTCCTAAATCCACAGATGAAAATGACTCCCTATTGCTTTGATTGTCGAAATTCAGCTCCGGCATTAAACAATAGAGTCCTGGTAATCCCTTGAGCCCAAAAAAAAAGATTCAAAATAAAATTAAGAAACCGAAAAAGCGGCTCTTTCGCCCCGTTCTATTTGGTCAAGCCGCGCCCTCAGATGAGCTAAAAGAAAAAAACATTGAGCGTGAAAATAAACAGGCTCACGAGGAAATACAGGTAGCGCAGGATCAAATGAACTCTCTCAGGCTTCTAAAACAAGAGAGGGAAAAAGAAGCCAAAAATGCCGCCCTATTTTCTCAAGGATTTCTTCCAGAGCAGACCGAAGAAAATTTCAGAACAGGTATGCTTCATCTCTTGCAGGATGTTCACTCAATGCGCCAATTTGACCCAAAGACAGACTATGAGAGGGTCAACTCATGGTATAATGCCAGCCCATCCGAGAGATTGGAGATGATTAATGCCGATGGTAATAATCTAACCTCAGTGGTCAATCCATATTTTGGCTTTGGACCAGGTCAAACTCCAATTACCAGTTTGACACCATTGACAGCCAATAATATTTACGCTCCGGTGACGATTAACTGGATGGCCATTATGTATGCGTATAAAACCCATGGCGTTTTACAGACCGCTATTGATGTCCCTGTTTTGGATGCTTTTAGAGGCGGCTTTGACTTTTTCTCAAATGGTCAAATTAGCTCAAATGACCTAAGCCACTTAGACAATGTAATGAACGCAAACGGAATTTACAAGGCGATGATTGATTCCAAAATCTGGGCTCGACTCTTTGGCGGCGGAGCCCTGATTATCAATGTCATTGGTGATGATTACTCAAAACCCTTAGGTAGCGTAGCCGGCAAAAAGATTGAATTTTATGATTGCACGAGATGGGAGTTAGGCAGTGAAGCCCGAATACCTAAGTCCGGTTTCTACGATTTCTTTGGTCTTAAAATTCACAAGTCCAGAGTTCTAACGATGGTTGGCAAGCGCGCCCCATGGCTTCTTAGGTATCAATTGGCCGGTTGGGGATTCTCAGAGCTTGAAAGAATGGTAGAAGCCTTTAACGGTTGGCTTCGTGTCAATAATGCAATCTATGAGCTCCTACTCGAAGCCAAGATTGATGTTTACAAGATGAAAGGCTATAGGACTTCCGCCGGCAATGCATTTGGACAGCAAAACGCTAAGACCAGGATTCAGATGGCCAATGAGACCAAGAGCTTCGGCTCGGCCTTAATCCTTGACTCAGAGGATGAATACCAGCAAAAGCAGGTCTCATTTGCGGGTTTGGCTGAAATGCTCAGAGAGCAGAGATTAAATGTTTGTCAGGCCATTCGTATGGGAATGACAAAGTTCTGGGGTATCTCAGCCTCCGGCTTCTCTTCCGGCGAAGAGGATACGGAAAACTATAACTCCACAGTTGAGTCAGAGGTTAGGTATCCCTTCCTTGGCGATGCCAGAAAGGTCATAGACCTGGTTACTGAATCATTATTTGGTCATAAATTTTTTGTTGAATTTTCTTTTAAGCCGCTCAGGACTGTTTCCGCTTCCGAAGAGGAGACAATAAAAACCTCAAAGCATAACCGCTTTTTATCTCTATTACAGGCCAATGTCATCACGCGCCAACAATTTTTAGAACTCGAAAAGAAAGAAAAACTATTGCCCATCTCAATTGACGATTCACTCAATACCACGACCCCAAGGAACATACTATTAAATCCACTAAGCCCCGAAGAGGAAGCAAGAGAGGATATGATAGAGGGCTTCGGACAAGAGGGAGATGAGCCAGAACCAATGGGCTTTATTGATTCCACCGGACATGTGGGAGAGGAACAAGAGCATATAGATATGACCTCAAGACCCAGCACCGGAACAGAACCCAAAGAACCGCATGATACGGTTGAGCAGGGAGTTGTGACCAGAATCGAAAACCCAGATGCCACATCGGCCAGCGGAGTTTGGACCGAGGGCTCAACAGCTGAAGAAAACCAATGGGGCGGGACACTAGCCTCAACCCATGCCATTTCAGAAAGACAGAAAAAAGAAGGGAGGAAACTTGTATGAAAAACGCTGACCTAAAAGAAAGAGTTAGAGCCATGATTTTAAAAGACGGTAAGGTCTTGGTTGTGCGCGAAAAAGACGGTTTTGTGGGTCTTCCAGGCGGACATATCCGATATGCGGAATCTCCCAGAGATGCCATGATTAGAGAATTGGTTGAGGAGCTTAATATCCCCGAGGATGTGTTGTTTTCCCTTGTCCCACAGGACGGTTTTAAGCGCGATCTCCCCGATGAGTCCACTATCTTCGTTTTTGAATTGCCGGAAAATATAGAGATTTTACCATCGGATGAGATAAAAGACTTTGAATTTGTTAAATTCCCATTTACCGATAGCAATGGAAATACCTTTGAGTCGCCAAACCTAAATAAGCAAAAAAATAATTCGGTTCACAAAAGATTAAATGACGCCCAAACCGAAGCCTCCATAGCCCAATCCATTGATAGAATCTCATCCCATCTCGGCCAACTTGGAGAACATGACAGGGGAGACAGAATCAAGGAAATGGAACAGGAGGCCGAAAATGTCCGGCTTCTCATTGATGACCTAAAAGCGGCGCAATATGTCAACGAATCAAAAACCATTGAGGATGAGGAGCTGATCGAATACACAGCAGAGGATACAGAGAGAAAGAATTATATTAGCCATGAGGGCGGCAAATGGACCGTTCATGCCGAGTCCGGCAAGGAGATGGGAACCTATAAGACCAAGGAAGAAGCCCTTAAACGCCTCAGAGAAATTGAATATTTCAAACATCACAAGAAAAATGATGATGACGGCATGGAAAACTCAAATATAAAACATGAGGATGGGAAATGTGTTGTTCATGCAAAATCAGGTAAAGAAATGGGAACCTACGATACCAAAAAAAAGGCCCAGGATCGCTTAAGACAGGTTGAACTGTTCGGTCTTAAGAATGAATGTAAATCATGCGGGCATGATTACGTCAAACATGGCGAGGATGGGTGCAAAAAGTGCGATTGCCACGAATTTGACAATAGCGAGGTCAATATGTGCGAATGCGGGCATTCCTACGGCAAACATGGGGCCGATGATGAGCCCTGTAAGTCCAAGGATTGCCAATGCGCGGGTCCAAGAATTGGTAAACCCACCGGCGGCTCAATGCCAATACCGGACGCAATATATTGAAAAAATAAAAAAATAAAAGGGGTCAAAAAAAATGAAAGAAGACATAAAAACCGCGATGGAAAGAATTGCCAGGTCAACAGCTCCAACGATCGGAAAGGTTACGGTGGCAATCGAATTAAATCAGGCAACGGGAGAAATAAGGGTTCAGGCTCCCCCCAATCATCTGTTGGCCCTGGGAATGCTTGAAATGGCTAAGTCAAGTATATTTAATCTGCTCTCCCAAACTCAAAAGTCAATCCCCAATGTCGGAGTTCTAAGCAATAAAGAAGAGCATACAGGTCAAGAAGACCCCAAGGCTTCGGAAGGAACGCCTCAGGCTAAACAGGAAATCCCCCAGGATTCCACCGAATCAAAATCAGAAGCGGCTCCGGTAACATCGGAAAAGGTCTAAGAATTGCCAAAGTTCGGTATCGCTCCATATAAGCCCGATACAAGAATCTGGGACGGGGTTAAAGATTCCCTGTCCCAGATTTTCTATGAGCTCCTTTTTGCCGGAATGGCAAAAATAATCAATAAGGATTTGAAAATAGAATATCAAATTCGAGAATCATCGGATTATGAATCAGATGAGAGAAAGATTGTAAAGGCTTTAAGTTCCGGCAAGATTCAATACATTGACGGCGCTTTTTACGGCTCCTTTGACGCTTCCATCTCGCGCATACTCTTAAAAATGGGAGCCAATTATGATAGCAAGCAAAAGATTTACACCATTGCCGACAATCTCATCTCTCCGGCCATCAAAAGAGCTTCCAATATTTACCTCAAGAAATGCGAAAAGGCAAACAAGGATTTAAAAATATTTGTTGATAGAACGCTAAAGAATCTCGATAAGATGATTAGCAAAATAACGCCAGATTATCTTGGAGCCCATCAGGTCATCTCAAAGGGAGTCTCCGATTTTGATGAGCACGCCAGACCCGCTCTTTCCTCTCTCTCAATTCCATTTGATAAACCAACGCCGGAAGATATAAACAAGATGGCCTTGGAATATACCGAGAATATGCAAAAATGGATCAAGAAATTTTCCAAAGAAGAGATTAAAGAGCTTAGAAGAATCATTGAGGATAATTCTCGCAATGGTTATAGGTCGGAAAGATTAATTGCCGACATTCAATCAAGATATGATGTTTCAGAGTCCAAGGCGGAATTTTTAGCCAGACAGGAAACCGCGCTATTTATGTCCAAATACGCCGAAACAAAATATTTGGATGCGAACATCAAGCGATACATATGGCGAACAGCCGGAGACAACGATGTGAGACCAGGGCATAAAGAATTAAATGGCCGCATTTTTGAATTTAAGAAAAAGGCTCCGGCAAAATATATGTCCACAAACCAGCCCGAAAACCCAGGCGAAGATTTTAATTGCAGATGTGTCGCTGTTCCGCTTATTGAGACGGCAGAAACGGTAAAAATAAAAAGCGGAGAAAAAAAGATTTGACTTTTCATACAGTTATGGTTAATAATAATAGGGACAAGATTTTAACGGATGAAATGAAAATAGTAGCGACCGCCATAGAACAGATTAAAGCGCATGGCTTTGGGACTATTACCGTTAAGATCGAAAATCACAGGTTAATGAGCTTGGAAAAAACAGAAAAAAGAAAACTGATTTAAAAGGCTGACTCGAAAACGAGAGGCCGCTTCCTTCGCTTCGGCGAGGGGAGCGGCTTTTTTTTGGTCAAAAAACAATGGAACTAAAAGACTTGAAAGAACAGAAGGAAAGAAAAAACTCGGGAAGCGTTACCGATTTTTCCTTATTTGGTTCCAACCAAGCAATCCCAATGACCCCCTTTTCCCAGCCCCTTACCCCCGAATTTACGGTATCAGAAATAGAAAAGCCTCAAGTTTGGCCGAAACGCTTCGCCTGTAATTTCATCGAGCCAGGACTGGTTCGCTATAAAGGCGAAGATGGCAAGCCCGATGACATGGTCCTGGTTACTGAAGAAGCTCTTGAGAGAATGGCGAAAAGTTTTATAGGCAAGCCCGTTGTTGATTGGGATCATGCCGAGGTTTGGCCCGCCATGATAGCCGAAGGCAAGGCCGATGGTATTGTCTCCGATGTCTGGAAAGGCGAAGACGGATGGTGGCATTGCAGTTTTGAGGTTTGGGACGCGGAAGCTATCAGGCATTGTGAATCCGGCGATTGGTTTGTCTCCTGCGCCTATATTCCAACAGAGATTGATAAGAAGGGCGGTAAACATCACAGCATACCGTATACCGAAGAGGTTTTGGACGGGGAATATACTCATCTCGCACTGGTGAAAAATCCACGTTACGAAAATGCCCGCATTAGGGCTAACTCAAAAACAGAAGAAGGAGGAGGTTACAAAATGGCATTCAAATGGTTAAGTAATAAACCTTCCGCGCTTCGCCTTAATGCGGACAAAGGCGAGGAGAAGGTTCTAGTTGACGTTGACGGCAATCCTGTCGAGGCGAAAGAGTTATTCGCCGCCCTTGAAGAACAGGAAAGAGAAGAGAAGGTTCTCCATGGCAACGATGATGACGAAATTGAGTTCGAGGGTAAAAAAGCTAAACTCGGCGACCTCAAAAAAGCCTTCAAAAATAAACTAAAGAAAAACGCCGAAAAACTCAAAGAAAAGAAAGTTGAGGATGAAGAGCTTGAAAACCTCGAAAAAAAGGCGAAAAAAAATGAGGCCGCCGGTCATCGTGAAGATCAGGTTCCTCAAGGCGGTGCGGCAGAGGATAATCTCGATGTTGGGGTTTCTGCGGCCCAAGAACTTTCTTTGAAATCCAAGAAGGAAATCGAAGAGAGGCTTCAATCACTTCAAAGAGAAATCATGGCTTTGAAAAATTCTAAATCCGATGAACTTAGAAATGCCGCCGAAGGCAACATTTCCCTTGGCGAAGTTCCTATGAAAAATCAGATTATGACCATCCAGGAAAGAATTGCCACCGGAAAAGCGAAAATGTCCGCTATTTCTGCCGCCACTTCTGGACCTAAGGCTTAAGGAGGGATACCACAATGGGATCAGCATATAATATTACCAATCAAGAAAGAATCACTCCGATTCTAGGGTTGTTTGATTTCAACAATCCGCCCACAACTCAGTTATTCCCGTGTCAAGTCAGCGCGAATCAGTCCGGTTCCTTGCAACCAGGACAAATCGTTAAACTTGACCCTGCTATAACCAATCCTCCTGGAAGCATCCTTCAGGTTATTGCGGCAGTTGATACGGATACTCCCTTTGGTATGGTCGTGTATGTTACCAAAGGAAATAGCACTGCCTCTCCTGGGATTCTGTATGTTGCCACTCCCGCCGGACAACCTATTATCTGGCATGTTGCCGGAGCGGCAATTACTCCCGGACAGTCTTTACAATACAACACCACAGGGGCTATCAGCATGATTCCCCTTGCAAGCGGCGTTGCTATTGCTAAGTCTCTTGATAACGCGGCGAGCGGCCAATTGTTCCGCATTTCGCTGACTGCTTAATACTGGAGGAGATGAAAAATGGATAATACAATCAGCGCAATCGGACGAGAATACGCAAATTCTCTGACCTCTCAGCCTATTAAATGGCGGCCTGGTCTAACCATCAGAAAAAACAGCGATGGAAGCATTGATTCATCGAGTCTCGGATACCAATACGTTATTCAGACCACGAGCTTCATTCGCCCCTGTGTCATTCAACAGAAACTCTATCAGGTTAATATTGCTGATTTTGTTCCTGTGACCTTTGGCGACGGAGCGTGGATGAAACAAATCATCACCAATGCGACCGGTATCCTCAATGGTAACTTCAAGGAAGGAGTGAGAGACGCTCTCAACCCGGGCCCTGCCTCCATTCCGAAAGTGGACGTTGCCATCGCGCCAATCACCGCTACCATTGACACCTGGGTCGGAGCCTATAACTACGACCTGGCCGAAGTCAATCAGGCCCTGGCTTCCAACAACTGGGACCTCATCACCGCGCGCATGAAGGCCAATCGCATGGTTTGGGTCCTTGGAACCCAGGATATTGCTTTCCTCGGTCTTGACTCCAATCTGGCTCAATTCCCTGGACTATATAGCAATTCCCAGGTGACTGTTAATACGTCCCTAATCACCGCTGCCATCAGCTCCTTGGCCGCCACTCCTAGCGCCTTCCAGGCTCTCGTGGCCGGTCTATTGCAGGCATATGCGGATAATGCGGGATATACCGCTCAACCCGATACCTTCGTCATCCCCTACGATGACTTCTTTGGTTTGGGGGCCGCGACTTCCGCTGACTTCCCGATCAACAGCATGATTAAATACATGCTTGATGCCTTCAAGATGATGACCGGTAATGATAACTTCAAAATCCTGCCCTCCCGCTATGGTATGGCGGCGAGAAACGCGGGATATTGGAATGCCAATGGGACCAATCGCTATGTTCTCTATAACCGAGATGAGAATAACGGGGAGACCGTCAAAATGGACTTCCCTGTTGACTATACTCTCAATCCGGCTATGAGCGCAGACGGATTCAATTGGACCGGAATTGCCTACGGTCAATTCTCTGGCGCAATCGTCTATCGGGTTCCCGAAGTTCTTTACTTCGATTACCCAGCTTAAAAGTTAAAAGGGGGAAAGACATATGATGCTATGGAATAAAGGACCAGGCAAATTGGTTCTTAAAAACGGAAAGGTCGTTCAGCCAAACGCGACCTTTGAGGTTGAGGAAAAAGAGGCCAAGGCTCTTCTTGCTTATCACCATATCGTTGAATTTAAAGCGAATGGCGATGCTCCCGAGAAGAAAGCCGGTCTGTCTCCTCTTCCTACTGGAATTGGCGTCCAGGTTCCAACGGAAAGACTGGCTGTGTTGAAAGATAAAGCAAAAAAATAAGCGAAATCTCTGGGGGACTCATGTTAATCCATGATATCCCCCAGAGAAAAAGCGGAAAGATAGAATCATGACGACTCCAAATCCTCCGGTAACAGTTGCACAGTTCAAGTCCCAATTCTTCAGGGATTGGGATTATGGGCCAGGCAAGGACAAGGTAATGGATGCCGATATCCAGAATGCGCTAAATATGGCGTCAACCTATTTTAACGCCGATTTATTTAGCGATGTTCCACTCGGAGCTCCAGGAGAGACCAATGATACTACCAGCGAGCAAACCCTCGCTTATTTATATGCCGCCGCTCATTTTCTTGTGCTCAATATTCAAGCCGCCGGCGGCCTTTCCGGTCTTGGTTCCGGTAGCGGATTAAAGTCGAGTAGCGAAGGCACCATCACCTCAAAATCTATCGGCGGAATATCAGCCGGTTATATGTGGCCCGATGATATTGCCAATGACCCGATGCTTTATCAATTCACAAGAACGGCTTACGGACAACAATATTTGCAGATGTTGGCTCCGAAATTGGTTGGAATAATTGACGTAGGTCAGGAATACCCGACCACGTTTGGATTTTAAAAATGGGAGATTTAAAAATGAAAAAGAAACTAATCGAAGTTCTTGCCCTCTTTTTACTCGTTTCAAGCCGATTTTCATTTGCTCAGCAATCGCAGGTATTGGTTAATAATCCCGCCGTCGCTTTTAATCAGGGTTTTATTGCCGATACCTCAAAAATCCAATTCTCAGTCCTAAGCGCTCAGGTCAATTATGCCAGCTCGACCCTAGCCAATGAGACCTTTGGCGGCGGTCAAGTATCCCAGGGAACCATCAATGTCCAGAATTTCTCGGCTCTTAGCTCCGCTACCGCCACGGATACAATCGTTGTAAATTCAACCTCCATTCCAAACTATGTAACCATTTCTATCTCCGGCTACTATCGCTCAAATTCCTATACCAGCGGTTTTGATTGGCTTCCAGGGGTTAATGTTGATTCAACAGCCGCCAATATTGCCGCCGCTATGGCCAATAATCCCTTTATTACCGCCACCGCCAGCGGAAACACGGTTACTCTTACCGCCAATGCCTCCGGAGCCTATTACAACAAGATCAGCGTTTCCACCTCTCCCATCGGCTCCTATCTAACCCTTGGCAGTTCTACCCTTACCGGAGGTCAGGATAACGCAACCCTCAATATCGGAGGGGTTATCCTGCTTCAGGGCCGCGATTTTACCGCCGCTACCTCAACCTCCGCTACCGCTTCCAGCATTGCGTCGGCAATCAATGCCAACAGCCAATTGTCTAAAAATATCTCCGCTACCGCCTCTGGCTCGACCGTTAATTTAACCTCTCTTTTAGCCTCCTCAAGCAAGAATTTTGGAATGGGCAGTTCTTCTCCTTCCAATTTGATTGTTTCTGGAATGTCCGGCGGCATATCTCCCGCCTGGTCTCTCAATTCAGGGGTTATCAATATCCCCAATAATCAATTTACCTTAGCCATGCCGGTTCTCTTCAATCAAGGATCCTCTCCGGCCATTGGCGGTTTAACAAACCAGACAACCTATTACGCTATCCCCGTTGATTCCAATGATATTGAGCTGGCCACCACCTCGGCTTTAGCTCAGTCGGGAACGTTCATTGATTTAACCAGCTCCTCAACCCTTACCACCGCTCCCGATTATACCATAGAGCCTCTTCCTTCCGTGGCTCCCGCCGGACTTCAATTCGAGGTATCAAATGATGGCGTTAATTTCTTTGACCTCGCCAATTCATCCGTTACCATATCGGCCTTTAATGGCCCCCAGACCGCTACATTTAACTTTGGAAGCCTTGGATATCGCTATCTTGAGCTCTATGTAACCGCGCCATCACAGGGCGGCTTAAGCGTTGACACTACGCTTTACGGACATTGAGGTTTTAAATGGAAAGCATTGTTGTTTTTTCCGATAAGGGGTTAAAAAATCTCGATGCCCTATTTGGAAGCCGAAGATATGTCAAGGTTGGGGTTTTGGCCGGACAAAAGAATCAGCGGGATGACAATACCCAAAACAACGCCACCATTGGCGCGGTTCATGAGTTCGGTTCCATCACAAAGAAAATACCGAAACGGTCTTTTATAAGAAACCCATTGACCGGAATGTCCAATAGAGAAGAGGTATTTCAAAAAGCGGTCTCCGGTTTTAATTATGGAATGGAAAGCGGCAATTTCGTTTCATTCTGGGATGCCCTCGGATCCTCTCTTGTTGAAAAGATTCTTGACGCTTTTGACCAGTCCGGCCCAGGCTGGGCGCCATTGGCCGAATCCACAATAGCGGCGCGTAAACGCAGACATAGCAGAAAAGGCGGCGGCGAAAAACCGTTAATCGATACCGGACAACTTAGACGCTCGATTAGTTATAAGGTGGTGTCGGAATGATACCACAGGTTAATGATATTATCGCCGGTTTTGGAAATGAGCTTAGACTCGCCGTTATTTCCAAATCCGTAAATGATTTTGAGGCCCAGGAGACAATCTCCGATATGCGCTATGTCTATGGCGTCTATGTTCCCATTCCTTCCAGACATCTTGAATTAAAACCCGAGGGCGAGCGGCAATGGATGAATTTAACCTTTTACTCAACCGATACCAGCCTCAAGATTGATGATATGTTGCAGGATTCCAATGGCTTTCAATATCGGGTTTCCGATTATGAGGATTGGGCCATTGCCGGATTCAGGAAATATAGCCTCGAACAGGTTCCCATGGCCGGATCGGCGGGCAATGCTGATGGGGTTGGAGGCTTGATATCGCCATGATACCGTCCATAGCCAGAAATTCAACGCCAACAACAACGGCCATAGAGCCGATTAAGGCGGTCGCCAATGTTATCCAGAATCAATTGAACCTACCCGATGGCCGAGTTTTTATTGATTACGAGAGATTTAAGATACCGCCAGAGGGTCTATTTTGCGTTGTAAGCTATTTAAAACCCTCCGAAACCGTCAGCTCCGCCGATTATTTTGATAATTCATTAGACCAAGAGGTTCAGGAACTGACCATGTTTCATCATATCCAGATTGATCTAATGTCCCTTATTCCCGATAATTCCGCGCGTTTAAGAAAAGAGGAGGTTTTAATGGCTCTCCATTCATTTTACGGCGGAAATTATTTCGCCAAGAATGGTTTTGGCGTCTCATGGATTCAATCCGACGTTCTTGACACCAGCGTTCTTGAGGGAAAGAACTATCTCAACCGCTATACCACTTCCTGCACCCTTACATCTTTGCATAGCAAATCTCAATCAAGTTCCTATTTTGATAATTTCAGCGCAACACTGTCGGTCAATGGAAAGCCGCCCGCTCAATTGAATCTAAATAATGATCCATTAGGAGAATAATATGTCAAATACAGTTTTCCCGCTCAGCTACTTTACCACGGTCTCAATTAATTCAACTCCGGTTCTCCCCCAGACCCCCAATCAAAGCACCATCGCTCTTATTACCAAGGATAATATTCCCGCGACCTGGTCCAGCGGACAATACTTCGGCATCTATACCAGTCTTTCAGGAGTCGCCACTGACTTCGGTATTAATTCAAATAGTTATGCCATTGCTCAGTCCGCTTTTGCCCAACAGCCAAATTTCCTATCGGTATCCGGCGGTTATTTTGTCATCATCCCCCGCTTGCAATCCCCCTCTCTTGAGACAACCCAAGCCGCCATCATCAGAGCCCAGAATCTGGTTCAATTCTTCGGCGTTCTCATTGATGAGGAATTAGCCGATAGCGCCCCCTCTACCTTCCAGGAATTGGCAAATTTCATCCAGACCCAGAACATGATGTTATTCTATTGTTCCAGCAATCCCAATGACATCAATCCTGGCGGAGCCATTGACCTGGTTAGACAAGCCAATGACGAGAATACGCGATGCTTCTATTATGGCACCCCGCTTTTAAATGGAGCCGGAGTTCAACAGACCCAGATATTTGCGGCGGCATATGCGGCGAGACTCCTTTCTGTTAATTTTAACGCCGCAAACTCGACCCTTACCATGAATGGCAAACAATTAAATGGCATCACTCAGGATAATACGCTTACCAGCGGAATTATTACAGCCGCCCAGGCCGCCGGAGCCTCCGTCTATGGCAATTTCTCATCCTTCGTTTGCCTTCTTGAGAGCGGAGCCAATAACTGGTCAGATCAGGTCTACAATCAAATCTGGCTTGCTATGGATCTCCAATATACCGGTTTTGGCACAATTGTGGGTCAACAAACCAAGCTCCCCATCACAGACCCTGGCGTTACCATTCTAAAAAATTCGCTGGTTACTGTCATGAATACGGCGGTCAATAATGGTTTTATCGCCCCAGGTTCCTGGCCCTCCGGTTCCGATACATTCGGCAATCAAAATCTATTTTTACAGAATATAGCTACCTTTGGATTCTATGTTTTTGCCGCTCCGGTGGCTTCTTTAACCCAGGCCCAGCTTCAATCAAGAACTGCCCCGCCAATCCAGATAGCGGCTTTAAGCGCGGGGGCTATACATAGGGCATCTATCATAATTCAGGTCGCTTTAGGATAAAAGGGGGATTTAAACAATGTCAATAGTAGCGTCGATTACCCAAAATGACACTCTCAGCATCAATAATCAGGTCATCACCACCTTTGCAAATAATGATTGTGGCAAATTGACCTTTCCCAATGAAATCGTAGAATTTGACGTAGGCAAGAATGGAAATATCCTTCAAGCCATTAACTACAAAGGCTTTATCGTCAATATTCAGATCAGAATCATCATGGGAGCCTCCGATGATCAATATTTCAATGGTCTTTTAAACCAATTGATGAATGGTTCCCCGTCCTTTCAAACGGCCTATTTTACTAAGAATTTCATCGATAAAAATGGCAACGTTATTTCCGCTTCCATAGCCGCTCAAGGCGGCAATATCGTCAAAGCTCCCGAAATGATTATCTCCGCCAATGGAAACATTGAGCAGGTTGTCGCCGTTTGGGACTTTCGCTTTGGCTACTGGAACAGAATCGTCGCTTAATCTTTAATTCGTAAAAAAGGGGGTCTTAAAAATGGAAGGTAAAGAGTTTAAATTAAAAAACGGGGCGACCTTGATAGTATCCTACGCCCCGTTTGAAGATGGTTGTGCCTTGTTTAAAGCCGTTTCCGAGTGCCTTCGCAAAAATAACATCCAGAATAACAGCATTGAGTCGGCGGGGAGCGTTTTATTTTGCGATCCCGATGTTTACCGGCTTACCTTTGTCTGTGCCAAGAAGGCTATCTACAGAGGACGCAAGATTGACGCCTCTCTTTTTGACGACAATCAATTAGGGGCCGAAGCGTCATCTTCTCTTCTTGAGATATTTTCAACGATTTTAAGTTTTAATATTGAACGTTTTTTACCCGTAGCCTCTTCCGCGTTAGAGGCGATATCTACGACCCCAGCATAAAACCAAGCGTTGATATCGCCGCTGAAGAGGCGTTGATAATCGCTCTTTCTGTCGCAAAAGCCGGATATTATGGGGGTAATTTACAGACCATCATGAAAGCCCCATTGGATCTGGTCTTAGCGGCATATGAATATGAGATTTTTCTTAAAGACTATGAGGCCCATTATATTGAGCTAAACAAAAACAGAGATAATCAATGAAGATAGCGGAACTCTTTGCTGAATTTAGGATAAAGTTTTCAGACACAAGCCTAAAGATTCTCAATACCACCATGTCCGAGCTAAAGCTTGGAACCTTGGCCGAAGTTTTCGCTATTGACCAGTTAACAAAAAGAGTAATTTCAATAGGAAAAGAAGCCCTACAAACAGCCTCCCATTTCCATATCCTAAGCGATGCCTACGGAATAAATACGACATGGCTTCAAAGGATGCAAAATGCGGGGCTTAACTATAATGTTTCGGCGCAACAAACCGAACAGACCATCCTATCCCTTCAACAAAATCTAGCGGCCCTAAGAATAGGCCAAGGCTCGGCCTCATTTATGCAGGCCGCGGGTTTTTTTGGCGTTAATCTTGGGTCTATTACCTCAGCCAAGAAATTATACGAGGAATTGCAAGAGAAGGTTCCCGAATTTGTAAAAAATCGCGGTAAATTTGGAAAAGCGGAAGCCTCTCTTTTACTTCAGAGGATGGGGATTCCCGTAGAAGAAATGCAGAGACTTTTAGGCGATAAAGTAACCCATGGCGGAAGCGATATAAACATCATGCATCACCGGCAGATTGAGGCTCTAACGAAGTTAAATTCCAACATTGACATTTTAAATAAAAATGCTCATTTCTTAGCCTACGATGCCATCGGGAATCTGGTCGCGAGTTTAAAAGTGACCAATAATATTCTGGGAGATATATCGAATCTGTTTACTATTATTGGACATCCAACGGATTCTCTTAAAGCTATTGGCAATATAGCATGGGGAAATTTAAGGTATTTACTTCAAGGACATCAATCTCAAAACGCTTCTCCATATGATCTCCCCAATCCGTCTTATTCTCGGTTTCAAAATTTTTTAAATAGAGATTTGAACAATGTCTCGGTAAATTTAAGCCAGAAGATACACATTACCGGATCATCAAATCCAGATGATATTAAAAAGGCCGTGAAAGAAGCGAACAAGGATTTACATAAGAGAAAACTCCTGGCTACAATCGCCAGAACATCTCCAACGAGAAAATAAATGGGATTAGCTAATTACGCAAATGGAACGGCTCAATCGGCGAGCAATGGGCTTTCCAATATTCAGGGCGCGTTAAATGGCAATCCATCCGCGATTACCAGCTATCTAGCCCAAAAAACCGGTCTTACCTTTTTAAAACCAAAAGGTTTACAAGGAATCGCCGGTTTTGTCTTTTCATATCTTGGAGAAGAGATGTTAGAGGCCCGCGCCGATATTACCGACCATTGGCTTGAAAATAACACGGCAACCCAGGATCACTCAGCGGTTTATCCGGTCAGATTTACGATGTCCGGTTTTATTTGCGAATTAACCCTTCCAAATCCAGGAAAGAGCGGCGTTGTGGGCGTTTTAAATACCCTAACCCAAAAAATGGGCTCGGTCTCCGCCTATCTCGGTAAATATACCCCAGGCGGCTTGCAAAAAATAACCAATACCGTCAATAGCGCAACCCAAAAAGCCTCGCAATATATTAATGAGGTCAATCAGTATCTAAATCAGGCGCAAAATGTTTTGGGTTACTTTAAAGGCTCAAGCTCAGCCCAAACCCAGCAACAAAAGGCATATGCAACCCTGGTATCAGCCATGCAAAATCGTTTGACCTTTTCAGTTGTAACCCCCTGGACAACGCTTCAAAGCGTTATGATTGAGAGCATTAATTTATCGCAACCGGACTATACCAATCAGAAGTCAGAAATATCGGTAACGGTCAAGCAACTCCAGATTGTCCCTACCAATAATGGGACGCCGAGCCCCACCAGCATAAGAAATAAAAGCCAAGGTAGAGCGGCATTTATGGGTCAGCCGGTCTCTTTGAATGGTTCATCAGCCGGAATACCAACGCCGACGACCCAGCTTGTCAATAGCTCAAATCCGCTTAATCTCAATGTTTACGGTTCCTAGATATGATACTCCTTGACAATCTATCAAATAACGCTTTCCAGCAAAGTTTTATTCAAATGCCCGATGGGACTACCGGACAATTGAATCTCTACTATCGCGCCGCCGTTTCGCGCTGGTTCTTTGATTTTATCCATCCCCAATTTCCAAATGGGAGCCTTTTAGGAGCCGGTTTATGCGTTCATCCAAACATTTTAAGGCAATTCAAAAATATAATCAATTTTGGCATGGCCTGTGTTACCAATAGCGGAGTCGATCCGGTTTCTATTGATGATTTTATCAACGGCAACGCTTCTATTTATATTTTAAACTCATCCGATGTTCAGTCCGTTGAGACAGGATATTTTGGAGTTCTTGTTTAATGACAGCGATAGCAACCCCCGCTAATCAACAGGCATATGGCCCAAACCAGAAATTCCAAAGAATTTATTTTATGCAGGTTCAGGGTAAAACTCAAACCTGGAATATCTCCTATCCAATCACCATGGAAATGGATATTACCCGCGGCGCATTCCAGAGCACAGCCGAGGGCGAATTTATTCTTTACAATCTCAGCGATGACAAGAAAAGCGATATTTACCTTGACTGGAACGACCAGCTTTCATCAAGCGAGGGCTATCGAAAAATCGTTGTTAGGGCCGGATATCAGTCCTGGAATTTAAATACCGTCGGGCCGCTTAATCCCAATTCATTGCCGATAATTTTCAGCGGTCAGCTTTACAGCGCCTATTCAACTCGCTCAGGCCCATCCTGGATCACCACCATTCGAGCCTGGGACGGCGGATTTTCAAAAGCCAATTCTTTTGTCTCCGTATCCTTTGATTCATCCGTTCCATTTAATGACAGGGTTACGCAGATAGCAAAATCAATGCAGGATATTACCTCCGTTTATATTTCTCCGTCAATAACGGCCCCTGTCGTTCGCGGGAGGGCCTATAAGGGCTCCGCCTGGGACATTCTTCTCGGTTTGGCTGATTCCGCCAATGCCGATCTTTTTATAGACCTGGGAAAATTATACATGGTTCCCAAGGGTCAGCCCGTTCCAGGACTAACCGGGGGACTTGATGTCATTACCTCCGATTTTGGGCTTTTAAATACCCCAATCAAGCAGAAATTCTTTGTTTCTTTCGATATGCTCTTTGAGCCCAGATTGACCATTATGCAGTCAATTATTCTCCAAAGCCTCGAATCCGTCAATAATGGTTCCTATACCCTTGTCGGCATTAAACATCGCGGTATAATCTCAGGTTCTGTGGGAGGCGATTTAGTAACAACGCCTACCTGTTTTTATGGCGCAGGTAATTTATTATGAGCCAAACCACTGGAACCCCTGGGGTCAATTTACCTATCTATGAGCCCGATTTTGAGGATATGCTCAATGTCTCCGAAAGGAAACTTGTTCTTGAGCTCAATTGCGTTAAAATAGGAACCATACAGTCCTATAATGCTTCCAATAGAACGGCCCATATCCAAATTGTGTTTCAAAGCCAATTAAAAGATGGAACATTCGTCAATTACCCGCTTTTAGTCGATTGTCCCGTTGTTACCATACAGGGCGGCGGATTTTCGCTTCAATTGCCAATTTCACAAGGCGACACCTGTCTTGTTCTCTTTGCGGACAGAAATATAGATGCCTGGTTTGCCGGAGGTCAATCCCAGCCGCCAACCGATGGAAGCGCACATGCCATTGGCGATGCCATAGCAATCGTGGGCCTCAATTGGGCCAATGACCAAAGTATCGCTCCCATGTCAACCTCGGAGGCCCGACTTGCCGATAAATCCGGCAATACCAAGTTCGGAATTTCAAACGGTAAATTGACCATCCAAAATTCAAGCCAAGACCTTCTTACCATACTCCAAACCCTCATAACCGGAATCCTTGGAATGAAAACATCCAGCGGCTCAACCATGGTGGACGCGACCGGAGATATATCCTCCGCCAATAATGCCCTCTCGGAGCTACTCTACTAATGATAATGCGAGGCATAACAGCGACCAATGATTGGATGTTCGGCAATGGCCTTGGTTCCTATTTTACCGGAGAGGCGGCCATAGAGGCCAATATAAAGACCAGAGTCCTTTCATGGATTGGCGATTGTTTTTTTGATATGTTCACCGGAGTTGACTGGAAAAACAGGCTTGATGTCGGCCAACAGGAAAATCTGGCCGTTGAAATTCAAGAGGTAATACTTAACTCATATGGCGTCATAGCCATCAATTCTTTTTCGTTTTCTTTCTCAGGGCAATCGAGGTTTGAGACCGTAAACTCAAATATCTCTACGATTTACTCGCCCTCAGCGACAATCGTCATTCCTATTCAACAGGTGGGTGTATAATATGGCAACCAATTCATTAACGGCCTCAGGTCTTACAATCGAACAGCTCAGCGACATAATCAACGATTTAACCACCGGATATACAACCATCTATGGCCCAGATATAAACCTTGAGAGTAATACCCCAGACGGTCAGATGATGAATATTTATGCCACCGCTCTTGAGGATAATTTAGAGCTCCTTCAGGTCGTTTACAATTCATTTTCAATAGCCAATGCCTTTGGCGTTCAATTGGACAATATGTTCGCTCTCAATGGAATGCAAAGACAGCAGGGAACCTACACCATCGCATATGTCAACGTAACCGTTTCTCAGGCTCTAACTCTTAACGGCCTTGATGCCCTTGCTTCAAATCCAAATATAACCGTTTTCCAGGTAGCCGATACCGGAGGCAATATATATCAGCTTCAGAATAGTTATTCATTTAGCGGATCCGGAACGGTTACTCTGGCCTTCCAGGCGCAAAACATAGGTCAGGTTTTAACCACTTCCAATACCATCACCGTTATCAATACTCCCGTCATAGGAGTTACCTCGGTCAACAATCCAACGACAGCCAATGACATCATTGGGACAAACGAAGAGACCGATATCCAATTTAAGGTTCGCCAGGGTCTTTCATTTCAATTGGCGGCTACAGGCCCAGCCGATACCATCCGCGCCCAACTTTTAAATACCCCAGGCGTTATTGATGCCTTTGTTCCTGAAAATGATACCTCTAGCGTGGTTAATGGCGTTGCGGCCAATGGAATACAGGTTATTGTCAATGCCCCAACGGTTCCCGCCGCTACCATTGCCCAGGTGATTTATTCAAAAAAACCCGCCGGATGCGCCCAAACCTCAAGCGGGAGCCCACAGAGCTACAATATCACCCGTCCGGCGGGAAATATATTTACCGCCTATTGGTATAACGCCGTCCCAGAATCTCTCTATATCTCATTTCAGATATTGCCAATAAATGGCGTTGATACTTTCAATACAACGACCCTCGCGAATCAATTAGCCGCCGCCTTGGTCTATCGTTTAAACCAATCGGCTTTTGTCGGGGATATCATCAGAGCCATGCAAACAATCGCTCCCAATGGATATCTCCAAAATGTAAGTGTCGGCACATCCTCGCCCCCAGGCTCTCAAACCGTTTCTCCCACATCCTACGTCAACTATTTCACCGTTTCAGCTTCTAATATCACGATAACAACATGATAAATCAATACAAATTAGAATGAAAAATTATGACCAATGACGAATTAGTTGCGACCTATACCAATCTTCTGATTATCCAGTATTCAGACCCCAATAATCAGCCCAATGCCGTAGCCACCATTCAAATGCTGGCTCAGGAAGCTATCGCCAATCAAATCGTATATCAAGTTCTCAATGGGTTCTCTCTTACGGACTCCTACGGTCAGACCCCTGCCGTTGGAGTCCAACTTGATATTCTCGGCCAATTCGTAGGGGCGCAACGTTTTTTAAATGGATATTCTCCTTCAATTATCTATTTTGGCATGCAGGACACGACGGGAACCTATAACTCACAGGCCGGAGGCTATGGAGACGCCACATCATCAACTCCGCCCACCGATTATTGGCTTACAACCCAGGGCGCCGCAGGAAGTTATACCCTATCGGATACCCAGATGATTAGTCTTATCCAATATTTAGCCGCCGTCAATAATGCCTATCTATCCCTTGAAGTTATTGACAATATTCTCTACCAGTTTTTCGGAACTTACGTAACCGTAACAGAAAACCCGATGGAATTGATTTATAATCATGCTTCAAACGATCCTGGAACACTTTACGGAATAGTAAAATTTTTAAATGCTCTTCCGCATCCAGCTGGCGTTGAAGTATCGGCAGGTTAATATATGGGGGGAATATGTCAAAAATAGTCAGAAAAACAGCTCAGATTTTCGGTTCTACCGCTCCATCAACCGATATCGAACAATTTGGGGCCGCAAAAGTAACCGGAAGCCCAAACTATACCGATGACCCCGCCGTCATTCAAGCCCTAAGCGCATGGGAAGAAGGATGGACACCCGCTCTCGTTTCTACAAATAATTCAGAGTATAAGCAGGATAGAAACGCCGTCGACTATGTCGCCTCCTACCAAATCGCCTATAACCTTCAGATGGGAATAGCCGAATGGGACCCAGGAACGACCTACTACACAAATTCTATTGTCCAGTATAATGGCAATTTATATAAATCCCTTGTTGATTCAAATCTAAACAATACTCCCTCAACATCCGGCTCGACCTCATATTGGTTTTATATGTCGAGTCTTCCAACAAAAACAATTTTATCCGCCGGTTCAAGTGGAACTTATACGCCTCCGGCTAATGTCGCTTATATACGTTTTAGGATGGTTGGCGGCGGCGGCGGAAGCCAAGGTTCCGGCGGGGCCGGATCCAGCGGTGGTAATACAACATTTGCAAATTATACATGCGATGGCGGAGAAGGAGGAAGCGTAAATGGCGGCGGCAATGGAGGCGGTGTAAGTGTCCCCTCTGGAATCTTTTTTGTTGTCGGAGGATCCGGAACATCCGTAAATAATGCCATAGGCGTTCCAGGAACATCTTTATTCGGATACAATGGCTATGGAGCTGGCGGCGTCGGTCCTACCAGCTTAGCCGGTGGCGGTGCCGGTGCATATGCTGAAGGTCAAATATTTAATCCAGGGAGTCAATCATATGCCGTCGGTTCAGGAGGTGCCGGAGGTTCAGCCGGTTCTGGAACAGCCGGATTATCCGGTCAGGGCGGAATAATTATTATTGAAGAATTTTACTATTAATTATGTCTAAAATAATCAGAAAAACAGCGTCAATATTTGCTTCCTCCGCCGGAGTTAATCAATTAGAGCAATTCGGGGCCAAGGAAGTTACGGGTAACTATAACGGACAATCGCCTCCCGCAGACCCCGCCGTCATCCAATCTCTTTCGGCCTGGGAAGGAGGATGGAGCTCGGCTCAATATGAGGTTTTCGCTCCATATCTTCAGGATAGAAACGCCGTTGATTATGTCAATTCCTATCAAATAGCCTATTTACTTCAGATGGGAGTTCCAGAATGGGATTCTGAAACTACCTATTATACAAACTCAATCGTTCAATATAACGGACAAAAATTCATTTCTCTTGCTGACAATAATATAGGTAATACGCCTCCAAACATAGCTTCAAATGCAATTTGGCAAATAATTTCTTTCCCATCAACCAGACAATTAAAAGCCCCAACGCTTACTATATTGAATAGCGGAAGCGGGGATTATTATCCACCCGATGGATGCATTAGGCTACGAGTCAGGGCTGTTGGCGGCGGCGGCGGAGGCTGGGGAAGCGGTGATTCTGGTAGCGCAGGTGGAAATACTACATTTCAAACTAGTGGCGGAACATATCTTATAGCCGCTGGTGGAGGGGGCCTGAAAGAGGACATCAATGGTAATGTTTATCCCGTCGGTGGGACAGCTAATTATACCGGTAACGCAAGATCGGATATAAACGTAAATGGTTGCGTTTCTGAAAATTACGTAGGCTTTGGCGGTGATTCAATCCTAGGTTGCGGAGGCGGAAAAGGAACCGTAAATCTTCAACCTACAGGAAATGGAAGCGGCGGCGGCGTTGAAACCTCAACTACTCCATATGGCGGAGGCTATGGCGGAGCTTCGGGAGCCTATTGCGAAGTCAGTGATGTTTATGTTAGCTATCAGGGGCCAGGATTAACCAATCCATATCCTTTTAGTTATGCTGTCGGCGCTGGTGGAGCCGGAGGAGGAGGAACCTATCCAGGCCAAAATGGAACCGCTGGCATCATAATCATTGATGAGTTCTATTACTAAAATGGAAAAAGAGACAATTCTTACGTTTGAAGTCCCAAAGGTCAAGAGGCCATGCGTTCGTTGCGGCAGACTTGAGCCGATTAATACTCGCGGTCAATGCTACCAATGTTTTGTCTGGTCAAATATCGAGAGAATAGAAAGAAGTCTCGGTAGGGAGTGGCTTCCAGGAGATGAACATCCCGCCTGGTGCGATTGCACACTTCCCGAACATTTTAAGTCGAAAGAAGCCCGCTTAAATGCGCTTCTAAATTGATTTTGGAGAATATATGGATTACAATATGAGGGTGAAAAAAACTACCTTAATTTTGTTCGCAATAATCGGTCTATTTTCGCGAAATTCATTTTCTCAGTTTTGTCCAGGATGCATCCAAAATAGTTCAGCCCCGCAAAATGCTGTTTTCAATGTTTCAAGCGGAACGGTTCGAGGTCAGTTCGCCGCCGGAACGCTTTCAATCTCGACAATCACGGTTTCGACCATTACCGCCAATACCGCTATAATCGGCCCAGGTTCTCTTATAACGGGGCTTAACGCCTCAAACATCTCTCAGGGCAACATCTCTTCAAATAGCGTCGTTGGAGCGTATCCAGGCATTACCCAGATAGGAACAATCAATGCGGGGCAATGGCAGGGAACTCCGATAGGGACGCAATACGGCGGCACGGGTCAAAATTTTGTCAATGTATCTACGGGGTCATTGATTTACTTCGGGGGAAATGGAGTCATGGACACACTCTTGCCAGGAGCTCCACTTGGCATTCTCCAGTCCATGGGTTCAGCCCCCGAAGTTTGGACCTCCTCCCCCCAGGTTTCCGGCGTTAATCTTTATAATATTCCGCTCACTTCTTTAAATTCAGGCACGCTACCGACCGATATAATCGTTTCATCCAATTCGATTCCATATGTTTCAGGAGCTTCCGTTATCGGAAATATTAGCGGTCAGGCTTTGGGCGGCTTTGGCGGCATAATCAATATCAGCCAGATTTCAACAGGAACTCTTCCTACCGATATTGTCGCCTCATCCATCACCGTCACTGGAGTTAATCCATTGACATATGGCGGCCCGTCCGTATCTCCCCAAATTACCCTTCAAACCGATGGCCGAATCAGTTTTGCCACCAATACCGTTATTTCTATTCAACCCTCCCAGATTAGCGCGGGCACGCTACCAAGCAATATTAACGTTCCGGCGGCATCAATCCAGGCCGGAATACTCAATTCAGGAGTTTTAGCCTCATCTCTAACCGCCAATGGTTCCAATTATGGACAGTTTGGTAGCGCATCTGTAATACCGGCATTTAACAGCGGAAATGATGGCCGACTTTTAAATATCTCAACCGTAGCCGTTTCGATACCCGCCAGCGCGATTAATACGGCAATCCCATTTTCACAATTAAGCACGGGAACTCTACCGACGGATATCGTAGCCTCTTCTATTACTGTTACCGGAGTTAATGCTGGTAGCTGTGGTAATGGCACGAGCGTTTGTGTTGTGAATTTTGGAACGGATGGAAGAGCCCTATCAGCCACCCAAACCCCAATAACCGGAGCCTCCCCCACCGGAGCGGCAGGAGGAGCCCTTACTGGCTCATATCCAAATCCTAGATTAGCCCCCACAGGTGTTACAGCGACAATCTACGGAAATCAAAGCGGATATATTCCCATCATAGGGCTCAATAATGCCGGACAGGTAACATTCGCTTCCCAATTTTTCGCTCCCGCCATTTCAACCGCCGGAGCGCTTATAAATCAAAATAACTTCTGGTTAGCCAATCAAACCAGTTATGCTAATTGGTCATTTCCGCAAATAACCGTAGATACCGAAACCATTAATAATTTAATTTCAGGCAGTTCAGAAACTCTCAGTGGGACGCTCGGTGTCTCGGGCGCGTCATCTCTCGCTTCGGCGACTCTTAGCGGGACGCTAGATGTTAATGGTCACATTAAGTCTGATGCCAATGGAGGCAATCTTATATTTAATGCCGATTCTGGCTATGAGTGGTGGACTGGCGCGTATACTGATTTAATTTCTTATCAAATTACTCATCGTGATATTGCAACAGGGGATTTCTCAACTTATGTAGATGTTTCAACCGCTGGTTACGTCGGCATTGGGAAGACAAACCCTAACGCGCCATTGGAGATATCGGGAATTAACTCATCAGGCGTTGGGCTACAAGTAGACAGCACAGTAAGCATAGCAACGATAGCAGTAAGTGGTAGTAGTTCCCAGCAAATTTTAAATTTGGTTACTGGCGCGAGTGGGGCGGGTAATGGGCCTGGTTTAGAATTCTTCGACACAGGGAACCAAATTGCGGCGCAAATAAACACGTCTAAAGCCGCAACTAATGATTCTGATTTAGTTTTCCAAACAGCAAATAGTGGAACAATGAGTGAGAAGATGAGGATTCTTGACAACGGAAATGTCGGCATCGGGACAAGGAGCCCTAATGAAATATTAACGATTAATGGCCACATATCGGCGCAAACTGGTGCCCCGACATTATCGGGAAGCTACGCAGGTTCTGTAAATGGAGGTAGTATTACTACGGGTTCTACAGATACCAGTGGGCAACTTGATATAAGTGTTTCCGCTTCAAGCTATGGAATGTATCAAATAATTTTCAATAAACCTTTTTCAAACACTCCTTTCTGCGTTTCTTCTTTTGGGGAGAGCATCGGAAGTTCTTATCCTTTTTGGACTATGGTTGACTCACCCTCTACCACTGGTGTTTATATTGGATTTAATAATGGTACTACTGTTACACAATCACTGCTAGTAAATTGGATTTGCATTGGGCATTAAAATGAAAAAACTTATCCTAGTTGCTCTCTTGTTTTCAGTTTCATGCGCTCCAAAGGTTTGTGTTCTACAAGAATCTATTCCTTTAGCATGGCTACAGCAATTAGAGGACAAACAGTTATCACGAAAAGAATTTGTTGATTTGGTCGCCGGACATCAAGAAGTTTTGGAGATGAGAGAAATGACGGATAACCCATTTTCTAAAGCGGCAGATGAGTCGGCAAAGGAAACTGACAAGGAATTTTGCCATGGGCATTGAACTCATCCAACCAGGCGACTTCGCTCTTATCTCCTATCTGAAGCCTAATCTTGTTGAAGAGAGCATCGCCGAATTTGAAGAGGGTAAAATCAATGGGACTTATGTCCATGCGGCGTGCTGTGTTGGGGGCTCTGAGATTGTTCAGGCGCTTACAAGTGGGGTTCATTACGGCTCAATCAATGAGTATTTTACACCTGGTTACGCCAAGGTTTTATTTTGCCGTGTTCCAATGACTGTAGCCCAGATGGATGGATGCGTGAATTACTGGAAGAGCCAAGTAGGTAAGTCCTACGACTTCCAAGGAGACGCAAGGCTGGCTCTTTTACTTGGAATGAGGGCTTTACATCTAAACTGGCTTGCAAGGCTCCTACGGCCCATTGTCCCCATTGGGGATGGTAAATTTTGTTCTCAATTGGTGGTCAATGGGATAAATTCGGTTACAACTCCAAAAGCATTTGGTCTTGGGGCTCCCAATTATTCCCCGCAAGATTTAGCCGTAAGCCCGATCCCACAACATTATCAGCTGTGGGACGGGTCAAAATTCGTAACGGAGGGTATATGAGTCATATTCTAGCTGGTCTTTTCGGCGGTATTCTTGGAAGCATTGTCATTACCTATCTTCAAGGTCTTATCCCCAAAGTCCAGGGGCCAATTCTCGCGGATATTGACAAGGTTCTTTTGAACTTAAATCCTGATGAAAAAGCCTCTCTAAATGCGGCCATTCTGATTTTAAAACAGGAGTTCCCGCAAGCGGCCAACGGTGGCGCGGCCCTATTGGTCGGCGCATTGGTGGCTAAATACCCGCAACTCGCCCCGCTTCAACCCATCCTTGTTCAATTCCTTCAAAGCGTTGAGGGGGAAGTTGTAAAGGACTTGGCGGCGGCTCCGGCGGTTAAAAAATGAAGTATAGAAGCAAGAGAAATGACAACATTTAAACGCACAGGGTCAATATCATGTCTTTCAAAAGGAGAGTGGTCTCTTATTAAAACAAGTGATGGCAAACTTTCCGCAATATTAAGTTGCTCTAATTGTGGGTCAATATATGGAATATGGAATCACACAATACTAGATGACGGCTCTGTTATCCCAAGCGTTCTTCATCCAAAATCTTCAGATATTATCGGATGCAATACTTGTGACTTCCATGATTTTATTAAGCTTGACGGGTGGAAAAACTGATGCAAATGATTGGGATGGGGTTTGGGGGTAAAAAATGAATTTCGCGCGTTCTAACTTCCCCAAGACCCACAAAGAATTGATGATTCTTGAGGCGGAAGTAGTGGACGCGCGATTATTTTTGTCGGAAGAGGAAAAATGGAGCTGGTGACACCAAGCATGGATGAAAGACTCCGTCGCATAGAATCCCAAATAGATGAGCTTAGCCGGAGACATGCCGAATTTACCGGAGAGATGCGAGAGTTTGTCGGTAAAATGGGCGCAATGGTGGAATCACAGACGCAATTTATCAATAATGTCAACATGAAGCTAACCTCTCATCTTGATGATGAGAAAAAGGCATTTTGGCATGAGGTTCAAATTGTAGCCGGATTTCTTTCAGGAATTGTAGCTCTTGGAATAGAATTGATAAGAAAAAGATAATGGAAAAAAAGGTTATTGACCTCTGGAAGCAGTTTTTTAATCCCGCCGCGCCACCCTGCGGAATTTGCCGACAGGGGCCTTGGAAACATTCAAAAGAAACCCATGCGTATCGGCCTCTTGACCGGCGCATCATGGAGCCAAGCGAATGTTAGACACCGAATCAGTCAAAGACTTCATGCTCGCGTTAGTAAAGTCGCCCGAGCTTCAACCGTATGGGGGACGGTCATTCTGCAATATCGGCGCGCGAAGAGACGCTCAATTTTTCGGATGCCACGATTTTGACAATCAAAGCCTCCTTGCCGACGATATGGTTCAAATTTTAAAGTCCAATTCAAAATGGACACCTACCTATTTTGGAGAAATTGCATCAAAATGGGCCAGAATTGGCGGTCTTGCATTTGCGGCAATGAGTTCTAAAGATTTAGGCGAGGCGCATGGTCATATTGCTGGAGTGTTTCCCGCGCAACCATTTCTTAGCCCGAGCGTTAAACTTCTGGTTCCGATGTTAGCGAATGTCGGAGCGAAAAATGATATTATGCCAGCATCTGAATGTTTTCCAGTCGACAAATGGCCATTGATTTATTATTTATGGAATTTCACGCCATGAAAGACCTGGGGCCGTTTTTAACCATTACCATAACCATCTGCCTCTTTGTTTTCATTGTTTTGGCTCTCTATGGCTGTCTTTGTTTTAAATGCTCTCAGATTCAATGCCGCAAGAATACCCCCTGCGTTGTCTTGCAAGGGGATAAATTGCATAATCACCTAAAAGGTCTTTTGGACGGCGATTAATGGAAAAAAAGATTAAAAATTTTACAAAAACCAGAGTAGAATGTCATTGTAATTGGTTTCGGGAATTGACTCCCGATGAAATAGCCAATAGGCGAAAATCGGATGACACCCTCCTCGATTCATATTTAAGTCATTCATGCGATAAAATTCCTAAAGAATATATCTGTATTGAGTGCGGATCCGAGCGGCGGGGACATCCAAAAACTCACAAATGGAGAATTGAATGAAAAGTATCTATTATACCGCTCTCGGATTTATTCTTTTGATTATATTCTATGCAATTGGGTATATTATTGACCGATGGGCACAGAAGAAATTTAAATCCAATTTTGACTCCTGGAAAGAGTTTTGAAAAGAGATTCACCAGATTTAAGCGAAGATGAGATGGCAATAAAAGAATTTGGGATGAGTATTTTGGCGATGACAATATTCAATTCAAGAAGCGCAAGGGAATTAAAGATTGTCGCAAAAAGAAGTTCAAGCATGGCAAGGAAAATGGTTAGAATGAATAAGAGGAGAAAATAAATGTCAATCACGCAATTAATTATTGAAGCTATCTACACCACCGGAAGCAAAATCTATGTTGTTATGAGAAACAAAATCAATGGTCAGGTTTGGAATAATTCAACGCTGGCCTTTGAGGTCTTTAATTCCGCCGATTGGGCCTCCTACGCAATTCCATTGACAGAGCAGGCTCCCACGGGATATTTTTGGGCCAATAGACCCGCCGGAATTGCCGGAACTCTTGTTTCCGATTCTTTCTACTTACAGGCCGGAACATCTCCCGCTACCACCGATACCGCTATCAACCTAAAAAATGGGTCCGGTGAAAACATTGCGGCTGTTTCGGGAGACCCCAGCGTCGCCCCCACAAACCTGCAATCGGCCCTTTCTACCGAGGTTCAGGGCTCAGTTATAGCCGGAACCATCACAAACTCCTATTTCCCAACCTCCTTGACCGCCTCAGCCAATAATACCTATATTGGCCGCTCAATTCTATTTACCTCCGGCGCTCAATCGGGCAATCAATCATTAATCCAGGGATTTACGGCCTCAGGAGCTATTTTAACCGTTTCCCCGCTTCCAGGATCCCCCGCCGTAGGAGATACCTTCATAATCGTCTAATACGCATATGTCCACCAAACTTGCAACATATGGCGTTCCAGGAACCGTCTATTCGGTCTCCATTGCCGCTGCGCCTCCGGTCTATCTCAATCTTGAGGCCCAGGTTATTGGCCCCAATCAGTATTTCCCGCCCGCGCCCGCATACCTTCCCCGGGCATCCTACAATTCAGGGATTATAACCATTGTCCTTCAGGTTCAGGATCAATTTGGAGTCCCAATATCTCTTATTGGCTCTACCAACAATCTCCTTACCTTTGAATTGCCGGATTTAAGCATCCAGAATATTCCCGCTTCATTTTTAAGCAATGGAAGTGATGGCAATCTAACCTGCTCTCTTCCAACCTCAGAATTTGGCTATTATTCGGTCTACGCTACCTGCTATTTTGGGGCCAAATCATTAACGACAATCCCCGTAAACTTTAAGGTTTGTTAAACCTAAGGCTTAATTTCTTTTAGCTCCCATTCTTTGCCATCGAGGTATACCACATCCCCATCATTTGGGCCTATGAATTTTTTTGCGTATTCCTCTTTTTCTTTTGCGGTCAAGAAAGTCAATATTATGAATCTATCCATATTAACCTTCTCTTTCCACTTCCCATAATTTTTAAGAGACCTTCCAAATTCAGTCCTAATCGGTAGAGGGTTTACTGGCTTTCTTTTCTTCTCAAATTCTTCTTCCGTTCCGCTGATTGATTCGCTATCTATTTCCAGATTATAGTCCGAATCATCGTCATTTAGATTATCAATATCCGCAATATTATCCATATCAGAAATATTGATATCCAAGTCAATCTTTTCTACATTTTCAACATTAACATTCTTCGATTTTTTCATATCCGATCTCATTTCCCCTTTTTTCGTAAAGCCACATCAATCCATCAAGCAATGGAAATTTCGACGCTATTTTCTCGTAATCCTTTGGCGCATATTTTTTAATTGGATAAACATGCTTGATATTGAGACAGTCCAATGAACGATTAAACCATTGGTATGCTTTTGAAATTGGCAGATTTCTTTCTTTGATATAATGCCATAGATATTTTTTATTCCAATCCGCCAATGGATACACCTTTTTTAACTTGGGATTAGGATTAGGATGTTTGGTCAGCGTCAATCTTCGTATTGGCGAATCATCCTTTCGTATTCCCGTGGCAATCCATTCGCATCCCGCCATCCTCCGTATCATTCTGTCCCATTTACTCCAGTTAATCGCGGTGGCGTGAATATTCCAGATCTTATTAATCATAAGAACATCATCCGATTCCATGCTTCTAACTACAGGCTCTTCCAGCCTTAGAATTTTCAACTTGAATCTATTTTCTAAAGCTTGCAAGACCTCTTCTTCAAATTCTAAATCCTTAACAAAATACCTATGGACCGCAAAAACGTCATAGCCATGCTCTATTAAAACCGAGAGCATGGCTATGCTTTCCTTTCCCGTCGAGACAGCGGCTATTATCTTATTTCCTTTTAGGGGTCTTAAGATATTGTCCGTTGATTCATTTAATTTACGACCCGCTAGAAGTAGCTTTTCTTGATCGTCCTTTTTTCTTAGCCATATTTCCTCCTTTGAGTCTGACATTTAACTACCTCCAATATTATAACACCTCACTTCTCATTCGTGTGGAAATAGGCCGCCACAGATTCAAAAACCCGTATTCTTTCTTCCGGTTTTAAAGACTTAAGCAACCGTATTATTTCCACAATGACATCCTCCGGCTCACGCTTTACCATTTTCATTGCAATCTTCCATGCATCTTTAAAAACCACATTCCAATCCTAATTAAGAAGTAAATTACGGCCAACACGCTCCCTATCCAAGAAATGGTATGTAATTTATCCAATAAGATTTCAGTCCAGTCCTTTTTCTCAACATAGAAGCCTTCTTCCTTCATTCTATCTCTCCTTTTTTCTCAGTAGATTGCGTGGCTTGTATTTTTTCATGAGTGGTTTTCCCATGTTCATATTCCCTCATGTATCACATCCCCATTTTCTAGCTCTATAATCTCATCTGTTTTTTTGATGAGTATAAACATGTCTGGCATTCTATTGGGCCTAACCAAAATAAGTTTACCTTCTGGATAAGCGCATTTGTATAACTTATAGAGTTCTATTCCCGTCGTGATACGCTTCGACACAAAACTTTTAAAAGTTAGATCATTTATTTCTCTGATGTAAATCCTGACAGTGTCATGGGCTTCCTTGCAATGATCTTGTAATGCTTTCTCTACAATTTGTTCTACATCTTTGCGCGTTAAATTCTTCATTTCAAACACCTCTCCTATATTTATCCTTTTATGCCGGAACCCATTTTTTATCTTTCAAGAACTCGCGGATTTTGTCGCATAGAATTTTATGCGTTGTGCTTCGGGATTTGAACGCCGCATTTCTAGCATGGTTTTCTACAGATGTCAAATACCTCTCATATGCCTCCGCGGACGCCGCATACTTCGCATATTCCGAAGATGTTACAGCAAAGGTCGCCACAGACGCCGCAAAGGCTATCACATCCCCCGTATCAACCGCAGACGCCAGCGCATATGCCGTAGACGCCACCGCAAAGGTAGCCGCAGACTCTGCAGAGGCCGCCGCATCCGCCGTATACCCCGAATATAACGCTATAGACGCCATATATGCCGCATATGCCGTCGCAGATGCCGTATGCCCCGCATATGCTACCGTAGACGCCTTATACCCCATAGATTCCACATATCCAGAATAAGAAATATACCCACTATATGCCACCGTCGCCGCAGACCCCGCTTTATCTGCCGCCTCATCTGCCGCCTGTTTATTTTTCTCCGTAGGATTTTTAAGATATTCTTCTGTCGCTTTTATGGCTTTCTCGCAAATTGTTTTATGTTTCCCCGAAAACTGTAGAGCATAACGAGCGCAGATGAGAGTGATTTCCGCTAAGTATTCAGGAGGAATCCCGATCTTCCATAGAAACCAGATCAGCCAATCCGCTCTCTCAAACTTGGGAATAAGTTCCTCAAGCTCCATTCCTTTCCCCACAATATCGATTCATATCCCCTTTTTCTGCTCGGGTGTCATGATGATTTCTCCATCGGCCCGTGGCTTGTCCCACCATCCCTTATCTTTGGCGATATCGTGAACGAGCTTCGCGGTTGCTTTGAACGCGACACCAAATTTATGCGACATTGGATTTGATTTTTTGTCCATTTTATTTCTCCTTCCTCAGCCATTCCAGCTCAGCGAGTAATTCTCCCCTCGTAAATTTCTTCCCTGATTTTGCTTTGGCCCAAAGTTCATCATAGAGAGCCTCTCCGAAAATGAACCTATGTTTGTCTCGGTAAAGGAGCCGATTATTATGCTCAGCGAAATTGCAACCTTGACATCCCCCTACAACATTCCGCAAGTCCCAGGTTACGGGAAGAAATGAACGGGGGATAATATGATATGGGACTGTCGCCGGAGCTTTCATGCAAATACGGCAGGTCTTGTCTCGGGCCAAAACAATCCGTTTAACTTCGGCATGTAAAAGGCGTTTTATCTTCGACTTTGATAATGGCTTTGGCTTTTTTGGCTTCTCCTTGCGTTGTGAGGGCTTTTTAATCGCCAAAGGAATAGCGGAGGCAATCTTTTCTTTCCTAGCCTTTCGGGCCTCCATCTTTTTATTCCAGGCCGCCTTTAATTCAGAATAGCTCATTTGCTTCCCATATTTACAGGGACTGTATCATATGAGGGGAGACCACACGCACAGCATTTGTGCGGCCCTCCGCAATAGCAATGGGTATGACCAGGATACGGCTTATTTTCTGTTTTTGTTTCCATTTTTTCCTCTCTATTGATTTATGCTTTTATGGCGCAAACCTTTTTTCCAGATATCTATAATTTTCGAGCTCACAAATTGGAGTGTCTCCTTATCCTGTTTTACAGCCATTAAACAGATTTCTGGTGTTTGTTTCTCAACAAATCGGAGCGCGTAACCGTCCTGCCTTACAGCCGCTAGGCATATTTCCGGTGTCTGATTCTTTACATATTGAAGTGCATCCCCCTCCTGACTTACAGCCGCCAAGCAGATTTCGGGAGTTTGTTTTCTTACAAATCGGAGCGCGAGGCCATTTTGCTTTACAGCCGTCAAGCAGATTTCAAAGGTCTGCTCTTCAACATATCGGAGACTGTAGCTATTATGCTTTATTGACCGAAGTGCCTCATCCCCTTTTAAATCTTTTCTGATTGGAAGTTTTTCCCAATCCTCAACCAATTCTTTTGTGTTCATTTTATTTCTCCTTATTTAATTTTAGATTTACCACGAGTATTTCCCTTCCTCTTTTTGTGTCATAAAGAGTCTTGCCTTCGATGGCGTAAAGATAAGAAAGAGCCGCCTCTTCAATCGTTTCTCCCTCTCCGTAGATTCCCCTCAAAAAAGCGCCGTCACAAACGTCTGCTTCAAGTGAGACAATATACTTTTTGTCAATATTGATTGATATGCGAACATCGACCTTTATCTCATGCGCGAAATCAACGATTGTTTCAAGACTTGTTTTCATTGATTTATCCTTTGTAAGGCATAACACTTTTCCCGAAGGGTAGAATAGGTCACGCTCAGAATGTCCCGAACGCGCAAGGGGACGCTCAGTTTTGATTCTACGATTGCTTTTCTCTCGGGGCCAGTTAGATTAGGATACTCCGTTTTTGAATCGAGCGTATATTTTCCGCGCAGGTGGCGAATGTAATTTTCTACATCCGCTAGAAATTCCCCCGCCGATTGTCGATATTCAAAGGAAAGAGATAGAGCCTCAGAGATTTCCCCTCCATCTCTTGGCATCGCGTCTTTGGAGAACATCTGCATTTTCTCAATGATTCCAGACACCTTGGGCAACCACTCTTCAAATGCAAGCTCTTCTTTCATGCTGGAACCTCATAGACCTCAATTCCACCCACAACCTGCGTTGCGGACACTCCTAAAGAGCGCACAACGCCGCCAATCTTTACTTCATCTGGGCAAAGGAATTCTCGCTTTATTAGGGCCGGATTAGTAATGCGGAATTTTTTTATTGTCCGAAGTGTTGTAGCCCTTTTTGGGACTGATTTTGGAACTACGACGGCCGGAGCCGGGGCCGTGGAACTTTCTTCGATTATTGCCTCTGCGATCTCATTTTCGCCTTGGGCCTCGGCCTCTTGCGCCCTTTTTAATGCTTCATCATCGGCTTTTTTCTTTGCTTCAATCCGCAATCTTTCTTCTTCCTTGCGCCGGATTTCTTCTTGAGCGCGTTCCCATCCAAAGAGTTTCTCTTTGATGATCTTCCTCGCCTCTTGGATTGGAGCGGCATATTGCGCCTTTTTGGCGACGAGTTCTTTGTGAGCTTGATAGGCGGTTTTAATCGGGCCATCGTAACCGTCATCAACCTCTTTTTCTAGGAGTTTTAGAGACGCGCAAAAAGAATCTGCGGCTTGAAAATCCTCGTTCGATTTTATTACCATATTCTTGGCCTTTTCTACTGCTAGTAATCCATTTGCGTTCGTTTCCGGCAACATTATTTCGTTCATTTTTCATTCTCCTTTTTGTATTTTTCGAGAGCGAACATAAAATTGTCCATGTCCCGATGGTCTTTGTATTCGACAAGTTTAGGAATTTTCCCATTCTTATTTAGGTAGAGAGAGTATCTTTTTGCGAATGGCATATTAATCAAAAGAGCATATCCGGCTAATTGCTCTCCATGCCAATCAAGTTTAACTCCGCTCTTTATGTCCAGTATGACGGGAATTTTTGACAATTGAACCCTATCTGGCGTTCCGGCGAATCCCATTTTTTCATTTGCCCGAGGAATCTCGATTAAGTCCCAATCGAACATTTCAAGCCTCTTGAAGCTCTTGTAGGATTCTAAATAAGGTTTAAGCGCCTCATCCAGGGATTCTTCTATTAGTTTTCCTTGATCAAGAAGAGCGCAAGCCTCATGGACAAATGTTCCGCGTTCTGCCGCGTAATCCGTAAACCATTTTTTATCAATGAGTCCTGTTCTCCAAAGAATCCCCGTAACGCTGGGGAGTTTTAGGCTCCCCAGCGTGTAAGAG
>JAEHJW020001481.1_pt1 | contig 36297 bp, 52 predicted proteins | sample 9271431 | NCBI WGS metagenome assembly JAEHJW02 | reverse complement strand
TGCAACTTGAAGGCCTTCAGTCGCTCTGCGATACTGCCCCGACTCGGCTGTCCGCTGTGGCACGCTGAGTACCGTGTAGCTCAGCCTGTCCGGGCTGTGGAGTTACACCACGTCGCGGGACGCGACCCCCGATCGCGCTGCGCACGGTCACCTATTACCGGATGGTGGTGACGGATCCTGCGGTGATCGACACCCTCGTGCAGACCGGCGGCCATGTCGGCATCGCCTATGCCCTGCAAAGCGGACTGTTCCACGCGATGCGCTTTCCGGTCGACGGCGCCCGCAAGGCTCTGCTCGAGATGGAACAGTTCGCCGCCATGCCGGCCCGGGCGCCGACGAGCCCGACGCCTCCGGACACCGCCCGAAGCGGGGACTTCTAGGGGCGCTAGCCATGCCCCGCCCGGGACGCTCCATGCAGTTCGGTGGCTCGCAAGGACAAAAAAGCCGCCCTGAGGCGGCTTGTTCGTAGACCTTGGCGGAAAGGGTGGGAGCGTAATTCCTTTATCAATCAACAGCTTCGCAATTTGATGCCATGTTCTATGCCACGCTTCGATCAGGGCGACCGAGTTGCCCCCAGCAGCTGCTCGAGCTGCGCCGCATAGCCCTGCAGCGTCGCCACGGTTGCCACCAGCGCGCGGTCGACGGCCGCGGGAGGTGCGCCGGGCGCGAGGTCGGCGATCGGCAGGTGCGGCCGCGCGGGCGCGCTCGGGGCCGGACACGGCGTCTGCACGGGCACCGGCACGTCGACCTTCTGCACCACGACGCGCGGCGGAGACGCGGCGCAACCGGCCAACGCCACGACGGCGAGCGCCGTGGCTGCCGCCCAGCGCCCGCGATAGGACAACCGGGCGGCGTCCATGCTCACATCCCCGCCGGGCGCTTGTCGAGACCGGCCTGCCTCAACAGTTCGGCCACGTCCTCGACATGCAGGCAGTCACACATGCACGCAATCGGGTCACTCACGCCGTGCGCGTTCGGTACGGGGCCGATCTGCACGTAGCCATTGCAGTAGTCGTTGCCGGGCGTCGCATCGCGAAGCGTTCCGACTGCCTCGATCTTGCCGGCGTCCCATCCGATCAGCACGATCTTGTCGCCGTTCTTGGCTTCGCGGCCATTTCGGTAATGCATGGTGGTTCCTTCGATGAGTGCGGCGCCTACGCCGGCGCGCCGCCTGCCGGCTTCACTTGCTCCACCCCGCCGCCAGGCTCTGCGCCTGCTGCTGCGCCCACGCGGCTGCCTGGGTGCACTGCTGCGGTACCGGCGCGGCCTCGATGCGCTCGACGCGCGTGCGGTAGACCACCTGCACCCGGGCTGCGCCCTGCGCGCGCTGCGCGGCCTGCGACTTGGCCGCCGCCACGTTGGCCACGCCCTGCTGCAGGATCCGCTCCACGGCCCCGTTCTGCGCCTGGATGCCGGCGCGCAGCTGCCCGATCGAGGCCTCGGCGCTGCCGAGCTGCTGCTCGAGCTGCGCCGCGTGTGCGCGGGCGACACCCACCTCGTGGTGCTCGAACCAGCCGAACGCCGACGCGGCGGCCAGCGGGATCGCCCACCAGAAGCGGCTGAGCAACGAAATCAGGATTCCCATGGTCACCTCCCCATCAGCCAAGCCAGCAGCAGAGCGCCGGCAACGCACGCGACGAACCAGCCGTCGACGATCAGCACGGGATCCACAGCAGCGCCACCGGCAGCCACCACCATCCCCAGAGCACGGGCATCGTTAGGACCTACCTCGGATCGACATTGAGCCGCCGAACGCGCCGGCAATACCGGCTGCGCCGGCGCAGAACGGCGTGATCGACTGGGGCCACTCGGCGGCGTGCCCCATGGCGAACCAGACCAGCCAAAGCACCAGGTAAACTGCCATCGTGGCCACAAAGGCCACCCGCAGCTCGTCCGGCACCCCCTGCGCGTCAGCGGTCAGGGCCTTCAGCCACGCGCGCATGTCAGTGGTTCGCCGCAGCGGTGCCGGGCGGGTTGAAGCCGAACAGTGGGTTCAAGTACACGACTTCCTGCGCCTGGTAGCCCGGCGGCGGCGGCGTGACGCTGGCACCATCCGAGGACCAGAGCAGCTTCCAGCCCAGGTACGTGCGGATCGCGCGACGCGAGTTCCCCCAGCGCATCAGCGCGGCGTAGCAGAAGACGGTGCGGCCGCCCGGGGTTGTAGCCTCGATGTAGAGCCAGCCAGGGTGATCCCCGGTACCGTTGCGCCACCAGCTGCCAGCGTTGACGAAGCGCGTGGCACGCGTCACCTCGAAGCCGAGCAGAAGGCGGCTGAAGTTGGCGGTCCCGTTGCGCACGCACAGCCAGTTCAAGCGAGCGATGAAGCTGCGGCGGTCGACGCCGGCGGCTGCGCACAGCTGAGCCCAGGTGGCGGCGTCGCCATTGATCGAGTCCCATGCGTTGTCCCAGGCCCAGCACCATCGAGGCAGGTGCGTGGCGCTCGCCGGAACGAATGGCAGCACCACGGGCAGCACGCAGCATCCGAGCAGCCCAGCCGCGGCATTGGCCAGGTCGTACGGGATCACTGAAAGCACGCGCGCGCGCCGCAGTTTCAGGGCGTAGACCGCGGGCACCGCGACGCTATAGAGCACCTGCAGGGGGAGCAGCACGATCTGGAGCGCCCACAGCGCCCAGGTCTGAAGGGTGAATGCCATCGTCATCTCCCGTTGCGCAGGCGCGCTGCCTGGCGCGCGTCGTAGGCCCGGGCGCACGAGTCTTCCGGGTAGTCAGGGTCGGCCGGGCAGAAAAGCTGATCGCCTTCGACGGACTCGCCGCATTCATGACAAACGCCCGTGGGCTGCAATCGATCACGGGCTGCCCGACTTGCGCGATCCGCCAGCGCGGCGTCGAGCAGGCGCTGCTCGGCGTCGCTGGCCATATCGTCGATCGTGCTCACGCCAGCACCTGCTTCGCGGTGTTCCACATCGCCACGCGCTCCTCGAGGCCGTTCGTGCCGCCGTTGATGCGCAGGCTGATGCCGTGGATGTCACCGGCGTCCGCCAGTGCATTACAGCCGTGGGTCTGCCAGAACCACGCGGCGGCCTCGGCTGCGTACCGCTGCTTCGCCAGCAGCTCGGGGTGCGCGAGAAGGTCCTGGCCGATGCCGGCGCCGGCCGCGCGGTAGTTCGCGCGGAAGGTCACCTGCAGGAGCCCGCGGCCCCGGAAGGTCCACCCGTCGCCGCTGGCCTCGTCGCCATTGCCGAAGCGTCCGCCATAGGCGATGTTGGCGATGCGCTGCTGGTCAGCCGGGTGTTCGGCCGTGCGCCCGACCTGCTGCGCGAGATCTGCCGAGAAGCGCAGGGGCCAGACGCGCACCAGCGCCTCGGCGCTGTAGTCCAGCGATTCGACCAGGCGCGTCAGGCGCGCCGACTCCACACTGACCTGCGACAGGAATCCGGCTTGGCGGGCGGCCGTTGTGATGCCCCAGCGCTCCATGGCCCCGGTCAGCGCTGGCAGCCACTGCTGAGCCAGGGGAACCGTGGCGCCGGTCGCGTCGGCGAGCTGTTCGGGGGTCATGCTTTTACCCCTCGCTGCGCCGCGACGTGCTCGGCGATCAGCTGCGCCTGGAACCGACGCACCGCGTGCGGGTCCGTGAACACGGTCTGCGTGTTGTTCTGGGCCTTGTAGCCCTTGCCGCTGGCCGCGCCCTTGACGACGAAAGTACCCTCCCCGCTGGAACTCCAGTTGGTCGAGCCCTCGCAGCCGACCAGGCCGTCAACGACGAAGCCCTTCGTGTGGCTGATCTGGTGCGTCGCGCTCTGCCCGATGACGAAATGCGTGCGGAACCCCTCCGGGTCGCGCGCCGCGTCGCTGTCGAGCAGCCGCTTCTCGTGCACTCCCCCGGCCTGGCTCTTGTCGAGCGTGATCAGGCAGGTGATGTGCGGGTTGTGCACGATGTCCATCACGATGTCGTTCAAGTCATCGTCGTCGTAGCCGAACATGTTCAAGTACAAGCTGACGGTCGCGCGCCGCAGGACATGCCGCAAGATCTGGTGGACGTCATCGCGGCCGACGAAGAACAGCCGGAAGTCGGGGCTGGCGTTCGCCGGGAATGCCTTCTCACTGGTGTAGGGCGCCAGGTCGTCGAGCTGGAAATCGTGGAGGTTCATCGCGTCACCATGGGGATGCCGAAATGGGTGAAAAACGCGCCCGCGCCGCCGGCCAGCGCATAGCTGAGCGCCAACCACGCCACGCGGCGGCGGTCCGCCTTCACTTGGGCGAGTTCGTTCTGCGCCTGCTGAGCCTCTTCGCGCAGCTCGGCTTCCTTGGTCGCCTGGATCGCCAACTCCAGGGCATCGATTTTTTCGGCCAAGCGGTTGATCTGCCCGAACGCACGCTTCAGCGCCGCGCGGTCCTCGGCCTGCTGGGTCATCACGGCGACCAGCTGGCGCACGTCGGATGTCAGTTCGCGAAGGATCGTGCGCACCTCAGCGGCTTGCTGCTCGAGAAGCGTGATCCGGGTTTCGTGGGCCTGCTGCACGTCGGATTCCAGGGGCATTGAGTCGGCTCTTGGCTGGCTTGAAGCGAAAAAAAGCCGCCCGAACAGGCGGCTGGCGATTGGCGGGCAGCTCAGATCACGACCAGATGACCGCCTCCACGGCAGACACAGTCGTCGCGGCAGCGACCTGAGCCTTTAGCGTGGCCAGCTTGCTCTGGCAGATCTGGATGTGCGTCCACAGGTCAGCCTGTACCTGCAGGGCCTGCGCGGCGGTGTGCTGTGTCAGCGACCACGCACCCGCGCTGCTCTCGCACCAGATCGTGCCGCCGTGCACCGCCGCGCGGTCGATGTTGCCCTGCGTGGCCACATCCGAGGGGTAGGTGTTCGTGCTGCCGAGGGCCGAGCTGGTAAAGCCCGCGACGACGGCCGCGGAGCAAGCGTCCGAGAGTGCGGAGGACTGAGAGACTTGCGCCTCGAACAGCGTCGGCGCTGGCGGCCAATTTCCTGTGACTTCGCCCCAGGCAGCCGCCAGCGCCGCCTTGATGTACGGCTGCTGCGTCGAATCGCTCTCGTCGTACCCGTAGGTTTCGCCCTTGGGATCTTGAAAATATCGCATGGCCTATCCTTTAACGAAATTCAGCCCAGCCGTTGAGGGAACCTTGCGTCGCGTTGACTGAGTACGTGCCACCGGGTGGGATAACGGCTTGCGCCGACACGGCGTAGTTTCCGGGGCTCGATCCGGCGATCGTGCTCCATCCCCCGATGCCGGCGACTCCATTGACAGTGATGGAAATGGACACGGTGCTGTTGGCGACGGTGCCGACTACTGCGGCATACACGACGATCGGGCGTCCCGTCGAATTCGTGTAGTTGGTACCCAGGACGCGGCTCCCCGAAAGTGGCGTCCATGCCTGACCGGTTCCACCGAGCATGCTTGCTTGCAAGAACGCCGTGGTCGCGGTCTTCGTGGTGTTGTCGCCCGAAGCCGGAGTTGCCGCCGCGCTGATCCCGGTCGACACCAGCAGCGTCCACGCAGTTCCCCCGTGGTTGAGCCGCAGCAACGCTCCCTTCGTCGCCACCAGCTCACCGCCCTGCAATGCAGCGCCTCCGGCGAACTGAATCGGCAGAGCACCGAGCCCGTTGACGTTCAGCGTGCTGGCCCCGGTGTTGGTGGCCACGATGTTGTCGATCGCGACCATCATGCCGGGCGTGTATGCGGCCGGCGCCGGGTTCAGGGAAATCGCGTAGGCGTTCGCGGCGCCGCTGTCGGGCGCGGTGATGGCGGACGCCCCCTGCGTCATGTTCTGGATGGCGGCAGCGAGCTGATTCAGCTTCGTGCGATCGAGCGTGATCCCGGCGCCTTGGATCGCAGCTGTCAACTCGGCCTGCAGTGCGTTGAACGCATAGGCCGGGAAAATCGTGGCCGGCGTGTTGGTTGCCGGGTTTCCATCGGTCGCCCAGCCGGGCGTGCCCGTGGCGGGCGCCTGGTCCGACTGCGCCTGTGTGACCGTGTTCGGTGCGATGAGAAGGTCCATCTTCAGCTCGTGTAGTTGAAGTTGATGGTGGTGTGCGCTGGCGCCGCGGCCTGCAGTTCGCACTGCAAGACCGTGCCGCCCCACGCTGCGAAAGCTTCCCCGAATGCGTCCGAGCCGAATCGGAAGCTCTGAATGGTGTAGTTCGCCACGTTGACCTGCCACGCATGAGCCCAAGCCGCGCCGCCGAACGGGTTTCCGAATGCGCGGCCGAAGCGCGAGGGCGCGAACTGAGTGATGGTGATGCTGTACCCCAGCGCTTGGGCGAGCGAGATGAAGTAGTCGACGCTCTGCCCTCCCAGCGCCGTCAGCCGGGCGATGACCTGCGCACGCCGCGTCTGCACCGTCGGCTGCACGCCCGCGCATGGATCTGGAAGCCCGAGGGAGCTTTCCCATTCGGGCAGCAGTTCGGCCGTGGTGGACGGGAATGCGTCGACCAGAAGGGCCGCGGCGTCGCCATTCGCGCGAGCGAATGCACGCGCCAAACCTCCGAGCGTGGCGGCCTGGGTCGCATCCAAGTCGCGAGGCCACACGCGGCCGCGAGGAAAGAGTGCCTGTAGGGCCGACCGGTAGTCGCCTTGGCTGTAGATCGGCGCGGCCATGTCAGGAATAGGTGACGGTGCCGAGAACCGGCAGTTCGCCTGTGGGACTGACGATGTTGGTGCTCGGGATCGTGATCACGAAACCTGCCGTCCCCGCGATCGCCGCGATCGCCGACTCGATGTAGCTAAGGTCGATCGTGCCGCCCGGCTCGCCATACTGCTCGAAGACGCCGGTGATCGCTGCCGCGATTTCCGCCTGCAGCGTGGCGCTCGCGCCCGTCAATCCGCTGATGGTGAAGTTGACGGTGTTCGCGATCGGCGCGACCGCGTAGACCAGCGCCGTCACCGGCTGTTTTGGATAGATGGCGTTGGCCACGGCCAGCTGGTCGCCCGTGGCGACCGCATCCCGCGTCTCGCTCGCGGCGACCCCATTGGTGCCTTGCGGAAAACCTCCGAAAGCCGTTTCCGAAACATCCATCATGAACCGGATGACCACTGTTCCGGGGCCCATCCCGTTGGGCGTGCACCAGGCCCTGGTCACGCCAGGCACTTCGCGCGCCCATTCGACGTAGTCGGTCGACGCTCCCCCCTGTGGCGTGGTCTGGTAGGCGAGCAGCATGCGACTGCGCAGGCTTTCGTCCAGCTCGAGGTCGGCCCCGCCGGTGAACGCGGTGGCCGCGGTTCCGACAGAGGAAATCCCATCGATCGACGAGCCGAGCGTGAACTGCGTTCCCGCCGCGCAGTTCCCGAAGGCGCCCGTCAATCCGCTCGGATCGGCGTTGATCTGGGCGCTCACCGTCACCGTGTTGCCGGCTCCGACACTGCCGCCGACCGTCACCAGCGCCCCCACCCCATCGCTGCGGGTCAAGGCCGCGCCGGCGTTGATCGTTGCCCCGACGCTCCCGGAGAAGGTCACGGTGCCAGAGGCCTGCGTCGCAGCTTCGCGAAAGACGCCCTTCAAAGCGGCCCAGCCTTCGAGGTACTCATCGGTCGCCGTGAAGGGGACCGCCTGTTTCGCAATCCAGTCGAGAAAACCATAGAACAGGTTCACCAGACCGGCGAGCACGCGCCCGATGATGCCGAGGCTGGAATAGCGCAGCAGCGGATCGGCACCAGGAAGTTCGGCTTGAATGTCCTGCGCGACCATGGTGCGCAAGTCGCTCAGCGTGGGGCGGCTGTAGGGCATGTTCAGTACGTGACCTGGGGCCATGCCCAGGAGAAGTTGAGAGTCGTGGACGATCCATCGGTGCGGCGCACGACAACCTGGATGCCAAGCATTCCTGGGCGCGACCACTCGACACCGACGTCGACCGCAGCGGCCACACCGTCGTCGATGAGCCATTGCAGGGCCTCGACCACGTAGTCCTGCGCATCCGCCAGGACTTCCCGGGTTTGCTTCGAGCGCGACAGCAGCCACAGGCGGCTTCCGATCGGATATTTCGCGTCGTCGGCCCACCAACCGCGCGGATCATTCGTGCCATCCGGGATCACATCGTCGGGGCGCGCCACGCGATCCGTGAACAAGCTGATCAGCACGGCGCTCGCGAGATCGTTGCCCGTGGCGAGATCGGCGCCGGCGACGCGCCAATCGCCGCGACCGTTGGCGCTGTCCCAGAAAATGGTGATGTCGCTCATCACATGCTCGCGTTCGGACCGCCGGTCGAGCCGCCTTGCGGGTCGGTGTGGTTGTGGCCGTTGAACACAGAACGCATGCCGGCCATGCTCTTGTTTCCGTGGTCGGAAATGTCACCCTGCGCGACGACGTTTCCTGCCACCGAGAGATCACCACTGCAAGCGACTTTGGGCGTCTGCAGGTTGATCTCCGTCGCTGCGTTGACCGTGACCGTGGGCGTGTCATTCACCGTCAGCGGCAGCCCGGCACCATTGACCACGATGCCGCTCGCGGTCAGCCACACCGATTGCCCGCGGCTGTCGTAGATTGCAACGTCTCCGCTGGCCAGCCCCTTGAGCCGGTAGGTCTGGTGGCCCGTCGCGATCACCACGCCGTTCGAGCGGTCGCCGCCGACGAAAAGGAGTGCCGCGTCCGCGCCCGCCGGCGGATTGCTGGTGAAGCCGAAATCCGCCAGCCGCGGGGTGCGATCGCGCAACTCCAGCGCGCCGAGCTTGAGCTGCAGCATCTGCACCGGGCCCGAGTCGTCGACTAACGTGGCACGCCCAAGGCCCACCAGCAGCTGCACCCGGCGCCCCAGGCGCTGCAGGAGATCCATCATGGGGCGCCTCCAATCAAGCCGCCGGCGAGCTCGTCGACCGTTTGGTACCCGGTGTTGCCGCCCTGGAACTGGAAGCCCCCTCCCGACAGCTCCATCAGCCACTGCGGCTGCAGCAGCACGGGCTGAGGCTGGAAGGCCGCTGGCGGCATCATGGTCAGCTGCGCAGTGGTGCCCGACCGGTCGAGGTGATAGCTCACCTCGGAAATCACCCACTGCTGCCGCTCCAGCTTCAGCTGCGGCAGATCGAGGTCGACGAGCCAGTTGGGCTGCCAGAGCTGGCCATGGCTGTCACGCCAGGAGTCGGTGGTCAGCGAGCAGACAAAGCTGCGCCCGAAGCGCCGCCCCATCTCCCACTGGGCACGAACCGCGGCGATGTCGATGCCACCCGCCGCGGCTTCCGCGATGATGTCGAGTTGTCGATGTCGGGTGACCGTATCGTCGCGGATGCGCGCGATCTGGTTCGGATCCACCGTGCCGGGTCCGGAGTCGCCGAATTGTTCAACGCTGGTGATAAACGCTACGTAGTCGGAGTAGCGCTGGTCCATGCTGTACTGCACCGACGCCGCCTGCACGTTTTGCCCCAGCGCGAAGCCACTTGAATGGGCGTCGGTGCCGACCTGGTTGAGCAGAAGCGAACCGTCGGCGAGTTCGTAGGCCAGGAGCGCGCGGTATCGGCAAACGCGCTCGATCACCTCCCAGGCCGTCTCGCCGAGGATCAGGTTGAACTGCGGGATATTGCCGCCGGCGCCCACCCCAGAGGCCAGAGCCGCACGAATGCCGTAGGGTTTCGCCAGCTTCTGGGCCACGTCCAGCGCGTTCGTGCCACTGATCTGGCCGCCGGGCCATTCGGCCGAGCAGTCGACCAGGTCGCAACACGCGCCACGGCCACTGACGCGGATCTGGTGGCCTCGCGCCGAGATGCTTGGCGCGAAGCGATCCACGTACCCGGTGATCACCACGTCTGCGCCCAGAAGCACTTGGCACGGCTGCCCCGGGAGGACGGTCACCGCGCGGAGATCGCCGGGAAACCTCTCGGTCATGGTGATCTCGAAATCGCCCGGAACGCGCTCGACGCCGCGCGTCACGCGCATATCGGTCCAGCCCTGGATATCCAGGCCTCCGATGCGCAGGGTCAACTGGTCGGGCGCGCTCATGCCGTCAATCCCCGGAAGGACGTGGGAAGAAACGCCGGGTGAGGTGCGTTTGCTTCGGCCACCAGCTCATCGGCGCGCGTCGGATCGCGGTACAGGCGCTGGGCAAGCGCCAGCGCCGGCAAGGGAGAAGCTGTCCGAATGGATACAACCTGCGGCAGCATGGCGCCGCGGGAGTTCAGATCCTGCACCACGGCCGCTCGAAGCGCGCGAAGCGCAAGGTAGCTGTCGTCCTCCCCTTGATCGCCGGCGGTGGTCGCTTCGGCGTCGAGCAGCGTGGCGACCGAATCGCGAACCGTGTTCGCGTCATCCGCGCTAAAGGGCTGGTAATCGCTCGCCGCCTGAGCGAGCGCGATCACAGCCGAGCGCCTGAACAGATCGCCCTGCGCGCTTTGAATAGTGCCCATGGCCTGCCCAACCGCGCCGCTGGGCGGTGTAGGGAGCGCCTGCGGCTGCGCAAGCGTCGTCAGAGCGCGAAGGCCATCGCGGGGCGTCGCCGCGGTCCGCTGGATGGTCTGCGTCAGCGTCTGCACAGTCGCGGGATAGGCCGCAGCGGTTGAGGGGCTGAGGGACCCCGCAGCGGAGGTGACCGACGTGGCCGCCGCCTGCGCCTGCGTACGAGCTGCCGCCGCCTGCCCGGCCAATGTCTGGACGGTCGCGCTGCTCGCCGGCCGGGTCTGCTGGAACTGCGTAAACCCGGACAAAAGCGCCTGCGCTTGGCGCCCGAAGCTTCCGGGGAGCGTGGCGACCATGTTGACCAGGCTCGCCGCATCGTTCGCGGCAGACAGGGCCGCTGACGTCCACGTGCCGGCGGTTTGGAGCGCCGCCTGCGCGACGGAAGCCCCTGCCTGGAGCGCTTGCACAGCAGAAGCTACGAAATCGGCAGCGGCCGCAAGGCCGGCCTTCTGCGCCGCCAGCGCAACCAGGTTGCGGGTGTTGGTCCGCGCCGTCGGGAAGATGCGCTCGCCGGACTCGATGAACGAGAACTGGACCTCGAACACCCTGCCCTTGTCGCGATGCTCGCCGAATTCCACGTCGAGCACGCTGACGTGGAGACGCCCCAACGTCGGATGCACCAGCTCGCCATCGCCGGGCGTTTCGCACGCCCCGATCAGCCGCTCACGCTGCGCAATCGCGTCGTCGCCGATCAGAAAACCCTGAACCTGCAGGCGCCGCGGGTTGCGCCCAAGGTCTTCGACCCAGACCGTGTCACGAAGCGGGTATTCGTGGACCGCGTTGCGACGCCCCACCCGTGTGCCGCCGGACACCACGACGAAGGGCACCCCGCGATAGGACGCCGGGCGAAGCTGCTCCCAGAACGAGCCGGTCGCCAGACGGCCGAGCGCCGACTGCGCTCCTCCGACCGAATTGCTCAGCCCCTGGACGATGCCGGAGGCATTTTGCGCGAGGGAATGGACGCCCTGCGCGACGGTGACGGGCGTGACCATCAGGTGACCCCGATCCAGTTGTAACCGATCCGCGCGGGAACCTCTCGGCCCTGATCGTCACGCGCTTCGACGCGCGTGCCCGCCGGCGCGCCGGTCATGCGCACGTGAACGTCCAGGCGCTGCGGCGCCTGTGCAGTCGCTCGGCCGAAGTTCTCGCGGTAGATGTAGTCGGCAAGGTGCGCGCGCAACAGGGCCTGCCCGGCGACATCGGCGGGACGTTCGTAGAGGCGCGAATACAAAGCGCCCGCGGCTCCGGCCGTCGACGCACCGGCGGCGCGCTCTTGCGCACCACGCTCGGTGTTTCCGAGTTCCCAGCGCGCGAAGGCCAATTGCTCCGAGAACGTCGACTTGCGAATGTCGTGGCCGAACAGCTTCTTGAACAGCGCTTGGCGGTCGGCGTGCCACTGCCCGATGCCATAGGCTTTCCCGTTGTCGCCCACCGCCGTGGGGCTCAAGCCGCTTTCCGCGGTGAAGTTGGCCATCAGGCCGGCCGCGTCCTGGCGCGACATGCCCATGTTCAGCAGCATGGCCAGCCCGCGTTTCATGCGGCCGCCATAGCCGTTGCGGGCGAGGTCCCGGGCATGCGCGGCCTGGCGTGCCTGCGCCGCCGCGTTGTCGCGCTTGTAACGGTTGTAGGCGTAGTACAGGCCGTAACCGGCAGCGAGCCCTGTACCGGCAAGAAGAGCAGCGCCGCCCGCGCCCACCATGGCCGCCCCGCCTGCGGCACCCGCCGCCGCGCCAGCTTCTCCGGCGCCCGCTGCCGCCCCGGCTGCCGATGCCGCCGCCGCGGCGGCGCGCACCGCGCCCAGCCCCTTCGCCACGCGATACAGCGCCACGGAAAACATCGTGACCTTACCGAGTGCCCAAGCGCCGAACATCAGCTCGATGGCGTTCTTCCAGCCGCCCATGCCCTGCGCCATGCCATTGATCGAGCTCACCGCGTCCGCGATGGAGCGCGCGACGGCCCGGATATCGCCCCAGACCTTCGCCCAGTCCACGGAGCGCAGCCAGATCACGATTTTCTGGACCCACTCGCCCAGCCGCTGTGCGATCAGCTGACGATTCGCGGAAACCCACTGCGTGAACTGCTCGATGAGCGGGGTCAGCACCGGGAACAACCCGTCGCTGATGGTGTTGCGCAGTCCCTCTAGCCCAAGCTTCATGCGAAGGAACGCCAGGCCGAGCTCGTTGGCCCGTTGCAGTTCGGGCCCGCTCAGCACTGCGCCCAGACGACGCGCTTGAGCTTCGAAGGCGCGAATCGCGGCCGGCCCTTGCCGAAGCAGCGGGAGCAACGCTCCCACTCCGAACGAATCGGCAATCTGCTGTTGCACCTGGGGCTTGCCGTTGTAGCGCTGCAGCACGCCGGACAGATCCATCAGCGCGCGCGTGCTGTCGACAGCGCCCGTCGACGTGCGATGGATCTGGATCCCGAGCTGGTGCAGCATGTACAGCGCCTTCTGGTTGCGACCGTACAGCGCGTCTTCCAGGGTGTTTCCCAGGTTGCCCAGGCTCGACGTCATATCGTCCGCGCTCAGGCCGGCCAGACGCGCGGCCGCATTCAGCGCCTGCAGCTTGCCAGGCGCCACGCCGATGTTCTGCGACGTGCGCAGCACGCTGATCCCGAGCTGCCCCCAGCGGTTGGTCAGCTCGGCAATCCCGGCCAGCGTGCCGGCGCCCACCAAGGCCGCCATCGGGGCGACGATTTTCAGGACGCCGCCGGCGACGGAGCGCGCGGTGCGTGCAATCTTGCCGAAGCCGCTGGCAAGATCCTTTAGGCCGGAGGCCTCGGCGAAGCCGCGGATGCTCTTGCGCACGTCCCGCATGGGCTGCGTCATCGCACGCATCTCCGCGCGGATCTTGCGCATCACCAAGCTGGCGTTGTCGATCGCCGTGACGGCGATCTTGGCTTGGGCGGTCATGGTTCAGTAGCGTTGGAGGGCTGTGCGATCTGCGCTAGCGCTTGCTCGTGCCACCACAGCAGCATGGAAACCGGCAAGCGCCAGGCGTCGTGAGGTCCCCAGCGGTAGTGCAGCGTCAGGTCGGCGACGATTCGCCCGAGGGGGACGGGTCCCTCGGGGCAAACTGCCCGAAAAAACGCCCGCACTCCTGCAGCTCGCGCTGCGAGATGCGACCAGCGACAGTCTTCGGCACGGCGGCCACCTGGTGCACCAGGCTGATCAGCATGTCCACGTCCGTGGGCTCGCGCATGGCCTTGGCCAGCTCCTCGGCCGTGGGCTCGCGCAGGTGGAGCGACGTGTACTCCTGATCGCCCAGGCGCACGGGCTTGCGCAGGACCAGGTCCTGCTCTTCGACGATGGGCGGAAAGTCGGCGTTCACGTCAGGCCTCCTGCACCGAGAAGCCTTCCCAGCGCACTTCGAAAGTACCTTCCTGCGTCTTGACCTCCTGCGCCTCCACCGTCCACATGTTGCGTCCGATGATGGTCTTGCCGTTGGCCAGCTCGAGCGTGAGGGTGACGTTGCTCATCGCGTTGAAGTCGGCCACCGTCAGATTGCCGCCGTCGCGCAGCGTGCCCGAGATGAAGCCCGCCACCGGCATCTCCGAATAGCCGTGGACGCGGTCCTGCCCGGCCAGCGTTTCGCGCTTGACGGTCGAGACGCCATAGGAAAGGTCTCCGGCCAGCATGTAGCTCTGGCCGTCGACCGACAGGTAGGCGATGCCTGCCAGGCGGTTGGTGTTGTCGCTCATGTGCAGCTCCAGAAAATGCGCGGGGCGCCCGAAGGCGCCCCTGGAAGGTCAGGTTGAATGCGGATCAGAGGCGGAACTGCGCCAGCAGCGCCAGGGTGCGCAACTGGTTGATCAGCGTGCCCGGCCACAGCACGTCCACCCGGTTGGGGTTCTGGGTGTTCTGCTGCACGATCAGGCCCTGCGCGAAGGCCTTCGAGTCCTGCACCCAGCCCAGGTCCTCCTCGAGGTGCTGGTACTCGGCGATCAGCGCCGCGCGGATGGTGTTCGGGGTGACGATCGCGCTGCCGGCGGCGAATCGGGTACCGTTGGCGGCCAGCTTCATGCGCGCGAACTTGCTGGTGACCATCACCGCCAGGTCGCGCAGCACGGCCATCAGCGTGAACATGGTCTCCACCTCGAGGTAGCTGTTGTCGGGCTGCCCGAAGCCGTTCTTCTGGTAGGTGGTGATCACGTTCTGCAGACTCACGGTGCCGCTGTCGGACACGGTGAAGGTGCTGATGCCGGTGTACAGCAGGGTGTTCTGATCCGACAGCGCGAACCGGCTCTCCAGCGGCGGTGCAGCCATGACCGACATGGCCAGGGTCTGCAGGGGGACAGCCGGGTCCGCGCGCAGGCTCACCGCGGCCGTGGCTGCCAGATCGGCCGCGATCAGCCAGTTGGGCGTGGGCGAATCATTGAAGCCCAGCACCGTGGTGTGCTGGTTGTTCAAGCCGCTGCCGAAGGTCTGCTGGTTGCCGAGCGTCCCACGGTTCGCGGTGAACACGTGGCCGTAGATCTGCTGGTCCCAGCTCCACCGGCCCGTGGTGTCGGACAGCAACGTGGCCATCGCCTGCAGGCTGGTGGTATCGGTATAGGGGCAGACGATGAAATCGAAGGCTTGGCTTCCCAGGTTGGCCAGGGCCGTCGACAGTGCCGACGGGTTCACCGCTCCACCGGCCATCGCCGTGATGGTCAGCCCCAGCCCCTGCGGCGACGTCTCGCCACCGCGCGCGCCGAGGTAGTTGACGCGGATGTCGATGTCGTTGCCCGCCAGGCCCTTGTTGATGGCCGTGATGTCGACCTTACTGTTGAGCGTCCCATCGACCGCGGCGGTCACCGGCAGGTTCGGTGCGGCGTTGATGGCGGCCGCGATCGCGGTCGCGATCTGCGCCGCGGTCTGCGTGGTGGTCACCGGGATGGTGATGCGCTGCGGAAGGTAGGGCGATCCGCCCTGGCAGTAGGCGATGTACAGATAGATCGTGCCGTTGGCCAGCGGGGGCGACGAGACGCTGATGGCGCCGGCGGCGGCCGTGGCCGTCGGATCGTCGGCGAGCGGCAGGTACCAGACCTCGCCGAAGGGATCCGCGGCGCGGTAGGCGCCCGTCATCAGGGCGAGCATCGAGCCGGCGCCCCCTTGCGTGATCGCATCGCCGATGCCCTGGCTGATCACCGGCACGTTCGGCGTTGCGCTGCCGTTGGCGGTGATCTGGCCGATGATCAGAGCGCGTTGATTGGCCTGCGCGCTGTTGGCCTGGGAGTTGTCGACTTCGGCGAAAAACAGCGGAACGCGGATGTTCGCCGGGATGTTCTTGAAGGGAATCGTCATGGCAGCGGCCTCTTACTGGTCGGTGCCGCGCTTGCGAGCGGCGGTCTTGGCTTCGGGCTCGGCGTCGGCCGCCGGTGCCTGTGGAATGAGAGTCACGTCGCCGTCGCGCAGGCGCCGGTGCCAGTAGTCGCTGGGCGTCACCAGGCGCCCGTCCTCGGGCAGAAAGTCGCGCAGAATCGGGTCCACGATGCGCAGGCCCGGCGCGGGTTTGACGAACATGGGAGGCTCTCCTGGTTATTGCGGAAGCGTGATGTCGAGCGCGCCCTCGTCGCGTCCGTCCGGGCCGCTGGTACGCGGTGCCGGCGTCGGCGTGTAGGGCGGCGCATCCGCGCTCGGCGCGTACGTTCCCGACGGGTCGAACACGTTGGTGAGGTCGGCATGCAGCCCGATGCTGTCGAGCGGCACGGTCGCCGCCGGGACAATCGGCCACGTCGACGGCGCCGGCGCGGCGTCGGTCGGGTCGAAGGACTCGAACAGCTCACCGACCACGCGCATGGAAGCGCGCGCGATGTGCTCACGCCCTTCCGATGTGATTTCGACCTCGGTTTCGATGCTCGCGACCTGCTGGAGCATTCCAATGACCGCGTAATTGGTCAGCAGCTGCTGCTCCACCGTGTACCCCAGCGCCTCGAGGGAGTCCTGTGCCGCCGCCGCGCTCAAGGCCTGGACGCGCAGAACGATGTCCAGCGACACCGAGGTGGTGAACGTGGGCAGTTGCGGACCCTGGCTTTCCTTGCGATCGCCGCTCACGCGCACGAGCGCAGACGGCAGTTTGGCCGGCGGCGTGTTCCAGTCCCCCGGGCTGTCCACGGCGAGGCCGGCAATGCCCTGCAGCGCGGCGACTACTGCCTGCCGGAACAGGCGGCGCGCCAGCATCGGCTGGCGGGGAAAGGGCGAGCTCATGGCTTACTGGCTGGCGTTGAGCATCAACTTGGCCCACCCGTGGCCATCCGGGCGCACTTCCTTGACCAGGAAAGCTTCGGATGTGCGCACGATGGTCAGCGCGTCGCCCTGCTGGGGCGGTGTTGCGAACTGGGACAGCTGCACGCCGAGCACCGGCATCGCCGAGGTGACGCCCTGACCATCCAGCATGTCGACAGCGGTGTATTGCTCGTCGAACACGCCGGTGATGCTCATCATGGCGCCCCCGGCGGGCGTGTAATTCACGGCCTCGCCGAATTGGCCCAGGCAAGGCCCGAGCACCAGCGTGTCCCAGTCGAGCACGGAATCAGGCCTGGGTCTGGGTGACCGAAGGACCGTCCGAGCTGGTCAGCTGGGGACCTTCCACGCCGATCTTGACGGCCGGGACGCCGGGCGCCGGCGCGGCGGCTTCCTGCGACGCGGGAGCGGGCGTCGCCCCCTTCGCGGGGAGCGCGCTGACCACACCCAGGCCGATCAGCCGCTTGGCTTCTTCCTCGAGCAGCTTGACCTCGGCGCCGATGGCGTGCGTCGCCTTGTCGACCACCAGCGTTCCGCGGCGTACCACGACGGTCAGAAAATTTTCTTTGGCCATGAGGGAAACTCCGAAAACGAGCCCGGCGAGCGCTCAGCTCAGCCGGGACCTGGTTGCGATGCGGATCAGCTCACCACCGCGGCACACACGGTGGCCGCGAAGCTGGCGTTGACGCGCGACGGGATCACGATCGGCGAGGACTGCATCAGCAGGAACTGCTGGGCGGGGTCCTGTTCGATCCAGGTCTTCGGGGCGTACGGCAGCGCTTCGTAGTTGAAGCTCGGATCCAGGATCTGGCCAAAGGCGCGCGTGCCCATCAGATCATCGCCCGACATGACGACGGTGCCATCGACCAGCATGGGCTGCTCGACGTTGTTGTCGTCGACGTACCAGTCGTTGTAGACCCAGAGGTCGTACTGGCCCCACCGACCCTTGTACTGCGCACCTCGCTGCACCTGCGCGCCGACGTTCACGGTGTTGCCATCACCACCGTTGCCCGGGAACCAGATCGCGGCCTTGACCACCGGATCCGCCAGGAAGTAGGTCCACGGCGTCGTGGTGAACACGATGTTCGTGGCCACACCCCCGCTCTTCTTGAGCATCTGGTGGCCCCACTGCTCGATCAGGGTCGACGGCGAAACCCCGGCCTGCCCCCATTGCGCGGCGCCCGAGAGCGCCACGGTCAGCGTGGAATCGCGTCCGAAGTCGATCAGCGTGGTCGGGAAGCCCTCCCCGCTCACGGTGACGGTGCCGGTCGCCAGCGCCTGGGCCGCCATCCACTCCAGGCGACGATCGATGATGTCGACTTGGTCTTCCATTTCGAAGACCAGGTTGGCCATCATGCGCTCGGCGCCGGTCATGTCACCGCCAATGCGTTCACCGATCATGCGGCGCACGGGCTTGCGCAGGTCGGGAGCGCGCTTGTCCTTGATGTAGGCCGGCTTGAAGGTGTTGGTCTGGTAGCGGCGCTGCTCGACCAGCTTGCCTTCGACCAGCGGGCTGACGAAGGGCGACATCCGGCGCTTGCCGACATCCACGTCGATGGACACGTACTCGGTGTCGGCGGTGATGATGTTCTTGAAGAAGCGGTCGAGCAGGAATTTCTGCGCGCGCTTGAGGTTCGGCACCACCTCGATGAGCATGTTGGTGTCGTACACGAAGGTGTTCGATTGCATCTCGGACTCCAGAAATGACGAAGGCCGCCCGGAGGCGGCCTTGCGGATTCAGCGAATGGGGTTCGGCGCGGATCAGGTCGGATCGGCCGCGCTGACGAAGCTCTTGAGGAAGATCGACAGCGGGCGCAGCTTCGGCTGCAGCGTCGCGACGGTCCAGCTCGCGTCGAAGACCAGCTTGTCCTGGTTGAACTCGCCGGTCAGGTAGATCGGCGCGATCACCGCGCCGCCCGACGCATCCGCGTAATCCGCCAGGATCGCCACGGGGTTCTGGCTGCCGTCGGCGGCGGTCGCGACGCTTTCGATGTAGTCGCCGCTGGCGGTCACCTGGCCGAGGACGGTCCCGCGCTGCAGCGTGCCGGAGGCGATGGTGGCGTTGGTCGTCACCAGCGGAAACCGGCCCGCGATCAGCTGATCCGGCTGGTACGTCTCGGCGGCGATGCCGGGAGTCATCGGGTTGTCGCCGATGGGGTTGACGGTGAGGGTCATGATGGTGCTCCGGGTGGATGGGGTTCAGGTCGGGCCGTTACTCGCCGCGCGCCTTGCGAGCCGCCGCGATGGCGGCCTGCGCCATGCCGCGCGGGCTCGCGGGATCGACGCGCGCTCCGGCGGCCTCGCTTCCGGGGTTCGGGATCGGCGCAACCGTCTGCATGCGTTGCGCCAGGGTCTGACGCGCCGGGATGCGCGCGACGGCTTTCTCCAGCGTGGAGATGGCCCGGCGCGCGCTCAGGTCGCTTCCGAAGGCGAGCTCGGCCGCGATGTCCGGCGCCTTGGCCGCCGCCGGCGACGCGAAGATGGCGGCGCAGCGCCGCATCGCGGCCTTGCGGCCCGCGCGGCGCGCGGCCTTCTTGGCCTTGTCCTCGTCGTCCACACCGTCCAGGTCGGAGGCGTCGTCCTCCTGCTCGTCCAGGCGGCGCATGCGCGCGGCGTAGTCGTCGTCGGACTCGTCTTCCCCTTGTTCGCGTTCGGGGTCCTCTTCGGCGAGTCGGGCCCAGCGCGCGCGGGCCTGGGCTTCGCTTTCCTCCGACTCGTTGCCGTCCTCGAGGCGTTCTTCCTCGATCGGCTCGTCGGTGGTGTCTTTCGGCTCGTCGGCGCGGGCCGTGCCGCGCAGGTGCGCGAAGCGGCCGCGTGCCAGCAGATCGGCAAGGCTCATGTCAAACTCCGGTGGTGAGGGAATCGAGCAGCGTCTCGATAGCGATGTCGGGAGCTGCCACGAAGTCGGCCAGTCCAGCGGCGACCGCTTGGTCGCCCATGAACGTGCCGGCCTGCATCTCGCGGATGGCGTCCGCGGGAAGTGCTCGGTTGCGGGCGACCGTCGAGATGAATAGCTCGCCCAGGATGTCGATGTCGGACTGGATACGCTCGCGCACATCGGGGTCCAACGGGAACAACTCGCTTCCTTCGGCTTTGCGACTGCCGTGGGTGATGATGGTGACCGTCAGACCGGCAGCGTCGATCGCACGCGACATGTCGGTGTGCATCGTGATGACGCCGATGGAACCGGCGCCCCCGGTTCGGGGAATGGTCACCGTGTCGCAGGCGCTCGCGATGGCGTAGGCGGCCGAGAAAGCCACTTCGTCGAGAACCGCCCACAGCGGCTTGATCCCGCGCGCTTGGTAAATCGCATCCACCAGGTCGAAGCACCCCGCCACTTCGCCCCCGCCACTGTCGATGTCGAAGGCGATGGCCTGCACCCGATCGTCGTGCAGCGCGCTCTCCAGCATCGAACGAAGGCCGGAATAGCTGATCATGCCGCTCATGGCATCCATCCAGCCCCCGTGCTGCACGAGCGTGCCTTGCACCGGGATGATCGCAAGCGGCCCTATCAGGTCGTACCCAGCATCGTCGCGCGCGGCACGGTCGAACACATAGCCGTCACTTTCGTCGGCGGCAGCACGAAGCATCTCCACCTGCGCGACGCCGAGGCGGCTGGCCAGCGCGTTGACGATCACGCGCGCCTTGCCGGGGTGGATCATCAGCGGCGCATTGAACATGCGCTGTGCGATGTGCGGAAGCATCAGGAATCCTCGGGTTCGGAGACGGTCTGCCGCGACGGCATGCCGCCCAGATTGGCCCAGGTCGGCGGCGGAAGGTTGCGCCGCTTGAAGCCCTCGACCTCGCGGGCGCGCTGGTCGAGCATGTCCTCCCAGTCCTCGCCCGCGTTCTCGGCGGCCTCGTTTTCCAGCGTGGACAGGCCGGCATCCATGCCCAGGATCGCGCCCTCCTTTTCCTTAGTCGGGTCGATCCAGCCGCGGCCCGGACCCATCCAGCGCGCTCGGCTGTAGGCGGCGCGCGCCTCGACGAAGTCCGGCGCGCCGGGGGGCAGCGGAAGATCCTCCACTTCGAAGGCCTCTTCCATCCACGCAGCGAAGACCGGCTGCGCGAAGTTCTGGGCGAATTCCTCGCGGCGCCGCGACAGCGTCTTCCAGGCTTCCAGCAGCGCGCCGCGAGCGCTCGAATAGTTGACGTCGCTCCAGTCGTTGCTGACCTGCTGCGCCGACAAACCCATGCCGCTGGCCACGTTGCGCAGCACCGCCGACTCGAAATCCTTGAAGTTGGCGGCCGGGCGCGTGGCATTGACCGCGTTGATGCGCTCGCCCGGGAACAGGATCGGCATGCGCGCCTCGCCGAGCATGATCCGGCGCTCGTTGTGAAAGTCCGAGCGCATGGTCTGGTACTGGTTGATCTCGGCGGAATCGCCCAGCGCGCTTTGCACCAGCTCGGGGTCGAAGGGACTTTCGATGTACGCACCAAAGATGGCGTTGACGATCGCCGCGTCCAGTTCGGTGCTGTCGTACTTCACCAGCATCTTCAGGCGCTGCACGATGGGTGTCAGGATGCCCGCGCCGCCGCGGTGCTGCCCGGCGCGCTCCGGCTCGAAGTCGTGCACCACGATGGGGCGCCCCCACGAAGTCTCACGCGGGATCTCCTCCCAGGTCATGCTCTGCGCTGCGCTCCACCAGTCTCCCTGGTGCGCCTTGCGAATCCAGTAGGCAGTGGCAGCGCCGAAATCGTCGATCACCACGCCGCCTCGCGTGTGCAGCTGGTCGAACGTCTGATAGGGGTTGGACAGGCGGTCGGGGTCGACCAGCTGAAGAACCGTCGCGTAGCTGGCCCGGCCATAGCCGAGGCGCTCCGGCATCCAGCGCACGATGGCCAGCGCATCGCCGTCGACCAGCTTGTGGCGGAACGCCAGGCGCATGAGCTGCGCCATGTTCAGGTGCCGCTGCACGTCACACCAGCGCCCCGGATCGTTGGCCCACCGACGATATGCGGCCTCGACGGCGCGGCCGAACGCGTCGGCCCAGTCGGCGTTGAAGCCCGGGTTGCCGGTCATCTGGGCCAGCGCGCGGTAATCCGGCTTGGACAGGGGCCGGAAATTCGCGCCGATGGCGTTGTCGAGCGTGCGCGTGACGCTGCCGGCAGCCCACCCGTCGTTGCGCACCAGGTCGCGCACCCGAGAGACGATGCGATCCCGGTACAGGTTGAGCTGCGCGTCCGGACTCCAGAGGTAGGGACGCCAGGCCTCCATGTGACCGCTGAAGATGTCGGCCGCGTCGTACGGCGACATCTGGCTGCCACTGAGCATGCTGACCTTCGATCGAGCAGGCGCCGCGAGCGGCTGCCCATTCGGACCGAGGATTTTGACGGGCGCGTCCATGGTCACCGAAACACGAATCGGACCGGGCGCCTGGCGCCCCCGTTCGGGAGCAGCCCGAGCTGCGCCTGTAGCTGCCGAATCAACGCCGTCAGCTGCGGCATCTGCGCCGCGGTGTAGGTCACGCTCTTTGCGCCGTCACCCTGGGTGTAGGAAGCGGTGACGACCTTGGCGCCCGTCGACAGGTCGAGGTACGCCTGCTGCGCGGACGCCAGAGCCGTCTGCAGCTGCGCCGTGCTCATGCCGGCGAAGATGCTGTTGCTCGGGTTGTACATGGCGCTCCGACAGCGGGAATAAAAAAGCCCGCTCGAAGGCGGGCAATCGGTTGAGGAGACATCAGCACTGCACCGGCAGGTATGGCACAGCGTAGACAAATTGTCCCGAACATCAATCCCCGTAGCAACGCCTCAAGCCAACTTGGAGATGAGTTTCGACGCTGCTCCATTGGAGGCTGCCTGCGCCGTTGTCGTCGAAGTCGGCGCTTTGCCTTGAGCAGCCCCAGGCGCTTCCGCCTGGATGGTGGGCGCAGTGGGCGCCGTGAACAGATCTCCAGTCTCCGGCTCAAGGGAGCGTTCGATCTGATCCCACCGTGCATCCGACCATAGATGCAGGCGCAACGCCGGGTGCATGGCCGCCGCCATCGCGTAGATCGCCGTGTCGAGTGCTTCGTTTCGTGGCCGCTGCTTGATCCACTTGCGCTTGTGCGGGTCGTACACCTCGGCGGTGAGCTGCACGAAGTAGTCGTCCGGCAAGCCTTCCGAGAACCGCTCCTGGCGGTCCGTGGCCAGCGCGTGCTTGCTGTCTGCGCTTAGGCGCGCGAACAACCGTTCCTTGCCCGCGTCTACGCCCAGCGGCCACAGTTGCGCGCCGCCTTTGTGCGTGACGCCGTTTCTCCGCAAGTCCACCTTGCTGGGCCGCGAAATGATCTGGCGCGGCCCCGAGACGCCTTTGATGGCGAACCATCCGCGACGCTCATGGCGCCTGGTGAACGCCAGCACGTCATCGGTCAGGTACCCAGCATCCACGCCGGCGCGGCTGATCCGCACCGGCTGTCCGACCGCGTTGACGAATGGCTGTGCCAGGTAGCTCTCCAGCTCGGCCCAGACCTCGTCTTTCGTCGGGTCGCCCGGTAGCTCGAGCCAGTCGACCGTCCAGCACACGCCGCCGCGCCCCCATCCGCGCACCTGCACCGCGAGACGATCCTTCTGCACGTCGACGCCGGCCGTCAAGATCAGACAGCCGCGCGGCAGCGCACGCAGCGCGTAGGACTCGCCGCGGTGCTTGATGTCTTCCCAGTCCAGCTTCTCCTCGGGGTCCGCGAAGCACTCTCCAAGGCGCACGTTGACGAACACCTTCAGCCGCAGCGGGTCACGCTTCACGCGCTCGTACTCGACCGCGAGCTCCCCCCAGGACAGTCCCAGCCCGGGCGGCGTGTAAAGCGCGTTGATGTGGAAGCCGAGAATCTCCCGATCCGGAAAGGCTCCCACCCATTCCCCGGCCGCGAGCATCGCGCCCTTGTGAGCCTCGGCGATGAATGCGCCGCAGTGCTCGCAAACGTACTGGGCCTCCTGTGGACGCCCTTCCGGCCAACGAAGGTTGTCCCACTGCAGGTGCTGCTTCACGCCACAGTGCGGACACGGAACGTGGTAGCGCTGCTGGTTGCTCCCGAGCCATTCCTTGTTGATGCGGCTGAGGCTCTCGATGGTCGGCGTGCTGACCAGAAAGATCTTGCGCCGCACGAAGGTGGTCGTGCGCGCCTCGGCAATCGAGACAGGGTCGCCCTCCTCGTCCAGGTCGTCCGGGTATCGATCGACCTCATCGAGGAACAGATAGCGGATCGGCATGGACGCCAGATCCGAGCTGCTGTTGGCACCCCCGATACGAAGTAGGCCGCCGGGGAACTCTTTCAGCCGCGTCGTGTTTCCGCTGTCGCGACTGCGCGCCGGCATCACCCGGGCCCTGAGCGCCGGCGTGGCGTCGATCATCGATTGCAGGCGCTGCTTGCTCCAGAGCTCTCCCGTATCGACGGTGGGCTGCACGCACAGCATCGGGGCCGACTGAGTCGACATGACGTAGCCGGCCCAATTCAGGCCCGCCTCGGTCTTCCCCACCTGGGCGCTCGCCATGAACACGATGCGCTGAGCCGGATGGTGCGGACTCAGCGCGTCCATGATGGCCTGCAGGTACGGCGTCCGCGAAGTCCGCCAGCGCCCGGGTTCAGCCGCCCCTTTGCTGGGCAACATGCGCTCGGCATCTGCCCATTCCGACACCCGCATGCGGGGCGGCACGCGAAGCGCCGCCGCGGCAGCCACGCATGCGACCAGATAGCCATCCGGTATGTCGCGTGCGCTCACGCGGCGACCTCCGCGCCGAGCTTGTTCGGCAGCTCGCTGATGGCCGCCTGCAGGTCCTCCCGGACACCTTGCAGCTCGCGCTCGATCTGGGCGTGGATCTCGGCCGCCGTCATGCCGGCGTGGATCTGCACCGACACGCGATCCGGAATGCGCTCCAGGCCGTCCGCGACGACGCGCATGATGTCCGCGATGGCCAGCTTCACGCGCGCCGATTCCACCAGCAGGCCCTGGCGTTCCATCGCGCGCATCTCGGCCAGCTGGGCCTCGTGGTATTCCCGCTTGGCCCGCGCCGAGTCGTAGTCGTGTTCGGACTTCGCCGGTTGCTGGCCAGGCGGCGCTCCTCGATCCGGCGCAGCGTCAGCTGCGTGCGCGGCGCCGTCGACGGCCGCGCGCAGCGTGGTGGTCGCGTGGCCGCCGCGCCCGACCGCTCGGCGCGTGTTGCGCTCCCATTGGATGTCTGCCACCGCCGGATCGATCTTTCCGTTGATCAGCGAAATGCGGCCATCCTTGATCGCGATCGACACCGCGGCGCGCGACACGCCACGCCGGCGCGCGTATTCCGCAGGAGTGACCAGCTCGGCCGATGCCATTGTTAACTCAGGGACCCGGGTTAAGCTGCTTGTTAAGCAATCGGAAATTCCTGCAGCTAGCGGAATTCCGCGCCGTTTCGCGCCGTGCGCCAGGGGGGCCCGGGAAGGACCCGCGACCCTGCCCCCTCCTGCCCGCGTGGGGCGCCCACCAGAGGAGACCAGCATGCGCATCGCCGTCGTCGTGACCACCCTGACCATCGCGTGTGTTGCGCCCGTCGCACACGCAACCTGTGAAATCGCAGTGCCGTCTGCGATCGTGTGTGCTGCAGGCGGCTACGGTCAAGGCCAGATATCGGTGGCAAATCTGTTTGAGCGATTCGGCATGCATTACAAGCACGCCAGCGCGCCCTACTTCAGCAGTTACCTGATGCGATATCAGTGCGCCATTGCCGGTCGCCTTCACACTCGACGAGTGCGGCAAATGGGGCCTGCATACCGAGTCCCAACAGCGAATGGCTACGTCACGGAAATGACCGTGATCACAGACGACAGCCTGGGCGCCGCGTTCTACGTCCCCAAAGATGCCGTGCGTGGAACATGTGATTCGTATCGCGCGCCGGTTATCACGCCGAAGCTGCCCCCATCTCCGTTGATGCACTAGCACGGTCAGCCCCGCGACTTTGCAGCGAGCGCAACCAGAGCGCGTCCGATCTCCACCGGCAATTCGGTCTGGATCTTGCGCACGACCGCGGCATTGAGCCGACGCGTGTTGAACATCTGCGGGACGTCAATCGTTTGCAGCGCCTTGATCGGCAGGCGCTGCTTTCCCACCCGCTGGAACACAGTGCGCCCATCGTTGCCGATCCAGGCGCCCGCTATCAGCTTGCGCGCACCACCGCGCTTGACTTTGACCGTCACGCCCTTGGCCGTCTGCCGGGCTGCGAAGTGAATCAGGTTCAGGCTTCGCCGACCGCCCAGCTTGCTCATCGCCTCCAGTTCGGCCACCAGCATCGCCCCTTTGGCCGTCGCGCGCCGCACCTTGAGCTGCGCGCGCACGTCCTTGGCCTTGATGTTGAACTCGCCTGTGATCTGGCGCGTCATCTCAGCCCGCGCCTTGTCCGCCGTCTTGTTGATGGCAGCGGCGATCACGCGGTCGCGCAGGCCGTCCTGCAGGCGGGACAGCTCGCGCTCGACCGCGCGAAGATCGGGGCGAATGTCGATCTGGATCATGGGCGCGTCCGATTATTGCTCTCCGCCAATCCCCGTAATTCGGGCGCGTACGCGCACGTCGAAGCCACGCCGCTTCGACTGCTGCAGCAGAGTCACCAGTTCGAAGTGAGCCTCCTCGATCAGTTGATAGGCCCTTCTGATCGTGATTCGACCCATGGCGGCGGCCAGTTCCGATCCGTCCATACCGCGTACGTAATGCAGCACCACCACGGCATGCAGAACGCCCTTCACACCGCGCAGCGCCCGCACGGCGCGCTCGGTCTCGTCCGCCTCGATGCCGTTCACCGGGATGCTGTTGCGAGCTTCGGCATGCCGAGGTGCAGAGGCGGCACGTGCGAACGCAGTTGCGCGCGGATAGCCAAGCCCCGACGAAGCACGTTCGGCACTCCAGCGCGCCCAGTTTTCTAGCCGGCGTTCCACCCAGTCAATGCGTGCCATCGGCCGTCTCCTCATCCCGCAAGATCAACAGCGGCGCGCCCTTCGCCTCTTCCCAGGTCGCGAACTTGGCCAGCACGTCGTGGATGTCGCTGCCGAAGAACGGCGTGCCAACCGAAACCGCTCCCTCGCGGGCATAGAACCAACCTGGCTCGCAGAGCTTCACTCCGTGCAGCCAACAGGCGTCGATGTGCGCGCCTTCGCCCGCGGCGCGCCGCTCCCGCAGCATGGAGACGACGCAAGGCATGTGGCGTTCCATCCATGACCAGTCGGCTCTGACTTCCACCTTCTTGTCCATGTGTCCATGACCTCTTCATAGATCATCCGCACCTACAACTCATCCGCGCGCGAGCGTTCGCGCACGCTCGCCTACGCCCGCCCCTGCGTTTGCACGGACATCGTGTCCAGTAGGCGCGAGAGTTCTCCGCGCGACCCGGGAAATCGACCGGCTTCGATCGACGCTCCCTGTGGCCTCACTGATTCCTCACGGACACACGGACATGACGGACAGCGGGCGCTGTCCTAAAAGCGCGGCACTACATGGCAGTCGCCGCGGCCGCCCCGAGCTTTTCCCGCGCGCACACGGATCGCTGCTCAGTACGGGCTGCCATCGTCGGCCCCCTCTGTCTGCTGGCTCTGCGTCGAGCCGTTTCGGGCTGCTGGCGCCGGCGGCGCTGCAGGGCGTTTCCAGACGCGGGGCCTTGGCGGCTTGCTGGACCGGCCTTCGATCCATCCCATCCGCCGCAGCGCTGCGCTGGCCTGTTTCTCGTGGAAGCGGCCGGGGCCGAGCTTTTCCACGCCGATGCCGATCTTGCCGAGCAACTCGACAAGCGAAATCTCGGTGACGGCCATGCCGTCGACGTCGTCGTACAGGTGACGCCCGATCGCGACCTCGATGGCGTTCTCGACCGCGCGGTCCTGCTGCTGCGGCTCGAAGAGCGTCTTCTCTTCGGTCGGCGTCGGGAACATGCGCTTGCCTTTGGCCACGAGCACCATGGCCTCGGCGAACAGCTGATCGCGCTCCTTGGCGACCCAGTCGATGTCGATGATCTTCTCCACGCGCACCGGCCAGAATCGCCGGTTCCCGGTGGTGTCGGTCAGGTAATGAATCTCGTTGGTGCTGCCGCCGAAGACCAGCTGGCGCGGATAGTCTCGAGCGCGGCGGTCGAAGCTCGCGCGGAAGTAGTCGCTGGCGCTCGCCACGAAGGACTTGATCTTCGTGACATCGGCCTTTCCGAAACTGTCGAGCTCGGAGAACTCATAGATCCACCGACCTTGGAGCTGCTGGTAGGAGTCTTTGTCCCCCAGTACGAGCCCGGTGTCGGCAAAATACTCGCCCCCCAGGGTGCGAAACAGCGTGCTCTTGCGCATGCCCTGCTGACCTTCGAGGATTAGCATCCAGTCGAACTTGCAGCCCGGCTGCATGACGCGTGCGCACATCCCCTGGATAAACCAGGTGCCAACGCGCGCGAGGTAGGCGTGCCGAGGGTTGCGCTCGATGTCCCACTCGTCCTCCTCGAGGCACGCGACCATCAGCCAGGTCGCCAGACGCGGCACCCCATCCCATTTGAGCGATTCGAGATATTGGCGCACCGGGTGAAAGCGGTTGTTGTGCGCGACGATGCGCACCGCCTCCTCGAGCGCGGATCGAGGCATGCTGGGCATGAAGTGCTTCCGCACGAGCCACTCCCCGAGCTTGAGCTCGTCAACCTCTGTCCACGCGCCGGCCGGGCTCCCCCATGGCGCGTCGCGCAGTTTCGTCACGTCGTTGGTGAACTCGTTGTAGGCGATCACACCGTCCATGCCCGGAATCCCCGGGATCCCATCGTCCGCAGACCCTTCGATGGCGAAGACGATGTTCTCTCGCACCGTCTTGATGGCTCCCTTGTCGGTCTTCAGCAGCAGGTCACGCCACCACCGGCGGTCCGTTGAGCTCGCGCCAGCGGGCGCAGGGGGAGAAACATCTTCGGTCCGCGCGACGGATTCGATCGCCACAGCCCCGCGGATGAACTCCTCGATGCGGCTCCCGTCCCAGCCTTCATCGACCGCGTCGGCGAGGTCCCAGCCGTCTGCGAGTGTCCCGGGGGCGGGAAGTTGGCATATCGCGACCTCGCAGCCCTGCTGTTCCTTCAGGAGCGCGCCGATACCCAGCATCGCCGACATCCCGGGCTGCTTGGAAGCCTCGACCAATGGCTTGGACGCCGGATCCACGCGTGTGCGCTTCTCCTCAGCCGAGAGTTGGACGCGCTTCGCGTCGGCGTCGGGCCAAAGCGTCACCGATGCGCCGGCCAGCCATTTCCAATCGGACTTCTGCCATGCCTTGCTGCCGCCGGGCCAGCTCACGAAGTCGAACTTCTCGCCAAGCACCGCGTGACCGGCAGCGGCGCACTTCTCGCCCTCGACCAACACAACAGGCAGGCCCCGCAGAGCGCCGGCGGCAAGATACAGGGGACGAGGCTCGTCCCATTGCTTCCAGTGCCAGCGCATGGTGCCGTGGCCCGGGCCATCATCTGCGCACCAGGTCAGGGGAAGGATTTCCTTCCCGCCTTCGCTTCGGAGGAATCTCGCCACATAGCCGTAGAGGACGTCGCCGCGACGGTAGGCCCAGGTCGCCACGGGCGCCGGGTAGTGATGGTGCGCGAACGTCGGCTCAGGAGCGTGGCCAGGCACGGGCACGATCGGGCGCCAGGTCGTGTTGCGCTTGGGTGCCGCTGCTGGCTTAACCCGATCAGACGCTGGCGCAAGGCCAAGCTGATCGCGAAGCTCGCGCCCGGCCTCGCCATTGCTCATGCCGTGGATTTCGGCATACAGGCTGATCAGGTCACCTCCTCGACGATCCGCGGAGAAGTCGGCCCATTGGCCCGTCGTGGTGTTGACGCTGCAGCTGCGCCCTTTGCCCCCGGAAAGGTCGGCGCAGACATACTCATGTCCGCGCTGCGCCCCACCTGGCAGCCAGCTGGCCACCAGTGTCTCCGCGCGTTGGAGCAGCGCGTCGGCCAGGGCCGAGAAATCGACGCGATCGTTCATCCCACCTGCCTTGTTGTTTTCGGGTTGAACGCTCGGTCAGCGCCAGATTCTCATCAGCTGCATCTGCAGTTCGGCGTCGGGTGATCGCGCGCCGATGGACTCCCGCCGGGCGCGTGGGGGCAGCCCCTGCGCAGGGCCGTAGACGTTCACTTCGGCACGCCGCCATGGCACGGGCCTGCTTCCGACCGCCACCAGCTCGCCTGCACGGACCATGTTCTCCACCGTCCGCTGCGCCGCGACATTCTCCACCCGGGCGCGCTCGGCCAGCTCACGGACGCATCCCGGGCCATCAGCTGCAGCGATGCGGAGGGCTCGGCGAATTTCCCCCACGCGATCCATCATGCGACCCCCGCGTTTTTCATGGCCTGCTGAAGCAGAGCGAACTGCTTCCGGATCTCAGCCAGCTCTGCCGTCTGTTGCTTGGGGCCGTAGAACCGTGCGATCAGGTATTCGATCGGCGTCTTGTCGCCCGTCGCCTCGATGTATCGCTCGAGGCTGTCGACGCTGAAATGTCGGGACGGGTCCTCCGAAAGCTGGACTGAGAGGTTGCTGGGCGCCATGTCCAGATCGATCGCGCAACGCTTTAGGCCGCGCTGGTAAACGCCGGTGGCGACCGCCTCACGCAAACTTCCAAAGCGCTCGGCGATGCCCGGCTCGAGCTCGAGCGTCAGCTGGTTAGGCGCGACCTTGAGAACCATGGATAGCTCCTCGTATCAGTGGTTATCAGACCCGGGCCAAAGAATGGAGCCCATGGACCAGCACATCAAAACGACCCAGCGGGCGGCGCCGCGACATCGGGCGGCCGGCCAGCCCCGGGGCAAAATGGAAGCGCCAACGACCATCCACCACAGGGAGGGCGACCATGAAACTCGACGTGGACGCAATCGACATCGACCTAACCTGCTCAGCCTGCAGCCAAGAATTCAAGAAGCCGTTCGGACGGCTCAAGGCGGAGCACAACGCGATTTGCCCCAAGTGCGGCTTCACGAACCTGGTGGACACGGAACAGGCCGAGCGGACCATCAAGGCCATCGAGGAAGACCTGCGTCGGTCCGGGTTTCGCTAGCCGGCGATCGCGGAGGGCCGTCAGCGCCTCCTCCGCGCCGGACGCGTCGACATCAATTTGGATGGATGCTTGCCTGCTCACGCCGCCTCCTGCTTCGCGGGCCACGGATGCTCGGCGTCGATCAGCTCGGGCCATATGTCGCCCCAGTCGTCGGGACGAAGGTCGCGGCGGGTGACGGCGCCAGAGGTGGCGCGATCGATCTGGACAGCTCGCTCGATCGGAACCGGGTGAATGCCAAGCGCCCACTGAGAGACTGCGCCGGGCGTAACACCCACTGCGTCTGCAAGGGCTCTCTGAGACCCGAGGATCTCTGCGGCGCGGGAAATGTGATCGCGAGTCATGGGCGCAACTATAGGCTGCCTAATGCAGAGTGTCTAGGCCGGCTATCGTTAGGCCCGCTAAAGTCGCAACATGGGACGTGAAGTTGATCCGTATATCGCCGCAGTTCGGAACGATCGCCTCAAGGCGGAGATGAAGCGCCTGGGCGTGAAACAGGCCGAGCTCGCGAGGCGAGTGGGGCGCACACCTGCCCAAATCAATCACTGGTTCAGCGGGCGCAACCCGATGGACAGCGATAGCGCACGCCTGCTTGAGACGGGTTTAGGGCTTGACGCAGGATCGCTTGACCAGGCCGCTCCGGGAAGCGCCGCTTCAAAGAATGCGGTTAACCGCCCCTACGCCATTCAACTGGAGGCGAACGCAGACTTCCCTGCGATCCCAAAGGTCCGTTTCAAGTTGTCCGCCGGGGCTACCGGCTTCGCTGTGGAGCACATTGAAGACGGCTCGGATCCCATCGTGTTCCGGCGCCAGTGGTTCGAAAGTAGGGGCTACCGGCCCGAGAAGCTATTCGCCGTGGCCGTGATGAACGGCAGCATGGAGCCCACGCTCTTCGCCGGCGACTTGGTCGTGGTGAACACCGAGGACACGTCGCTGAAGGATGGCGCGGTGGTCGCGGCAAACTTCGAAGGCGAGCCGGTCGTGAAGCGACTGCAGCGCGACGAGGGGCAGTGGTGGCTGGCGTCCGACAACCCGGACAAGCGCCGGTACCCGCGCAAGCTGTGCACGCCCAATGTGACGATCATCGGGCGCGTGGTGCACAAGCAGAGCGAGACTATCTGAGTAACAGGGAGAGGGTGAGGCGGTGAGCGACTTGATGGCTGGTGATGACGCGGACGCCGAAAACCGCCGCATGCAAGACTTCTTTGCCTTCTTGCGAGAGCGCGGGTTCAAGGGCTGCCCTCTCTGTGGCAATGCAGAAAATTTCACGTGGGCACATTCCGCGCAAATTCCTGACCATCCGCCTGTCCGGATCACAGCTCACATTCCAGGCGCCACTCAGGTCCCCGGGAAGCCATACGCGCACTGGGAGCGGTTCGACACTCCTCTGATCATGCTGATCTGTGACAACTGCACCCATGTCTTGACGTTCTCCGAGACGCTCTTCGAGGTCTCGATTGCAAGGAGGAATCTTGAGCGCGCAGATCATCGCGCCCGAAGTTTGGGCAAAGCAACGAAGCACTTCAAGTTCTGACGGGGGAGAAGAGCCGCCGTATCATGAGGACATGAGCACGGCTCCCACTCGCGAAGAATTTAACGCTCGCATCGAGGCGATCGAGCGAGGGATGGATGCACGCGTCGAGCGCCTGAGCGGCGACCTGCGCGCGTATACCTCTGCGCGAGATGCTCAGCTGGATGGACTCATCCAGCGGATGGATGAGCGCGATAAGCGTTTCGAGAACATCGTGGCCTCCGTTGCCGCCTCGGGCGCAACGGCTGCCGAAGCGGCGAAGGACGCATCGAATCTCAAGACGACCGTGATCGGATGGGGCATCGGGCTGATCCTTGCGGCCCTGGGTGCTTCGGTGGCGCTCTATTTTGGAATTCGACAATCCAACATCGGCATCGTCCAGGTCATGCAAAGCAGTTACCAGCAGGGTCAACAGAGCACAGCGCCTCCCAAGCCGGATCACTAAAGCGACAGGGATCCTCAACGAGCCGCCTCCGGGCGGCTTTTTTGCGCCCGGCGCGGGCGCAAGAGTAGGGATTTACCCTGTACACAAGTCGGCCTATTGTCAAAGGGAGTTAGGTCGCCTATAGTTCTTCCAATCCACGCACACCGCGAGGACGGGAGAACGAGATGGACGCACAGCAGGTGATCGAGGCGCTCCGCGCCGGCGTGCCACAGGTCGTCGGCTACGGCAAGCACGAGCAGGAAATCTTCGCGCAAGGTTGGAAGCGCGGAATGGAGCAGGCCTGGGACGTCTTGTCCCTGCAGCCGGAGTTCCAGATCGAGATGCACCTGCAGGCGGTCGATGGCTACGGCGAGGACCGGCACACGGTCATCCGGGCTGATGACGGCCAGGTGGTGCTCCGGCAGGCCACCGAAAGGGAGTTCGACCGCTGGTACGCCGCGCACTCGTTCATGCGCGAGGTCGACACCATCGAGCAGGTCAACCCGCAATTCCGGGGCGCTTACCTCGAGCGGCCGCGCGGCGTGCACTTCATGGTCGATGACTGAGGCTCACCATGCACCGCGACGTCTACCCCCCCACCATTCCCATAACTCCGCTGCCCCGCCGCGAGCGAGCCGTCAGCCTTCTCGCCTGTGAGCGCGAGCTGTCGCGTGATGCCGACCGAAGCGCCCAGATGCTCGTCGGGTGCCTCCTGCTCGCGCTATTCAGCGGCGCATGCATCGCGGGGTGGCTCCTGTGATCCGCCGCTTGCTTGTTGACCGTGAGCTGTTCGAACGCCGCGTGCTGACGCCCTTTTGCATCGCCGGCATAGCGGCGATCCCCCTGCTCGTCCTTCTCGGGGTGATTCGATGAAAACCGCCCCCTACCTCGGAATCGGAACATTTCCGTGGGCTGTGCGTCGGGAATGGCGCGAAGGCCCATGGAACGACACCGCATGCGATGTGCAGCCGATTGACGCGCCCGAGTGGATCTGCGCCGGCGGCACGGAAGAGACCTGGGCGGGCAAATCGCGCTATCCCGCACCCGCAGTCATCCGGAGGGGATCATGAGCCGCCCTGACCTTCTGACCTATCGCCATCCTCGCACCCTGCTGGAGGCTTTCGGCATGGATGCTCAGGGCGCCTGCGCCATCACCTGCTACCGCGCGCCGATTTGGCCGCGCGCACTGCTCTGGTCGATCTTTGTCCTCGGTGCGCTGGTGCTTGCCGCGCACTTTCTCTGAGCGTGCGATGTACCCCCCTCTTCCCGATGATGAAGCGCTCGCAGCCGCACGTCGCATGCGGCTTCGCGACCCGGAGCGAGTCATCCACAGCCCTGTGGTTCGGCGCGTCGTCGAGGCCGCGTACTGGGCCATCCAGCGGCTGCATGACCGGCGTCTCCACGCGATGTCTGCCTCTCGTCAGGTCAAGCGCATGGCCGCTGGCGACCGCGACGACTGACTGCCTTGGAGCCATGATGTCCGCTATTTCGCTTTGCCGCCCCTGCCCTTGCGACTGCGCGCTTTCGGCTTTCGCTGCCCGCCTGCTTGATCCCGAAGACCTCGGCCATGCCGTGAGCGCGGAGGTTCGGCAGGCAGCCAGCGCCGCGCTAGCGGCTTCGCGTCCCGCTTCTGTCGAGGGGCTGGAGTACCGCGATGGCCATTTCTGGGGCCGTGTCTTTCCGACGCGCTCCGGGCAATTCCGTTTCGGAGTCGATCACCACGGCACCGAAATCCGTGGCGGCGCGGGTTACGCGACCGCCGATGAGGCCTACGTCGACATGGTCGATGCTGTCTTGGAGTACATCCGATGAGCGCGCCCCTGCGCCTTACTTCGCAGTCCCCGGTTCGCGGCCATTGTGCCGCTCATTCGCGATTTCTGGCTCCGTTGATGATGGAGGCTGCGTGATGCCAGCCAAGAAATACGACGGCGGACCGGCGTTCCCGGGCGTCTGGGAAAACGACAGCGACCTCAACCAGACGGCTCCTGATGGCACTGTCGTCTCGCCTCTCGGCGTGAGGCACATTACGGGGCTCAGCCTGCGCGACTACTTCGCTGCGAAGGCAATGCAAGGATGGATTGCGAGCAGCCCCACAGTGGCTGGCCGTCCGTTTTCTTCTGGCGACAGAGATGGAATGCGGACGCTCGCTAAAGCAGCCTACGCGGTGGCCGACGCCATGCTCAATGCGAGGGCCAAAGCATGAACACTCCCGAACGCCTCACCACTTGGTACCCGCGCGCCGGGAGCTTGGCGGACCGCGTGCTGAAGTGGCTTCCGCTGCAACCCGGCGCCAGCGCGACGGCAGTGCAGATCGCCGCGGCCCTGGGCGTCACACGCGCGCCGAACGTGCACGCCCAGCTTTCCAGCGCCGTGGGCGCCGGCGTTCTGGATCGGATCATTGAGAGAGAGCCGCACATCTACCGCGTTGGCTCCGTTCCGCCGGCGTCACGCCCGGAACGCGGCGAACCCAAAGCGCGCCCGGCGCGCGCGATGCCCCGCAGCGCAGATGCCCGTGTGGTGCCGAGCGGCCCGTTGATTTCGTTTGAAGAGACCATCGCCTGGGTGAGGTGTGCCGACGGCCTGCCGCCGCCCGGCCAGAAGGTGCTCGTGCGCTCGAATTCCCGCAAGCTTGAGCGCGTCACGCAGGGGATGTACCTGCCGGCGCGCGAAGACCGCCCTGCGGGGTGGCGCGAAGTCACGTTCGCTGAGCTCGACGGCGTCACCCACTGGGCGTGCATGCCGGGAGGGCCGAAGCGATGACCTGGATCCTCACGGCCAGCGGCCGCCACTTCGATTTTGCCGATCCGCAGCCGCACCAGATCGAGATTCTCGACATCGCGCAGGCGCTGTCGAACGAATGCCGCTATGCCGGCCACACGAGGGCCTTCTATTCGGTTGCCCAGCACTGCGTGATGGTAAGCCGCCTGGTCCCGCGAGAGCATGCCCTGGAGGGCCTGCTGCACGACGCGGCCGAGGCCTACGCAAAAGACATCCCCACGCCACTCAAGGCTCTTCTCCCGGACTACCGCGGCGTGGAAGACCGTGTCGACGCTGCGATTCGCGAGCGCTTTGGCCTTCCCGCTGCTTGCAGCGAGGCAGTGAAACGCGCCGATCTCGTGATGCTGGCCACCGAACGGCGCGATCTGATGCCCCAGGACTCCACGCCTTGGGAAGTCCTACGCGGCATCCAGCCGCACGAACGCAAGCTGGTTGCCATGCATCCCGCGCGCGCGCAGGCCGCATTTCTCCGGCGTTGGGTCGAACTGACCGATCGCTGATCCACCAGCCCCCGTCCTAGGAGCTTTCATGCAAACGACTCTCGAACTCTCCGGCGCCAAGCTCACGGTGCCGACCGAAGACCTGTTTCGCGCCTGGATGCGCGAGCGTGTCGCGCTCCCGGCGCCCCCGGCGCCCGAGCAGCTGCAGACCATCCTGCAGCTTCCGATGCTCGACGATGGCGAGGTCTACGTTGGCGCCTTCGTCAGCGCCGACGGCCAGCACCGGCACCACACCATCCTGCTGCCCTTCGACCGCGATGACGCGCCCTGGGAGGAACACATGGCCTGGGCCAAGGACCAAGGCTTCGATCTGCCGAACCGCCTCGAGCTGCTGATGATGTGGTCGACCATGCGCCAACGCTTCCAGAAGGCCGCGTACTGGTCCAACGAAGCGCACCACGACGACAGCTCCTACGCCTGGTGTCAGTACTTCTACAGCGGCTTCCAGGACGACTACCGCAAGAGCGCGGCGCTCCGCGCCGTCGCCGTCCGCAGATCGCCCATTCAG
>JAEHJW020003254.1_pt1 | contig 36348 bp, 55 predicted proteins | sample 9271431 | NCBI WGS metagenome assembly JAEHJW02 | reverse complement strand
CGCGAACTGTCGCCTGGCGAGTACGCAGAATTTGCGACGATGAAGATTCGGCTTTCCCTGAAGCGTGACGGCAGAAATACACTGCCGGATATCACTGATCTTGAAGACGACGCGGAGATAGCAAAGCATTATGTCAAGACGGCTGGCATAGCTGGCGTCCATCCCGAAACGATTGCTCTTGCCGTTCGCCGCCGCCGGCAGCTTGATCATGTTTGGGATCGTCTCAAGGGCACCAGCGCCATGAATAGCGGTGCTGCGCTCGATCGGCTCCGTAAGAAGTTCAATACGAATGCCGGCGAAATAATCGATGCGGCGGTTGAACATCATGGCGGCGATATTGAAGCAGCCATGGACGCAATCGCTAATCCGAGAGCGCAAAAAACTTCCGTTCCGGCTGAAGTAGCTCTCAAGGAACTGCGCAAGGCTTGGAAAATATGCCCCCCGGCAAAAAAGCAGAAGTTTGTCGACGACAACGCCGATGAAATCATCGGATTCCTAAAAAATAGCGGCTGCCTGTGAGGAAGTGATGGATATGCACGACATTGAACTTGAGAAATCATTTATCCGCGACGTGATCAAACAGACACCGCTATCGCGAACGCAGATCATTGTTGACTTAAAGCGGCGGGAACACATTGGAGATTCTATTTGGGCTGTGATTGGGGAGTTCGAGCGATCTGCTAGTGTGCCATCTCTGGATTTTTTAGCTAATCTTCCTGCTCATAGTCAGCAAACAATCGCCCTCCAAATGCGCGATCATAACTTAAGCCTTCATGACGCCATAACCGCCGCCACGGGTGAAGTGCTTTTAGATGATGCTGTCTATCTCAGTGAACTCGTGGCGTCGTGGAACGCTGCCCCAGCCGAGGTGAGGGCTCGCTTCCTCAAGGGGATAATGAAATGAAATTCCTCACAAAAAACGACAGGGTGGCGCTTGGGTTTTTGGCGGTGATGGCGCTGGTTTGGGCGCCGGTGATCTGGAAGGCGCTCTGATGGCCAAAGAATGGTTCACGCTGGCCGAGCTGCGCGGGTTAAATTTGCCGGAAGTTGACGCGGCGTATTTGCGCGCGATGGCGCGGCATTATGCGGAGATGTCGTCCAATCACGCACGGGCGCGGGGCGTGGGAACCGTGCTTTTCCCGGTTGCTGAGTTCCATATTTCGATATTGCCGGAGCGCGCACGCGACGAGGTGCAGCGGCGGAATGTCCCGATTGAGGAGGATTTTATTGAGCGGGCGCGTAAGCTGGGTATTTGCGCGCGGGTCGCCGATCCGCGCGGGGTTTATGTTGGTCCGGATGCCGGGCCGGAAATATCGCAGCTGGAGCGTATGCTTGAGCTGCACCGCACGCATGGTGCGCGTTGAAAAAGGCGTGGTTCAGCGCGGCTGAAATTGCCGCTGAACGGCTGCCTGGGATGCCGGGCAGCAAGCGTGGCGTGGCGCGCAATGCTGAACGGATGCGTTGGGATGCCACTGACCTGGCGCGCCCCCGTGAGGGCCACGGCGGCGGCCTTGAGTACCACTTCAGCCTGCTTCCGGAAGGGGCGCAGGCCGCGCTGGTGGCGCGTTATGGCGAGGCGGAGTGCCGCCAGGAGCCGAAAACGGTTAAGCGGGCCGCTGCTGGCGTGACGATGGCGGAAACGCCACGCGGCGCGGCGGCTTGGGCTTGGTATGAGACGCTGCCAGGAATGATCAAGGACCGGGCTGCGCAACGCCTCGACGCGCTGCTGCGCGTTGAGACGCTGCGCCGCCGGGTTGGGCGCGGGCCCGCGGTGCGGGCGATCGCCGAAGAGAAAGCCGTGACGGTGGCGACGCTGCACAACTGGTTTGACCTGGTGCGCGGCGTGGCGCGGGCGGATTGGCTGCCAGCGCTGGCGCCAGCGCCGCGGGGCGGCGGCGGCCGGGTGGTGGATGTGGCCGCGGCGTTTTGGGATGCGTTCCGAGCGGATTATCTGCGGCTCTCTGAGCCCAGCTTTAATTCATGCTATCGCCGTACCTGCGATATTGCGCAGGAGCAGGGCTGGGAAATTCCCAACCAGCGCACATTGCGCCGCCGGGTGGACGCGATACCGGATGCGGTGAAGGCGATGGCGCGCAAGGGGCGCGATGCCACGAAAGCGATGTATCCGGCGCAGGAGCGCGACAGGTCTGGCTTCACGGCGATGCAGGCGGTGAACGTGGACGGGCACAAATGGGATGTGTTCGTGCGGTGGCCCGATGGCACGGTGGGACGGCCGATGATGGTGGCCTTCCAGGACCTTTACAGCGGAATGTTCGTGGCCTGGCGCATAGCGCGCAGCGAGAACAAAGACGATGTGCGGCTGTGCCTGGGCGATATGATCGATACCTACGGGATTCCGGAAGACTGCTATTTGGATAACGGCCGGGCGTTCGCCAGTAAATGGCTGACCGGCGGCACGGCGAATCGCTACCGATTCAAAGTTAAAGAAGAGGAGCCGGATGGGATACTGACGCAGCTCGGCGTGCGGATACATTGGACCACGCCGTATGCCGGCCAAAGCAAGCCGATTGAGCGCGGGTTTGGGGATTTCGCACGCGACATCGCCAAGCATCCGGCATTCCAGGGCGCCTATTGCGGCAACAGCCCGCTGGACAAGCCGGAGGATTACGGCACGAAGGCGGTGCCGGTGGATGAATTCACGCGGATCATCACCTCAGAAATTGCCAAGCACAACGCGCGGCCAAACCGCGACACGCGGGTGTGCCAGAAGAAGTATTCGTTCCAGCAGGTGTTTGATGCCTCCTACGCCGTCAACCCGCCGCTGAGAGCGAGTGCGGAGCAGGTGCGGATGTTCATGTTGATGGCGCAGGGCGTGAAGCCGCGGGCGCGGGACGGCTCAATATTCGTGCTGGGCAACCGCTACTGGAACGAGAAGCTGCTTGAGCACAGAGGCCGGCCGCTGATGGTGCGTTTTGACCCCGAAGACGTGCAACAGGATTTGGCGGTGTACGCGCAGGACGGCACGCTGATTTGCGTGGCCGAGCTGCTGGAGGCCGTGGGCTTCGCCGACACCAATGCGGCGCGCGAACACGCGCAGGCGCGCAAGGCTTATTTGCGCGCCACGAAGGAACGGTTGGAGGCGGAGCGCAAAATGTCGTTGGCCGAGCTGGTGGCGTTGCAGCCGCAGGCGGAGAGCTACGCGCCGCCTGAGACCAAGATCATCCGCCCGATGTTCACCCCGGCGAGCAGGGGGAATTTGGCGATGAAGCCCGCGGTCCAGGCGGAGGCCGATGACGACTTCGATGAGAAGTTCGCGCGCGGCCTGCGCCTGGTGCGGGCGGATAACGAGGAGTTCTAGCCGACAATTTTTTAAAGCCGTCCATCAAGAAGGAGAAGCAAAAATGCTTGATCATGCCGACGAGACCTTGGAGACTATGACGCCGCCGCCGTTTGAGGATTTGAGCGGACTGGATGCGGACGCGTTGCGCCAGCGAGTGCGTGATTATGTGGCCGCGAATTCAACCAGCTATTCGGGTGTCGCGCTGATCGCGGGCATCGCCGAGAGCACGTTTACGGCGTGGCTGGGCGGAAAATACAAAGGCAATAATGCGCGCATCGAGGAGCAGGTGCGGATCTGGCTGCAGAGCGAGAGCGCGCTGGGCAAGAAGCGCCTGGTGATGCCGGCGGATGCGAAGTTCGCGATGACGCGCTCGGCGCAAAAGTTCATGGCGGTGCTGGAACATGCACAGGGCGTCCCGGATATCGGCGTGATTACGGCTGGGGCCGGCGTCGGCAAAACGACAGTGTTCGAGCACTACAAAGCCACGCGGCCAAATGTGTGGATTTTGACGGCGGAGCCGTCGATCGCATCGCCCTACGCAATGTTGCAGTATCTGCGTGAGGTCGTGGGGATTCCAGAGGCCGCGCCGCACCGTATCAGCCGAGCCATTACCACCAAGCTGATCGACAGCCAGGGGCTGATTATCATCGACGAGGCGCAGCATCTGGCGATTAAATGTATCGACCAACTGCGCTCGATCTACGACAGAGCAAATATCGGCGTCGTGTTTGCCGGAAATTTGGAGGTCTGGAGCCGGATTGACGGCGGGGGACGCAAGGCGGAATTCGCACAGTTATTCTCACGCGTCGGGATGCGGGTGACGGTGAACCGGCCATCGGATAAAGATATCGAGATCATGCTCGATGCGTTGAGCATATACGCGGATGACCAGCGCAAGATACTGAAGTTCATCGCCACCAAGCCGGGCGCGTTGCGGGCCATGGTGAAAACGTTGCGCGTTGCACGCATGCTGGCGATCGGCGCGGGGGAAGGGCTTGCGAAGGAACATATTTCGAGCGCGTGGAGCCGCCTTTCGGGCGGCGAGGCTGGTGTGGCGTGACCACGCACACCGACGCCGCCCAGGCGCATGAGCGAGCGGCACAATTGGCGCAAGCGGCGGAAGTGGCGCAGGCGCGGGCGGGGAAGGCTGAGTCATCGCTGTTCTCTCAAGCTTATGCGGAGGCGAAACAGCGCGAGGTTATGGCGGCGGTGGTTACGGCATCGGCGCAGGCGCGGTGGGCGTTGTGGCGGATTCCACACGCCAGGCCGTGATTACGTTGGGGACATGCGGAATGTGCCAAGGCACCCGCATGCGCCCCGGCAACTTGAATGACTGGGCGCAGACGGACGCATGCAAGCGCTGCACCCAGGAGGCGGAACAAAAATGGTTGAAAATTCAGAAGGACTTGAAAGATGGCAAAAGCAGTAAGCGGCAAAAAAGTGAAGGCCCCGGCGCAGGTGATCAGCGTGCCGCAGAATAAAGATGCGGTGGCGCTGGCGATCCACGAGATCGGGAATGCGCAGCGTGAGCGCACGCGCATTGAGGCGGCGATGAATGATGAGATAGCCGCCGTTAAGGCGCGCTTTGAGGAGCTGGCGCAGCCTTGGAAGGAAAAAATCCAGAGTCTGCGCGAGGGGGTGCAGATTTTCTGCGAGGCGAACCGCGAGAGCCTGACGCAGGGGGGCAAGGTGAAGTTCGCGAGCTTCACCACGGGTGAGGTGAAGTGGCGTTTTACGCCGCCGGGCGTGAGTGTGAAGCAGGCGCTGATGACGATGGAGTTGCTGGCACGCAAAGGGTTCAGCCGGTTTTTGCGGACCAAGGTCGAGGTGAACAAAGAGGCGATACTGGCTGAGACGGATGCGGCGAAGCTGCTGGCCGAGGCAGGGATAGCGGGCATCACGATTACGCAGCGGGAAGAATTCGTGATTGAGCCGTTCGAGACCAAACTTGAAGAGGTGGCGTGATGGCACAGCGCCGGATTGTGATGCGCGGCTGGTATTGGAAACTGCAAGAGGTGATCAATACCATGATCGTGGTGGCCCTGGTGGTATTGGCCGTGTATTTGACCGTGAAGGAGTGGGGGCCATGACGGTGCAGCCTGATCGCCGGGCGAAATTGGCGAAGGTGCATATTGCCAAAAAGCAATTGGCGCTTGAGGATGACAGTTATCGCGCGCTGCTGTTGCGAGTCGTGGGGAAGGACAGTTCGGGGCTGTGCAGCGATGCACAGCTCGATGCTGTTCTGGCGGAGTTTAAACGGCTTGGATTTTTGGGCGAGAAGCCGAAAACACCGCGCTCTGACAAGGCGTTCGTGAGGATGATTTATGCGATTTGGCGCGATCTGAAGCCTTTCGTTAGAGATCATTCTGTAAGGGCTTTGCAGAGCTTCGTGAAACGGCAAACTGGCGTGGATGCTCCTGAATATCTGAATGCAGAGCTGGCAAACGACGTGATCGAAGGATTGAAAAGCTGGCTGGCGCGCGAGCGCGCCAAGCAGACGGCCGAGCGGCGCGCGCAGGGAAAGGCGGCGCCGAAGATGCGCCGCCGTCCGGCGGGGCTGCCGCCAGTTGATACGGGCCGGCATTGAGCGAGCTGCCGTCATTGCGTGAGCTGCTGGGCGACGAAGGCGCGCTCATTGTGGTGGAGCGCCTGGGCGGCACGCGCGTTTTTGTGCCGGGGTTTATTACGGCCGAGCACCCGCTGCGCGAGACGCTGGGCGAAAAGGTGTTTGGCGATCTGGTGCGCTATTTCGGAAAATCAATGATCCTGGTGCCTCTCGCACGGCAATGGCGCGTCGAGATTTACGCGCGCCAGAACCTCACACATGCGCAGATTGCGCGTAAGATCGGGTGTGGCGAGACCATGGTGTACCGGGCGCTGAAAAAAATGCGCGCCACGGCCAACCAGCTGGCGCTGGATTTTTAAAACGAATTAGGGGTAGATATAACCCTGTGAGCGGCTCGGAGCCGCCGGGCGAATAAGCCGCCGCAACCGCTGGGTTGCAGGAAGAATTGAGGGCGCGCCTTAGATTTGGCGCATGTTGACCCTTAGCGCAAGCGGCTTTTTATGACCCAGAGTATTCCTGCAAATATCTTTGACGCGTGCTTTTCGTTCACCCTCGGGGTGGAAGGCGGCTATTCGAACAACCCGGGCGATCCTGGGAATTGGACGGGCGGCGCGCAGGGTGTTGGCGAATTGGCCGGCACGAAATTCGGCATCAGCGCCGCGCAATACCCAGAGGTGGATGTTAAAAACCTCACCGTTGATGGCGCGAAAGCAATTTATTTGCGGGATTATTTTGTGCCGCTCTACGCCGGATCGCTGGCATGGCCGCTGCCGCTGGTGGCGTTTGACGCGGCTGTGAACGAAGGCGTGGGAAACTCGATCAAATTTTTGCAGAGGGCGGCCGGGGCCGAGCCTGATGGGATAATGGGGGTGGCCACCATGGCGGCGTTGAGGTCTGGCGATGCTGTGGCGCTCGCGCGCGAGGCGCTGGCGCGGCGGCTGATTTATCTGGCCAGCCGCCCTGGTTGGACTGAATTTTCGCTAGGCTGGACGCGCCGGGTGATTAAGCTCGTGACGGAGTTGGGCGCGTGAGTGTGGTGTTGGCCGGACTCTTCGTGCTGTTTTCAGCAGTGATGTGGCGGTTGCGCGGCGGGGCGTTCACCACGCTCACGGGAGTGCGGTTGGGCACTGACCAGGCGCGGATTTTTGGGTGCGTGCCGGCAATGGTTTTTGCCGAGGTGATGGCGCAGAATTTAGGCGTCTCGGGATGGGTGAGGCTTGGCCCGCTGGCAGTGTTCGCTGGATTGGTGGAGGGCGGCTGGGCGCCGTTCCAGGAGATGGGCTTGATGCCAGCGGATATGCCTGAGGCGTCGTGGATGCGCTGGCTGCCGGAGCGTCTAGGTTTCAAGATCGGCACGCTCGGACATGATTTTATCGGCATGATGCTGGCTGGGTATGTGTGCATGGCGCCGCTGGCGATGCTGGTGCTGCTGACCGCTGGCCTTTACGGATGTGTGGTGTTGCTGCTGGCCGGGTTGGGGTTTGCGCCTTGTTATCTGCTGGCGCGGTTAAATTTTCCGGCCGTCAAGAATTTTGCCGAAGGGCAATCCTGGGGCGAGGTATTCGTGGGCGCGCTGATCGGCGCCGCGCTCATGTTGATTATGTATCACAGCGCCGGATGGAGCTTTTTATGACTGATCCTGTTGTGAATGCGGCTGACGCCGCTGTGAGTGCCGTAAAAACCGATGTGAATGCCGCTGTTGCCAGGCAGCTCGGATTTTTTGAACGAAACCCGAAGGCTGCCGCGATCGGCTCGGCCGTGGCCGGTGCGCTGGTGGTGTTTTTGGTGATGCACTTCCTCTAGCGCGAAAGGCTTGAGGCCATGCGTCTGCTTGAGTTGATCGAGGGTGCCGACGGAAGGCTCGATGAGCAGTCGGCGCTTTCAATTGCGGGTGTGCTCACGTTCCTCGGCCTGGAAATCTACGATGTGGGCATTCTGCACCACGCGTTCGACCCGCAGAGTTTCGGGTTTGGTTTTGGTGCGGTGATGGCCGCGACGCTGGGCGGACTGGCTTTCCGTGAAGCAAAAGGAGTGAGAAATGCCGCCGTTCCTGATCAGTCTGCTCGGTAGATTTGGCGCTTATGCCGCGCTTGCGTTGCTTGGCGCCGGATTTGGGTTTTATGCCGGGTATCATTGGTGTTTGCCGCAGGTGTATGCGGCTCGCAACGCGCTCTCCGCGCAGCAAGCGCTTGATGCCGGTGTGACCGCGGAATGGAACGCGCAGGCCGCGCAATTCCAGGCCCGGATTTCGGTGCTCCAAAGCGATGCGCTGACGGCGCGGGTGGTTGAGCGGCAAGGTGCGCAGAGCGCGGGCGAGGCTGAGCGGGCTGCGCTGGCGGCGCAAGGTGCGCGGCCGGGGCAGGACGGCGTGACGGCGCCGGTGCTGCTGGCCGCGCGGACATATTTGGCGGGGGCAGAAAAATGAGATTTGAACGCAGGGACGCTGGACGATTTGGTGTCGCGGCCGTGCAGCTCGTGCTGCTGGTGGTGGTGCTGGCCATCTCGCTGGCGGGCTGCGCAGCGCCGCCGCCGCTGGTGGAGACGCGGATACAAGTTGAACGGGTTCGGCTACCGGGTGGATTGCTGAGTTGCGAGGGGGCGCCGGTGCTGGGCGATTGGCGCCGTCAAAGCGCGGTGGCGGATTACGTAGTGCGGCTGCATGAGGCGTGGGCCGATTGTTCGCAGGATGTGGCGGCGATCGCGCAGATCGAGAATTCCGCGCCGGGCGCGCCGGTGGCTGCGAAGTAGACGATGAATGCGCAAGACTGGCAGGCCGCCGCCGAAGTGTTTGGGGTTATCCTCGTGCTGCTCAATCTGGTTTTCGCGGGGATTATGTACCGCATGCAGGCCAAATTCGTGACGCGAGCCGAGCATAGCATGCTGGAGGGCAAGGTGAGCGAGATCGATGGCAAGATCGATGAAATCGAGATGGCCATTTCAGGGTTGTTCACAAATAAGGATGCCGACAATTTGAAAGGCAAAATGCAGGAGCTGGCGGTGCAGAATGCGCGGTTGTTGGGTGAACTGCCGGGGTTGCACGACAGTATCCAGGCGCTGGCGCACCAAACCAGGCTGCTGAACCAGCATGCGCTAAACCAGGCAGGGAAAAGCTGATGAGTCTCGCACAAATCCACGCCGAGGACCGGCGCTTGATTATCCTCCGCTCACTCGACGAGAGCGGCTATGCGGCGAACGAGACCGTTTTGAAGCAGGTGACGGAGCAATTTGGCCACGCTCCGAGCCGCGAGCTGATCCGCTCTGATCTGCTGTATCTGGCGGAACACAGCCTGGTGCGGCTGGAGAAGATGGCGGCGAGCAATGGCGAAATATGGATCGCGCATTTACTGACGCCAGGCCAGGAGGTGGCCAAGGGCCGTGTTTACCCCGGCGTGGCGCGGCGTGAGCCCAGCTGATGGCACGCCCTTCCAGCATCGATAAATTACCTGCGGAGATCCGCGTGGAGATTGGGCGGTTGCGCGGCGAGGGCCATACGATCGACGGCATCCTCGCGCATCTGGCGGATATGCGCAGCCAGGTCGCGGTGTCGCGCTCGGCGCTGGGGCGCCACATTAAGGGGTTCGACAAGATCGCCGAGAAGATGCGCAATTCGCGCGTGGTAGCAGAGGCGCTGGTACGCGAGCTGGGGGACGCGCCGGAGAGCAAGACGGCGCGGCTGAACATCGAGCTGCTGCACGGCACGATCAACGATCTGTTTATGCATACGCTGGAAGGCGATTTCGTGGACGGCGACGGCAAGGCCGCGATGAGTGGCAACCCCGAAGGGGTGATGATGCTGGCGAAGGCGCTGGATCACCTCGGCAAGGCCAGCAAGAGCAATGTGGAATTCCTGGCGCTGGCGGAGAAGCGCGCGGCGGATAAGGCGCGGGCGGAGAGCGCGCGGGCGGTGGAAGACGTGGCGAAGGACGCCGGGCTTTCGAAGGATACCGTGGAGACGATCAAAGCCAAGATTTTTGGAGTGAAGTGAGATGACTCCGCGCGAGCGACAAAAACTGGTGAAACCTGTCCCGTCGGACGCGGTGCATGCCGCCGAGGATGACGGGTTTGAGGATTATGTGAGCGGGAAACTGCGCGGAGAAAATCCTTTTCCCGCGCGCAGCCCGTGCTTTTTGCTGTGGGACCGGGGCTGGCTGGAGGCGAGGCGTTACCTTGGAAGATAATATGAGCACGGGCCTACCAGATGTATTCCTTCCGTATCAGCAGCGGTTGATGGCGGCGGTCTCTAAAAACGCTGTGGTGGTATGGGAGAAAAGCCGCCGCACTGGGTTTTCCTGGGCGATTGGTGCCGAGGCGGTTTTGACGGCATCGAGCACGCGCGCCGCCGGCGGCCAGGATGTGTTTTATCTCGGCTACAATCTGGAAATGGCACGCGAGTTTATCGATTATGTGGGCGAGTGGGGCAAGATGATTACCGGTGCCGCGGTGGAACTCGACGAGGAGATTTTTCACGACCCTGACCACCCTGAGAAGGATATTAAAGCGTTTCGCGTGACGTTCGCCAGCGGGTTTAAGGTACTCGCGCTGCCGTCCGTGCCGCGCAGCCTTCGTGGTATGCAGGGGCTGGTGATTATTGATGAGGCGGCGTTTCATGATGATTTGCCGGGCGTGCTGAAGGCGGCGTTCGCATTGTTGATATGGGGTGGCAAGGTGGTGGTGCTGAGCACGCATGACGGTGAGGCCAACCCGTTCAATATGCTGGTGCAGGATATTCGGGCCGGGCGGCTGCCTTATTATCTGGGGCGGACCACGTTTGATGAGGCGCTGGCCGAAGGGCTTTATAAGCGCATCTGCCTGACCACGGATAAGGTGTGGTCGCCGTCGGCTGAACTGGCCTGGCGCGACGAAATCATCGCGATCTACGGCGCGTCGGCCGATGAAGAGTTGTTCGTGATTCCGAGCCAGGGAACTGGCGCCTATCTCTCGGGCGCGGTGGTCGAGAAGTGCATGCGCGACGATCTACCGGTCATCCGGTTTGCCGTGCCTGAGAGCTTTAAGATGCTGGCCGAGCATCTGCGCGTGGCGGAGGTGAGGGATTTTTGCGAACGGGAATTGTTACCGGTACTGAAAACGCTCGACCAAAAACTGCCACATGTATTCGGGCAGGATTTTGGCCGCAAGCGGGATTTGAGCGTGTTCTGGCCGCTGGCGATTGGTACGAATTTGCTGCTGCGAACGCCTTTCGTGCTGGAAATGCGCAACGTGCCTTACACGTCGCAAGAGCAGATCGTCAATTATGTTATCGACCGGCTGCCAAAATTCCGCGCCGGCAAGTTCGATGCCACCGGCAACGGCGGGTTTTTGGCCGAGGTGGCGATGCAGCGCTACGGTGAGCGCATTGAGGCGGTGATGCTCAACGAGCCGTGGTACCGCGATAATATGCCACGCTGGAAGGCGGTGTTTGAGGACGGGATGATTGTGATCCCGCGCGACCGGGAAATTCTGGATGACCACCGGCTGGTGAAACTGATCCGCGGCGTGGGGCGCGTGCCCGATGAGCGGACGGGCGAGAAGGATAAGAAGCGGCACGGCGACAGCGCGGTGGCGAGCGCGCTGGCGGTGGCGGCGAGCCGGGCCGAGCCGGAGGTTTATGGCTACGAGGGGGCACCAATGCGCGGCACGGGGCGTGCGGCCGCCGACGCATTTTTTTCGACGGCTGACGAACAGGAAGAGGCCGAGAAGGCCGCGCGCAATGCAGGTGGCTTTATGCCGAGCCTGACACGGAGGGTTTACAATGGCGTTTGAAATGCCGGAGAGCGATGACGACGGCGCGCGGGTGAGTGGCTCGATCGTGAAAATGCTCGGCATCACGGTTGAGAAAATGCTGACCCTGAAGCTGCCCTCAGGCAGCCCTGAGGGACGGTTTATCGAGGCGATGGATATGCGGCTGAACGTGCTGCACCAGATGCCGGGCGATGACCAGGTGCAGCGGATTAAGGATTTGGCGTGGAAATACCGGCGGCGGTTGCCAGCGCATCTGGCGCCAAAACTGCCGCCCGGTGACCCGATTGTGCAAGAAATGGAGCGGCCTGCCGCCGAAGCGGGTGTGAAGTGATCCAAAAACTGCTGTGCGAAATGAGCTTTGGTGAGCTGAGCGAGGAGCTGAAAGCCGCCACGGCGGCGCGGCGCGTGGCGGAGTATCAGGACGGGTTGGCGAATTGGCAGACGGCGGTGGGCGCGGCGCAGGCGTGGCTGGATGCGGTGAATGCCGAGGTTGATAAGCGCCTGGCTGGGCTGGGCGCGCAGGGAGGGTTTAAAAATGGCTGACGGTTACAAGCCGGTGGTTGACCAGTTTGGCAATGCGATCAGCCGGGCGGAGATCGCACAGCTCAAAACACAGGTGGCGGCGCCGAGCGGGTTTTCGGCCAGGCCGCCGTTCGCCGGGCATCTGGCGTTTGATATTGAGCCGCGGCGCCTGGGCGCTGTTATCCGCGCGGCGGATAATGGGCAGACGCGGGATTGGTTTATTCTGGCCGAAGAGATCGAAGAGCTGTTCACGCATTACTACGCGGTGCTGAGCAAACGCCGCCGCCAGGTGACGCTGTTGCCGGTGACGGTGAAAGCCCCCGAAGGGGTGAAGGGCGCGGAACGGCATGCGGATTACGTGCGCAAATGGCTGGCGACCGAAACGCTGGAGCGCGCGATGTACGACGTGACCGATGCGATCGGCAAGGGCTTCTCGGCCAATGAGATCATGTGGGACACGCGGCCGGATGGCGTGTGGCCGGCGGAAATCTGCTGGCGCAACCAGCGCGATTTTGAGGTGAGCTGGGAGGATGGCCAGACGATCTGGCTGCGTACGAATGGCGGCTTTGAGGGGTTGGCGCCGCATAAGTTTCTGCTGCACCGGCACGCCAGCAAATCAGGCAATGTGGTGCGCTCTGGCCTGACCCGCGCGATTGCATGGAAATGGATGTATGCGACCTTCACAGAGAAGGACTGGGCGCTCTTCGTGCAGGGCTACGGGCTGCCAGTGCGGCTGGGACGCTATGGGCCGGAAGCCTCCGACTCCGATAAACGCACGTTGTGGAAAGCGGTGCGGGGCATCGCCGGAGACCTGGCGGCGATTATTCCAAAAAGCATGGAGATGGAGTTTGTCGAGGCGAAGGGGGCGAATGACGGGGCGAAGCTGTTCACGGAGCGGGCGAACTGGCTGAATTATGAGACCTCGAAGCTGGTTCTGGGTGGCACCGCGGGCACGGATGCGGTGGCCGGTGGCCACGCCGTGGGGCAGGAGCACCGCTCGGCCGAGCAGGATGTGGAAAAATTCGACGCGCGGCTGATCGCCGGGTCGATCAATCGCCAGATTGTGCAGGCGATGATCGCGTTCACCTTCGGGGAGCAGGCGGCGTATCCGGTGATTTTGATCGGGCAGCAGGAACAGGTGCCGATATCGGACGTGATTGCATCTGTCGCGGATTTGGGACCGCTCGGGCTGAAGGTGAAAGCCTCGGAGCTGCGCGACAGGCTGCAGCTAACGAAGCCCGAGGAGGGCGATGAGGTGATCGGGATTCCGCCGCCGCCGCCGCCAGGCGCTGGCGGTGGTGGCGGGGCGCAAGCATCGAGCGATCCGACGGCGGCGGCGGCGCTGAAGATTAAGGCGAACCCGCACCCCGAGATCAACCCGACCTCCGATAGCCGCGCGATGATGAGCACGGGCGCGCTGTTCGGGCGGTTTATTTCCGCGCAAACGGAGCAGCTCGGCGACGATGAGGTGAAGGCGACGCTGGCGGCGCTGGACGCGCGCATGGCGCGTGAGGCGGCCGGCGCGCTGGCGGGAATGAGCGCGCAGATCCACGCGCAATTCGTGGCCGCGCGGGACATGCAGGATCTGGCCGAGCGGCTGACCAGGCTGAAACTGGATGACAACGAATTCGCGCAGGCGATGACGCGCGGCATGGTGCTGGCGAACCTGGCCGGACAGGCCGCGCTGATGGACGAGCTGAGGCCGCTGGGCAAGAAAGGCTGAGGATGCCCACCACCGCGCGCAGCGCCGTGAACCTGCCGTTCAACGAGGCGGTGGATTTTTTCCGGCAGAAGGTGAACGTGCCGACCGAGCGCTGGACGGATTTGATGAACGAGGCGCACAGCCACGGCTTTGCGGTGGCCGGGGCGGCCAATGAGGCGATGCTCGGCGATTTCCGCGAGGCGGTGGACAGGGCGATTTCGCAGGGCACCGGGCTCGCTGCGTTCCGCCAGGATTTCGACGCTATCGTGAAAAAATACGGGTGGCAGCATACCGGCGATGCGGGCTGGCGGGCACGGGTGATCTACGAGACCAACATGACCACCGCGTTCTCGGCGGGGCGCTATGCGCAGCTCACCGCACCAGGGATGCGCGCAGCCTTCCCTTATTGGCAATATAATCACACGCCGTGCGCCAACCCGCGCCTGCAGCATCTGGCCTGGGACGGGCTGGTGCTGAGCGCCGATGATGGGTTCTGGGATATGTGTTATCCGCCCAACGGCTGGGGCTGCCGCTGCTTCGTGACGGCGGTTTCCGCCGGAGGGCTGGGGCGCATGGGCAAAAGCGCGCCGGATTTGGCGCCGGTGCTGCAATACAGGGACTGGACGAATAAAGGCACCGGCGAGGTGATGAAGGTGCCGGTGGGGGTTGACCCCGGCTTCGTCTATAACCCCGGCAAGGCATGGGCGGAGGATGCGAAGCTGCCGGTGCGCGCGCCGGAGGTGAAGCTGGTGGGGGGCAAAATGCCGCACCTGGCGCGCCCTGGAGCGAATGCGGTTGAGCCGCATGTTCTGGATAGATTTATCGCGGCGCCGGATGGCGCGGCGCAGGTGGCGACGTTGAGCCCTGAGCTGGTGCAGCTGTTGGGAACCAAGTCGCCTCGTGTGCTGCTTTCAGCCCCCACGCTGACCAAGCAGGCGGTGAAGCACCCGGAAATGACGCCGCAGCTCTACGCTGAGCTTGCCGCCGTGCTGAAGCATCCTGAACTCATGCTCGATGCCGGGGAACGGCATATCCGTGTGATCGGCCGCGTGGGTACGCAGGTGCTGAGCGTGATGGTGAAAACCACAGGCGCGAAGGATGAGGTTTTTGTGTTGAGCGCACATGTGGCCGACATGCCGAACGTGAAGCGCTTTTTACGCAAGAACCCTTTGCTGGCTGGGGATGCCTCAGCGTTGCTGGACTGGATGGGAAAACGAGCGCGGTGATGGGGCCTGCAAAAAACCCCATAATCGGCTCAGCCAATAATTTGGCTGGCCTGCGGTGTGCAGAATATCGCCGTCTCGCACCGCGCCCAGGGCCAGTATAGGAGCGCAGCGATATGGGCGCAACGATTGATGTGGTGTTTGACGACAGGCCGGTGCTGGACGCGCTGGCGCGGCTGGAGGCGGTTGGTGCTGGCGCGGTGCAGTTGATGACCGTGTTGGGCTCCGCGCTCGCGGACTCCACGCGGCTGCGGTTTTCCAGCAACATCGCGCCGGATGGTAATAAATGGGCGGCATTGAACCCAGCGTATGCGGAGCTGCGGCGCCCGGGGCCGATATTGGTGCAGGGCGGCCATCTGCGCGGCAGCATCACGTTCCGGCCATCCGCCGAGGAGGTGAAGATCGGCAGCCCGATGATCTATGCGGCAGTTCACCAGTTCGGCGCGCGCATCGAGGCAAAAAACGTTAAGTCACTCGTGTTCCAAATGGGAGCGGGTGGCGGCCTGGTGCGGGTGCGGGCGGTGACGATTCCGGCGCGGCCGTATCTGGGTATCTCGGCCGAGGATGAGGCGATGATCGAAGCCGAGACGCAGGCGTATCTGGAGCGGGTGATGGCGGTATAATTTTAGCTTGACGGCGGCATGAGGCCGGGATTACGGATGATCCACGGTGCTTCAAAACGCCGCTGATAGTAGGATACCGAACATGAGATTTATCGAAATGCCGGAAGGCAGATGTGTATGTCCAGGGCGTGAGCCTAAAGACATCTGCGCCGTTCCTACTACGGTTTTGAACTTCCGGCTTCGCGCGGTTGTCGCGCGGAGCAATGCCTTCAAAAGCATGTAGGAGATTACCATGACGAAAATTACTGACGACAAAATTGACTGCTTCGATGTCTCGAACGCGCAGTGCAAAGTGGCGATGCTCGCCGATTTGTTTGCTGGCCATTCAGAGGATAGCCTTTCGCTGTCTGACGCCGGGCTCGCCGGGCTGGCCATGATGTTGCGGGATATTTCGGACGTACTGGTGGCCGCTGAGCCTCTGGTTGCCGCGCGGAGTGTTGCTGCTGCCACGGCGACGCATGAGCGGCGGGTGAATTGAGCGGCGAGCAAGACTCTGATGCTAAACCAGATCCCCGGCATTTATGCCGGGGGTTTGGGGAAAGGTTTAAGCAGATCAGAGAGGCGCGCCGATTAACCCAGGCAGTGGTCGCGAAAGCATGCGGCGTTACCCAAGCCGCCGTTTCGCAGTGGGAAGCTGAAAAGGATATGCCGGGCGAGAAGGTGGTTATGACCTTGGCTTATCTATATTGCGTTGAGATGGAGCAATTGGGCTGGCGCCGTTGGGCACCGATAAATGTCGGTGCCCTCAAGCCTGCTGGACGCCAACTCGGGACCGTCATCTCTGATGGCGAATTCAACCAGGCCGCTATGTTGCATCACGAGAGAGTAAGGGCGACGGAAGAAAAGCGTCTCGCTCGTGAGGCTCGCCGCGAAGCGGTGGCGCTGGCCAAGAAGGCGCGCATTGCAGAGAAGGAACAAAACAAAGCAGCACTCTCAGAAAAGTTTAAGTTTAACACTCCTTACTATCGTGCTAAACGCGAAGAGAGGCAGAGACGGCTCGAAGATGAAGAGAAGCGTATCGCCGCTATGACCGCCGAAGAGCGCGCGGATCATGAATGGTTGGTCTTACATCAAAAAGTGATGAACGCACTGAGAATGCGCGGCTGATTTGGCCTTCAGAGAAAATAGGCATTTAAGGCCCAGATTCGAACCCGCTGACGGGATTATAAGTGGCTCTCGGGCAAACTTCCATCCGGTTTAAAAACGCCGCCTACGGCCTTCCTAGGCGGTTTTTGTAGCCCAGGTGAACTCGGGCTGGTAAATCAGCGTCAAGTCGCGCTAGACTGCATTATCCCCACAACTGAATAGACCGCCGCTGCCGCCCACGGGTTGCAGAAGCGCGCCTGTGCGCCGGGGCATGGTCCGGACATGGACGTTTCCTCCCATACCACCTTATTGCCGCCTGGTGCTGTGCCTGAATGGGTGCATTTGCTGCCGGGCGGCAAATTTTTAGGATCAGACGGGCGCGGGCCTTATAGTCTGCGCAGCCCTGAAGCGGTTATCGCGGCCTCGATGGCGGCGGGGCGGCTGCCGATGGATGAGAACCATTCGACGCAGGTGGCGTCGCCGCAGGGACGCCCGGCGCCGGCGCGGGGCTGGATTGTGGCGCTGCAGGCGCGCCCGGATGGCATTTGGGGCCAGGTTGAATGGAACGAGGCTGGACATGCGCTGATGTCGCAGAAAGCCTACCGCAACGTGAGCCCGGTATTTTGTCATGACAAAGACGGCACCGTCACGCGGTTGATTTCGGCGGCGCTGACCAATTCGCCGAATTTGAAGCAGCTCACCTCGATGAACACCGCGCTGAGCGCGGAGCAGCGCCAGGCGCTGAAACCGGCTGATTATGCGGTGCCGGGGAAAGGGGCGTTGCCGATCCCCGACGCGCATCACGTAATGCTGGCCTGGGATATGGTCGAGCGTACCGCGGGGCTGAGTGCTGCGGAGAAAACGGAGGCGCGCAAGCGCATCCGCGCGAAGGCGGCTGAACTTGGCGTCGATACCAGCGGCTGGGCCGCGCACACCCACACACAAACCGGAGCAGACATGGATATTTCAAAAATTCGGGCGGTCCTGGGGCTGTCCGAGGCGGCCGACGAGACCGCCGTGCTGGCGGCCTTGACGGCGCAGCGCGAGGGGCTGGTGGCGCATACCGCGGAGATTGCCACACTCAAGGCGGCGACGGTGCCGCTGGGCGAGATGGTGGCGCTGCAAACGCAGGTGAACAATTTGCAAGCGGAGCGCGCCCAGGAAAAGGCCGCCGCTTTTGTTGATGAGGCGATCGCGGCCGGCAAGCCGCTGGGCGTGATGCGGGACCGGCTGATCGCCCTGCATGTGCAGGACCCGGAGGCGGCGAAGGATTTGATTTCGGCGGTGCCGTCGCTGAAGGCGGGTGGCGTCGCGGCGCATGCGGCGCAGGCGGCCGGGGACGACGACATGTCGCTGATGACCGAGGCGGACAAGGAGGTGGCCAAGAAGATGGGCATCGATCCGATGAAAATGGCAAAGGCCAAGCGCGCGCGCCTGGCCGAGAAGGGAGGTAACGCGTAATGGCTCTCACCAGCAGCACCAACCCGCGCCGGCGCGGGTATGCGGTCGGCGACACGTTCGGGTATCCGGTGGCGCCCTCCGAGGTGGTTTATACCGGCGGCCTGACCGGCATCAACGCGGCGGGGCAGGCGCAACGGATTCAGACCGCTGGAACGGTGGCGTTTATCGGCATCGCGACCACGGGGGTGAATAATACAGGTGTCGCGGCGGCGGGGGATAATGTGATCGCCACGTTTGATACCTACGCCCTGACAGTGCCCAGCGCGACGCCCGCGAATATCAACGCGCCGGTGTACGCCACGGATGACAACACGCTCACGCTGACGCTGCCCACCACGGGGTTTACCGGCAAGGTCGGGTATCTCGCGGGGATTGAGGGCGGCCAAACCTACGTCAAGCTCGAAGGACATTAATACATGGATATTTCATTCCCCGCGCTGCAGAGCATTAACGATGCGGTGAACCTGCAGTTCAACAACCAGCTCTGGGCGGCGCCCGGCATTTATAAAAAATTCAGCTTCGATGCGAGTTCGACGGGCGCGGCGGAGGTGTACCCTCGCCTGGATATGATCCCCGGGCTGCGCGAATGGGTTGGCGAGCGCGTGGTGAACTGGCTGACGCAAGAGACGTTCACGATCAAGAACAAAACGTTCGAGGGGACGATCGGCGTTAAGCGCGAGGACATCGAGGACGATAAATTCGGGCTGCTCTCACCGGTTGCGGCGCAGCTGGGCGAGAACGCCGGGCATCTGCCGGACCTGCTGGTGGCGCAGCTGCTGATCAACGGGCATACCACGCTCGGCGTGGATGGCCAGAACTTTTTCGACCTGGCGCATGCGAACTATACGAATGCCGGGGCAGCCACGACGATCGCCAATTATATGGCGGGCAGCGGTAATCCGAGCTGGTATCTGATCGACACCACCAAGGTGCTCAAGCCATTCATCTATCAGACGCGCCGGCCGTTCAAGCTGATCCCGAAGTTCAGCCTTGAGGCGGAGAACGTGTTCTGGGCGGATGAATTCATCTGGGGGGTGGATGGCCGCGCGAACGCGGGATACGGGCTGTGGCAGCTCGCATACAAATCCGACGCACCGCTGACGGTGGCCAATCTGCTGACCGCGCGCACCACGATGGCGACCTGGCGGCGCCCGGACGGCGCCCCGATGGGCATTAACGGTAATCTGCTGGTGGTGCCGACCGCGCTTTATGCCCAGGCCCGCGCCTATTGCGAAAACGAATTGCTGCCGCCGGGTGATCCGCTGGCCACTGGGTCCTATGTCGGCAACGACTTCAAGGGCCTGGCCAGCGCACTCGAAAACGTGTGGCTGAACTGATGATCGTTATCGTCAGCCGCGTCGATGGACGCATTCGCGGCGGGATGCGCCACAAGGCGGGCGCAACCGTTTACGAGGCCGGGGCCTTGAGCGTGCAGCAGCTGCACGAGATTGCCGCCGACCCGATGTTGAGCGTGGTGAAGGGCGTTTTGATCACGCACGAAAATCTGACCGAGCTGCTGGCCGAGGGGGCCGGGGTTAAGAGCAAGGGCAAATAGTGCATGGCATACGCCACGGTGGAGGAGATGATCGGGCGGTTTGGGGAGGCGGAGATGATGCGCCTCACCACGCCCGCGAATGCCGACCTGGTGGCGGTGCAGAGCGCCCCTGCCAAGGTGGCGCTTGAAGATGCCTCGGCGGTGATCGATACGTTTTTGCGCAAGCGCTACCGGGCGCCGTTGGATGTGGCGCCAAAAGAGATCAAACGAGCGTGCTGCATATTGGCGCGCTACGACCTGGCCACGGGTGAGCAGAAGCAGCCGAGCGAGACCATGGTGGCTGAGCGCAAGGAGACGCTGGCATGGCTGAAGCAGATCGCCAGCGGCGATGTGGTTTTGGACCTGGAAGAGGTTACCACCGGCGAAGAATCTTTCTCGGCGATGCAGACGCGTGATCCGGTGTTTGGGCGCCAGGGCTGCGGGCGCGGGCTGGACGATTACGGGCCGGGCGATAGTGGAGATTTCTGGTAATGAGCACCACGGCCGCCGCCGCGCCGATTTACCCGGTGCAGCCGATTGGGCCCGGGCCGCTGGCGCTGATCGCGCGGGCGTTGCAGGCGCGGTTGCAGCTGGTGTTCCCGGCCACGCGGTTCCAGCACGATATCGTGCCCGCGAAAATCACGCCGGAGATTTGGAAACAGTTGCTCCGGCGCACGCCGTTTATCGGGCTGGGCTGGAATGCGGTGAACAATGGGCTTGATGGCCGTTTGTTCGAGGGGCTGAGCAGCTGGAGCGTGTTTTTGGTGGTGAAGAACCCCGCCTCGGTGCCGGCACGGTATTTTGGCGACACGCAGGGCGCGGGATTGTTTTTGCTGACGCAAGCCGCGATCGGCGTGTTGAACGGTTATACGATCGAGGGGTTTGGCAGCGTGCGCGTGCGCCAGGCGGGCAATGTTTACGCCGAGAGCTGGGACGATGATGCGGCCGCCGTGATCGTGGATCTGGATGTGACCACCACGCTGGCGCTGCCCGAGCTGGTGAGCGCGCCGGGCGATTTGAACGAGTTCAGCGCGATGATGGCGGAATGGAATTTCGGCGGCGCGGATGTGCTGACCGAGCAACTGATTGTCGGCGACCGGAGTGATTGATGATGTTTGAACGTGTGCATGTGATGCCGGGGGCTGGCCGCCGGGTGAGACTGCCGGGAGGCACGATTGTGCCGCCGCAGGGGGTGATTTGCGAGCGGAGCATGTTCATCGAGCGGCGGCTGGCCTGTGGCGATTTGGTGCTGGCGCCCGCCGCGCCGCCTGCTGACGCGCCGGCGAAGGCCGCTGAGAAGAAGGGAGTTTAAGCATGTCCGGTACGAATGCGCCGACGCCGCCGCAGGTGATCAATTTCAACGAAATCCCGAACAATATCGAGGTGCCGGGCACCTATGTCGAGATCCATCCGAATTACAGCCAAAGCGGGCTGACGGCCTATACGGCCAAGGCGCTGATTATCGGCCAGATGCTGGCCGCAGGCACGGCGCAGCCGAATGTGGCGTATCCGCTCTATGCCGTGGCGCAGGCGGAGAATTTGTTTGGCGTGGGGTCGATCGCGGCGCAGATGGCGTCGGCGTTTATCGCGGCCAATCCGTATATCGCCGTGGATATCATGGGTGTGGCGGATGCCGTGGGCGCTGCGAAGGCATCGCAGACCTTGACGGTGGCAGGCGCCGCGACGGCCGCCGGGACGCTGGCGGTGTATGTGCAGGGGGTGCGCGTGCCGGTGGCGGTGAACGCGGGCGACACCGCAGCCGTGGTGGCGGGGAATTTGCTGACCGCGCTGCAGGGCACGCAGGGGTTGGAAAGCTCCGCCAGCGATTTGGGCGCGGTGATTACGCTGACCGCGCTGCATGGCGGCACGCTCGGCAATTCGCTGGACCTGCGGGTGAATTATCAGCCGGGCGACACGACGCCCGCAGGCTTGACCGTGGCGATCACCGCGATGGCGGGCGGAGCTACCGACCCGAGTGTCGGCGCCGCGCTGAACACGATCGCGGCGAGCTGGTACAGCGATATCGTGATGTGCTGGGTGGATGCCACGAACGTTGGGTTGCTCGAAGCCGCGTTGGAGAGCCGCTACAACGCGATGAGCAAGCTGGATGCGCATGCCTACGGCGCGCTGGGGATGACCTATGGCGCGGGGCTGGCCAACCAGACCACGCTCAACTCACGGTTCCGCTCGGTGTTGCTGATGCAGAACCCGCCGCAGCCGGCCTGGATGTGGGCCGCGAGTTTCGCGGGCGTATGCAGTTATTACATGGCGCAGGACCCTTCCCGCCAGCTACGCGGGCTGGCGATGCCGGGAATGCTGGCGCCAGCGCGGGCGGACCGCTTCGACTGGACCGAGCGCAATTTGCTGCTGGCGGACGGCATCTCGACCTTTGATGTGGAGATCGACGGTACGGTGGCGCTGGAAAAAGTGGTGACGGAACACCTGACGGATGCGGGTGGTGTGCCCACGGTGGCGTGGCACGATATCATGGCGCCAAAGGTGGCCAGCCGCATCCGCTACGATTGGATCAGCTATATGGCGCTGGTGTATCCGCGCAATAAGCTCGCGGACGATAACACGGTCGCCGCTGAGTATGACACCGGGGTGGCGACGCCGCGGCGGGTGAAAAATTCATGGGCCGGGCGCTCGATGCTTTATGAGCAGTACGGCTGGATCGAGAACAGCCAGGCGAGCGCGCAGCAAAGCTATTTTGTGCGCGACCTGACAAGCCGCAACCGGCTCAATTGCCGCCTGCAATATATAAGGATCGGCAACCTCATGGTTGAGGGCGTGTCTCTCGAATTCCAGGCTTAGGAGTAAAAAATGGCGCAGACCCTTGGTATTGTCGATCTGATCTGGCTGGGCACGAAAATCCCGATCAAGACGGCGACGTATAAGCGCGGCGGCCTGGTGAACAACGCGATGGTGGCGTCGCGCCGGGTGTTCAACAGCCAGGAATTCCAGGCCGACACGGTGGAGGCGACGGTGCCGTTCAAAGTGGGGGATTCGCTGGCGCAGTTCGCGGCGTCGCAGATCGGCGAGTTGCAATACGTGTGCGACACCGGCCAGACCTATACGATTCCCGATGCGTTCGTGACGGGGACGCCGCAGATTACGCCGGGCAGCGGCAAGGAAGGCGGCACCGCCAAAATCGCCTGGGCAGGCTCGCCGGCGCAAGAGGTGATCTCGTGATCGATGATGATCTCATTGTGATTTCGGACGCTGCCGATGATATGGCCGCGCTGGGAGTGGATGCGGCGCAAACGCCTGAGCCGAAGCTGCCCGCGAATGCGGTGGTGAATGCCGATGGCTCGGTGACGCTCACGCTGCGCTGGCCGGCGGGGATTAAGTTCAAAGGGGCGGACGGCAGTGTGCGCGAGGAGAGTGTCGGCGAGACGCTGGTGTTCCAGCGGCTGCGTGGCGGGGATTTGCGGGCGATGATGAAAGCGGATGGCAGTGACGCCAGCCTGGTGCTGTTCAACCGCTCGACACGGCTGGGCGACGGGCGCGGCCCGCTGACCTTTGATGCGCTGGATGCGGATGACGCGAGCGCCGCAATGGAAATCGTCAGTTTTTTGGCCGGGTTTGGACGCAAGACTGGCCGCTGACGCTGGCGGCGCTGGCCAAGCATTATAGTTTCACGATGGCTGAGCTTGACGCGCTGACCGATCAGGACGCGGCGTTCTGGTTGGGGGCGGCCGGTGCGCTGATGAATCGGGTAACAGAGGGGTGAGATAGTGTACGGAGATATGGTCGCCAGCCTGACGCTGCGGTTGCAAGACCAGATGTCCGGCGGGGTGGGCGAGATACGGGCGCTGTTCACCAACCTGAATGCCACGCTGGACGCGCTGAACAATACGCTGGGCGGCATGCAGGATTTGATGGCGAATCTGCGCGGGCCGACGCAGCTGATGAGCGATTTGCAGGCGGTGAACAGCCAGGCGAAGGCGGCGGCGGACACGATGACCGCATCGCTGGATTCAGTGAGCGCCGGCGTGGATGCCGATATTGTGAAGATCAAGGAAATGTACGCGGCGATGGGCCAGGGACTGGCATTCATCCCGCCAGGCGTAACCGCGCCGGGGAGTTTTGACCCGATGGCACCGTTGCCACCGGGGATGGTGCCCGGAGCGCCGGAGCCAACAGAACCAGGAGCTAAGCCGCAGCCTGAAACGAAGGCGTTGGGTGGCTCTGATATGGTCACCGACATGATCGCGGTCGCGACGGGATATTCGGCGTTCAAATCATTCGCTGATTTTGATGTGGCCGCGAAGCAGATAGCGATTACTGAAGGATTGAGCGGCCCGGCGGCGATGGCTGAGTCGGCGCGGTTGAAGGGATTGACCGACCATCTTGCTATTCAGTTTGGCAATTCGAGCACTGATTTGATGAGCGCATTTTCGTTCTTGATCACGGATAGCATCCCAAAGGATGAAGTTAATAAACTGATGGCGCCGCTGGCTGAGGCATCGACAGCCTATAATGTGCCGGTGAGCGAGATGAGCCAGGCGGTGTTTACGCTCTATAAAAATCTCGGCATCGGGCCTGACCAGATGGGCCGGGGACTGGCGATTTTGCACCACGCGGCGATGGCTGGCCATTTTGGCATGGAAGATTTCAGCATGTATCTGCCGCAGATCGGCGGCCAGATGTCGCTGATGGGCATGCAGGGGCTGGGCGCGGATATCACCGGGGCGTCGGCACTGGAGACGATTCGCAAGAACACCGGCACGTCCGGCGAAGCGGCGACGGATTTGCAAGATATGCTGTTCTATCTGCACTCGCCGATGGGGCTGCGGATGTTCGACCAAACGAAGCACATGCGTGATTTGCTCGGGCCGTCCGGCGAGGCGCTATTGAACAAATATCATGTGAAGCCGATTGATCTGCCCAAGTATCTGAATGATGAGCGCGCCAAGGGCATCGACCCGATCAATGCGATGGCTGATTATTTCACCAAGTTGTTGGCCAACGTGTCGTCGCCTACCGATAGAGCCGACATCGTAGGATCAATGATCCATAATCAGGGCGCGCAAAATGCGATTCTGGCGCTGGTGCAGTACGATCAGGACTTTAAGAACTACCAGAAAAAATTGGGTGGCATTTCCGACAAGACAATCACGGATGATTTTTATACTGCGGTATCTGGCACGTCGGCCGACCTGAAGCTTTTTGATGAGAACCTGGCGCAGGCCAGCCGTAACGTGGGGCATGCGTTCGACTATTTTATCGCGCAGCCGTTTAATCATGTTTTTAATCCAGGGTTTCGCTACGGGCCTGATGCACCGCCGGGAACGCCAAAACCCACGCCGGTGGAGTTGCATGTGCATGTTTACGGCAAGGGCGACGTGCGGGTGACGGAGGGGCCGAGCAGTGGGCCGCCGGCGCGCGGGCAGGTTTTAAACCGGCATTAAGGGGGGCTGAATGGTCGATATTGTTGGGCTTTATGACAGCCTCCTGGATGCCAGCTATGGCGGCGTGAATTTTTATGTGCTGCCGGCCGACATCGAGGTGGGGCGCCGCACGCAGCGGTTTTTATTCCCCGGGGCGGATGGCGCGAGCTTCCAGGATTTGGGCGCGGCCGATGGGCAGATCAGCGTCCAGGGGTTTTTGATCGGGGAGGATTATATCGCGCAATCGCTGGCGCTGCGGGCGGCGTTCCGCCGGAGCGGCCCGGCGACGCTGGTGCATCCGTGGCTCGGTACGATGCAGGTGGTGCAGGATAAGCAGCAACTGCCAAAGCTGAGTTTCACCGATAAAGAGTTGCGCGTGTGCCGCTTTCAGGCGGTGTTCTTCCCGTATTCGCCGCCGCCGCAGGTGGCGCCGGATACGCTGGCGGCGCTGGAGCTGGCGGTGGGGAATGCCACGGCCGATGCGCAAGGCTGGCTGGCGGCGCAGCTGGCACCGGCGGCGGGGACGCTGGGGGCGTTCAGCTATGCGCAAGGGTGGATCGCGAGCCTGCAGGCGCAGTTCGGCGGATTGTTGAATACCGGCGGCTCCGGCGCGATTATCGGCCCGGCGGCGGGAGCGGCGCTGGCGGCGCTGAGCGCACCGGTGAGCGTGGTGAATACCGCCTGGGCGGTTTCCACCGCCGCCGCGCTGGCGGCTGTGCCTGCGGCGATTGCGGCGGCATGCGCGCCCACGATGCCCTCCGCCGTGGCGCCGGGCGGTGCAGTTGTGGCAGCGCTGGCGGCTGATCCGGGCGATGCCACGGCCATGCTGCTCGCCAGCCTGGCGGGAATTGGCACCGGGCTGAACGCGCCAGCACCTGGCCCCGCGCTGGCCATCGCGCTCACCGCGCTGGTGTTGGCGAACGCGGCGCAGGCGGCCAGCAATATCAGCTACACGAGCCAGCAGCAGGCGCAGGCGCAGGCGGCGCTGCTGTATGCGGCGTTTGATGCGGGGATCGCCAGCGCGGCCCTGGCGGCGGCCAGCGCGCCCGTTTTGGGTGGCGCGGTGTGGCGCGACCTGCTGGACCTGAAAGCGGCGGTGGCGGCGGATATGAATGCGGTGATCGGGCGGTTGCCGCCGGTGGTGGTGATCACGGTGCCGAACACGATTCCGGCGTGGCTGCTGGCGCAATATATCTCGGGCGATAATCCGGGCGCGGTGTTCGCGACCTGGCAGGATATCGTGGCGCGCAACAATATCCGCAGCCCCGGCGCGGTGCCGCCTGGCACCATCGAGGCGCTGGCATCGTGAGCGCGGCGCTCAACAGCTTCAGCGCCGCCTCCAGCCGCCGTGTGGGGCTGGTGGTGGGCGGCCATGTGTTCGACCGCTGGAGCGAGGTAGAGATTGACCGCGACCTGCGCAACATCGCGGGCGGATTTACCATGCAGTATGTCGACTCTGGGCGCATTGCGCAGGCGGTCTCGCCGGATTTGGACCGGCTGCCGCCGTTTGAGATCATCCAGGCGGGTATGGCCTATACGGTGCTGCTGGACGGTGAGCCGGTGCAGCGGGGTTGGATTGACGAGGTGGAGCTGAAGGATGAGGCGGAAGAGCTGAGCGCCACGGTGACCGGGCGCGATGTTTGCGGGGATTTGGTGGATTGCGCGGCGGCGCCGAACGGGCCGGTTGAGTGGCACGGGCTGAATGCGTTGCAGATTGCGCAGGCGATTTGCGCGCCCTTTGGTTTGAGCGTGCGCGCCGAGGTGGATGTGGGGCCTGCATTCCCGGTGTTTGGCATCCAGCTCGACGAGAACTGCATGCCAGCGATTGAGCGCGCTTGCCGCCAGCGCGGGTTGCTCATGGTTTCCGACGGGGTGAGCGGGCTGATTTTGACAGTGGGCGGCAACACGCGTGCGCCGGCGGCGCTGGCGCGGGGTGGCAACATCCAGGCGAGCGATTACACCAACTCCTGGGCTGAGCGGTACAGCGATTATTACGTGAAGGGCCAGACCGGCACGGGCGGCCAGCGGGCGGGGAAAAATTGCGCGATCACCTCCGCCACCGACCCGTCCAGCGCGCCCGCGCCGCTGCCTGACGTGAGCGACGACACGGCCGAGGCCAGCACCATTGTGATGACGGGCCACGCGATTGACCCGCAGGTGACGCGCTACCGGCCAAACGTACGGGGCGTTGCCACGCAATCCGGTTCTGCATCGGCCCAGGCGCAGGCGGAGTGGGCGCTGCGGGTGGCGCGCGGGATGGGCGAGACGCTGAACTACACGGTGCAGGACTGGCGGGCCGGGGCGGCGAACGCGCTGTGGCTGGCGAACCAGATTGTGGCGGTGAGCGATGCGTATTTGGATATCAACCGGGATATGCTGATCAGCGGTGTGAAATACCGGATGAGCGAGGCGGGGATTACCACCGTGTTGCGGATTGCCGGGCGCACGGCGTTCGACCGGATTGATGAGCCTGCGAAAGGGCCGAAATTCTTGTTCAAAAAATCGCCGCGCAGCTTTGGCCCGACCCGGACAGGCTGATGGAACAGGAGCTGTTTTCGAATCTGCGCGGGGCGGTGAGCATCGGCCAGGTGATATCCGTGAACGACGCGGGCCAGGCGCAGACGGTGAGCGTGCTCACGGCGGATAATGTGGTGCGGGCGGATGTTGAGGTGATGATGCCCTTCGGCTTCGCCTCGATGCCGCCGCTGCACGGGGCGATCTGCCTGCTGCTGGCGGTGGGGGCGGATCCGGCCAATTTGCGCGCGCTGCCGATTGCGGCGCCCGCGCAAAGGTTTGGTGGCCAGCAGCCCGGGGAAGCGGCGATGTACGCGCAGGACGGCACGCGGGTGGCGGTGCGCCAGGGCGGCGTGGTGGAGATTTGGGGCGGCACGCAAATTAATCTGCATACGGAGACGTGCAGCATCAGCGCGCCAGCGGGTTGCACGATTAACGCGGCGGCCGGGACGACGATAAACGGCAATACCGAAATCGCAGGAAACCTCACGGTCACCGGCAATATTTCACAGGGATGATTTAGATGAGCGGGATTAAATCCACCGGCACGATTGATGCGGCGCACGGATTTTATGTGAGCGGGACGCCGATTAGCGCGGCGGCGGTGGTATGGGAGCAGGGCAGCTTTGCGCAGGGCGCGCCGACGCTGGTGGTTGAGGGCGGGACGTTGACCGGTGGCGGCGGCTCGCCGGTGACGCTGAGCATTAGTGCGGCGCAGCCAAAAATCGCAGCGGCGGCGGCCGAGGTTTTATTTGGTCCCTCCACGCTTGGTGGCGCGCCGCAGCCAGTGACGCTCGGGCCGGATTTGACCCTCTCGGGAACGACGCTGGATTTAGCGACAAATTTTGTTGAGTACGTGGCCCCGTCGGGCGGGGCTGCGGCCTCCATTACGGGGCGCACGCTCTCGATTTCCGGTGGCGTTGAATATGGTGGCACGCTCTATGGTACGCTGGCGGCTGGCGGTGGTGTGACTATCACGCCGAGTGGTTCAGTTTTGGCGTTTTCGGCTGGAGGTGGTGGAAGTGCATATTTCATTGCGTCAAACGGCACCTTCACGAGCTCGTCTCCAATATCGATATTCGGCCTAAATTTTAGCGTGTACGATTACGAGCTTGTATATGAGCAAGACAAGGCAGCAGGCATCGGAAACCTGTTTCTGACATTTGGCACTGGAACAACAACTTTCAGTCCTATAACGCCGTCTAACCTGTATGAAACAGGTACTAGCGTGGGCACCGGCGCGGGGACAACTCCGTATCTCTCTGGCGCTGCGATTGCTATTGCGTATCTTGGCGTAGCTAATGCGGGGCCCGTGGCGCGCGTTGGTATAACTGTTTCAGAAATCACCTCGCCAGTCTCATATCTGCTGGAGATACATTCGGCATTTTGGGAATGGAATTTTACAGTTGACGGCCCGTTGCCCGCCGTTCCGACCGCGTTGCAAATTACGCCGGTGCCGGGTCTGACAACTGGCAGGTATACGTTGTGGGCGCGGCAGCGGTGATGACGTAATGATAAGGAGATTTTGATGGCCTATATAAATTTCGATCCCGTAGCGCTGAAAACGGCACGGCTGAATGCGGTGCTGAAAACGGCACGGCTGAATGCGGTGCTGAGCGCGCTCGGCGCGAATGCGCTGATAAAAATCTACACTGGCGCATGGCCGGCAGACCCGTCTGTCGCGGCGACGGGGACGCTGTTGGCGACCGCGAGCGCGGCGTCAGTTTTTGGTGTCGTGACGCCGGGGGTGAGCGGTGGCGCAGAGCCGTATCTCACCGCAAATGCGATTGCCTCGGTGAACGCCGTGGCGACGGGGATACCGGGGTATGTGCGGATCGAGACTGCGGCAGGCGCTGGGTTGATCGATGTGGATTGCGGCGCGCGCGAAGATGTTGGTCGTGGCTAATTCTTCGGTCAATATTCCCAAGGGGCGCACCGCCTGGGGCGATATCGCGCTTACCTGGAACCAGGCGCTGCTGCGCGCGGATATATCCGTGGTCTGGGGCGATATCGCCACCGATGCGGGGCTGGAAACGGCGGTGCTCGGTTAATTAATCAGCCACCCAGGGGTCGCAGGCAGCTACTCGCGCGCGCGCGATAACGGGCCATGGATATCGCCCTGCAATACGATCCGGTGATGCGCCGCTGTGATGTGGTGTTTAATGGCCGCGATTTCGCGCTCGATGCGACGCCTGCCTCCGCGATGCTGTTTTCGCTGTTGGCTGACCGGCGCGCGGAGCCGGATGATGTTTTGCCGGATACGGTGCCTGATTATCTGGCGCCCAGCACGTTTATCGCGCGGCGCGGCTGGTGCGGCGATTGGCTCGACGCGCTGGGGCGGCTGGTGGGGAGCCGGTTTTGGCTGCTGCGGCGCGCCAAGGCGAGCGAGGCGACGCGCCGCGCGGCGGAGAGCTACGTGGCGCAAGGGCTGGGCTGGCTGGAGACCGACCGCAATTTGGCGGTGCAGGTGACGGTGCGGTGGGTAAAGCCCGGCATTTTGGGGATTTTGGCCCGGTGCGGCCAGACGAAATTATCACTCACCCGCGCGTTGGCCGCGTGATGGAGACGCGCTGATGCCCGTACCTGTACCAGCGCCTGGCGTGATCTCGGGCCGCGCGGCGGCGATTTATGAGGAGCTGCTCGCCGGCATCGATGCGCGCAGCCCCAACACGGTCGCCACCGCGAATACGCGCATCACCGAAATGGCGATGCTGGATTTATATGTGCGGCTGCAAAACACGGTGCTGGAGATGATGCCGGATACTGCCGTGGAAAATCTGCCGCGGATCGCCGTGGAATGGGGGGTGCCGCAGGTGCAGCCCTCGGCCGCGACGGGCAATTTGATCGTGACGGGCGGCAATACCACCGTGATCCCGATCGGCCTGCAATTCGCCGCCGCGAGTGGCCAGATTTATGCGACCACGGCGGCGGTGACGATCGGCAGCACGCTGACCGCCAGTGTGCCGGTGGCGGCGAGCATGGTGGGTGTGGCAGGGAATTTGGTCGCGGGGGCGCCGGTGAAGCTGGTGTCCTCGATCGGGCTGAGCTTGAATACCGTCGCGGTGGTGGACGGCAACGGTATTTCGGGTGGCGCGGATATCGAGAGCCTGGATTCCTGGCGGGCGCGGATTATGGCGCAGATCCGGCTGGAGCCGTCGGGCGGCAATTACGATGACTACGTGAAATGGGCGAAGGAAGCGCTGCCGGATGTGCAGCTCGCCGCGTGCCCGCCGGCGGCGTGTGGCGGCGGGGTGGTGAGCGTGGTGATCGCGATGACGGGACTCGTGCCGCCGACGCCCGCGCAGATCGCGGCGGTGCTGGCGTATATCGAGACCAAGCGGCCGGTGGGGGCCACGAATATCACGGTATATGCCTGCGTGTTGAATGCGGTGAACGTGACGCTGCACCTGAACCCCGACACGGTGGATATTCGCGCCGCGGCCGCCGCCGCGCTGGCGCTGAGTTTTGCGCAGGATGCGGCGATTGGCGCGACGACGTATGTGACCAGGCTGGATGCGGCGATCAGCTCCTCCGACGGGGAATATAGTCACGAGATGAGCATTCCGGCTGCGGATGTGGCCGCGCCGAGCCTGTTCAGCCTGAACGTTTTGGGCGCGGTGAGTTTCGTATGAGCCGTGGCCCTGACCAGGTGCTGACTGAGCTGCTGGCGATTTCACCACCGGGCGATGTGCTGCCCAGCGGGGATGCGGGCGCGATGTGGGCCAATTGGCTGCGGCCGTTCGCCAATGAAATATCGCTGTTTGAGGTGCTCGACGACGCGATGCTGGCCGAGGTTGACCCGGCCAGCGCGCAATATCTGCTGACCGATTACGAGCGTGTGCTGGGGCCCGACCCGTATGGCCGGGATGCGGGCAGCCTCACGATCGCGCAGCGCCAACAGCTCGCGCATAGCCGGTGGACCGCGAAATATGGCGTGCGGCCAGCGGATTTTATCGCGCTCGCCGCAAGTTTTGGTGTGGCGATCAGCATCACGGAATTCGCGGATCTACAGGTGAATTTTTTCGCGGATGCACAATGCGCCGATACGCCGATCCAGTTCACCTGGCAGGTGAACCTGCCCGCGAGTGTGATGGCGTATGCGTTCGCCAATGAATTTTCGGCCGGTGATCTCGTCTCTAGTTTTGAGCCGAGCAACGTGCAGAACGTGATCGCGGCACGCAATCCGGCGCAGCTGACTGTGGTTTTTAATTATGCGTGAGGTAAGCAATGTACTGGGTTAATGGCCTCTATACGATAACGGTTAACGGTGTGCCGCAGTTCCAGTCAGCCAACCCTGGCGCTGGGATTCCCAACGGCACGCAGGTGACGACCGCGTGGCTCAACGACGTGCAGGGTGAGGCGCTGAATGTGCTGAATTCCGCCGGGGTGGTGCCTGCGGTGAACACGCCGACGCAGGTGTTGCAAAGCCTGAAGCGGATTTTTGGCGGCAACCGCGCGGTGCTGGCGGCCAGTGCGGTGTTGACGGCGGATAATGCGGGGTTGGTGGTGGTGAACGCCGCGGCGGGAAATATCACGCTCACGCTGCCCGCCGCCGCCGGGGCTGGCGGCGCGCCGCTGAAATTTGTGTTCATGCGCACGGATACGAGCGCCAACACGGTGACGGTGCAGGATGCGGGCACCGATACGGACGCGCCGGGAGGTGCGACGGCTTTGCCGGTAGTGGCGGGGTCGCCGCTCTGGATCGAGAGTGATGGGGTGAGCGTTTGGGATGTGGTGCTGGGCAGCACCGGCGGGGCGGCGCCTGTGGAGGTTAAAACCGCCTCCTATGCGCTGGTGGCGGCCGATGCCGGGAAAGTACTGCTGGGCGACGGGACGTTGACGTTCACGCTGCCAAATAGCGGTGTGACGGCTGGGTATAAAGTCTCGATCGTCAACGAGACGGGTGTGGTGTCGATCAACCCCAACGGCAACGCGATTATCGATGCGCAGACGACGGGCAACAGCGTGCTGACCCTCCCCGCGCCTGGAGATTTCGTGACGCTGATTTTGGATGCGTCGCTGACCTATTGGCGGGTGTTGGCGGGGTCGGCGCCGGTGTTGGGTGCTGCGGTTGCGAGCGGCGTGGTGGCGGGGGGCGGGGCGGCATATGTCAACCAAACCGCAGCTCGGGCGATTGGCACCGTCTACACCAACAGCGGGACGCGGCCATTAATGGTCGTGATTCTTAACAGCACCGCAGGCAGTCAAAGCGTAAGTTTTGCGGTCGCGGGCGTTGCTATCGCGGGCGGTGGCAGCGGCTCCACGGTGACAAAATCAGGCACGATCACCGCGATTGTGCCGGCTGGCGCGACCTACGAGCTGACCGGCGGCGGCGGTATCTCAACCTGGATGGAGCTTTAAAATGCAATTTTATTTTGATCCCGCGACGGGGAAGCAATATGCGTTCGGGGATGATGTTATCTGCTCAGGCGCGCCGGGTGCCTATGTTTTTAGCGCGGCGCATGGCGTGGTGCTGGGGCCGTATCCGGCCACGCTGACGCCCGGCACCGCGCCGTTTATCGCGCCCCCGCTCGCCACCGTGCAGACCGCGCAGATCGGCGCGATCAATGCTGCTTGCCAGACCACGCTGGCGGCGATTGTGGCGGCTTATCCAGATTTGGAGGTGGCCACCTGGCCGCAGCAATACGCCGAGGCACAGGCGGTGACGGCCAGCTCCACCGCGCCGACGCCGATCCTCTCCGCGATTGCCGCGGCCTCCGGCGCTACCGTCACCAGCCTCGCGGCGGGGGTTATCGCCAAAGCCGCGGCGTATCTGGCGGCCAGCGGGGCGGCTATTGGTAAGCGCCAGGCGCTCACGGCGCGGATTATGGGCGCCACTACCGCCGCGGCTGCGCAGGCGGTGGTGTGGTGATCCGGAGCGCGGTGGTCAGCTATTGCGAGACTGTCGGGATACAGCTCGATGAGCTGCTCTGCGCGATTATTTTTGGTGTGCGGGGGATGACGATATCGCTGCATGCGGCGCTGGAAGAGGCCACGGGTGCGCGCTGGGCGTGCTGGCTGTGCGATTTTCTCAGTTTTTGGGTGCAGCGGCATCATTGCGCGGACCAGCGGCGCGGGCTGCCGATGGGGGGTGAGAACTATTTGAGGGCCATTGCCGGGCTGTTGCTGCTGTGCGTGCTGCTATGGCTGGCCGTTTTGGGCGGATTAAGGCTGATTTGGTGGGGGTTTAATCTTGCCTGACATCCGGATTAAACGCGGGCAGCCGCTGATTTTCACTGACGTGTGCGCGAATGCCGATGGCAGCGCATTTGACCTGACCCAAGTGCAGTTGAGCGGGATGATTCGTGATTCGCGCGATAATCTGCTCGGGGTGTTGAGTTTCACCCTTGGGGTTCCGGGCACCTACACGGCGATCTGCGCCGTAACGGCGGGGTGGCCAGAGGGGATGCACAAGCTGGATATCGCGTTCAGCGCGCTGGCCAGCGGCTATGTGGTGTATAGTGAGACGATGCCGGTTTATGTGGAGCGCGCAGTGACGATCCTCTCGCCTGATCCGGCCGCGCCAAACCCCGTGACAGATGGATTGCCAAACTGATGAGTGGCACGATTTTAGCCCCCGCCAGTATCACCCGCACGCAGGCTGGTGTCAGCGTGCCTGTGGAGGTGGTTTCCGGGGCCGTGGGCGCGCCGCCGCCTGGGATTCCGCCGTATCCGCTGGCTAGTGATCCGGCGCAGAGCTGGTATCTGACGTATGTGGGCGGTGTTTTAAGCTGGGTGCAGACCAATGCGTCCCCGGCGCTGGCGGTGTTGGCACTGGAGGATGCGCGCGGCCTTTTCCTGCTGGAGGACGGGGCTGGATTTTTGTTGTTGGAGGCGTAGATGACCGATCAATCCGTGATGCAGCTCACTCAGATTTTGTACAAGCCGGGTTTGTTGATACCCGCAGTTGACCCCACGGCGCCCCCGGGCCTCAAAAATGTGGCATTGCCGGTGAGCCAGTTGCCGGGTGGGACGGCGGATGCGCCGATTGTTGAGTTGACGGGCAACACCGGGTTGACCCGCGCGGCGCATGACGGCGCGGTGCTCGTGTGTCTGGCGCCGCTCACGTTGAGTGCCAATTTCGCGACGGCCGGGCTGGGGTTTGAGTGCGATATCGTCAACCTCTCCTCGGGTAACGTGGTGATGGGGAGTGGGATTACGGTGGGCAATGGCGCACCTGTGCTGGTGCCGGGAGGCGAGGCGCGGGTGCGTGGGCTGCCAGGTGTGGCGGGTGGTGTGGTGTTTTGGGCGGGCGTCGATGTGGCCAGCACGGCGCCGGCATTGACGGTGGCGCTCATCGGCAACACCACGGCCGGGACGGCGATCTTGGTCAGTGGCGCGTATTTCAACGATGTGCCGGTGGCACTGGATTACAGCACAAATGGTGGCACCACCTGGGTGGCGGCGGTTGCGCCCACGATCAGCGCCGGGGCGTTCAGCTTCGGGATTTCGGGTGGATTGCCCGCCGGGGCGTATAGCCTGCTGGTGCGGGACCATAATGCGCTGAGTGTCGTGGGCGCGTCCAACGCGTTCACGGTTGCGGGCAATTCCCTCACTGTCAGCGCACCGGGTACGGGCGTGGCTGGGACGGCATTGGCGGTTTCTGGGAGTGTATGGCCGGTCTCTGATTCGGTGCAGATCGCACTCGCCACGTCGTCACTTGTCGCGCCCACTTCCGGCTATGTGGCGGCGGCAAACAGTGGCGGCATGCTCTCGGGCAGCCTCACGCCAGTTGCCGCAGGCACCTATTACGTGTGGGCTAATGACCTGGTGACGGCGCTGACGGCGGTGTCTGGGCCGATCGCTGTGACGTAATGGCTGGGCGGAGCACGGCGCGGCGATTTTGTTGTTGACGAATGCGCACACTGTGCGTATAAATGACTCACCGAGACGCAATCAAGCGCCGGGAACGAGGACAGAGACAATGAACACCACCACCGAATTTAACCACGACGCCGATTGCTCCAGCGACGCAGAACGCGACGCACGCATGGAAAAATACGCCGCCGCAAGAAATGAGTTTTTAGGGGCGTACCAAGCGGTTGCGGCGTTCCGCGAAAGCCGCGATTTTCATTGCGCACGCCGCCCCAGCAATTTGGCGTTTCGCGTAAATTTCACGGCAGAGGGCGCCGATTTGGTGGCTAATTTTTGGGCCAAAAAACCGGCCTACCACGCCGCAAAGAGCGCTTTTCGCGCCGTTGATTCTAGCCCCCGCCTGGGATTTCCGATTTGCGCCCGGTTCAACCGGGCGTACAAAATTGCAAACGGCTAGAGGAGACCGGCAGTATGCGCGTTGTATTGCACCAAAAAATCCGCCGCACCCAGCCGTTAGATCGTTGGAACGGCTCTACGCGGTTCCAACTAAACGGTGCCCAGAACGTGCGTACCTCGCACTACCGGACCGTAAAAACAGAGCGTGACGTTGATCTCGCGCTGCTGGACGAACCTGAAATCGCGGTGCTGGAATCTATCCGCGCTGGCGGGAAATACGAGGCAGTGCAGTTGTTTTATCTGCGTCAGGTGGACCAGTTCGAGCGCGTCCGCCCCCCTGAGTTTGATTTAGAGGCGGACCAAATCCCTCTGCACCGCTGGTTGCGGAAATACGTCGAACGTTTGAGACTGCAACACGGCGCGACCGCTTTCCAGCCCGTTTCTAATATAAAAATTTACGATTGGATCGAATT